>Ga0208768_1000034_pt1 | contig 110319 bp, 97 predicted proteins | sample AntAceMetag02UK1_FD_184760 | JGI IMG/M metagenome (GOLD analysis project Ga0208768, IMG submission 184760) | Saline lake microbial communities from Ace Lake, Antarctica - Antarctic Ace Lake Metagenome 02UK1 (SPAdes) (version 2) | ecosystem: Environmental > Aquatic > Non-marine Saline and...
ATTCCTCCGTCTAAGTTGTAGACTTCAACAAATCCTTTTGATTGCAATATGTCCATGGTTTTTCCGCTTCGTCCACCTGACCGGCAATAAACAAGTACTGGAACATTGGGGTCTAACGTATTCAACTCTGCTTCAAAAGAATCCTCATAAAAATCCATTGCCAAAGCATTATCGAGCATTCCTTCAGCACATTCTTCTGGTGTGCGCACGTCTAAAAGTTGAAAGGGTTCGGCCGTAGTTATTTTCGCCTTGAATTCAGCCACGTTTAGGTCTTCGTGCTTATTGATTTCGCGAACATTTTTTTCATCTGTCAGAGAATCACCTGGCGTTTTTCCTGGCGCATCAACTGGCGCATCAATGGTGCATGAAGTGAATAGGAAAATGAAGAACAGGGCAAATAAGTTGTTGAGTTTCATATTTCGTCTTTGTTAAACTAATGCATTCACTTCTAGCCAGCCACCACCGTTTTCACAGGAAATCCCTTGTGTTTTTAGAAAAGCTGCTGCCATTCCACTTCGAATCCCCCTTGCACAACATAGAACTAGTGGTTTCCCTAATTGTTTTAAGTCGTCTACTTTTCCTTGAATATCTTGCAATGGGTAATTCAATGATCCCGCAACGTTTCCGCCCTGAAATTCATCCGGGGTGCGAACATCTATTACAACAGCTCCAGTGGTGAGCATCTCTTTAATGGTTTGTGCCATGTTATCTCTTTTGGAATAAATTCGTTTCTAAGAACAAAGGTGCCATACTTGTCTCAAACTGAGGGTAACATCTGTTACATTTATGCATCTATGTCTCAACAATGAAACTCTTCGCGAAACGAACTGTGCTCCTTCCGCTCTCTGAGCATGATTTTGAAGACATCTTGAAAATGTATCAAGAACCAGATTCGGCCAAGTTTATTGCGCCACTTCGCACTAAGGGTGAAGCCTTTTTTCGTGGCTTTTTACAACAAAAGATCATCTCCAATCAAGAGGAAGTGGGATTTTGGGTTGTTCGGCACAAAGAAACAAATGCATTCATTGGCACAGGCAATTTAAACCTTTTCAGCCTCAAAGACGTCACACACGTGGGATGCCATTTGAGTACAAAATTCTGGGGAAATGGCTTTGGTTACGAAGTGATGAATCGCTTGAAGCATTATGGCATTGATGATCTAGAATTGGAGGCCGTTCATGGTTTTGTTGAAGAAGGACATGCCGCTTCAAAGGCTATAATGATAAAAATGGGATTCAAACTGATTGAACAGATGGATGCGGGGGTGGTATTGAATAATTACCGCTATTCAGAGAAACCTTCGAAATCGTAAAAAATCTATTCTTCTCCCTACCTTTGAACAACAACGCACCTTGTGTGCTTTACTTACTGAATGAAGATCTCAAGTGTAGAAGAATGGCCCTTCAAAGCCAATAAACCATTAATCATCTCAGGCCCTTGTAGTGCTGAGACCGAAGAGCAAGTTCATGCGACTGCCTCGGCACTGAGTCAAACAGGAAAAGTTCAACTGTTTCGCGCGGGTATTTGGAAACCACGTACCCGTCCGAATTCATTTGAGGGCGTTGGCGCAGTTGGATTGAAATGGCTGGTTGACGCCGGAAAGGCGCATCACCTCCCCACTACCACAGAAGTGGCCAACGCACAGCACGTTGAGCTTGCATTAAAAGCAGGTGTTGATGTGCTTTGGATTGGAGCACGCACAACGGTTAATCCATTCTCTGTGCAAGAAATTGCTGACGCGCTGAAAGGAACGGATATCCCCGTGATTGTCAAAAACCCAATCAATCCTGATCTTCAACTGTGGATAGGTGCGATTGAAAGATTGGTTTTGAACGGAATCACAAAAGTGATGGCGATGCACCGTGGCTTTTCAAGCAATCTTCCTAGTCCTTACAGAAACATTCCGATGTGGGAGATCCCTATTGCCCTCAAGGCTGAAATTCCGGGACTACCAATTCTTTGCGACCCAAGTCACATTTGTGGCAATAGACACATGCTTGCCTCTGTAGCTCAAAAGGCCATGGATTTAGGTCTGCACGGATTGATGCTCGAATCTCACCCCACTCCTGATGAGGCCTGGAGTGATGCGAAACAACAGGTGACCCCTGCTAATTTCGATAAATTGATAAAGTCACTTCATCTTCGCTCAACTGAAACTGCATCACAGGAGGTGGCTGACCGCCTTCATTCACTTCGTTCAAAAATTGATGCGATTGATGATGGATTGCTTCGTCTTTTAGCGCAGCGCTTCGACCTAATAGATCAAATTGGCGAATACAAGAAGGAAAATGACTTGACCATTCTTCAACTGGAGCGATGGAAAGAAATTCTTACTTCGCGCACTGAATCTGCAAAATCACTGAATATTCCAGAGGAGTTTATGGCGAAGTACCTCGAATTCATGCATAAGGAGTCAATTAAGGTTCAGGGCAAAATCATGAATAAGGGAAAAGAAGACCAGTTGATCTGGTGAGATGAAACCCTGATTTAATTGCTCACTTTTTTCATCCTTTTTGTAACCTTCTGAAAATGCTTGCGTAATTAAGAGTCCAGGCAAGGCAACGGCCTTTTCTCATACTTAAGCATTTAAGTAAAAAAATTTAGGTTAAGCAAGAAGGGTCACTGAGGAGTGACCCTTTATTTTTGTCTAAACTTTAAGACTGATGTCTTTTTGATTTCGCTGGATCATACTTGACAAACGTACCGATCCAAATTGCTCTAGCAGTTCTTGCTATCAAAGGAAGCAGCACAACTAACGTCAAAACCCCTGTGATAATTAGGGTTAGCGGATGCGTTGAAAATCCGTATTCAATTAATCCAATGGCATTGAAGGTCATAAGCGCTACTGCACAAGCTACCCAGAGTGCTACGGTCAATCCGTACGACACATAAGCGGCTCCAAAATAAAATCCTGGCTCTCGTTTGTAATCCTCTTTGCACTTCGGACATTCAGCAGGCATGTCCATCAAGGTTTTGAACTTGTAAGAGTTCTTCTCTGCAAAGAGGTCGCCTTCGCGACATTTCGGGCATTTGAACTTTACTATCGAGTACAATTTTGAATCTTTCCACGCCATAAAACAAAGGTACACCGTCTCATTTGATTGTTAGTACTCTAAGGGAACATTGCACCATAGTTTTTTTTTCAGATGCAGGGCGAAACGTGTTAATGGAAGTTAATACCACATCAGCTTGTAACAAGTTGAATGCAGGGTCGTCTCCAATGAAAGAATCGTAAATTGAATCAATCTTATACCTATGAAAAAGATCCTATTTAGCCTTTTGGGAGTTGCATTAACACTTGGGGCCTTCGCACAAAATCCAATTGACCGTATTTATTCAGATTTCGCAGCAAATGATGATTTCACCAAGATCACCATTTCTGGAAAGATGTTTGAAATGGCGAATCACATAGAAGTAGAAAACATTGAAGACCAAGAAATGGTTGACGCTTTTGGCATGATTGAAGGTGTTAGCATTGTGGCTTCAGATAGCATGCAAAATGTACATGCAACGTTTCAAAGCGCTGTTCAAAGAGCTGGCGGAAATTTCGAGAATCTAATGACCATCGATGACAAAAAAGGAAAAGCAGAAATCTTAATCAATGAGCGCAATGGTGTTGTTAAAGAAGTCCTCATTATTGCTGGTGGCGATGACGGTTTCGTAATTGCAGCCCTTTGGGGCGACATTGATTTGGCGAAACTGGCAACGATTACACGTGAGCTTCAGATCGATATGATGAAAGATTACGACGGCGAAGCTGCCGAAGCAGGAAGAAAAGTAAATATGTATCCTAATCCGTCTGCCTCAGGTCAAATCACCATTGATATTCCAAATGAATTGCAGAACGCAATGGTCACCGTTTTTGATTTGAGCGGAAAGATTGTTTTGGAACGCAATGCTACAGGCAACAAATTCCAATTCCCTTCTTCAGAATTGAGCAACGGAACGTATGTTGTGAAGGTTTCGAAGGGCAATAACATTGTGTTTACTGAGACTTTGATTGTCCAGAAGTAACCACGTTTAGAATTAAGGGGACCTCTATATATTCGCTCATGGACTGTGCAATTTCTACCGCACGTGGGTTCAAATTTCGATGGCTCTTTTAAATTCATACTGCGTTAATTCTCAATCAAGCAGCTACGGATATTATCTTTCGAATTGCCTTGCCTGAATTCAAAATAGCGCATCGGGAGCCTCATTCGGAATAAATAGAGGTCCCCTTAATAGAAAGCCTGGCTCAATGAGTGGGGCTTTTTTTTTGGATTTTTGAAGGGTTGTGGTCAAAGATTGGAGGTCAGAATTAAAGAGCTGACCTTAAGACACATCCATTCATGTTCTGGGTGACAGGTTGATTTTCACTAGGAGTGGAGACGGTTGGCAGCAGAACATCAATTGCACTCAATACGTTAAATCACAATCCTAGTCTTTTAAAGTTGAGTCAAAGGTTCTTAATCCGGGCAATAAAGATGAGATTCAGCACAGACTCCTCCTCCACTTCTGTCCCTTTGAAACAAGGTCACATATTCATGTCACTGTAGGTAATAAATTTCTTCCGCGAGTGCAGACGGTTGGCAGCATAACATCAATTGCACTCAATACGTTAAATCACAATCCTAGTCTTTTAACGTTGAGTCAAAGGTTCTTAACCCGGGCAATAAGGATGAGATTCCGCACAGACTCCTCCTCCACTTCTGTCCCTTTGAAACAAGGTCACATATTCATGTCACTGCAGGTAATAAGACACGTCAACAAAGTAAACTGCTACGACGGCAAAACGGATGTTGGCCGCATGATGGAATGGCTTAAAATTGTGGGAAAGATGGATGGATATGGGAAATGGGTGACAGATATAAAGTGAAACGGGGCGGCTACAAAGTTGTTGTAGTTGTTTGATAATCAGATGGAAAAAGTTTTATAGCTTCGATGTGCTGGTTGGAAGGCGGGGGAGGGAGGGCCCGCGAGGGCTAAGAGTTGAGTGCCTCATCCTAGAATACGTTTACATGTTCTTAAGTGTATACTTCCATGAGTTTTCAAGGTTGACCTTAGCCCTCCATTAGCTCATCAATAACCAAGGATGAACCCTCTCCATCTCTTGCTACTTAACTCCCTGAAAAGCTTGATATCGCAAAACAACCTGTACACCTCTGAAAAAAAACCTCATCCAATACTGCACCCAAAAGTATAGACACAAAAAAAGGCTCGCGCCCGAACCTTTCAATTTCTACTAGGGTAGAATAACTTATTTAACGAGTTGCTTATGTTGTACCATGAAACAATCTACACACCCATATACGCGCGAACTTTAAGAAGGTTACGGTTTTTTAAAAAAGAATTTAGCCAGAGCACTTAAGTCTTAGACTTTAGCACTTAGACTTTAGATCCTGACCATCCCTAAATAGCATTGAGCATTGATTTGTCTTCATCTAACAGAGACTGCCGCTTGCGCTCGTCTGATAAGAGAATCAGTTGAACTGCTGCATATCTACCAGTGAACGATAAACACCGTTCTTTTCCATTAACTCTGAATGTGTTCCCTGCTCTGCAATCTCACCATCTTTCACAACAGCAATCAAATCGGCGTTTTGGATGGTGCTCAATCTGTGGGCAATTACCAAAGAGGTTCTGTTCTTCATAAGCTTAAAGATCGCTTCCTGAACTAACTTCTCTGATTTGGTATCCAAGGCTGAAGTGGCTTCGTCCAAAATAAGGATGGGCGGATTCTTATAAACAGCTCGCGCAATGCTGATGCGCTGTTTTTGTCCGCCTGACAGCTTACCACCTGAATCACCCACCACAAAATTATACGTATCAGGCAAGTCTCTGATGAATTCTTCTGCATTGGCAACAAGGGCTGCCTCTTTTACTTTCGCTAAATCTGGATTCTGAAAACCTAGTGCAATGTTGCTCGAAACGGAATCATTGAACAAGATGCTATCCTGTGTCACAACTCCCATTTTCGACCTAACATCAAGCAATGCGTAATCTGTTATTGCCTTGCCATCAATGCAGACTTCACCTGAAGCAACATCGTAGAATCTACCTAGTAAATTCGCCAGAGTCGATTTCCCTCCTCCTGATGGCCCAACTAAAGCTACAGTTTGCCCTTTCTCAATGGTCAAATTGATGCCTTTAATGACCTCTTCGTCTTTGTAAGAAAAACGCACATTCTTGAATTCAATCTTTTCTTTGAATTGAGCCAATGGCACCGCATCAGGCTTATCTGTAATGGTCACCTCAGCGTGCATGATATCATTGATACGGTCTATACTGGCGGCACCTTTATTGATTTTGAAGATGGCATCTGAAAAGGCCTTCGCCGGTGGAATAATTTGCGAGAACACAACCAAGTATCCAATGAACAGATCGCCGCTCATTCCATCTGTATCACTCAAAACCAACTTCCCTCCTACATATAGGAGTATCGCGATCACCGAAAGCGAAATGAACTCACTCATGGGCGACGACAAATATTCCCTTTTGTAAAGCTTTCGCATTAAGCGGAAATACGATTCGTTTACCTCGTCAAAGCGACTTTTAAACTGTGCTTCTCCGTTAAAAGCCTTAATAACCTTTAGGCCGCCCAACGTTTCTTCTATGACCGAAATCAAATCTCCCAAACGGGATTTCCCGCGCTTAGCTGCATTCTTCAAACTCTTCGCTATTCTGCTGATGAGGAAGCCCGAAACAGGAAGAAAAATCAGCGCGAATAAGGTCAGTTTCCATGAGATCACGAAAAGCGTAATCAAAGATATGGTAACCATGATGGGCGATTTAAACAAGATTTCCAAAGCGCCAATCACAGAGAATTCAACCTCCATCAAGTCATTGGTCATGCGTGAAATCACATCTCCTTTTCGTTCATCTGAATAAAATCCTATGGGCAGATCTACCGCTCTATCGTATAATTTTTTCCGAAGATCACGCGCCACACCAGTTCGAATGGTTGCCAAGCTGAATAGGGCGAAATAATTCACGAGGTTCTTGAGCAGCGCCAAAATAACAATGGCAATGCACATGTAAAGCAAGGCATGCTCTTTCCCATTCTCTGCTACAAATGCATCTAAGTTATTTGCTAGCCGCGAATACCAATAGTCTGTAGACGTTTGACTTTCTACATCAGCCGTTTGGATCTTTTCTTCAGTAAATAAAATTCTGAGAAATGGAACTACACTTAAAAACGTGAACAATGAAAGGATCGCGTTGAGTAGATTGAATAAAATGTTGGCGTACAAGTTCGATTTGTACTTCAACACCATTCGGAATATGTCCCAGAATTTCTTCATTTACAGTCCTGTATAGTTCGAAGGCGTAATACGCGAAAGCTCAGATTTAATGTCGGCTGAAACGTTCAATGTTTGAATAAAGGCTGAAATCGATGCCTCAGTAATCCCCTCATTCGTGCGTGTCAATGCTTTGAGCGCTTCATACGGTTTCGGATAGCTTTCTCTGCGCAGAATGGTTTGAATGGCTTCAGCAACCACCGCCCAATTGTCTTCTAAATCTGCCGCAAGTGCACCCTCATTCAACAGCAATTTACCCATTCCCTTTATGCTAGAATAAAAGGCAATTACCGTGTGTGCCAAAGGCATTCCGATGTTACGAAGCACTGTTGAATCAGTAAGATCACGCTGCAATCTTGAAACAGGTAATTTAGATGCAAGGTGCTCTAGGAGGGCATTTGCAACTCCCAAATTCCCTTCGCTATTTTCAAAATCAATTGGATTTACTTTGTGTGGCATGGCTGAACTCCCCACCTCTCCGGCTTTGATTTGCTGCTTGAAGTAATCCATGGAGATGTACGTCCACATGTCACGATCCAAATCCAAAATGATGGTATTGATGCGTTTCATGGCATCGCACATAGCAGCAATATTGTCGTAATGCTCAATTTGCGTCGTCGTTTGTGATCTGCTCAGACCCAACGATTTCGACACAAAGTTATTCGCGAAGCTGACCCAATCAATGTTCGGATAAGCCACATGGTGTGCATTGAAATTCCCTGTTGCACCGCCAAATTTCGCACTGTAAGGAATGGCCTGCAATTGGGCCTTCTGCACTTCCAGACGCTCAATGAATACGGCAAGCTCTTTCCCCAGTCGTGTAGGAGAAGCCGGCTGGCCGTGGGTTCTAGCAAGCATTGAAATGGACTCCCACTCTGTGCTTCGTTTTTTCAATTCATCAATCAACTCATTCAGCAATGGAAAGTACACACTTTCTATACCTGCCTTGAGCGACATTGGAATGGCGGTATTATTAATATCTTGGGAAGTCAATCCGAAGTGCACAAACTCTTGAAAAGCACCCAACCCTTCCTTTTCCAATATGGCTTTCAGAAAGTATTCCACTGCTTTCACGTCGTGGTTGGTTACCTTTTCGGTATCCTTGATGGTCTGTGCATCGGCTTCAGAAAAGGTTCTATATGCTTCGCGAAGCACTTCCTTTTTAGCAGCAGGAATGGCGGCCAATTGAGGAAGCGGCAATTCCATAAGAGCGATGAAGTATTCAACCTCAACAACTACACGGTATTTTATCAGTCCAAATTCAGAAAAATAAGGCGCTAGGCCCTCTGTTTTCGATCTATACCTTCCATCAATGGGAGAAATTGCTGCTAATTCTGTAAGTTTCATTCCTTGCAAATTGAAAAGGTCAAAGGTAGGCAATTGCAGAAGGTCAATTACCCGTTACCTTTGGGTTTCAGTGCGGATTTACCAAAATTTAAACGCTATTTTTCAACCATTATGAAAATCTACCCCCTCAATACCGGCAACTTTAAACTAGACGGTGGTGCCATGTTCGGTGTAGTGCCGAAAAGTCTTTGGCAACGAACGAATCCGGCAGATGACCGCAACTTGTGCTCTTGGGCCATGCGCTGCATGCTGATTGAGGATGGAAATAGGTTGATGCTGATTGACACTGGAATCGGAAACAAGCAAAGCGAAAGATTCTTCGGCTATTACTTCTTGCATGGAAACGACAGCTTGGATAGCAACCTTCAAAAACTAGGATTTCACCGTGATCAGATCACTGATGTCTTCCTAACCCATTTGCATTTTGACCACTGCGGGGGTGCGATTGAATTCAACAAAGACGGTTCAATGTTACTTCCTGCCTTCAAGAACGCGAAGTTCTGGAGTACCGCCAACCATTGGGAATGGGCAACAAATCCGAATTCGAGGGAAAAAGCTTCGTTTTTGAAAGAGAACATCAATCCCATTGAAGCAAGCGGACAGCTCAACTTTGTGCAGCGCGAAGGTGATTTCACGAAATCAGTGTTCCCAGATTTTTCCGTGTTTTTCGCAGACGGACATACAGAAAGTCAGATGATTCCGCACATTCAATACAAGGGGAAGACGCTGGTATTCATGGCAGACCTCCTTCCAAGCACAGGCCACATTCCGCTACCTTATGTGATGGGGTATGATACCCGTCCGCTATTGACTTTATCTGAAAAGGAAAAATTCCTCAACAAGGCAGCAGACAACGACTTCGTTTTATTCCTTGAGCATGACAGCGTGAACGAATGTTGCACGGTGCAGCGCACGGATAAAGGGATTCGACTAAAAGACGCAGGTAGTTTTTCAGACTTTTTCGGAAGCTGATTTTCGCTTCTTCCACTCTATGATTCCCTTGTTGATCTTTGAAACCAGTGCAGGGCCTTCATAGATGTAACCCGTATAAATCTGAACGAGTGAGGCGCCTGCTTCCAGCTTTTCTATGGCATCTTCAGCGCTGGCAATTCCGCCAACACCAATAATGGGAAATGCTCCTTTTGACTTCGTGTGCAAGTGGCGAATAACATCAGTGCTTTTTTCCCGAATAGGCGCGCCGCTCAATCCGCCCATCCCCATGTCTTCAACCTTTTTGGAGTCTGTGGTTAAAGGCGAACGGGCGATGGTGGTATTCGAGGCAATGACACCATCAATTTTCGTTTCAGCAACAATGTCCACAATGTCATCTAATTGCCCTTCAGTCAAATCAGGCGCAATTTTTAAGAGAATAGGCTTTGGCTTCGCCGAAGCGCGGTTGCGGTCCATAAGCGTGTTGAGCAAAGCCGTTAGTGGCCCTTTTTCTTGAAGGTCGCGCAAATTGGGTGTATTAGGCGAACTCACATTGACTACAAAGTAATCTACATAAGGATAAAGCGCATCGAAGCACTTTACATAATCATCAGTCGCAATCTCATTGGGCGTCAACTTGTTCTTCCCAATGTTCCCACCGATGATGATTTTCGTCTTGCGCTTTTTCAACCGTTCAACGGCCGCTTCAACGCCGTGGTTATTGAACCCCATTCGATTGATTAGCGCATTGTCTTCGGGCAAGCGAAAAAGCCTCGGTTGCGGATTCCCTTGCTGGCCCACTGGCGTGACGGTTCCGATTTCTACAAAACCAAACCCAACGTGTTCAAGCTCATTGAACAAGGTGGCATCTTTATCGAATCCCGCTGCCAACCCTACTGGGTTCGGAAAATCTAATCCAAAGACGTTGGTAACAAGCAAAGGGTCCTTTACTACAAATTTACGGTTGAAGATTCCTTTAACGCCCGGAATACTGAGTGTTCCTCTCAAAAGTTTAAAACTGAGATGATGCACCTTTTCAGGCTGCATGGCAAAGAACAAGGGCTTGATGATTGACTTATACACGTTGCAAAATTCGGACATTTTTACATGCCAACCATCAATAGCTCGATTTCATTTAGCCTTACAACAATGGCGAAAATTAACCGTACTGAACAATGTTCGACGAAGGACCCAAGCAATATGTTATCAAACATTCACCCCGACTTTTCCACAATTTCTCAAATCTTTTACTAACTTGGAATTCTAATCGAAATTTTGTGACCCACCACCTTTTTCTTAAGAGACTAGTTAGGCTTCTGCTCTTCAGCGCGGCTTTCATACTATTGTTCACCTAGTATTCTTGGTGAATAACTTTGTTAATAGATGCAGATCGACTCTCTACGCAAGCTCCATTAGTGCGTCTAACTTTGGATTACAAGAACTAAAACTTTAACTCCGTTTATGCTTGCTCTCTTTGGACGTAAGAAACTAACTGACAACAAAGTCTCAAACCTCTTTGTTCATACTACTATTGATGCCGTTGAAAAAGGATGGCCTGAAGTAGCTGGTTACATCAATGATAGCCCAGAGTTTGTTCGTTGCCCTAAAGTCTGTTCTGAAGACTACGGTAAGTTTCTAATGATTGTTGTTGCTGCGAATTTCAATTACATCCCTAACAATTTTGACGAAGGACATGATCGTGAGATCATTAATGGTGCAGTGGCTAAATTTGCTGAAATCTTTGGGTTAACTGATGATGAGTTCAGGAAGAAAGTGAGCGATTACCGCGCGTTTCTCTCTAGAGTTAATAGTCCGTCTAAAAACACCCTCTACTCTATGTCTCGGGGGATTTTTCACAAGTACGATCTGAATGATTACCAGGAAGACTACTTCAAAAGCATGAATGTGCCCAATCCTATCTTCTTGAAGAACATGAATGACATCATGGAGAATTTCCTTTGGGACTGGGATGCTTTTAAAGACAAATACAAGGTTCAATAAGCTGTTTTACCCAGCAGGATACTCACGGCATTTCCGCCAAACCCAGTAGCATTTACAAGAACCGTTTCCACTTCCCTATTTTCACCCATCTTGTGTTCGAACACATAGGGTATATGCAATTTTGTTCCTTGCATGAGTGCCATTGCCAGCACCATTGATACGGGACCACTAGCTCCAAGCGTATGACCTGTCAACCATTTAGTTGGAATCATGCGCACCTCATTACCCAGAATTTCGTGCACAGCCTTCACTTCTTCCGCATCGCCTTGGATGGTCCCTGGCGCATGCATTAGCACTGCATCGACTGTTGTTAGATCCGCCATTTTAAGCGCTTTCATCATGGCCTCTTTTAATGCAGCTGAAGCGAAAGCGAGGTTGTGCTTTGTTTTCGAACATGCCTCACCATACCCAAGCACTTGCAACGGACTTTTTTCCTTCGACAACGCAAATAGAGCCCCACCTTCAGCTAATACAAGCTCATTCGATGCTTTTGATAGCAGAGGCTTGCATGGAAATGGAAGTGGCAATTTCGAAAGGAGCTTCAGCGCATCAAACTGCGCATAGGTGAATTTCGTCAAGGGTGTTTCTACCCCACCAGCAAGGGCTTTATTAATTTCTCCTGAACGTATCCTGCGCGCAGCCTCAATCACTGAATGCAATCCGCTACTGCAGGTCATACTCTGGTCTAACACATCTGCATCTATTCCTGCCATCTGAGCCGCATTGAAAGCAATGTTTCCCAAAGTGGTATTCGGACTCGTATGCAGCGAAACCTGCCTACCATTTAAAAAGGCCTCATGCTCTTTTTCCCATGTATGCGTGGCGCCGCGAGCTGATCCAATGTGAATCAACTCAGGACTAAAAAATGCCAAGTCATGAGTGAGAACCGCAGCCAATTGTGCCACCCGATCGCAACGTTGAAAAGATCTAGACGCACAATCCAGTCCTTCTGAATGCAGGGCGTCAACTTTCAGTGCGCCGGAAAAGCTGTCATTCCACTTCTCAAAAGGGGTTTCATTCGACGCAATGAGCCGGTCAAGCTGAGAAAACGTGCTGGCACCTGGCAGGCGGAAGGCGGTATGATGAATAAACACTCCCATTTTACTCCTGCGCTCCTATTTCGTCCAAAACTTCAATGATGCCATCGTAGGCTTTACTTAATTCTGCCTCAGTAGTTATGTAAGGCGGTAAGATGTAAATCACATTTCCAAGCGGACGAATCAGCAAGCCTTTTTCTAAAAAGGCATGGTACATTGTATCTCGCAGAGGATGAATGTATCCTTTGTTCTCTTCATTAATGTCCATGGCCAAAATCAATCCACATGTTCTTACAGCCTTCACTGCAGGGTGGCTTTCGAACCGCTCTACTGACCGCTCAAAGGAAGATTGAATAACGGCCATTTGCTTCCAAGTTCCCTCTTCTTCCATCAAATCAAGACTAGCCAACGCCGCTGCACATCCAACTGGATTTCCAGTGAATGAATGTCCGTGCAAGAAGCCTCTCTCAAATTCTTTGTGCAAGAAAGCATCGTACAATTTTTGGCTGCAAACAGTCAGAGCCATAGGCAATGCCCCGCCTGTAAGTCCTTTACTCAAACAGATGAGGTCAGGTGTAATTGAAGTTGCATTGCTCGCGAACCACTGTCCTGTTCGTCCGAAACCTGTCATGACCTCATCAGCAATAAGCAACGCCCCCGCTTCTTGTGCAGTCTTCAACATGATCTCCATGACCTCCGCTGTGTACATTAACATTCCAGCAGCACCCATTACGAGCGGCTCATAAATCAAAATGCTATTGGGCTTCAGTGCCGCCTTCAATTCTTGGAGTGACACCTCTTCTTTTCCCGGAACGGGAGGTGTGATGCAGGTAACCCCAAAAAAGAGGTCATCCCAAGGGTCAGTAAAAACACTTCTGGTGGCAGCAGACATCGCTCCGAAGGTGTCACCGTGGTAACTACCTTCCAATGCAATGACGTTGATTTTCTTCTTGATGTTATCTTGCCTCAGATGCTGAATGGCCATTTTAAGCGCCACTTCAACCGCTGTAGAACCGTTATCAGAGAAAAAGAATTTCCAAGGTGCTTGAGGCAAATAGGGTTTGAGTCTATTGCAAAGTTCAATTGCAGGATCATGCGTAAAACCAGCGAAAATGACATGCTCCAAAGAAAGCATCTGCTTGTAAACCGCTTCGGCAATTTTGGGATGTGAATGTCCGTGCAAGTTTACCCACCAAGACGAAATGGCATCAAAAAGAACCTTTCCATCTTCGGTATGCAACCACACGCCTTCCGCTTTTACAACTTTGGGAATTGATTTCTGGCCGAACATTTGGCTAAATGGGTGCCAAACAGGATAGCCGTCATCTACTTTGGTCATTCCTTCATTCTTCTATCCATGTCGCGCTGGACGTCCTTATCTTTAAGGTCATCGCGTTTATCATGCAGTTTCTTCCCCTTTGCAATGGAGATTCTAATCTTCACGAATCCACGTTCATTGATGTACATTTCAATGGGAACGATTGTTTGTCCTTGGTCGCGTGTTTTCTTCTGAATCTTCGTTAACTCACTTCTATTCAAAAGGAGCTTCCGCTCGCGTTTGGGTTTATGATTGGCATGACTGCCATTTTCATATTCTGCGATGTAGGCATTGATAAGAAAAAGCTCATCCTGCTTGAATTTACAGAATGCCTCAATAATACTCGCCTTCCCCACTCTAATTGACTTCATTTCTGTTCCGGTAAGTTGAATACCAGCAGTGTACTCGTCAACGAGAAAGTATTTGTATGCGGCTTTTTTATTTTTAATCTCTATGGCCATGGCGGCAAAGGTAGTGAATGCAAAACGTGAGTTAGTTATCGCCAAGAGATATTGGCTATTTTCTTCTCACGCTTGAAACACAGGTTTTGTAGCTTACCCGGATGAAAAGTAGGAATGCCTCTTTTTGTGCATTGCTTCACGGATAAATAATGCGCGGAAAAATAGTCGTCACTTCCATTCTGGGCGAAAGTTTTTGAAATGTTATCCATCACTCATCGTTATAGATTTAAAATTGGATGGCACCTTATATTGAGGTTTTTTTTCACCCTTTTTTCCCCGAGTTAATCCCTGTGGTTAAAGTTCGAAAGCTTCTTTTTTAGCTTCTCATCTTTCATCGTAATAGAAGTTATTATTTGAGTTTATTCCTTTTGTATACTTTATTAAATATCCTTCGAACGGATCTAAACTAGGAGCTCATGACTGACTAATATCCAGCCCTCGCGGGCCCTCCCTGCCTCCCCCGCCATCCAACCAGCCCCTCAAAGCTAAACATCTCCTTCGACCCACTCACCACAAAACCACCACCCAAACCACCTCAACTTTGTGGCCGTAACTCCTCCCTTTATAAGCGTCAATTATCTCGTTACAACCAGAGTATCCTCTTCAAACCTAAATCACGAGATCCCATACTCCTCTATCCCCAGCCCGTTAGAACCGAAACACAAACTTTCATTCGTGTCATTTCATCGTTTTAGTCTCTTCACCCCATGAATCAGCTTTCATTAGACCTCTCCTAATCGATGAAATCACCAAATCTGATGACCAAAATTGTTCGCGCAACGGTCCCTGATGTTCTTCGCATCGTCCCAGATGTTCACGACACGCTCCATGAAGTTCTTCGCATTGTTCTAAAAGCTCTCGCAACATTGCCAGAACTGCCGCAACTCGTCCCAGAAGTTGCTAGAGAACCCCCAGAAAATCTTCAAGGGGTGAAATCATTATTCACAAGAGCGCCAACGAAATCTCCTAATGCTCCAACTCATCTTGCAAGGCCGCTAACGTATCTCCCAGAGGGGAAATTGGATGCTGAAGAGGAACTCAGGACGCCACAACAGGGGAATACTAGAACAAAAAGGAGGATAACGAAAATTGAAGAGAGTAAATATCTAAGGAAGAGGAATTTAGGATAATTGGTCAGACAGGTAGCTTTGTTTGAAAGGATGGGATTTTCCCGTTCATGCCCGCTATTATTAGATTGGATATTCTATTGGAATAAGTCTAACCCCTTCCTTACAGCTCTTCCTTGTCTGAAAATTCGGTAGACGACTTCAGACAAAACAATACCCTCAATATCTCTAATTGGGTTGCAAACTTACAATTCACTTACCATCCAGTATCGGACGTTGCGAAACGTGAAACTAGTTGATAAATGCGCTCTAAACAGAGACCCTGCCAATCTTCTATCCTCACAATTACACCGATATAAATTGGTGATCCATCACTTCCAATCAATTTTATTTTAAGACCATCAAGAGGTCAGATCTAAAGAGCTGCACCCTCCAACTAACCGTATTCATACGTGAAAGTAAATTTCAAAAAAACCCTTTCGAGCGCTCTTCTTAACCTTACATCCACTTCCTTAAGAAGTCCATGAACTCCAGCTTGAGCTCATCGTACAACTTAATAAAGGTCATATAACCAGCACGCTTTTCAGGGTGATCTTCAAGCAATCTGTGGTCAACAGCAACTGGATTGCTATTTACTTCGTCAACCAATTCTTGCTCATGCATTTTGATGTCGTGAACGAAAACATCAAGAACATCGCGTTGCAAAATAAATTGATTTTGAAAATGCTCAATGCCTTTTAACACTTCCTGATCTGTATACCGTGACACAATTTCTTCCAGTCTCTCAGTGAAAAACTTGAGCTCAATTTTGTAGAATTCCATGCGTTTCTTCCAAACTTCATGTTCAAAATGGAGTGCTTCAATGTGCTTCGGTTTTTCTTTGTTCTCTCTCATGTCTGTAAGTATTTGTTCCATAGTTAAAGTACACCGCGTGAGCGGAGTGAAAACTGACAAAACTCAGCTTCAGATATGAGTGTGCGCATAAGTATTATTGAAGACCATTGGTACATTTGTGATGGCTTCCTTTAGAATTGAACTACCTTCGCGTTAACATATACGGTTGATTTGAAAACACATCCAAAACAAATTCACAACAAGGCAAAATCGCGCAAGGTCGTTGAACAACATAGCGTTGAAGGCGATGTTGAAGAAGAGGCGTACGGCTATTTGCTTGGGATTTTCCATTCGTTGCCTTCGCGCAAGTCTGTGAAGAAAGCATTGAAAGACGGACGGATCATCGTTCACGGTTTAACGGCAGGCGAGCGCACAATTGTGAAATCAGGTATGATGATCAAGTTATACCAAGACCCAAAAGCGCACCCAGATTGGGAAGTTGAAGTGAATGTGGTCTACGAAGATGAACACATTGCCGTAATCAATAAAGCCCCTGGTGTTCCTGTAAATGGAAATCAACACCAAACGTTAGAGCGAACACTTCCATACAATTTGGAGGAAACCAATGAGATTGATGCACTTCCGCATCCTTCGCCAGTGCATAGATTGGACGCGCCAACCTCTGGACTTGTCTTGTGTGCGAAAACCAAGTCAGCACAAGTTGCTTTGGGTCAAATGTTCGTCAACAAAGAAATTAAAAAGACCTACAATGCATTCGTTGTAGGACCAGTGAATGATCGAATTGACATTCACTTGCCAGTAGATGGCAAGCCAGCCAAAAGTGTTATCAAACCATTGTGGGTGAGCGAAGAAGGTGAAGGCCTTGAAGTTTTCTCAATGGTTGAAATGAATCCCGTAACAGGTCGAAAGCATCAATTACGCTTGCACAGTGCTTGGGCAGGACACCCCATCATGGGAGATAAGGACCACGGTATGCGCACCCGTTTGAAAGGACGCGGAATGTACTTGACCGCAACACGCTTGCAATTCAATCATCCAGTTTCACATGAGCCAATGGACATCCGAATTGCGATGCCGAAGAAGTTTGTGACACTGCAGAAATTACTTCACACATTCCAAAACAAGCCAGCTGCAGAAGATCCTACCGATGTTGAGGTTGCTGACAATGAGAATACCGTTGATGCCACTGATGATGCTGTTGCAGCTGACCTTGATGACGCCACTTTGGATACTCCTGATGCTGAAACTTCTACTGACGCTCCTGAAAAGAAAGAAGCTGATTCAGAATAAACTGCTCAATTTCATTTTGATACGACTTGCCACCAACGGCGTGAACAGAATTGTGATCTGCTCCTATTAATGGGTGCCACTCCTTGATGGATGATTTCAGTTGATCAAAATTCCGTAAACCCTGTTTGATTGGAATATGAACATCTTCTGTGCCATGCGCCATAAATACTGGAATTGAAATTTGAGCTGCAGCCAATTCAGGTTTGACTGAATCAGGTTCGAAATTCCCCATTCTGCCGGCTGCTCCCAAAATCAAGTCCGAAATATACTTATTACTCACAGGACTGATTCGATCCATGTATTCGAACGTTACTTCTTCCAAGGTGGCGAAAGTAGATTCTATGATCAGGAAATCAATTCGATCATCAATTGCCGCCGTCTGAAGCGCAATAGCTCCTCCCAGCGAAGTGCCATACAACCCAATCTGACCTTCTACTCCAGAAGTGGCTAGCAAATCTATAATGGCAGATACATCGTGCTTTTCATAATAACCATACGTGCAATTTTTGCCTCCACTTTGTCCGTGCGCACGCAAATCAAAGACCACCACATTCAATCCTAAATTAACAAACGATTCAGCATACTTGAGCTGAAACTCCTTAGAACCGGCAATTCCATGTATAAAGATCAATGTTCCGTGCGCAATTGATTCTTTAGGCTGAAGGAGCCATGATGAAAGGAAAATCCCCTCTTTTGTTGGCACTAACACATAGGTAGACTTCTGATTGGTGGCTGATGGCAGAGGGATTTCCCCAAAATAATGAATCAACTTCACCTCACTTATTCGCCTTGGATGCAAAATAATGGCAGGAGCAATATGGAATACCCCCACGTAAAAACCTGCAATGCAGAGCGCTAAAGCGACAAGGGATCTGGTTTTGAATTTTCTAGAAATAGACATTAGAACCTCAACGTTATGAATTCATATTTCTGCTGTTGAAGTAAGATTTTCTTCTGTGCTTTAACTTATGCATTCTATCTTGCACAAAAATTCGAAGAGCATGTCTGAGATCATTTCAAAATTAACTGGTGGCGTATTAGAAATCACGTTCAATCGCCCGGCGGTCTTTAATAGTTTCAATCGAACCATGGCTTTGGCCTTGCAAAAAGAACTAGATGAGGCTGAAAAGAATGATGCTGTTCGTTGTATTGTTCTGATTGGCGAAGGGAAAGCTTTTTGTGCCGGACAAGATTTAGCAGAGGTAATGGACCCAGACGGACCAGAACTAACAAAGATTGTGCGGGAGCATTACAATCCAATCATTCAGCGCATTCGAAACATTGAAAAGCCCTTTATTGGAGCAGTTAATGGCGTAGCCGCGGGAGCGGGAGCTAACATTGCCCTGGCTTGTGACATCTGCGTAGCAAAGGAAAGTGCCAATTTCATTCAAGCCTTTTCAAAAATAGGTTTGATCCCAGACAGTGCTGGTACATTTTTCCTACCACGAATTATTGGCTTTCAAAAAGCGTCTGCATTGGCCATGTTAGCTGATAAGGTCACTGCCGAAGAAGCAGAAAGAATGGGAATGATTTACGCCTTTTTCGCTGACAATGTATTTGATCAAGAGGTCGCAAAAATCGCGTCTAAATTAGCGGGACTTCCTACCAAGGGTCTTGGACTCACCAAACGCGCTTTCAATGCTTCTATGACAAATGACCTAACTGCTCAACTCAAGTTAGAGGAGAAACTTCAAACCGCTGCAAGTGAAACTCAAGACTATAAAGAAGGTGTTCAAGCTTTCTTAGAAAAAAGAAAACCCTCATTTACAGGCAAATAGTATTCTCACACAAACCAGTCCTATTCACCGTTCATACATGATAACCTTTGGTTTAAGGTGAATTGCGCGCCAGATATGTGCCTATATTTAAAGTGAAATGCTAGTCATAAGCAATGACCTCTGTATATAAAAACATAGTGTTAATAGATGATGACGCCATCAACAACTTGTTGAACAGGCAGTTCTTATCATTCGTTTTACCCAACTCTACCATCAATACATTTCATGATGCACGCTTAGTATTGCGTTACTTAGAAGAAGGGAAAATTGCACGTCCAGATTTGATTCTGCTAGACATCAACATGCCAGAAATGGATGGCTGGGAATTCCTATTTCACTTAGAACGAATCAACTGCAAGGCTAATGTGATGATTTTAAGCTCTTCTTTGCATTGGGACGATATGAGTAAAGCTCAATCTTATGAGCAGGTCAAATGCTACATCGAAAAGCCTTTGACCGAAGACAAAATCGAAAAATACCTCATTCAACAAAACTACGAGCAAGTTGAACTGGATTGAAGTCAGCAAGGAACTACCAAAACATGAGCAACGGGTATTAGCCTACATCCCAAGGAACAAAGTATACCTTCCCGGAATGGAATTGAACTTTGAGCTCCGCGAAGTAATTGTTCTCAAATTCCTAAAAGACTTCTACATTGATCGTCCTATCAAACAAGAAAAGCATGGATTGCATTTCTGGCAGGGCGAAGGAAATAGCAATCACTTTTTTGCTGATGTCACCCACTGGAGTCCAATGCCAGAGTGCCCACAGTAATTACCTCACAATTATTTCGTCACAAAACAGCCATGCGGGCTCGCCCGGTGCGTCATGCCATTCAGGACAGAATTTCCTGTTTACCGCAATGAATTTCAGACGTTTAGTCTGAACAGTGTCAAACGAAATAGACATCGGAACAACACCTTGTTGTTGATCGTTCAGCACTAATGGATTCACCATTGATGCAACTTCCCTCCACTCTCCACCTTCTAGCTCACAAAACAACTTCACTTCAAGTGGCATGAAAATCCATGCATTGCTGTACGTATAAAATTGCGCGCTTACAGACGAGATGGCTTGAATCGCATCAAATGAAATGATCGCTTCTAGATTCTCCTTTTGAAGCGCCTGCCACCTTCCATCTCTAAAATCAGCTGTTCCCCGCATGCCGTCTAACAGAGCCTCATTGCCGCCAGCAGTGTAGTATGAACTGTACCCATTTGGCAACTCAATGGATGCCCAAAGCGCTTTGTGCGCTGCAAGCGGAACAAACAAAGTATCTCCATACGTTTCTCCCCAGCGCTTGGTCAATACTTCCAAAACAGCATCTCCATCAATGATTGGCATGCTATCAAGTGAATTCCATACTGCAGTGCCCTCATTTCGCCAAACAACTTCAGCATCATCAATCTTTTTCGAAATGGCAACAGCTACTTTCCCTTCAACATCAGACTTTGCCGGTGCCACTGAAACGGGAATTGCTTCTACACCAAAATCAACTCCCTTGGCTCTTAAGCGTGGATATTCATTAAGCAATTTCTGGAAGAATTTTGTTTCATTCATCTGTTCAGGCTGTGTCCAAAGCACCTCTGCCATGGCCAGCATCCGAGGAAACATCATCTGGTCTACCTTGTCTTGAGGCGCATGCTCTGTCCACATATTACACTCACCTCCAATGATCATTTGAGCTTCAGAAGCGGTGAGACTGTCAGGCACTGGATCAAATGAGTACACGCGCGCTACATCAATGCTTTTGATGGGATAATCAAAGTAGGCGTGGCTTGTTGGAGACATGATGACTTCATGCCCCAGTCTCGCAGCTTCCATCCCGCCTTCAAAACCCCTCCATGATTGTACCACTGCTCCTTGGGGCAAGCCTCCTTCAAGGATCTCATCCCAACCCACTGCTTTGCGTCCTTTCGCACCGAGGTAATTCACAAAATGTTGAATGAACCAACTTTGAAGATGGTGCTCATCTCCCAGCCCTTCGGCCTCAATGCGATGCTGACATTTTGAACAACTTTCCCAGCGGGTCTTTGGTGCCTCATCTCCGCCTATATGAATGTAGGTAGAAGGAAATATTTCACAAACCTCATCCAGAATTACCTCAAGGAACTGAATGGTACTATCATTCCCTGCGCAATAAATGTCTTTGAAAACACCCCATTCATTCTCTACTTCAATCTGTTCTTGGGTGCAACTCAACCAAGGATAGGCAGCAATCGCCGCAGAACTATGTCCGGGCATTTCAATCTCTGGAATCACCGTAATGTGTCGCTCTGCAGCATAAGCCACAACGGCCTTCATCTCAGCTTTAGAATAGAACCCGCCATGGGTGCTGCCGTCCAATTCGGTTCGAAAAGCGCCAATTTCTGTAAGCTTGGGATAGGCATCTGAAGCAACGCGCCAACCTTGATCCTCTGTTAGGTGCCAATGAAGCACATTCATCTTATAAGAGGCCAGCAAGTCAATGTAACGTTTCACAAAAGCCACTGACATGAAATGTCTGCAACAATCAAACAGCATTCCGCGGTGTTTGAAGCGCGGAGCATCTTCTATATGAACTGCAACCATCTCAACACCATCCTCTGTGAAAATGGACTTTTCTAGCAATTGCACCAAGCTTTGAACCGCGTAAAACGCCCCTGCTGAAGATGAAGATTCAATGGAAATATGGTGATCAGTGATGTCTATGATGTAGGCCTCCTTTTGAAGACGATCAACCAAAGAAAAGGAGATTTGTGACGCTTTGGTTTCTCCATCGTATACACTACACCCTTTTTGAATGAGCAGATCTTTAAGCAAATCTGCTTCGCGAAGCAGGTCATCATGAACGTTAAAAGCTATTTCAGCATTAAGCTTCGCGAAATAATTTTTTGACTGACACAGATTCGGCTCCGGAATAATGGTTGGAGAGGCCAAAGTTGTCATATTGCTATTTCTCACTTCCGTCTCACAGCCAATCAAGAGCCCGAAAAAGAAGATTAGAAAAATAGATTTCGGACGTGTCATTCGAGCCAATCTGTTGGTTGTTCTGTTTGAAGGGGAATGAATGCAGTGCCAACTCCTATGTAACTAAAGTTGTCAGACCCCATGTCTAGTGAATAAACAGAGCAAATGAAAAAGTCTTTTCTAACCGTTAAATTCTTTGCTACTCCAGCAGCTACATTTACCAAATTCTTTTGGAGCAATTCACCCATTGCTGTATTTGGAGTTCCATTTTCGTCCAATTTCTTCTCCAGCTGGATAAGCACAAAGCTCTGAAAATCATCCATCTTTGGATTGGTGAAAAACAATCCTCCAGCTAAAAGAGCAAGTACAACAATGAATTTTCTCATGAGTAGAACAGATTACTTCAAGGTAGCTAATTTCGTATTTGCATGCATCACCACGGCAATTCCTGCTGACTCCGTTCGCAATCTATAGCTTCCAAGGCTCACGACAGTCCAACCGGCGCGCATAGCCATTTTCACTTCTTCATCTGAAAAATCTCCTTCAGGACCAATGGCCACAATTGAAGGTTCTTTTGGATCATACACATCATAGAAATCATGCGATGGCACATTTCCTATGTATGCTATGAACCCTTTGCGATTTGGATACATCTTTAACATCTCAGCAAAACCAGTTGGTTGATGAATATCTGGTTTAAAGAGGTGTAAGCTTTGCTTCATGGCGGAGATTGAGATTTTCTCCCATCGGTCTTCACGCGCATGCTTGCGCTCGCTGTGTTCACACCAGATTGGCTGGATTTCAGTGCATCCAAATTCCACTGCTTTTTCAATAAACCATTCAAAACGGTCTTTATTTTTTGTTGGAGCAATGGCCACTGTCAAATCAGCAGTATCTTTTTCAAAACGCTCCACCTTGTGCAGTTGGAGAATACACCCTGAGGCAGCAGCACTCATGATACTCGCCTCAATCAAGCCACCCATACCGTCAGTGAAAACCAAATCATCATTGATTTTCATGCGCAGTACTTTTATGGCATGTGCAGATTCCTCAGGTGAAAGCAAGGCTTCCGTTTGGTGGATTTCAGTTGAATAGAACAGTTGCATAGTGGTAGAAACAAAAAGAGCCGATTTAACGAAACCGGCTCTTAAATTAGACTGTAAATTTATGAATTAGACTTTAGCTTCCACCTTTGGTGCGGCAGAAAGAATTTCTTCATTTGCAAAGTCACTGTATTTTTCAAAGTTCATAACGAATTTCTTCGCTAGCTCGTTGGCTGTGCGATCATACGCAGACTTGTCACTCCAGGTATTGCGAGGGGCAAGAATGTCATCTGGCACATCAGGGCAAGTCATTGGCATTTGCAGTCCGAAAACATTGTGCTCTTTGAACTCCACATTGTCAAGTTTCCCCTCTAATGCCGCGGTAATCATAGATCGGGTATAGCTCAATTTCATGCGCTTCCCTTCGCCATATTCGCCGCCACTCCAGCCTGTATTCACAAGCCAAACATTCACTTCGTTCTGATCCATCTTTGCTCCTAACATCTCTGCATATTTCGTAGGGTGCAGGGGTAAGAATGGAGATCCAAAACAAGCAGAGAAAACCGTTTGTGGTTCTGTAATTCCCGCTTCAGTTCCGGCAACTTTCGCTGTATACCCAGAAATAAAGTGGTACATCGCCTGTCCTTTCGTCAATTTTGAGATTGGAGGCAAAACTCCGAAAGCATCACATGTTAAAAAGAAAATGTGCTTCGGTGTGCCTCCACTTGAAGGCTGCATGATGTTATCAATGTGATGAATCGGATATGAAACACGCGTATTTTGAGTTTTAGACTTGTCAGCATAATCAGGCGTGCTGCCATCATCTTTGAAGCCGATGTTCTCTAGAATGGCACCAAATTTAATGGCGTCCCAGATTTGAGGCTCTTTTTCCCTAGACAAATCAATGGTCTTGGCATAACAACCTCCTTCAAAGTTGAAAACGCCTTCTTCAGACCATCCGTGTTCGTCATCTCCAATCAATCTTCTGTTCGGATCTGACGATAAGGTTGTTTTACCCGTTCCTGATAAACCAAAGAATACCGCAGTATCTCCTTTTTCACCCACATTGGCAGAGCAATGCATTGAAAGAACTCCCTTTTCATGGGGGAGAATGAAGTTCAAGACAGAGAAAATTCCTTTTTTAATTTCGCCCGTGTAACCCGTTCCACCAATGATGATCATCTTCTTGGTGAAATTGAGGATCGCAAAGTTGTGCTGACGCGTTCCGTCAATGTCTGGCACAGCCATGAAGTCTGGAGCGCATACAATGTGCCAGTCTGGAGTAAAATTTTCTACTTCTTCTTCTGTTGGACGAAGGAACATGTTGTAAGCAAACATGTTTGACCAAGGAAACTCAGTCACAACGCGGATGTTCAACTTGTGCTTCGGGTGTGCACATGCATATGCATCACGTACGTAAATGTCTCTATTTGTAAGGTAAGCTGACATGCGATTGAACAGCTTGTCAAAATTTTCAGGAGAGAATTTGATGTTCACGTTCCCCCACCATACAGAATCAGCTGTCTTTTCATCAAGAACAACAAACCTGTCTTGTGGTGATCTCCCCGTGAACTCACCTGTATCCACTGCTAGAGCGCCAGTGTCAGTTAACATACCTTGCCCCTGCAAAATGGTTTCTTCTACCAGCTCTGCCGGTGTTAAATTCCAATACGCATTTGCAACTCCTCCTAGTCCGATGCCTTCTAATGAAGCGCCTTCGGCTTTTCTTCCGAAATGATTCATAAATCTGCCTTTGTTACTACTTAGGTCTGCAAAATTAGCCCTTTTGTTGGGTACGATTGTTAGAAGTGGGGCCTATTCTCAGCAATACTTTTTCCACATTTTTCAAGAGTATTCAGATAAGTCAACAACGAAGAACAAAGTGTCTATTTTACACTTTGTTCACGGAGGATTCGAATCACGAAAATTAGCCACCCAGAAATCATAATCAATCCACCGATTGGTGTAATTGGCCCTGCAATTTGCCGCAGAAAATCACCTTCATTGAGCAGGGTGAGAGTGTAAATTGAACCACTAAATAAGAACGCTCCTGCAAGCACCCACCATGCCGCTTTGGAAACACTATTGAGAAAGACCTTCTCAATGAGAACAATATTTGCAGCGCCAATACCCATCCACATTTGATACCGGACAGCCGTATTAAATGAATCAATCTCAGTAGAGCTTAAAACTGCTTTTAGCCAATGTGCGGCCATAGCTCCTAAGACAACTGCTGTAAGAATGAACACCCCAGCAACGGCGATGAGTACTTTCGTTTTTCGATTCAACTGTAGACCTTTTGTATATTCGAGCAAAATTATCACAATGAAACTGAAAAAACTGACCTATTCCTTGGCAATTGGCACATTGCTTTTTACAGCATGTAATGAAAATACTACAAGCACCTCAGAAACTGCTCCTACGCCAGATGAAGCAACTACTTCCATACAAAAAGACTCTACAGAAAACCCGCTGAATGTCAAGCCAAATCAATCTACTCCAAAGGCCATCGAAGCCAAAGAAGATTTTGAAAAAGAACGAGATCAAATCACTGCTGAAGTCAACAATACCATCAGCACCTATAAGTTCATTACTACCACAGAGGACTACAGCATTTTTGGTGAGCTTACCAAGAAGTCTTCCATTGGGAAATACATGCATGGAAATACGGTCACTGTCTTGGCTCCAAAAAACAAGGCTTTTGATGACTATCCTAACTATGCAAACCTAATGAAGCCCGGAAATGAGGAAGCGTTAAACATCTTTGTTAGCAGCTACATCTTAACTGAGAACTTTTCATACAAAGCCATTAAAATAGCGAGTTCTGTTCCAACCTATGCTGGCGATTTGCAAAAAGTGAATGATCGAAATGGCATCACTGTGGGAGGCGCAAGCATATCTACAAGTGAGTCTTTCACACTCAAAGGAAATGTCCTCGGAATGAACGAATTGTATTTCATACCTGAAGAAATGAAGTAGATTAAGTCTACATCATTTTTCCTCTAGCCTCATTTCGCAATGCGCGAGCGGCTTGCTTAATAGCACTGTTGCCGGTTTTGTTTTCTAGGTCGAAAACCTCCTTAGATAGCTGCATTGAGCTGCCTTCAGGACCTACCTTACTTGCCGCAATTTTAATGAGTTGCAGCGTTTCTTCTTTGGCCATTTTAGTCATTTCCCAAGCTGCATCACTTACATAAATTTGCATACTGATGTTGTGCTCAAACTCTTCGCGAATGGCTTTCAGCAGCTCAAGTTGCAGCTGACCTCCATTCATGTTCCCATTGTTTACGCGCAGAACCAAATTGCTAGGGGCAATGCGCTCCAGCATAATTGTTAGTCGCTCATAGGCGTTCAACTGCAACGGCAAACTTTGCTTCTTGACCTCAGTTTTCATGATAGCCGTTTGAAAGTCGCGCTGATCTTTACGCATATTATTAAAAAACAAATAGGCCGTTAGAAATACGATGACTGCAGGAAGTAGGGGGAAAATGAAGTCTAGAACTGTATCCATTTCAGTACCTTTCGAATGAATTAATGAGGCGTTGTCTATTCAGAAACGCTAAGGAAACGATTTTGTTGAAGTCTTGCACATGAAAAAGCAAATAACCCTTGTCCTTATTCTACAGATGGCTAGCCTTCTGGGCTTTGCACAATTTGAATTTATTAGAGATTCAGAATTGGAAATTATTGTAGACGGTGTCTCTTTGCAGAATGCGTTCGTGGGCGGATTGACAGCGCCGCAATTTTCGCGCTTTGATGCAGATTTTGATGGCGATCTGGACCTCTTTGTTTTCGACAGAGATGGGAATAGAAAGTTGATTTTCTTGAACAATGACCCAACACCCGGTGTCATTGATTACACCTATGCGCCAGAACTGGCCAATTCATTCCCGGCGCTGAAAGACTGGGCGCTGATGCGTGATTTTGACTGTGATGGAAAAGAAGATATTTTTACCAGTTTTCAGTCCTCTATTCAAGTGTACCGAAATACTTCGAATGAAGTTGATGGACTCCAATTTGAATTATTCTCCTCTCAATTGCAAGGGGAGTTTAATTTTGGCGGCGGCCCAACAATGTTGCCCCTTATATGCCTGTCTATAGATATGCCGTCTATAAAAGACTACGACGGTGATGGCGATGTTGATATTGTCACTTTTACAGAGTCTGCCACAACCATCTACTTCTTCGAAAATAAAAGTGTAGACAACGGTGACTGCTCGTTGCTTCAATTTGAATGCACCAACAGATGTTACGGCATGGTTGCCGAAAGCAGCGAAGACAATCTGATCTATTACGGACAAGAGTTTGCAGATGGGATGTATTGCTCTTTTAACATCGCTGACCCGCGCGCAACAGACTCTGACACGCGTGCTGCCAGAGATGGCGTGCATGCCGGAGGAACCATTGTGAGCATTGACTTAGATGACAATGGAGTATTGGACTTGGTTATTGGTGATGTTTCATTTAACAACCTCTCAGCATTGTACATGGAAGACGCCGTTGACGGTCAAGACAGCACCTTCATTGTTGATGACACTTTCCCCGCTTTGAACTCCAACACCATTGCTTGCGACGTTCAGCGCTTTCCTGCTGGCTATTATGAAGACATTGACAATGACGGAATTAGTGATCTACTCATTGCTCCTAACACACGAATTCAATCAAATGACGATGAAAGTGTGTGGCTCTACCTCAATGAAGGTACCAACTCACTTCCTGATTTCGTGTTTACTCAACCCAATTTTCTCCAAGACCAAATGCTTGATTTTGGAAGGGGTTGCTACCCTGTTCTTTTCGACCAAAATGGTGATGGACTCAAAGATTTAGTGGTGGCGAACAAAGAATATTATATGGAGGTTGATGTGCTTCCATCACAACTCGCTCTTTTCTTGAATACTGGAACGGCAACGGATCCTCAGTTTACGCTTCAAGATATGAACTGGCTTGATATTCCCTCGTTCTCATTGGAAAGTATCTATCCCGCTTTTGGTGATCTTGATGGCGATGGTGATGAAGATTTGGTTTTAGGCGAAGAAACTGGAATTTTGCACTATTTTGAAAATACTGCTGGTGCTGGGCAGCCTGCAGTGTTTGTTCTTGAAACCCCAGCCATTCAAGGCATCGATGTTGGGCAATTTACTACCCCACAGTTGTTCGATGTGGATGATGATGGTCTATTGGACTTATTGCTGGGCGAAAAACTTGGTGTTGTGAACTACTTCCGAAATACGGGCAATGCCACCAATTATGAATTCACCCAAATTCAGGGGGTAGCACTCGATAGCTTGGGCGGAGCAGTAGCAGAAAATTACCTTGGAATTAACGGTTACAGCGTGCCAAACATGGTGCGTGATACTGATGGGACAATGTACCTTTTCATTGCTAACGAAAAGGGAAACATTCAATTGTATGACAATATAAGTGGCAATTTAGACGGTTACTTTAATGAGATTTCTAACTTCGTGGGAGAAATTCGTGAGGGAGACCGGGCTGCTTGCTGGGTTGAAGACATCAACGGTGATGATGTGCATGATTTATTTTATGGCATCGCCAACGGTGGATTGGTTTTCTTCATAGGAGATTCTGAAGACAACGTTTGGGAAACGAACAATTCTTCTCCTGACCTCGGTGTGTATCCCAATCCTGCCACTGAAGAAACGCGTGTTGTACTTAAGCGACCTTCAACAGGTACGCTTCAAGTATTCGACATGCGCGGCAAAATGGCCTATTCAAAAGCATTGAATGGTGAGATGTCATTAACAATACCTGTCAGCAATTGGCAACAAGGAATCTACCTGGTAGAATGGATCGACAATAATGAAAGACACGTTCGAAAACTGGTTGTGAACTAGTATGATAGACACTTACATTTTCGCCAGTTCGTTTGGCAATATTCGCATTGAATCAATGCAAAGTCAGTTAACATCCTTGCTTTTTACAGAGGAGGTGGTGTCTGAGCGCAATGCCAATTTTTTCGAACTAAATTGTCAAGCACAAATCTTGCAATACCTCGCAGGTGACTCAACTATTTTTGACCTTGATTGTCATATCTCATGCTCCTCTTTTCAGCAAAAAGTCTTTGAAGTTGTTATGCGCATTCCCTATGGGAAAACCATGACTTACAAAGAATTAGCTCTTAAATGTGGTGGCGCGAACCATGCGCGGGCTGTGGCCAATGTAAATTCATCGAATAAACTATTGCTTCTAGTACCCTGCCATAGGGTCATAGGAACCAATGGAGACTTAGCAGGGTATGCGGGTGGTGTTGAGCGCAAGAAAAAGCTCCTTGAATTAGAAGGAGCGCTGTCACAACTCGATTTATTTGCATAAAAAAAGAGCCACAACTTGCGGCTCTTCTTCAATGTATGGAAAAACAATTATGCTTGTACTTTCAGCATATTGTCTAGTGCGTCTTTAACTTCACGAACGGCCTTTTCAGATTCAACAAGCAATGCCTTTTCTTCATCGTTCAATTTAAGTTCAATGATTTCTTCGATCCCATTCTTCCCTAATTTCACAGGAACTCCAAGGTAGAGATCAGAAATACCATACTCCCCTTGCAACCAAGCACAAACTGGGAAAATCCGCTTCTGGTCTTTAACAATGGCCTCTACCATTTGAGCAGCCGCAGCTCCAGGAGCATACCAAGCTGAAGTCCCTAGAAGATTTACAATTTCGCCACCACCTTTCTTTGTGCGAGCAACAATTGCATTTAACTTATCAGCATCAATCAATTCTGTAACAGGAATTCCTCCAACAGTTGTGTAACGTGGCAGTGGAACCATTGTGTCTCCGTGACCACCCATCAATACTGCTTGAATGTCTTTGGGAGAAACGTCAAGCTCTTCAGCTAAGAAAGATCTGTAACGAGCAGTATCAAGAATCCCCGCCATTCCGAACACCTTCTTGCTATCTACATTTGCATTTAAAAATGCGCAGTAAGTCATCACGTCTAGTGGGTTCGAAACCACAATTATTTTCGCATCAGGAGAGTGCTTCACAACATTCTCTGTTACGCTTTTCACGATCCCTGCATTGGTTGCGATCAAGTCATCACGACTCATTCCTGGCTTCCTTGGAAGACCAGATGTTATAACTACTACCTCAGATCCGGCAGTTTTGGAATAATCATTGGTAGAACCAATGGTGCGCGTGTCATAAAGATTGATCGGAGAAGTTTCCCAAATATCGAGTGCTTTTCCTTCAGCGTATCCTTCTTTGATGTCAAGAAGTACAACTTCATTGGCAACTTCACGCGTAGCAAGAACATTGGCGCAAGTAGCTCCAACGTTTCCAGCTCCAACAACAGTAACTTTCATGAATGAACGTTTTTTGAAATAAGTATCTGAACAAGTGTATCAAAAGGACCATCCTTTTGAACTCAACAAAATTACAAAACAATTTTTGTTCAGAACCATCCGTTTTTGAATCAATCCCACAAATTAGAAATCCGTATTTTTGAAACGTATGACAATCTGGAAAATTTACCTCTTACTTTTTGCGCTGTTCATTAGCGCTTCTACTTTTGCACAGCCTAGCAAAGCCATTCCTGATGGGCAAATTGGCGTAGACTATAACCTTGTTGACACCAAAGGGCTCAAGCAAGGGAATTGGGTGCGTGTATACGAAAATGGCAACCTTTATTATAAAGGCCAATTTGAAAATGATGTGCCTTTGGGAGAATTTTGGTTCTGGTATGACACCGGCGAGGCCATGAGTAAAGTGATTCACCTAGAAGGGTCCAAGCACATGGAAGTCATTAACTACCACAAAAATGGATACCCTATGAGCAAAGGGGAGTACCGCGAGGGTGAGTCTATTGTAGATGAAATCATTGAAAAACTCAAATCTGGAGAATGGACTTTCTACAACGATGAAGGCCTTGTGAAAACGGAAGAGAACTACGCAAATGGACTCCGCAACGGAAAAAGCATTACCTATTTCACCAGTGGAAAGGTATTACTCGAATACAATTTCGTCAATGATTTAAGGGAAGGCCCATGGATTGAATACTTTGAGAACGGTAGAACTAAAAGCGAAGGCAGCAGTCTAGCAGGAGATTATGATGGTCCTTTCTCACTCTTCCTGCCATCAGGAACTCCTAAACTAACAGGAAGCTATGTGAAAGGAGCTAAAGACGGAATTTGGATTCACTTCAACACTAGCGGAACAATCCAACTCACTACCAAATACTCTAAAGGGGTAGAAATTGCTACACGAAGAGAGAATGGAGATTTCACTGATTACTTCAAGTCAGGCGTTCCAGAGGCGTATTACGAAATTGAGAGTGGATTGAAAGAAGGCCCCTTCAAGGAATTTTATGATCAAGGTGAATGGATCCAAGAAGCAATGGATGAACCGCAACCAGGTGGAGGAATTCAATTCAAAGAAAAGCTAGTGAATACCCAAGTTCTCAGAGAAGGTGATTATCTTGAGGGCAAATTAGAAGGACCAGTTACATACTATGACGAACGAGGTAAAATCATTCGAATAGAAAACTATGTAGACGGCGTACTTGAATCTACTGAAGAAAAATGAAATATTTTGTTGGACTTTTTGTGCTAGTCCTTGTTCTAGCAGCCTGTAAAAAGACGGAAACTGATTTTGAAGAAATCAATTTGGGGTATGAATACTTCCCTACCGCAACAGGTTATTTCATAGACTATGAAGTGGATTCTATTTCGCACAACATCACCATAGATACCACACAATTCTATTTGCGTGAAGTAATGGTTGAAGACTTCATTGATGAAGAAGGTCAACTTGCCTGGAGGGTTGAGCGTTACAAGAAAAACAACTTGCAAGATACCTTCCAACTTACAGATGTGTGGGTTCAAAAACGAACAACTACTTCTGCAGAGCGATTTGAAGAAAATCAACGATTTGTTCGTCTCATTTTTCCTGTAAACGAAGGAAAGTCTTGGAATGGAAATGCTTATAACACTTCAGAACCTTGGAACTACAACTACACCAATGTGGATGAACCCTATTCATTGGATCTGCTCTCCTTTTCAAAAACATTGACCGTCAATCAACGAAATAACATCAACCTTGTAGATCAGGAAATAGCCTATGAAGTATATGCCTATGGTGTGGGGATGGTTTATAAGCAACTGACTGACCTTGAATATCAAAATTTTCAAGTTACAGGTGTTGAAGTAGAAATGAAGGCGATTGGTTACGGAACATTGGAATGAAAAAAGTACTGCTGATTGTCTACTTATTGGCGCTTGTATTCGCTTCAAACGCTCAAACAGCACCGCAAAAATTCTGGGTCCAGTTTACTGATAAATCAAACTCTTCTTATTCCATTTCATCACCGCAAGCTTTCTTGAGTGATAGAGCGCTTGAGCGAAGAGCAAAATCGGGCATTGCCATCACAGAGCAAGATATCCCCGTCAATCAAGCATACATAAACCAAGTTCTAGCCATTGGGGACCTCTTTTTACTCCATGAAAGCAAGTGGTTCAATAGCATTTCAATCTTTTGTCCTGACAGCGTCTTGATGCTTCAGGTAAGCGCACTTCCGTTTGTGCAATTGACCAGAAATGTAAATCGGTTTGAAACAGAGCCCATTGAGGTTACTTCAACACGCGCAGCTACCTCCACTTCTGAAAATATGGATTATGGTGCCTCTTTCACCCAAATTGAACAAATAAACGGACTTCCTCTACATCAACGTGGCTTTAAAGGTGAAGGCATTTACATTGGTGTTCTTGATGCTGGATTTCGGTTTTACTCCATCCTTCCCATATTTGAAAAGGCCCGAAATGAGGGGCGCATAAGTCCGGTAAGAGATTTTGCAGAAGTAGACTTCGATGTTGACGGACACAGCAATCACGGCACTTATGTGCTCAGTACAATGGCTGGATATGATGAAGGGAACTTGATTGGCACCGCTCCAGATGCCAACTACTTTTTATTTAGAACAGAAGATTCAGACTCTGAATTCGTGATTGAAGAAGACAATTGGGTGGCGGCAGTTGAAATGGCAGACAAGCTTGGAATCGATGTCATTAACAGTTCATTGGGCTATAGTTTGTTTGATAATCCGACTCATGACCATTCATACGCAGACATGAATGGTGAAACTGCGCGTATTTCAATAGCCGCTCAGATTGCAGCAAGTAAAGGCATGTTGGTGGTTACCAGCGCTGGCAACAGCGGCTCATCTCCATGGAAGTACATCACAGCTCCGGGTGATGCAAAAGATATTCTAACCATTGGAGCAGTTACTGGAGATGGTATACACGCTGCGTTTAGTGGATTTGGCCCAACAGCTGATGGCCGTGTAAAACCCAACGTAATGGCCATGGGCCAAGCAGCCACATTTGCGTCATTAGACAGCACCTTTATTCAAGGCAATGGAACTTCATTCTCATCTCCTATCTTGTGCGGTATGGCCGCCTGTTTATGGCAAGCTCACCCAAACAAGACCAACATGGAGATTATAAGCGCCATTGAAGAAAGCGCTCATCTGTATAACGCTCCAAATGACAGCATGGGGTTTGGAATTCCTGATTTTTGGAAAGCCCATTTAGTGCTTCGCGAACCTGATTCAGTAGAACCCCCTGAGGTTTTGATTTACCCGAACCCGAACCAGGGCAAATTCCGTTTTGAATTTCTGAACGCAGAAAACACCTCCGAACTGGCAGACGTCAGAGTAATGGATGCCCTCGGGAAAGAAATTTTCAAGACATGTGTTGGACGCTCTGAAAACCATTTCTTCGGAGAAGTGACGCTGGTTGATCTGGCAGATGGAATCTACTTTCTAGAACTCCTATTCGATGACCAGCGGGTAGTAGAACGATTTCAAATCGTTTCTCAGTAACGCTAGTATCCGTATTTATCCTTCCACAAAGATTTCAAATACGTTCGCAAATTATTCTCTCTGGGGTTGTTCCCAGGATTGTAAAATGTGGTTCCACTTAATTCCTTCGGCAAATATTCTTGGGGCGAAAAACTTCCATCATAAGAATGGCTGTACTCGTAATTCTTCCCATATCCCAAATCTTTCATGAGATTTGTTGGGGCATTTCGAATGTGTAACGGTACAGGTAAATTTCCCGTTTCTCTTACCGCACTCTGAGCTAGACCAATGGCCGCATAAGCCGCGTTTGATTTTGGAGAACTCGCCAGATACGTCACACATTGAGAAAGGATAATTCTAGACTCAGGCCACCCAACGCGTTCCACCGCTTGAAAAGTCGTTGTTGCCATTACCAAAGCTGTTGGATTCGCATTACCGATGTCTTCACTTGCCAGAATAATAAGCCTTCGTGCAATGAATTTTGGATCTTCACCGCCCTCAACCATGCGCGCCAGATAATAAACAGATGCATTGGGGTCACTTCCTCTGATGCTCTTGATGAAGGCTGATGCTATGTCGTAGTGCATCTCTCCGGTCTTATCATACATCACAGGGTTTTCATGCACAACATTGTGCACTAACTCATCTGTAATTTCAACTTGATCCGTATTGGCAGAATTGACTACTAATTCAAATATATTCAATAACCTACGTGCATCTCCCCCACTGAATTTCATCAATGCTGAAGTGGTTTTAAGCGTAATTTTAGTCTGAAGTAGAATTTCATCTTCCTTCATTGCGCGCTCAAGCAAATGGATCAAATCTTCTTCTGAAAAGGGTTTAAGTGTATATACCTGGCACCTTGAGAGTAAGGCGGGAATCACCTCAAATGAGGGGTTTTCAGTAGTTGCTCCAATGAGCGTGATATCTCCTTTTTCTACTGCGCCCAACAAACTATCTTGCTGAGATTTGCTAAAACGATGGATCTCATCAATGAAGAGAATGGTGTTACCACCAAACATGCCGCCATGCCGCACGCGCGAAATAACCTCTCTCACTTCTTTTACTCCACTATTAATGGCTGAAAGTGAGTGAAAAGGGCGATCTAAAGTGGTAGAAATGATGGACGCTAGAGTCGTTTTACCCACCCCAGGAGGACCCCAAAGAATCATTGAAGGAATCTTCCCGCTTCTGATTACTCTACCCAAAAGTGCGTCATCCCCAACCAAGTGGCCTTGTCCGATGTATTCGTCCAATGTTTTGGGACGCATTCGTTCTGCAAGAGGAATAGAATTCATAGCAGCGAAGATCGAAAAACAAGATCAGATTGTACCTTTGATTCATGAAACGATTTTTAAAGTTCCTCGGCTACCTCGTGCTTTTTCTATCTACCGCAGGAATAGCAGCCTATTTCTATTACGACAAGCCTGTTCCCGAAGGGAATTCGGGCCCTCAAGCAGATGTGTTGGCTGAAAAAGTGCTGGTCGCTTTAAATTACGCAGACTGGGATTCATCCAACTATGTCACTTGGAGTTTTCTAGATTCGCACCATTATATTTGGAACAAGCGTGACCATTTAGTGCACGTATCTTGGGATGAACAAGAAGTGATCCTCTCTACAGATTCTCCCTTTGAAGGCGCAATAGTTCGTCCTGTGAATAGCGCTCCAGGGCAAAACGAATCTGCAACACAGGATGCGTGGTCTTACTTCTGCAATGATTCATTCTGGTTGATTGCTCCTTACAAGCTCTTTGATTCAGGTACTTCGCGAAGCATCGTTGAAAGCGCAGATGGAAAAGAATCCCTTATGGTCACTTACTCCTCTGGAGGCGTAACACCTGGAGACAAATACCTCTGGCATTTAGACGGTCAATATGTACCAACCTCATTTCAAATGTGGGTTGAAGTTATTCCAATTGGAGGCCTTGAAGCCACTTGGGAGAATTGGACTGAAACCACTACAGGTGCAAAAATCTCCCAGACGCATTCCTTTTCAGGTCAATCTCTTGAGCTTACAAACATTGCCACAGGGAATAGCTTAACAGAACTAGGATTGGATTCCACCCTATTCGATGGATTCAATTATTGAATGAGTTCAGCAGGGCGTTTATGCTTCCAGCGTTTGTGGGTCCATAACCAATATTCTGGTGCTCTTTTGATCTCATCCTCCAGAATGCCATTGATTTTCTCAATGATTTCTCCATCACCAAAATCATTGGGCCGCTCTGTAACAAGCTCATATTCCATGGTATAGTGTCCCCTTTTTGTTTTTCTCAATTTGCCATAAACCACAGCCATATCGAACTGCTTCGCATGACGCTCTGGTCCATAATACATGGCCGTATCTTGATTCAAAAAGTTAGTCCAATAGGCCTTCTTCGGATTGGCTGGTGATTGATCAAATCCATAAATGATGGAGAAAGGCTCATCCTTATGCCCTGCCATCCACTCGCTTGTTTCAACGGTAGGGACGAGTTGTAGACCGAACTTCCCTCGCGTCTCACGCATTTTCCCATCGAACCATTTATTGCTTAATCGCTTATAAATAGCCATCACAGGCATCGGGCAATGGTCTGATACCCCAAGGGCTAACAACTCCCAGTTATTGTAATGTCCTCCGCACAAAACAACACCTTTCCCTTTTTCGAAAATCGATTGAAAGACCTCCTGATTCTTCGGAATCAATCGCTTGTCAACAGACGATTTTGAGATGCTGAAATTTTTAAAACTTTCTACGAATAGATCTGCAAGGTGCCGGTAGAATTTTCGTCTAATTTGCTTGTGCTCATCTTTCGTTTTTTCAGGAAAAGACCGTTCAATATTTCCTATCACCACCTTCTTGCGGTAAGGAACGACGGTCATAAATAAGAAATAGATGAAATCACTTACTCTGTAGAGCAGGAAATAAGGAAGCAAACTAATTGGCTTCAGAAAGAGATAGTATAGGAGTTTCGCGCCCATGGGATGCAAATGTAAGTTACTGAATGTCTATTTCCTGACCATCGAATGCAATTTCTACATTTTCTGGCAACAGTTTTTCAATATCCTGGTGTTTCCCCATCAAATGGCTCAAATGGGTGAGCCATGCTTTTTGAGGATTAATTAAAGCAATGATTTCCAGCGCCTCCTCTAAATTGAAATGCGACATATGGGATTCTATTCGCAGCGCATTTATTATTAAATATTTGACACCTTTCAGCTTTTCAAATTCCTTTGGAGCGATGTAATTGGCGTCTGTCACGTATGCAAAGTCATCTACTCTAAAAGCAAGAACAGGCAGCTTGTGGTGCATCACCTGAATTGGGATGAACTTAATATTTCCAGCAGTGAAAGGGGTTAGATCTATTGTATTCAATTTGATTTCGGGAACCCCAGGATACCTCACTGGAGCGAATACATAGTGAAATTCTCGTTGCAATGCTTCTTGAACCCTTGCCGTTGCATAAACATTCATCTTCTGCCTTTGCTTGAAGTTGAATGCTCTGATGTCATCCAATCCCGCAAGGTGATCTTTATGCTCATGTGTAAATACAACGGCATCAAGTGACTGAACCTTATTTGAAAGCATTTGCATGCGAAAATCAGGCCCTGTATCAATGACTATATTCTGATGATCTTTCGTGATTAAAATCGAAGCACGAAATCTATTGTCCCGCGGGTCACCTGAAGTGCATACGTCACAGTCACAAGCGATTACGGGCACACCCTGTGATGTGCCTGTTCCTAAAAGAGTTACTTTCATTAGGGTGCAAGATAGCGAAGGAAAGAAAACCGCGAAAGAACATTTACAAAATCAACATTGCTTAAATCCCACCACGAAGTTCGTTCTCCACATCTTTCCAATGTGTAAAACCAAGTTTTGTAAGCACTTGGATAGATGATTTCTCCTCTTTCATTGCTCTACCCACCACTGTTTTAATTCCTTTATTCTTGGCCGAATCAATGCACCCCTCTCCAGCCTCCGTTGCATAACCGTTGTTCCATTCAGGTTTCAAGAAACCAAAACCAAGGTCAAAGAGGCCCTCCTTTTCATGGTACTTAAGTCCACACCTTCCTGTTTTTAGATTTGCTCCTTTACCTTGCACCAGCCAACGGCCCATGCTAGAGGGTTAAAAATCTGTAGACCCTTTAATAAATGACCGTGTTTCTTCTACTGAACCAAAAAAAACATCCCCTGTGTATTTCATGACATCAGGGACTATGTTGAGTTTGAAAAAAACTCTGCATCCGCTATGGTGAAAACTCCAAGGATTAATCTGTTGTTTTCTAGGACAGTGCTTTGAACATTTCACGTTTTCCAAAATAACTATCTTGGGAAAAAGAAAAAACGAATCGTCCAACCTTTGAAGTCCTGCCTTTAAGGCTTTACATTTGTTACAAAGGAAAATAGTCAAACTGTGGAGATTGATCGAGTAGTATTATCCGCGAAACAGAAAGCGCTTCGCGTAAATCTGAATCAAGACTTGTACGGCACCTTCGCTGAGATTGGAGCCGGACAGGAAGTTGTACGGCACTTTTTTCAAGCTGGCGGCGCTTCCGGAACCATTGCAAAGACCATTTCGGCCTACGATAAGGACTTTAGTGATGCCATTTACGGACCTGAGTCTAAGGGTAGGTATGTTTGCAAGCCACGTCTTGTGAAGATGTTAGACTACGAGTATGATCTCATGCAAGAGCGCTTGGATCGAAAAAAGCACCCAACAAAGCGTTTCTTTTCGTTCTCCAATACCGTAGCTACAATTAACTATCACAAGACCATTCAAGGTCACGGTTGGTTCGGTATGAAATTTCAAACCGACCCCACCAAAGAAGCCAATAGTGTCATCATTCACGTTCGATTCAACGAAAATGATGCACTACTTCAGCACAACTCTGTTGGATTATTAGGCGTAAACTTAATCTATGGTTGCTTTTTCTTTTTCAAGAAGCCGAATGACTTGCTGTTGAGTTTGTATGACAATTTATCACGTGACCAGATTGAAATTGATATGATTTCAATGGATGGTCCCGATTTTGAACACGTTGACAATAGATTGCTTAGCCTGCAGTTGGTGAAAAATGAAATGACAGACGCAGTAATATTTTCTCCTGATGGTCGAAATTTACAAGCTGCTGATGTGCTCTATAAAAAGAATATTCTGGCCATTCGAGGTAGCTTTCGACCTGTTACGAAGGTGAACATCGATATGATCATGAAGGGTTTTAAGATGTTCGAAGAAGAACACCGCGTTGAAACCGATAATGTTCAAGTGTTGTTTGAAATCACTTTGAACAATCTGAAGACAGACGGAGACATTGATGAGAAAGACTTCTTGGACCGTGCTGATATTTTGTGTTCTCTGGGCCAAACAGTATTGATATCGAATTACCAGAAGTACTATAAATTAGTGGAATACTTTTCGAGGTATACGAGTAAGCGAATGGGCCTAATTATGGGGGTTAATAACTTACTGGATGTCTTCAATGAGAAGTACTACCGAAATCTCAATGGTGGGATACTAGAAGCTTTTGGGATTCTCTTTTCAAGAGACCTGAAGATGTACCTCTACCCTTGGAGAGATGAAAAGACAGACGAGTTACTTACTTCAGAAAACGCACCTATCTATCCGCGTTTAAAGCCGCTGTATGACTACCTTCTCTTCAATAAGCGTATTGTAGATATTAAAGACTACAATGCAGATATCCTTCACATCTATTCACGTCAGGTATTGCAAATGATTCGTGACAAAGAAGAAGGCTGGGAAGACCTCATTCCAACATACGTAGATACGATCATCAAAGACAATGAGCTTTTTGGTTATAGAAAGGCAGAGGAAGTCAAAGATGTTTAATTGAACATTTTCGAGCTGCTACATTTAATTGGACAGTTTAGTTAAGATAGTTGAGCATCAATTAACTGTTTTAATTTAGAAGTATGAGAACACTTTCTATCTCCTCTAAAAAGATAAGAAACAAAAAAGCCACTCAAATGAGTGGCTTTTTTAATATGCTTTAGAATTGAAGTTATTCAGCTGCAGAAGGCTTCTCTTCCTTTTTCACTTTCGCTTCTCCAATTAGTGCTTCGTATTCTTCTCTTGAACCTACTATGTTCCTTTGGAACTTACGTGATCCTGTTCCAGCAGGAATAAGGTGTCCTACAATAACATTTTCTTTCAATCCAAGTAAGTGATCCACTTTACCGCTTACAGCAGCCTCATTCAACACCTTCGTAGTTTCCTGGAAAGATGCGGCAGAGATGAACGACTTGGTTTGAAGAGATGCTCTTGTAATTCCTTGAAGCAGAGGACGAGAGGTTGCTGGAATCGCTTCACGCGCTTCAACAAGCTGCAAGTCTTTTCTTCTTAGAACAGAGTTCTCATCACGCAGCTTACGTGCGCTAACGATTTGTCCGAGTTTTAACGCTTCAGACTCACCCGCTTCAGTAACCACAAGCATTCCATATACACGATCATTTTCCTGAAGGAAGTCGATCTTCTCAATGTTTTGCTTCTCAAGGAATCTAGTGTCTCCCTGATCTTCGATTACTACCTTCTTCATCATCTGACGAACAATCACCTCGAAGTGCTTATCGTTAATCTTCACACCCTGCAAACGATATACCTCTTGGATTTCGTTTACAATGTATTCTTGAACAGCGGTAGGTCCTTCAATTGAAAGAATGTCAGCCGGAGTCACAGCACCATCAGAAAGTTGCATACCTGCCTTCACCCAGTCATTCTCTTGAACAAGAATGTGCTTAGATAGTGGCACAAGGTATTTCTTCTTTTCACCGGTTCTAGACTCAACCATAATCTCACGGTTACCTCTCTTGATTTTACCGTATGAAACGATACCATCAATTTCAGATACAACCGCTGGATTAGAAGGGTTACGTGCTTCAAATAGCTCAGTCACACGTGGTAGACCTCCGGTAATATCACCAGACTTACCTGCCACACGTGGAATCTTGGCAAGAATTTCTCCTGGTCCAACTTTCTTACCTGCTTTCACACTAATGTGAGCGCCTACTGGAAGAGAGTATGTACGAAGTATCTCATCTTTATATATAACTTCAATGGCAGGGTTCTTCTTCTTGTCTTTCGTCTCAACAATCACCATTTCTTGGTAGCCTGTCTGCTCATCCTGCTCAACACGGTAAGTAACACCCTCTTCGATAAACTCGAATTTGATTTCACCATCTACCTCGTTGATGATTACGTTGTTATAAGGATCCCAATCACAAATCAAATCTCCTTTCTTCACTGAATCACCATCTTTCAGGTACAGATTCGCCCCGTATGGAAGGTTACCAGTAAAGAGTGGCACGCCTGACTTGCTATCTACAATTTTAATTTCTGTAGAACGTGAAACCACAACGTCTTGCATCTTTCCATCAGCAGTCATTTGCTGAACGACACGCAGCTCATCCATTTCAATTTTCCCGCTTTGCTTCGCTATCAAATCACTCTCATCAGAGATTTTTGATGCAGCACCTCCAATGTGGAATGTACGAAGTGTAAGCTGTGTACCTGGCTCTCCAATTGACTGGGCAGCGATTACACCAACGGCTTCACCTACCTGAACCATGCGGCTCGTAGAAAGGCTTCTTCCGTAACACTTAGCACAAACACCAGCTTTTGATTCGCAGGTCAAAACCGAACGCACTTCAACTTGATCAATTCCAGCTGCAACGACTGCTTTCGCCTCATCTTCACGAATTTCTTCGCCAGATATTACAACTACCTCGTCTGTTCCAGGAATCAATACATCATGTACAGAAACACGCCCTAGGATTCGAGCACCAATTGATTCAACGATCTCATCACTCTTCTTCAAAGGAACAGCAATCAACCCACGAAGTGTACCACAATCGTGTTCAGAGATAATTACATCCTGAGCAACATCTACAAGTCTACGTGTGAGGTAACCTGCATCAGCCGTTTTAAGAGCCGTATCTGCAAGACCTTTACGTGCACCGTGCGTTGAAATAAAGTACTCAAGGATTGAAAGTCCTTCTTTAAAGTTCGAAAGAATCGGATTCTCGATGATATCCTGACCTCCAGTAGCTGAAGATTTTTGCGGTTTCGCCATCAACCCTCTCATTCCAGACAACTGACGAATTTGCTCTTTCGATCCACGTGCACCAGAGTGGTACATCATATAGATTGAGTTAAATCCTTCTTTATGTGTCTCCAAACGATCCATCAAGATGTTTGTCAAACGAGAGTTTGTGTTCGTCCAGATATCAATAATTTGGTTGTAACGCTCATTGTTAGTAATGAGACCCATATTATAGTTATCCATTACTTCACCAACTTTCTTGTTAGCTTCAGCAACGAGTAAATCCTTTTCTGGTGGAATGATAATGTCATTCAAGTTGAACGAAAGTCCACCTTTGAAAGCCATTTCATAACCCATTGTTTTTATCTCATCCAAGAACTCTACAGCTCTAGGAACACCAACAATTTTGAGGATATCACCAATGATATCTCGCAATGCTTTCTTAGTCAGAAGTTGATTGATAAATCCTGCTTCATTCGGCACTACTTCATTGAAGAGCACGCGACCAGTAGTTGTTTCAATCATTTCATACTCACCTTGTGCATTTGTCCAACGCAGCTTCAAGAAGCTGTGAAGATCCAAACGTCCTTCATTGTGAGCGATGATTACCTCTTCAGGAGAATAGAAGGTCATTCCTTCTCCTTTCATTGGCTCTTCTTTCGTAGACTTCTTACCCTTCGTAATGTAATAAAGACCAAGTACCATATCCTGAGAAGGAACGGTAATAGGAGCACCATTGGCAGGGTTCAAAATATTGTGAGAAGCAAGCATCAATAGTTGTGCTTCCAAAATCGCAGCGTTACCAAGAGGCAAGTGAACCGCCATTTGATCCCCATCAAAATCGGCGTTAAAGGCCGTACATGCTAATGGGTGAAGCTGGATTGCTTTTCCTTCAATCAATTTTGGTTGAAATGCCTGAATACCAAGTCTGTGAAGTGTTGGAGCACGGTTGAGGAGCACAGGATGCCCTTTCAATACGTTCTCCAAGATATCCCATACTACTGGCTCCTTGCGATCAACTATTTTCTTTGCAGACTTCACAGTCTTTACAATTCCACGCTCAATCATCTTACGGATGATGAATGGCTTGTAAAGTTCGGCAGCCATATTTTTAGGCAAACCACACTCGTGAAGTTTCAAGCTTGGTCCAACAACAATCACTGAACGTGCAGAATAATCAACACGCTTTCCAAGAAGGTTTTGACGGAAACGACCTTGCTTTCCTTTCAAACTATCTGAAAGTGATTTCAATGGACGGTTAGATTCTGTCTTTACCGCACTTGACTTTCTTGAGTTATCAAACAATGAATCAACTGCTTCCTGAAGCATACGTTTCTCATTTCGGAGAATTACTTCAGGCGCCTTGATTTCAATCAAACGCTTCAATCTGTTGTTACGGATTATCACACGACGGTATAGGTCGTTCAAATCTGATGTTGCGAATCGTCCACCATCTAGTGGCACAAGCGGACGCAACTCAGGTGGAATAACTGGCACCACCTTAATGATCATCCATTCTGGACGGTTCTCAATACGAGAATTTGCATCACGCAAAGCTTCAACAACTTGAAGACGTTTAAGTGCTTCATTTTTTCTTTGCTGAGACCCTTCAGTACTTGCTTTATGACGCAAGTCATAAGACAACTCATTTAAGTCCATGCGACCAAGCATATCATGCAGAGCTTCCGCACCCATCTTAGCTACAAACTTATTCGGGTCTTTATCGTCCAAATATTGGTTATCCTTTGGAAGAACTTCTAGAATATCTAGGTATTCTTCCTCAGTGATAAAGTCCATGCCAAGGTGTGGATTCCCTTCCTTATCTACTGCAGGCCCCGGCTGAATAACCACATAGCGCTCATAATAGATAATTTGATCCAACTTCTTGGTAGGCAAACCTAGCAAGTAACCGATTTTATTTGGAAGTGATTTGAAGTACCAAATGTGGGCAACAGGCACAACCAATTGGATGTGACCCATACGCTCACGACGTACTTTCTTTTCTGTTACTTCAACTCCACAGCGGTCACATACGATTCCTTTATAGCGAATACGTTTGTATTTACCACAATGGCACTCGTAGTCCTTTACTGGGCCGAAAATCCGCTCACAGAACAGACCATCTCTCTCCGGCTTATAAGTTCGGTAATTAATGGTTTCTGGCTTAAGCACCTCACCATGGGAGTGCTCAAGAATTTGTTCTGGCGATGCAAGTGAAATCGTTATTGTTGTGAAATCACTTTTAAGCTTATTTATACGTTTTTGAGCCATAATCAATTTAGGTCAATCGTAAATAAATCAGGTCTAAGACCCACTAGTCCATAGACACGGTCAAACCGAGTCCACGCAATTCGTGAAGGAGTACATTGAACGACTCTGGAATTCCAGGTGCCGGCATTGTTTCTCCTTTTACAATCGCTTCATATGCTTTTGCACGTCCGATAACGTCATCTGACTTCACCGTAAGGATCTCTTGCAAGATATGAGCAGCACCGTATGCTTCGAGTGCCCACACCTCCATTTCTCCAAAACGCTGACCACCAAACTGTGCCTTACCACCAAGCGGCTGCTGCGTAATGAGCGAGTAAGGTCCGATTGAACGAGCGTGCATCTTATCATCAACCATGTGGCTGAGTTTAAGCATATAGATCACTCCTACTGTTGCTGGTTGATCGAAACGTTGTCCCGTTCCACCATCATAAAGGTAGGTAACCCCATATTCAGGAATTCCCGCTTTCTCAGTATAGTGATTGATTTCAGCAATTGACGCACCATCGAAAATTGGTGTAGAAAACTTCACTCCTAGGTTCTTTCCTGCCCATCCAAGAACAGTCTCATAGATCTGTCCGAGGTTCATACGAGAAGGTACCCCTAGTGGGTTTAGTACGATATCAACAGGCGTTCCATCTGCGAGGAATGGCATGTCTTCCTGACGAACAATCTTAGCAACAATTCCTTTGTTACCGTGACGTCCCGCCATCTTATCTCCTACTTTCAATTTACGTTTACGCGCGATGTATACTTTGGCAAGTTTCACAATTCCTGCTGGAAGTTCATCTCCAACAGTGATTTGGAATTTCTTACGCTTGTAGATCCCTAGTAAGTCGTTGTGCTTAAGGTTGAAGTTGTGAACCAAGCGTCTGCAAAGTGAATTCAGTTCTTCGTCACGTGTCCATCCATCAGCATTCACGATAGAGTAGTCAAGCGTCTGAAGTGCCTTCGCACTGAACTTAACTCCCTTCTTAATTTGCTCTTCTTTGTAGTAGTTAAATACACCTTGTGAAGTTTTACCTCCCACAATCCTCATCAACTTGTCTACGAGCAACTTCTTCAATTCTGCCGCTTCTTTATCAAATTCCTTATCAACAGCCTCGATTACTGCTTTATCAGCAGCTTTCGACTTACGGTCTTTGATTGCACGAGAGAAAAGCTTCTTGTTAATTACAACTCCTTGGCTTGAAGGAGGAACCTTCAATGAAGCATCCTTTACATCTCCTGCCTTGTCACCGAAGATTGCTCGCAAGAGCTTCTCTTCCGGAGAAGGATCCGTTTCGCCTTTAGGTGTAATCTTACCAATCAAGATATCGCCTTCACTAACATCAGCACCAACGCGAATCAATCCGTTTTCATCAAGATCCTTTGTTGCTTCCTCACTTACGTTTGGAATGTCAGAAGTAAGCTCCTCAACACCACGTTTTGTATCACGCACTTCAAGCGTGTACTCAGTTATGTGCACTGATGTGAAAATGTCTTCACGAACAACGCGTTCAGAAATCACAATCGCATCCTCAAAGTTGTACCCTTTCCAAGGCATAAATGCTACTTGTAGGTTACGTCCAATTGCTAGTTCGCCCTTTTCAGTAGCATAACCTTCAACCAAAACGTGTCCTTTTTCAACTTTATCTCCAACTGCTACAAGCGGACGAAGGTTGATACAAGTACCCTGGTTTGTTTTTGAAAATTTAGTGATCGGATAAGATACAATGTCATCATCGAAAGAAACCAGTAGGTCTCCCTCAGACATATCGTATTTCACACGAATCTCACTTGCATCAACATAAGAGATAACTCCTTTTGCTTCTGCAGTTGCGAGTACACGAGAATCTTGAGCAACACGTGCTTCAAGTCCAGTACCAACAATTGGAGATTCAGGTTGCAACAATGGTACAGCCTGACGCATCATGTTCGATCCCATCAAAGCACGGTTGGCATCATCGTGCTCCAAGAAAGGAATCAACGATGCAGCAATAGACGCAATTTGGTTCGGAGCAATATCCATCAATTTCAAGTCTGTTGGCGGCACTACAGGAAAGTCTCCTTCCAAACGTGCTTTAACCACAGGCGTCAAAAATTTACCTTTATCATCAATTTGCGCGTTGGCCTGCGCAATAATCTTTTCATCTTCTTCTTCAGCAGACAAGTATGTTACCTTATCTGGACCGAAAAGTGCTCTACCATCTTTTACTTCACGGTAAGGTGTTTCAATGAATCCAAGTCTATTCACTTTTGCATAAACACAAAGTGAAGAAATCAATCCAATGTTTGGTCCTTCTGGTGTTTCAATGGTACAAAGTCTTCCGTAGTGGGTATAGTGAACATCACGCACCTCAAATCCAGCTCTTTCACGAGACAGACCGCCGGGCCCAAGTGCCGAGATACGACGTTTGTGCGTCACCTCAGAAAGCGGGTTAGTTTGGTCCATGAACTGTGACAGTTGGTTGGTACCAAAGAATGAATTGATCACAGAAGACAGCGTCTTCGCATTAATCAAGTCAGTAGGTGTAAACACCTCGTTGTCACGTACATTCATACGTTCACGAATAGTACGAGCCATACGGGCAAGACCTACTCCAAACTGGCTGTACAACTGCTCACCTACAGTTCTAACACGACGGTTAGAAAGGTGATCAATATCATCTACATCTGCATTAGAATTGACCAAATCAATCAAGTACTTGATGATTAGGATGATATCTTCACGGGTCAATGTTCGCTGATCCATTCCTAGATCCAATCCGAGTTTACGGTTGATTCTAAAACGTCCAACTTCACCAAGATCATAACGTTGTTCAGAGAAGAACAACTTATCAATTACACCACGAGCAGTTTCCAAATCTGGTGGCTCAGCATTTCGAAGCTGACGGTAGATGTATTCAACCGCCTCCTTCTCACTGTTTGAAGTATCCTTTTGAAGCGTATTATAAATGATTGTATAATCACTCTGGTTCACATCTTCTTTGTGAAGGATGATCGCTTTCGTACCTGACTCAAGAATGAGCTCCAGGTGTTCTTTTTCAATAATCGTTTCACGATCAATGACCACTTCATTTCTTTCGATCGATACTACCTCTCCTGTATCCTCATCAACGAAGTCTTCAATCCATGACTTAAGCACACGAGCCGCAAGTTTTCTACCAGTAACTCTTTTAAGAGCCGCCTTCGACACCTTCACTTCTTCAGCTAGGTCAAAAATCTCTAGAATATCTTTATCGCTTTCAAACCCGATAGAGCGAAGCAACGTTGTTACCGGAAGCTTCTTTTTACGGTCGATGTATGCGTACATGACACTATTGATGTCAGTAGCAAATTCAATCCAAGATCCCTTAAACGGAATGATACGAGCCGAATACAGCTTCGTTCCGTTAGCGTGACGGCTTTGACCGAAGAACACACCAGGAGATCTGTGAAGTTGATTCACGATTACACGCTCAGCACCGTTAACCACAAATGAACCACGAGGGGTCATATAAGGGATGGTTCCAAGGTATACATCTTGAACTATTGTCTCAAAATCCTCGTGTTCGGGATCGGTACAATACAATTTCAATTTTGCTTTAAGAGGGACACTATAGGTCAATCCCCTTTCGATACACTCACCAATGGTGTATCGAGGTGGATCAATAAAGTAGTCAAGGAATTCGAGCACGAATTGATTACGTGTATCTGTAATCGGGAAATTCTCACTGAATACCTTGAAAAGCCCCTCATCGGTGCGGTCATCAGGGTTTGTTTCCAATTGGAAAAACTCCTGAAACGAGCGTACTTGGATTTCGAGAAAATCAGGATAGTCGAAATCTCTCTTCGCCGAGGTAAAATCGACGCGCGCCGGGGTATTATTATAACTAACCAAAGATGCCATGAGGTCAACGGACTTAAGGTACAACAATCAAAAGAGTGCAGGTATACGGTATGCTTAGAAGGTATAAAAGGGTTTAGGCCTGGACCTGCGGCCCGGCCTAAACCCTATAGTAGGAAGAGTGCAGTCTTACTTAACTTCAACTTCTGCTCCAGCTTCTTCAAGTTGTGCCTTCAATGAATCTGCTTCATCTTTAGGCACTCCTTCCTTAATTGGTGCAGGAGCACTATCTACAATCGCCTTAGATTCCTTAAGTCCGAGACCTGTCAATTCCTTAACAAGTTTCACAACAGCCAGCTTCGCGCCACCTGCAGCTTTAAGGATTACATCGAATTCAGTTTGAACTTCTGCGCCAGCGTCACCGCCTCCAGCAGCTGGTCCAGCCATTACTGCTGCAGCAGCAGCAGGCTCAATACCGTATTCATCTTTAAGGATAGTAGCAAGTTCGTTAACCTCTTTTACAGTTAGGTTTACGAGGTCTTCAGCCATAGCTTTCAAATCCGCCATTTTATTCTGATTTAATTATGTTCTAAAAAAAATATACTTTTTGATTAACGCTCTCCGAGCGTTTTAACAAGTCCTGAGATGGTGTGACCACCAGACTGAAGCGCAGAAATAACATTCTTAGCAGGAGATTGAAGGAGCGCAATAATATCTCCAATAACCTCTTCCTTAGATTTCATTTCAGCTAATGCATTCAGTTGGTTATCTCCAACATAACAAGCCTCTTCTATGTATGCTCCTTTGAGGAGTGGTTTTTCCTGTTTTTTACGGAACTCCTTGATTAGCTTAGCAGGCGCACTTCCAACAGATGTTGTCATCAATGCAGTTTGCCCTTTAAGCGCCTCTTCATACAGCGGTGAGAAGTCTTTTCCTTCTGTTCGCTCCATAGCGATTTTCAAAAGTGAATTCTTCACAACTCGAAGTACGATGTCGTTCTTAAAACATTCCCTCCTCAGTAAAGTCGTAGCTGCCGAATTCATTCCCGACGCATCTGCTAAATAAACTACAGGTGCCTCAGCAAGTAAATTATACAGGTCTTCGACCATTTGGTGCTTTTCTTCACGTGTCATATTCTAAAAGCATTTAACAGTTACACAGTAACCGATTTGGGTTCAACCTTAACTCCAGGACTCATTGTGGCACTAATTGTAATGCTCATAATATAGGTCCCTTTTGCAGCTGCTGGTTTGAGCTTCAAAAGTGTAAGAATCAGCTCTTCAGCATTTTCTTTCAACTTATCTGCATCAAAAGATACTTTTCCAACAGAAGCATGCACGATACCGTACTTGTCTACTTTGAAATCGATCTTACCAGCTTTCACATCACTTACAGCCTTTCCAACTGCCATCGTAACGGTACCCGATTTCGGGTTTGGCATAAGTCCACGTGGGCCGAGTATACGTCCAAGTGCACCTACTTTCCCCATTACGCTGGGAGTGGTAATAATTACATCAACATCGGTCCATCCGCCCTTGATCTTAGTCAGGTATTCATCCAATCCAACGAAATCAGCACCTGCTTCTTTCGCTTCCGCTTCCTTATCAGGAGTGCAGAGAACAAGTACGCGAACATTCTTACCTGTCCCGTGAGGGAGAGATACGATTCCACGTACCATTTGATTGGATTTACGGGGATCAACACCAAGTCGCACCGCGATATCCACTGAAGCGTCGAACTTCGTTGTTGACACCGACTTAACGATGGCAGCTGCTTCTGTCAAAGCATATACCTTCTCGGCATCATACTTATCAATTACAGCTTTCCTATTTTTGGTTAACCTTCCCATGTTTTACGTTTTGTCTGACTAAAATGGCCGTTCACCTTTAATTGTAAAGCCCATACTCCTTGCTGTACCAGCAACCATGCTCATCGCAGAGTCAATGGAAAAGCAATTCAAATCGGGCATTTTGTCTTCTGATATTGCTCGAACTTGATCCCAAGTTACGGAAGCAACCTTCTTGCGGTTAGGCTCTGAAGAACCACTTTTCTTCTTAGCCGCCTCTAGAAGTTGCACAGCAGCGGGTGGGGTTTTAATAATAAAGTCAAAAGACTTATCACCATAAACCGTTATCACTACTGGGAGCACCTTACCCGCTCTATCTTGAGTTCTAGCGTTAAATTGCTTACAGAACTCCATGATGTTCACTCCTTTAGCACCGAGTGCCGGTCCTACAGGAGGTGAGGGGTTTGCTGCACCACCGCGTATTTGCAGTTTGATCAGTCCAGCTACTTCTTTAGCCATCTTTTGTTTGTATATAAATGATCAGACGCACACGTACAAATGGGAAGCATTAATAAGACATTGTACGATATCCGGCCGTGTTATCCGTTAATTCTAGGCTTCTTTTTCTACCTGTAAGTAGCCTAACTCTACAGGGGTTTTTCTTCCGAAGATCTTAACCATGACCTTCAGCTTCTTCTTCTCTTCGTTGATTTCTTCAATGGTTCCAGTGAAACCATTGAATGGGCCATCTATAACTTTGATGGTTTCTCCAACGATGAAAGGAATGTTCAGTTCTTCGTCTGTCTCAGCAAGTTCATCTACTTTACCGAGGATCCGATTCACTTCAGACATTCTTAGTGGTGCTGGCGGACCTCCTTTCTCAGAACCTAGAAAACCAATTACATTGGTAATGTTTCTGATTACGTGAGGAAGCTCTCCCACAAGTGACGCTTCAATAAGAATGTAACCCGGGAAATAACTTCTTTCCTTACTTACTTTCTTACCGTTGCGAATCTGATATACTTTTTCAGTAGGGATTAATACTTGCCCTAAATAGTCTTGAAGGCCTTGAGCTGAGATTTCACTCTCAATAAACTCTTTAACCTTTCTTTCTTTCCCGCTGATAGCGCGAACGACATACCATTTTTTAATAATCTCAGCCATGAAGCGTTTGTTCTCCTGCGTTAAAGTACGTACTCATAAAGGAATCCAATCAATCCCTTCCATAAGACATCTTCTCCTGGGTTAACGCCAAAAACGTAGTCCATAAGAAAAACAACTCCAGCGATGATTAAAGATGCGATGAACACGAGAACTGCTGCCTCCTGTAATTCTTTCCAAGAAGGCCAAGTCACTTTATGTACAAGCTCTTGGTAAGACTCCTCTATGTATGATTTAATACCTGCCATCGGTGTTCTTTATTTGCACGGGTGGCAGGACTCGAACCTGCAACCAACGGTTTTGGAGACCGTTACTCTACCAATTGAGCCACACCCGTGAATATGGCGAAAGAAGGTGATCCTAAAACCACCTTCTTTGCCTATATTCTGAATTAAATAATGCTTACTTAGTAATCTCGGTCACTTGACCTGCACCTACGGTACGGCCACCTTCACGGATTGCAAAACGAAGTCCTTTGTCCATCGCAACTGGCTGAATCAATTCAACATCAATTGAAACGTTATCTCCAGGCATTACCATTTCACGACCTTCCCCAAGGATGATCTCACCTGTTACGTCTGTTGTTCTTAGGTAGAACTGTGGACGGTAACGGTTGTGGAATGGAGTGTGACGTCCACCTTCTTCTTTCTTCAAGATATATACTTCTGCCTTGAAGTGTGTGTGAGGAGTAATCGAACCTGGCTTAGCGATAACCATACCACGTCTGATTGCTGCCTTATCCACTCCACGTAGAAGAAGACCAACATTGTCACCTGCTTCACCGCGGTCAAGAATCTTACGAAACATCTCAACACCTGTAACAACAGACTTCAATTTTTCTTCCTGCATACCGATAATATCTACTTCTTCTCCAGAGTTAATAACTCCAGTTTCGATACGTCCAGTTGCTACAGTACCACGTCCTGTAATTGAGAATACATCCTCAATTGACATTAGGAATGGCTTCTCGTTTTCACGTGGTGGAATTTCGATCCATGTGTCAACTGCTTCCATCAATGCAAGTATAGTGTCAACCCATTTTGGTTCTCCGTTCAATCCGCCAAGTGCAGACCCCATGATTACAGGAGAGTTATCTCCATCGTACTCATAGAAAGAAAGAAGTTCACGAATTTCCATTTCTACTAATTCAAGTAGCTCTTCGTCATCAACCATATCCACTTTGTTCATGAATACAACGATGCGAGGAACACCAACTTGACGCCCTAGAAGGATGTGCTCACGTGTTTGTGGCATTGGTCCATCAGTAGCCGCTACAACCAAGATTGCACCGTCCATTTGAGCTGCACCCGTAACCATGTTCTTTACGTAATCCGCGTGACCTGGACAGTCAACGTGAGCGTAATGACGGTTTGCTGTTGCATACTCAACGTGAGAAGAGTTAATTGTGATTCCACGCTCTTTTTCTTCAGGAGCGTTGTCAATTTGGTCGAAGCTAAGAGCTTCTGAGTGTCCTGCGTCAGCAAGCACTTTAGTGATTGCTGCAGTCAATGTAGTTTTCCCGTGATCGACGTGACCAATGGTACCGATATTAACGTGCGGCTTCGAACGGTCAAAAGTTTCTTTAGCCATAGCCAGAATGTTTAATTAATTGTTGCTTGTTCTTACTCTTTGTTAGAGCCAATGACGGGAATTGAACCCGTGACCTCTTCCTTACCAAGGAAACGCTCTACCCCTGAGCTACATCGGCTTTTGAGCGGGAGACGAGATTCGAACTCGCGACATTCAGCTTGGAAGGCTGAAGCTCTACCACTGAGCTACTCCCGCTTATAAGAGAAGGCTACTTCACCTACCTCTATTAAGCGTTATTCTTGTGGGGATAATAGGATTCGAACCTATTCAGTCTAAGACAACAGATTTACAGTCTGCCCCGGCTCTCCAACTCCGGCGTATCCCCTCACTTCTTTTTCATGGTATAAAAAAGAAAGAGCCGATGGAGGGATTCGAACCCACGACCCGCTGATTACAAATCAGCTGCTCTGGCCAACTGAGCTACATCGGCTTATGATTTTAATGACCTTATCACCTTTGATTAGGCAAAAAAAACACCCCCTCGTTTAAAAGGGAGTGCAAATGTAATAAAGATTTCGTGTAGACAATACTATCTACCTATATTTTTTTCTTCAAATTTCATTTTTTTTAATATGCACGCTGTTTGTCTCGCTGCTTAAGGATTTGGCGCCTTAAAGCTTCCACAGCATCATCAGTAGCTTCTTCAAAAGATTTGCTCTGACGCTTGGCAAAAAGTTCTTTCCCAGGTACGTTCAATTTGATTTCTGCAATCTTATTCTCCTTGTTATCCGCATTCTCGATTCTTAAGAATACTTCTCCACTTAAAATGTGGTCATGGAAGGTCGTAAGCTTTTCTATTTTTTCTTGGACGAAACTGATCAATTTTTGATCTGCGTCGAAATGGATTGAGTGAACTTGTATTTGCATAGGAATATGAATTTTACCCTTTCGGGTGATTACGCTCGTGAATTGACTTGAGCTTCTCTATGGTATTGTGAGTATAAACTTGGGTGGCAGATAAGCTCGCATGCCCTAAAAGCTCCTTAACCGTATTCAATTGCGCACCGTTGTTTAATAAGTGCGTTGCAAAAGTATGTCTTAGGATGTGCGGACTTCTTTTGTCCAATGTACTCACCATTCCAAGGTAGGAATTAACTTTACGATAAACAAATGCCGGATACAGTTTAGCGCCTCTATCAGTGCAAAGCAAAAAGGTGCTTTTTACCCCGAATTTCTCTTGCTTGATTTTCATGTATTCCTTCACTTGTTCAGCAGTATTCTTAGACAACGGAATCAACCTCTCTTTGTTTCTTTTCCCAACCACTTTTAACTGTTGTTTGGAAAAGTCTACATCTGCCTCATTAATTCCAATAAGCTCTGCTCTTCTTATACCACATTCATACAATAAGGTTACTAGTAAATGGTCGCGTTCGTTGTGAAATTTGCCATCTCTTGGGATCTGCTCATCTAGCAGTTTTCGCATCCCTTTTTCATCAACAAATTGAGGAAGACGCTTCTCTCCCTTAGGAGCACTCGTTTGACGAACAGGATCTACTGACACCCATTGCTCCCTTCGTGCAAATTTATAGAATGAGGTAAGCGTTGATCTTTTTCTATGGATAGATCGGGAAGACATCCCCCCTTCCTTCAATTCTGCAAACCATGATCGAATGTGCATGGTTTTAACTTCTAACAAAGCAACTCCGTAGTACCGATTAATGTAAAGCGAAAACTGCTCTAAATCATTCGTGTAGCTCGTCAATGTGTGCGGAGACACCCTCTTTTCAGAGTTTAAATAGCGATAGTACTTTTCTTTTTCGGGCATAAAAAAAGCGAAACCGGTTAAACCAATTTCGCTTAAATATACAATGTATATAAATGCTTATATCTCTTCTCTCTTCAAATTCGTTACGTAGACCGCTTTTTTGCGCTGCTCGCGACGTTCCACAGAGGGCTTAATGTACTGTTGACGAGCACGAAGTGCACGCATAGTTCCTGTACGTTCAAACTTCTTCTTAAACTTCTTAAGAGCGCGTTCAATGTTCTCGCCTTCTTTAACTGGTATAATTAACATAGTAGTGTCGTTACTCAATTGGAGCGCAAAGATAATTAATCTTTGTGTTTGCGCAAATGATTATGATAAAATTTCTCTGGAAATAACCAATTTTTGTATTTCGGAGGTCCCTTCGCCGATGGTAGTCAACTTACAATCTCTGTAGAACTTCTCTACCGGAAAGTCTTTCGTGTATCCATATCCACCAAAAATCTGGACCGCATCAGTGGCAACACGCACACTTACTTCACTTGCGTAGTACTTCGCCATAGCGGAGATCTTGGTTACCTTCTGCCCACGGTTCTTAAGGTCTGCGGCATTCAAAAGCAGCAATTCAGCCGCTTCAATTTCAGTTGCCATATCGGCTAACTTAAACGAAATTGCTTGAAACGAAGAAATAGGCTTTCCAAATTGTTCCCGTTCTTTTGAATATTGAACTGAGGCCTCCATTGCTCCCTTGGCGATACCAAGTGCTAAGGCTCCAATCGAAATTCTTCCTCCATCAAGGATTTTCATCGCTTGCACAAATCCGTCTCCTATCTTTCCTAAAACATTTTCCTCAGGAATTCTGCAATCTTCAAAAATAAGTTCAGCAGTTTCACTGGCTCTCATCCCAAGCTTGTTCTCTTTCTTTCCCCCTCGGAAACCTGGAGTTCCGCGCTCAACTACAAAAGCTGTAATCCCTTTTGAATCAAGTAAATCACCTGTTCTTGCAAGCACAACTGCAACGTCTCCACTGATCCCGTGTGTGATCCAGTTCTTTGTGCCATTCAACACCCACTCATTACCCTCTTTTTTCGCTATGCACTGCATGCGCATCGCATCAGACCCTGTATTTGCTTCGGTGAGCCCCCAAGCTCCTATCCATTGGCCAGAGGCCAGTTTGGGTAGATACTTTTTCTTTAGCTCTTCACTCCCAAACGCCAGAATGTGGCCAGTGCAAAGTGAATTATGAGCAGCAACAGATAACCCGATCGAACCGCAAACCTTAGAAATCTCTTGGATTACTGTGATGTATTCAAAATACCCCAGTCCTGCACCTCCATATTCTTCTGGCACAAAAACACCCATCATTCCAAGTTCACCTAATTTGTGAAATAATTCCTTAGGAAAATGTTGTGATTCATCCCACTCCATGAAGTGCGGACGAATTTCTTTGTCTGCGAAATCCTTGGCCATCTGACCAATCATTTCCAGATTATCATTTTTTTCAAAGTTCATTTCTTTGATTTTTGGTCCTTAAATAACAGCTCTTTTCTGTTTTCGTTTAACAGCGCGCTAAAATAGTAATATTTCGGGTCGTAGGCTGCAAAAATCCTTCGCCCTTTAATTCTTCTAACCCTAGAATAAATGAGAACCCACAAACTTCAGCACCTGTTTGTCTAATAAGCTCAGCGGCAGCCGATGCTGTTCCTCCTGTAGCCAAGAGATCATCATGGACCAATACTTTATCTTCTGCTGACAAAGCGTCTTTGTGCATCTCAATTACTGCGCTTCCATATTCCAAGTCATAGGATTGTGAGATCGTATCTGCGGGAAGCTTCCCTGCCTTCCGAACTGGAATGAATGGAATCCCCAACCTCAAAGCCAGCGGAAATCCAAAGATAAATCCTCTACTTTCAACTCCTACAACCGCTGTAACACCTTTAGGAGTGGCTTTTACCAATTCATCGAGCACCTCTTCACACAAGGCTGGATCTAAAAATAAGGTAGTTATATCTTTAAACTGAATGCCCGGCTTGGGAAAATCAGGAACATTTCTAACAGCTAACTTAATCTTCTCTTGGAGGCTCATGTTCGATGGTCAAATAGGGTTTCAATTTCACAAAGATACTATCTGTAATGATGTAGATCTGTTTTAGTTCATCTAACTCAGTAAACGCGCCATGTTGATCTCTGTATTTCACAATGGCTGCGGCCACCTTCCATGTGCAATAGGGGTGCATAGCCAACGCCTCCTTGTTGGACTGGTTTATACTCAATGGCCTAATTGCATTTGAATCTAACACTGAAACCGCTCTTATTGCTTGAACAGCCTCTTCACGCAGCCCATAGACTTCTCCTAGCTGATCCAAGTTTATAAATCCACCCAAGGCCTCACGGAACTTCCATATTTTAAGTGCTGAATAATCTCCAATTCCATGCACAGCCGTCAACTCAAGTGTATCAACTAAGTTGATGTTTACCATTAATGGCTCTGACTTAGATGCCAGATGCACCTCCTCGAAACTCCTTTTTGACTCAGGTGCTTCTTTGGTCTTCTGCTTTTTGATTTCAATTTCATCCCAATGTCGATCTAACCACAACGAATCAAGAACGTAGACTTTTTTCAGGTCTTCCCTCTTTTTGAATGGATAGCCAAACGACATGTATTTTCGAAGCGAAGTAATTTGTTTTCGCGAAAGTCCTAGCTGCTCCCACTCCTCATCAGTGATTGTATTCGGGTCGAAAGGAAAATGAGCTTCCTTCTTTTTTGATGTCAGCTTTGGAGTGAAGCTTTTTTTTGCTGACACATCGGTATTATACCAAGGCTCAACGTTTTTAACATAGGCAATAATATCCTCTTCCGTTGGCTTCCAAAGCGGCTTAGCCAATCCAGCAACGTAGTGCTGAATTAGAATAAATAGAATGATTAGGACCAAAAGCGAAATGCTCCCAGCTCTTTCATTGCGTGTGAAGGACAGGAAACTAAGTTTCTTCCTCCAGCTCATTTGCTGTTAGCTAAAGCGTTTAATTTCTCCCGACTTCACGCGACTCATATAAGATTTGAGGTCTTTGAGAACCTCTGGAGCCAAAAGATAAAGACCAAAGATGTTAGGAAAACACATGGCAAAAATCATGGCATCACCAAAATCAAAGACCTGTTTCGCGCTAATTGCAGAACCAATGACTACCATGATACAAAAGATTGCTTTGTATGAAATGCTACTGATTCGTCCTTCACCAAAAATATACGTCCAAGCTTTGAGGCCATAGTAAGACCATGAAATCATTGTAGACAGAGCAAAGAGGATTACAGCAACCGTCAGGACATATGGAAACCAGGAAATAGAACTAGCGAAAGCACTACTGGTTAAACCAATGGCGTCAAGGTCACCTGCTTTTTCATTGATGAATACTTGCGTAGCAGTAAAATCTCCATAATCTGAAATCACAATTACTAAGGCCGTCATTGTGCAAATAACAACCGTATCAATAAAGGGCTCTAGCAATGAAACAAGTCCTTCAGAAATAGGCTCATCTGTTTTAGCTGCAGAGTGAGCTATAGATGCAGAGCCAATTCCGGCCTCGTTTGAAAAGGCTGCTCTTCTGAACCCTTGAATCAGCACACCAATCAATCCACCATACATGGCTTCAGAATTAAAAGCACCACTGAAGATTTTGCCAAAAGCGGCAGGAATCTCTGTGAAATTCATGGCGAGAACGATCAATGATGCGAGCACATATATCCCAACCATGAAGGGAACAACCTTGTCTGTCACTTTCGCAATTGACTTAATTCCACCGATAATGATTACACCAACAATCACAGACATCAACACGCCGAATATCCATCCACGTTCAAAAAAGATAGAGTCTACTCCACCTGTAGCGTCTGTAAGCAATGCCGTAGCCTGGTTAATCTGAACCATGTTTCCACCTCCAAATGAACCACCGATGCATGCTACAGCAAAAAGAACTGCCAATACTTTCCCCAGCTTCCCGAGTCCTTTATTCTTCAACCCGTTTGACAGGTAGTACATTGGACCACCTGAGACACTTCCGTCAACGTTTAACTTTCGGTATTTCACACCCAGTGTACATTCGATAAATTTGGTACTCATCCCCAGCAATCCAGCTACAATCATCCAGAATGTTGCTCCTGCTCCACCAAGGGATACTGCTACAGCAACACCTGCAATGTTTCCGATACCAACTGTTCCTGAAAGCGCGGCAGTTAAAGCCTGAAAGTGAGAAACCTCACCTTGATCATTGGGGTCATCAAATCTGCCTCTCACCACATCAATTGCATGTTTGAATCCACTGATGTTTATGAATCTGAAAAAGAGCGTAAAGAATACAGCACCAATCACGAGCCAAATTAGTACGAAAGGAATGGTAATGTTCTTGTGTTCAATTTTGTACTTCGACCCAGGCACAAATGCCGCGTCAGGACCACTTAAGGTTATGGTTGTTTGTCCGCCAGGAATGTCAATCAGTTTCTCTGTTCCAACACTTGCATAAGCGGTCTCAAAGTTAGAGGTGTCTTTGCCTTGCACAACAGAATAATTCAGCATCATCCCTTGCTCAGTGCTGGTTAAAAAGATGGGGACATTCTTTAAGGCATCTGAATCTTGATCAACTTCTGCTTCTGGAATTGTTCCATCAAGCACCATTCTATAGCGCCTTGTTTTTTCGTCCCATTTTTGAACCACCACCTCTTCTCCTATTGGAAGCGAGAAAAAGATTACGTCTCCTACGGCTTTCGTAAGGGGCTCCATCACAGTATTTATGCGATCATCTAGCGTTACTTCTTTTGTTTCATCAGAATCACTTGACCAACTCGTAATTGAAGCTGCAACAAAAAGGAATGTGAGAAATGATTTAATCTTAAAAAAGGACATGAAATCTGTTTTGGTTGGTTCAAATATAACCAATCATTCAGACTGGCCTATGCAGGGTTGGGTTAGAGTCCGAAGATGCGATTTAAAAGCTTGATTTGATCTTTATTGCCTAGAACGAATAATTTTGAATTCGGAACAATTCGGGTTTCAGAGTCTGGATTAATTACATATTCGCCGTTGTCTATTTTAAATCCAATGATATTGACTCCAATTCGATTCCTTACATCTAGCTCTCCAAGTGTTTGAAACTGGAAGTCTTCTGGCAAGTCAGAAAACGAAATCTCTTCTAAATTAATGTCAGTGCCTCCTTGAATTCGGATGTGATCTAGGAAGTCCATTACATCTGGGGTGGTCACTAATGAAGCCATGTGGGCTCCCCCCACTTTATCAGGCATAATAACGTTGTCAGCCCCTGCTATTCTTAATTTTTTGACTGAAGCTGTTTTTGAAGCCCGACTGATGATGGTCAATTCAGGATTGAGTTCACGGGCCGTTAAAACCACGTACAAGTTATCTGCATCATCTGGCAAGGTTGTAATGATTGAAGCGGCGTTCTGGATTCCGGCTTTAACCAAGTTATCATCGATTGTTGCATTGCCTTTAATGTAGATCAGATGGGGATTCTCATTGAGAATATCAATCTTGTCATCATTGGCCTCCACAATAACTACCTTGCGGTTGTGTTCTAGTAACTCACGAACGGCCATGTCTCCTACACGACCGAAGCCACAGACAATAACGTGGCCTTGCATTGAACTTATTTTCTTTTCCAACTTTGCAGCTTTGAATTTGTCTTTGTACTCACCAGCAACGAAATAAGTGGTGATGGCAGAAATGGTATAAGTAAATGTACCGATACTTGTGAGTATGAGCACACTGGTAAAAATCATCCCGGAATCAGAAAGTGGCCTAATCTCTTGGTAGCCTACCGTTGAGATGGTAATGATGGTCATAAAAAATGCTTCCAAGAAAGTGTATTTCTCGAAGTATACATACCCAAAGCTTCCAACTAAAACGATACCTAATAGCAGTGCCAACGAGAAAAAAACTCGTGAGAAAATTTTAAAATTCGCCAACATCATAGGTTAGAGTTCCCAGATGGTTCTGCGCTTCCTAGACGGTTTGAAGTAATGCTTATTCTCAAGCACGAATGCCATGATTAAGTAGGCCAGGATTGGAGAACCGAATGTCAAAAATGAGAGGTAAATGAAGGACAGACGAACTTTATGTGTTTTGATTCCGAGTTTATTACCCCACCATGCACACACGCCGTACGTTTGTTTTTCAAAGAAATCCAGAATTTCCTGAACCATTGGAATCATTGATTTAATAAGGTGATACCTATGAGGCAAGATAGGCATTTTTTTTGGGTGCAATACGACCGATGCAAATGTAATTGGCCTTGTGACTCAAGTAAAGACTGCGCTTTCCAGCCTTCGCTCTTCCACAACCTACTAATTTTATGATCTTCCGCTGCAATTAAATCTTGCCATTCGAGGCTTCGTTCTACCATTTCTTGGTCGTCATGTGCTCTTGCCCAACAAAACATCAATGGAATGACCGCATTTGCAATTATTCCGCTTCGCGAAGCAAGCCCCATTGGACTGGTGCGTTCTTCTTGTCCTTGCTGGGTTAACCTTTGAAGCTGAATCTCCACTTGCAGTTCATTCAACAAATCATCTAACACTTCAAATGACCTCACCTTGCCCCAGCTTAGCCAACCTTTATGCACTAAAGCCAGCAATTGTCCCAATCTGATGCGCGGGCTGTTTGCGGGGTTCATTCGTCCTCTTCGCCAAATAGCCAGAGGAGCAGGCGTTAAACCCCAAAGACGTTGAAGATGCTGGTATTCCTGCTTCAATCTTTCATTCCCCAATTCCCTCTTATCTACTTGAACCCAGGAAGTTTGATATAAGAAAAGGGCTTCAAGGCTCACTGTTTTATCTGCAATGCGCGCCACATTCAACCACTTCACGCTTTGGGCAAGGTATTCAAAACCTTGCTGATTGAGGCCGAATCCAAAACAGCGCGCTAATAAGCTCCACCAAACTTGATTCCAATCATACTTGGTCTCATCAAGCATACCCTGAATTCTTTGCGCCCTATCTTGAAGTCGCTCTACAGCCATCCTGTGCAGCCAAGCTTGCTTAGACATCGCATCAACTTCATTCAATCTTCCACTGCACGAAAGCAAATTGAGTTTCTGAACGAAGGTAGCATAGGCATCCAAATGTGTTTGATTTAGCAACCCTTCCAGCTCTATGGTTGGCACCTCTTCTCCTGCTTGATTTACAAGTGGTTCATCATCTTCCAAGACCACATGCAAGATTACGTTCGCATAAGCGGGGTCTTCTTGGTGCCGATGTTTTCGCCATTCAGAAGATTTCACATGGATCTCAACACTTCCAACCCACGTCTCTTTTCCAATTCTCAATTTGGCCTCAAGAAAATCAGGACCAGCATGTTTATTCCAATGTCCTTGGAAAATCACACTTAATTCTCTGCCCGAAACACAGGTTAAATTTGCGTGCGGAAGCCTTTGATACCGCCAGACATATTGCAAGTAATCTTCATTCATCTCACGAATGTCGGCGAAGATTTCTTCTGTTTTACAACAACTTTGTCAGCGTATGTACGTAATTTGTACTCGTAACAAAATAGCTACGAAAAACTACATTTTACCATTAATTGCTCTCGCAATTGTATTTTCGGGTTGCGACAAACTCGAAGACAAAACCTTTGAAGCCTCCTATGCGAAGAACTTAACCATCGATATTGATGAAAGTGGCGAAGGAACATTTGACTTGCAAGAAACCTTGAATGTACTCTCCAACGAGGCTCTTGAACAAGTACAAGACGAAATCAAAAGCTATGACATTCGTGAATTGAGCTATAAAATCTGGGAATATGACGGACCCGCACAATCTATTTTGAATGCTGAGATGAAGATTCTTAGTTCAACAGGAGCTGTTCTCTTTTCAACCGCTCTGACTCCAGAGTTACTTCAGACATTGAATGCAGATGAAAACTACAGAACGATTGATTTGACAGAAGGGGAGGAAAACGCAATTACTGCTGAATTAGAGAGAGAGAACGCATTAATTATTCAAGCAGTTGGTTCTGTTTCTGAGGTTCCCGTTTACTTCGTATTTCAGTTAAAAGCTGACATCACTGCAATTGCTAAGATCGAAGATTAACCGAGTAAACTTTTCATTTCTTGCTGTAAAACAAATGCAGATTTTCTTGCGGCTACCGCGAAATCTTCATCTGAACCAGCATAAAGAATTCCTCTTGAAGAATTCACAAGCAGCCCTGCGTCTAACGTGAGGGCTGCTTTGCTTACAGCACTTAAGCTTCCACCTTGGGCACCCACACCTGGAACCAAAAAAAAGTGATTTGGCACCATTTCTCTAATGGCACTTAAATCTTCAGGACGCGTAGCGCCAACAACATACATCAGTTGCTCAGGGCTACCCCACTCTGCGCACTTCCTAATCACCTGTTCGTACAAAGGAGGTGTGCCGTGATACTGAAAATCTGCGGCACCTTGATTGGAAGTAAGACCAAGAACAATGGTCCATTTATCTTCAAACTCTAAGAAAGGCATGATTGCATCTTTCCCCATATAGGGGGCAACAGTGATGGCATCAGCTCCAAGGTCATTGAAGATGGCTTTGGCATAATAGCCGGCCGTATTTCCGATGTCTCCTCTTTTCGCGTCAGCAATCACAAAACATGAATCAGGAATCATCTGGATGGTTTCTTTTAAAATCCCCCAGCCTCTTTCACCATATTGCTCATAAAAAGCAAGGTTTGGCTTGTATGCCACACATAAATCAGCAGTAGCTTCAATGATTGATTCATTGAATTTCAACATGCCCTCTTTGTCTCCTCGAAGGTGAGCAGGTATCTTTTCAAGGTCAGTATCTAGTCCCACACATAGGTAAGAGCCTTTGCGCTTAATTTCTGCTACTAATTGTGCTTTATTCATGCTTCTCCGGCTGTGAGTTTCTCAGCATTTTCAGCAATTTTAAGTGCTTCAATGATGCCAATGATATCTCCGTCTAAAATATTCTGCAAACTATACAGGGTGAGGTTGATTCTGTGATCAGTAAATCGTCCCTGAGGATAGTTGTAAGTGCGAATCTTCGCTGAACGGTCTCCAGTAGAAACCAAACTTTTTCGTTCAGCTGATCGGGCTTCATTCTTTATTGCCAGCTCTGCTTCGTACAATCTAGAACGAAGAACTGTTAAGGCTTTTTCATAGTTCTTATGCTGTGATCTTCCGTCTTGGCATTCTACAACCGTCCCTGTGGGTAAGTGAGTTAACCGAACAGCAGACTCCGTTTTGTTGACGTGCTGTCCACCTGCTCCGCTCGCTCTGTAGGTATCTTTCTTGATGTCAGAAACATTCAAATCAATATCTACTTCTTCAGCCTCAGGCAGCACTGCAACCGTGGCTGCACTGGTGTGAATTCGGCCTTGGGACTCTGTAGCAGGAACACGCTGCACGCGGTGAACACCACTTTCATATTTCATGGTTCCATATACGCTGTCTCCACTGATGGTGAAAACTACTTCTTTGAATCCGCCGGCGGTGCCTTCATTGATGTTTGCAACCTCCATGGTCCAGCCTTGCGTTTCAATGAACTTCGTATACATTCTCAGTAAATCTCCTACAAAGATTGAAGCTTCATCTCCTCCCGCACCAGCGCGCAATTCTACCACTACGTTTTTAGAATCTACAGGGTCTTTAGGAATGAGCGCCATTTTGAGCTCTTCCATCAGCGAATTTTCCCGTTCAATGAATTCCTGAAGTTCCTCTTTGGCCATTTCCTTCATTTCAGGATCTACCTCCTGCTTAAGAAGCTCTTTGCTTGACGTCACGTTGGCCACAACGTTTTTGTATTCCAAAATGAGCACTACCAGCTTCCCAAGGTCCTTGTACTCTTTCATGAGTATTGGATATCTTTTTCCGTCAGAGATCACACCAGGATCAACAATCAGTAAGCTTACCTCCCTGTAACGATCTTCAATCGCCAGGAGTTTTTCCATCATTTGGTTCATAGCTAAGCTTCGTTGTAGTTAAATGTTCCGAACTCTGATTCGATGGTCAACTTGGCTCCTTCGTTTGCTTCAACACGACCGATGATCTGAGCATCTACGTTGAAAGATTTTGAAATGGCCATCAATGCTTCTGCAACTTCAGGCGCGCAGTAAATTTCCATTCGGTGGCCCATATTGAACACCTTGTACATTTCTTGCCAATCTGTCCCAGACTGCTCTTGAATGAGCTTAAACAGGGGCGGACAATCAAACATATTGTCTTTGATGACATGCACATTTTTTACAAAGTGCAGTACTTTCGTTTGGGCACCACCAGAGCAGTGCACCATTCCGGTAATTTGATTTTTGTGTTCTGAAAGGATGCGCTTGATAATGGGCGCGTAAGTTCTTGTTGGCGAAAGCACCAGCTTTCCTGCATTAATTGGAGCGCCTTCTACTTCGTCAGTGAGGCCTTTACTACCGCTGTAGACCAATTCTTTTGGAACGGAAGGATCGAAAGATTCAGGATACTTTTCAGCTATTGCATGTTTGAACACATCATGTCTTGCAGAAGTTAATCCGTTTGACCCCATGCCTCCATTGTATTCTGTTTCGTAGGTTGCCTGCCCGAATGATGCCAGACCAACAATCACATTTCCCGGTTTGATGTTTCCGTTATTGATAACGTCAGAACGCTTCATTCTGCAAACTACCGTAGAGTCAACGATGATGGTTCGCACCAAATCACCAACATCAGCTGTTTCGCCCCCAGTAGAAAGAATACCAATTCCTTGATTTCTCAGATCTGAGAGCAATGCTTCGGTTCCGTTGATGATGGCGCTAATGACATCTCCGGTAATGAGGTTTTTATTTCTTCCAATGGTTGAGGAAAGGAGAATATTGTCAGTTGCTCCTACACAAAGTAAATCATCAAGATTCATAATGAGCGCATCCTGTGCAATTCCTTTCCAAACAGACAGATCACCTGTTTCTTTCCAATAGAGGTATGCCAAAGACGACTTTGTTCCAGCGCCATCTGCGTGCATTACAATACAGTGGTCATCGCTTCCTGAGAGGGTATCAGGAACAATTTTACAAAATGCCTGAGGGAACAAGCCTTTGTCTACATTTTTGATGGCTGCGTGCACATCTTCTTTGGAGGCACTAACACCTCTTTGCTGGTAACGTGAGTCGCTCATAGAAAAAAAAACGGGACGATTCTTTTTGAATCGTCCCGCAAGTTATTGCATTTCAGAAAATCTCTGAGTATTCTTCGTGTCTTATTGTTTTGAAACGTAGTCTGTTCGTTTAATTGCAAAGACAGTTCTACGGTTCACCTGGTGAGCAGCTTCTCTCTCTTCCTCAGTTGCCATTGCAGCAATCTGCTTATCAGTTATTTTCGGATCTGATTCACCTTTTCCAATTGGAATCAGTCTAGCTGACTCAATTCCTTTTGAGATCAAGTAATCTACACAAGTCTTAGCACGTCCTTGAGACAAAGTCTGGTTGTCTGAAACTGTACCACGTGTATCTGTGTGCGCTTGGAGTTCTACAACAAAACCTTGATTTCGAACCATAATGTCATACAAATAACTCAATGAATCAGCAGAGTTCACCTCATCATTGATGAGCAGATCAGTCTCATTAAATGGATACTGAACTAAAGGAAGATCATAAACTCCTTCCACGTGGACTTGTTTCAAGAAATACTCTCTTGCAAAGTTTGTTGACTCTGAGAGCCCCACGGTAGAAAAAGCATCTCCCGTACCAATATAATTTTCTAACGAAACATCTACCGAATAAGTTGTTTCTGCTATGACTTCACCATCCTGTAGAGAGATACCACCGTTTCCGTCAGTTGTTAAATCATAGCTTTTTCCGTCAGTCCCTTGAATGGTCACTTTTGAATTCGCAAGTGGCGTAGCAGTATCATAATCATATACTGTTGCTAGATAACGGAACTCAAGAGGCGGCATTTTGAATTCATAGATGTCATGAAGTCCTTTTCCACCTGGACGGCTTGAAGTAAAGTAACCTTGATCAGCTTCTTTCATCCAGATAATTGCCATGTCATCAGAAGAAGAGTTGATTGGGAAAGGAAGTTGTTCAACCTCACCAAAAGTCATCTCTCCAGTTGAAGGAGCAGTAAAGATATCATGTCCACCCATAGACTTAGGTCCATTCGAAGAGAAGAACAAGGTCCCATCTTGTTTGAATGAAGGGAACATATCATCTCCAGTTCCATTGATTTCTTTACCAAGGTTCTTCGCTGAGTTCCCCCAAGCTTTCGCTCCTTTGTCATAAGCAATGTACCAAAGGTCTTTCCCACCGAAACCTCCGGCCATGTCTGAAGAAAAGATTAGGAACATGTTGTCTGGCGTAAGGGCTGGGTGACCTACTGCTGAAGAATCATCCATATCACGGTTGATGATATTTAATTTTTCAGCTGGTCCAAAGTCCTTTCCACGAATGTCTGCTACGAAGATTTCGCATGGATAGAAATCATCTCCATCATGGTCACAACGTGTGAAGTACATTGTTTTAAATTTCGAATCAAAACAAATGGTCCCTTCGCTTGCAGGCGTATTTACCGTATTGTTCACAGGCGTTGGCGTAGACCACTTTCCTTTCTTGTCTTGTTCTGTTTTGAACAAATCCATGTAAGAATCATTGGTGATCCCATCTTCTCCAGAACCTGTTGAGCTGGGACGAGAAGAAGCGAAGATTACGGCATCGTAGCGTTTATCGCTCCAGTTGGCCGCATAATCATAGTTTTCTGTATTCATCATGGCCACCTGCTCTACAATGTAGCGTGATGGAGGTTCATCAAGGGCAAGAGCAGCAACTTCACAAGCTTTCACCTGCATTTTAGCCTTGGTCTTGTCCCCGCCTTTTTCCATGTAATCATTATAGCGCGCTACGGCGTCATCAAATTTGTTTTGCTGACGAAGTACTTCAGCGAATTCGAAGTGCACCTCTGGGTTTTCGTCATCATAACGAAATCCGATGGCTTTTTTATAGTAATCTTCAGCAGCTTCAAGCTGACCGATGACCCGGTTACACTCGCCGATTTTGAAGTTCACCTCTCCTTTTTTATCAATCCCCTTCAACTTGGAATAAACAGAGTTGTAAAGCTTTGCCGCTTCAGCGTATGCTCCGCGGTCAAATTGATTGTCTGCTTCTTCAGTATAGTTTCTCTGAGCAAAGCCAGATAACATGCCGAAAACGAGAGTTAAGGTAAGAGCAAGGCGCAGAAAGGCGAAATTTGTTTGGTTCTTTTGCATTATTTTCCGATTACAGGAAGCGAAAATAAGTAAATAAATCACAGATACGCAAATCTAGGGAAGGCTCGTTTGACGTGGAGTTCCTGTAATTGTTCAAATACCAACCGACTTTTCTTGTCGAACAGCTTCATTTTCAACTTGCATATTGGATTATTTTCTCCTTTTCACTTGACATGATGGTTTCAACAATCTTAACACTAAATTACGTCATTTAGTGTTGAATTATCGGTTTTTATACCTGAAAAAATAAAAGCCACCCTTTCAAGAAGGATGGCTTTTAAACTTTGTAAGTAGGTGATTTATCTATTAAACAAAATCTCTCTCAGCTTGGGCATAGGCCACATCTCGTCATCTACGAGCATCTCTAGGCGATCACTGTGCTCACGAATTGCATTCATAATTGGGAAGAGAATATCTGCATAATAGAATGCGGTCTTTTCTACATCTCCAAATGTGTCTGCCTTGCGTCTTTCTGTTCTCAATTCATCAATTTTAATCTTCACGCCCGTGAGGTGCTCAGAAATATCAGTAATCAAGCGCAATTGTGTTGAAGAAGATTTTTTGAAATCTGCTGCAGATAAAATTTCTTTTAATCCACGAACGTTCTCAATAATTACACTCTGGTATTTGATTGCAGCTGGAATAATGTGGTTTTGAGCCAAATCAGCGGTTAATCTAGCTTCAATTTGTCTACGCATAACGTAGTTCTCAAAATCCACCTCCATGCGTGCTTCTACCTCTTCAGGTGAAAGAACATTCAAGTCTTTGAAAATCTTTTGGATCCTCTTGTCTTTCCAAACAGTTAAAGCTTGCGGTGTATTTACCAAGTTGCTCAGTCCACGTTTCTTCGCTTCCTTCACCCACTCTTCACCGTATCCATTTCCTTCGAAACGAATTGCTTTAGACTCCTTGATTAACTTCTGAAGCTCTTTCAAGATGGCATCATCTTTCTTGTCGCCACCTGCTATGCGGCCATCTACGCTCTTTTTGAACTCAATCAATTGCTCAGCAACGATGGTGTTCAAGGCGATCATTGAATGACCACAATTAGCAGATGAACCTACGGCGCGGAACTCAAACTTGTTCCCAGTAAAGGCGAAAGGAGAAGTTCTGTTTCGGTCTGTGTTGTCACGAAGCACTTCAGGAATTCGACCTATTTCAAGTTTAATAGCTGTCTTATCATCTGGCGTTAATTTGCCAGCCTTAATGTTCTTCTCAAGTTGATCTAAAAGGTTAGACAACTGTGAACCGATGAACACAGAGATGATTGCAGGAGGTGCCTCATTGGCGCCAAGTCTATGATCATTTCCTGCCCCAGCAATTGCTGCGCGAAGCACATCTGCATTCTTGTAAATGGCCATGATGGTGTTCACGAAGAACGTCAAGAAACGAAGGTTACTTTTCGGGTTTTTCCCCGGGCGAAGTAAGTTTATTCCTGAGTTGGTAGCCAATGACCAGTTGTTGTGTTTTCCTGAACCGTTCAATCCTTCGAATGGCTTTTCATGCAACAAAACTCTAAACTCATGTTTCTTAGCCACCTTATCAAGGAGGTCCATCAATAACAAATTGTGGTCATTTGCCAAGTTGCACTCTTCGAAGATTGGCGCCAACTCAAACTGGTTAGGGGCTACTTCATTGTGACGTGTTGTAACTGGTATGCCCAACTTGTGCGCTTCCGTTTCATAATCCATCATGAACGCCATTGCGCGCTCTGGAATTGAACCGAAGTAATGATCATCTAACTGCTGCCCCTTCGCGGGTGTATGACCGAACAACGCTCTGCCTGTTGTTGCAATATCTGGGCGCGCATTGAACAATGCTCTGTCCATCAAGAAGTACTCCTGCTCCCACCCTAGGGTAGCAATCACCTTCTTCACATCTTTATCGAAGTATTGACATACTGCCGTTGCTGCTCTATCTACGGCAGTCAACGCCTTGATTAAAGGCATCTTGTAATCAAGTGAATGCCCTGTGTAGGAAATAAAGATTGTTGGAATACAAAGTGTTTTCCCAATCACGAAAGCCGGAGATGTAGGATCCCAAATGGTATACCCTCTTGCTTCAAATGTATTTCGAATTCCACCACTTGGGAACGAAGAAGCATCTGGCTCCTGCTGTACAAGTAATGTTCCATCAAATTTCTCAATTGCACGTCCATCACCTGTAGGCTGGATGAATGAATCATGCTTTTCTGCTGTAGAGCCGGTCAGAGGCTGGAACCAGTGCGTATAATGCGTAGCCCCTCTTGATATTGACCATTCTTTCATAGAAGACGCCACTTGATCTGCAATTGCACGGTCAATAGGTGTTCCATCATTGATCGCATTCATCACGCTCTTGTAGGCCTCATCAGTGAGGTACTCTCGCATGGTGTGTTGGCTGAAAACATCTACTCCATAGTAATCAGAAATCTTAGCTGAAGGAGGAGTCTGGTGCATTGGACGGCGATGCGCTAAATCCTTGAGTGCCTGGCTGCGAAATGTTGGCATGAGATTGGTTTTTTTTGAATTTGTTCCGCAAAGATAAGATGAAATCAGGGGGGCGACATCTGATTAATCATGTTTTTTACGAACACCCCCTCTATTTTTAGAACATTCTTACCGTTTGCGCAGAACCACACCAAAATGGGGTGGTTTTAAAGGGGGTGAAAACAAAAAAGGGTGTTCTTCATTGAAAAACACCCTTTCTTAGATTCAAAATTGTTAATTACTCTTTCACCCATCTTCGGGTTTGTCTGTTCACTCCGTCAGTAATTAATAAGGTATACATGCCTGATGATAAAAGATCTGTTTCAATTCTGATCAGTTCACCTGGATTCAAGTTTTGCGATTTTGACATCACCACTTTGCCATTCAGGTCATAAATCTCCCATACTAACTGGTTACCGAAATTCACTGGTTTCGCAAAGAGCTCATTGGAAGTTGGGTTTGGATATACACTTAACTGCGTTTTTGGTGCATTTTGTTCTTGAACAGAAACCAAATCTGTTTCCCAGTTAAAATTATGGCTGATTTCTTTTCCAAAGTCATTTTCAAACTGTACAAAAGTAGCACCCGCTACCTTCTTAAGTCTCGCTTGACCATTTCCATCATTGTTAGCGAAAAAGCTCAGTCCATCATCATCACTATCATACAAATGAAAAGTATAGCATCCACCATTCAGTTCAATGGTGTCTCTGTAGTTGTTACTGGCTTCATTGTAGTCATCTCTGGACCACACAATGGATCCATCTGCTGATTCAATTTCAACACTTGTTTCCCAAGGTGTTCCGTTGGTTTGAACCCATATAATAAGCCTGTTATCATCGTCTTCTCCTGAACCATATGTGTATGTTGGTGGGCGAACAAACTTAGAGCTTGTAGCATTGTTAGATTCATTCTCATCTAGCGTCGCATTCGGATTGCCAACTGAAGCAAAGAAAGTCATTTCCATTTCGTCATCTCCTTCCCACAACGCTGGTGAGTCATAGGTCAGAACTACATCTTCTGTCTCTAGAAAACCTAAGTTCCCTGTCCAGTTAATGGTTTGAAGGTCTGTACCGATGCCAAAAGTGATGTCGCATGAAGTCAAAGCTTCTGATCCATTGTTGCGAATTTGGATAATTGGATTATCACAAATCGGATTAATTCGGCTTTTGACCCTCCAATTGCTTGGAGCAATGACATCATTTATTTCAACATCATTCGTGAAATTTGAAGGCCCATAGGCTATAACCTGTCCTTCAAACCTGTAATTCCCATTCGGATCAAAATCTATATTGTAATCTACGGTGAAGGCCTCTTGCCCGGTAACGAAGGGAGTCAGTTCAAAATTCTGCGTTGTCACTTTAGCTCCAGGGCACCAGCCGGCGCGGTCATAAATCCATGTTCCCCCCTGAGGATAAAGCGGATTATCAGCACATTCTTCCATGATTTCCCAACTCCATTGTGTTTCGTCATTTACTTCCACAGAATGGGTGTTAAAACAAAACTCACCACAATTATTCCCTGTTCCGAACCCATGTCCTGACGCACGTGTCTTCAACCTGAACATCTCCTCTCCTTCTTCAACCTCGAAAGTATGGTTGGTTACGTTTTCATCGAAGGTACTCAAGTTGTATTGTCCTTTCCAGAATGCATCTACGCGCTTTACATCTCTTGGCGGTGTTCCTTCAATGAAGAGGAACTTCATGTCTAAAAGTTCTTGCCAGTTCCCCGCCTCAAGTTCTACTTCGCCGTGTAAAAGTGGCTCATAATCAGAGACATCAAACACCCAGGTCCATCCTTCCTCCATGTCTAGGTTAATCCCGTAAGGCGTAATAAATCGTCCAATTTCGAATCTATTCACCACTTCAAAGGCTGGGCTGTAGTAGCTTAATTCGTCATTGGTAAATGAGGTTAAGTCTCCTGTTATTGGTGTGCTGTCAATTTCATTTCCATCCTCATCATAGGTATAGGTTTCGCCCTCTTCCCAGTAAAACGCAAGGTCAATTAGCTCAACTCCGTTGCCAACAACCTCCCAACTAGAAAGAATCACTGGCGCCACTTCAACAAGCACATCATAAGTAGTAAGTACATTCTCTACTTCTATATCACCTTGTTGTAAGGTTATTTGTGGACGAAAACCAACCGCTGTTGCATCCAGAAAGAGCTCATCAGAAGTGTAAGCTAGACGCTCAGGCGCACCTTGTGGATAGGCATCAAATCCGTTGGGACTGCTGTCTAACACATAAGACTGGTTGTCTTCATCAAAGTTGTAGTACGCACGCAGGCTGTTCCAATTTGGGTGTGAATCATCTATACGTTTCGCCATCCACTCAGCGATGGTGGCTTCGTCAAGTTCTACATCCCACACCTGAAACTCATCTATGCTTCCTCTATAAAAGTTGCTCCATCCTGCAGCAGAACCAATGCTAAAGTTCACAATTCCTGCAAGAGAATTGTCTTTGTCTTCACCCGTATGCCAAAGGGCACCGTTCAGGTAAATGTTCATACTCCCCGTTACCGTGTTCTTTGTAAAAGCGTAGTGATTCCATTGCCCTTCGTATTCAGAAGCTTCGGCCTGCTTATCAATTCGGTCATAACCACCATCATCTCCAGCATCCCAATATACACGGCCGTTACTCCACGGTAAGTGTGAATTAAGTATGCGCGCATTGGATGCATTCACTCCTTCAAACGCTGTGCCGTTCAAAGGCTGAGCGTCTGCATCTCCATTGACCCAAAAAGCCACGGTCACTTCTTCTTCAAGCGTTTCGAATACCGCTTCTGGAACAACTACTTTATCTACGCCATCAAAACGCATGTATTTGTTTTGCCCCACAACAGAAATGGCCATGTTGTCAATTGCTTCACCTATCGCATTTGTTGGAAACCCGATGTCATCATTTTGAAGAGCGATTTCCACAACAAGCGAGCTGATTCCGTCCCAAACGAAAGGTTGATAAAACACAAACGGATACCAACCCTGAGCATCAGGCAAAAATGAGCCTGCATAGACCTCAATCATGGCGTCTTCGAACAATGAAGTTAACTCGGTTGCATTTGATTCAGCCAATTTGATGCGCAGTAAATCAGCAGGATCATATTGCGCATCTAAGTTCAAAGAGAGTTGCGCTATGTTTCCTGCAACAGCTCCTGAGGCAGTAAGCTCATCTGCCGTATAAATAAATTGAAAGCGCGAATTCAGATTCTCTGTTAGAAGCGGCAAAGCAGAAAGTGAACCATCAGCATTCGTTTCAGCCATTGACACATTCTCTTCTGAAACAATTGCGGTCTCATACGTCTGGTATTGAATGGTGTTGAACTGCGGTTCAGAAATCAAGTCAACCGTCTCAAATCCGGCACCATTCAGTAAGTAAAAAGGATGCGTCAATAAATTAGAATCCAAATCTCCTGTGTGATCAAACAAGTAATTGTAGGTGAGGTAATCCCACTCACCGCAAGGAAAACCGAGTCCACCCGCAGTTCCATCTTCAAAACACTTCAAGGTGTAATACATCAAAATTTTCTGGTAAGAAGTGCCCTCGTCTGGGAAATCAAACCATCGCCTACCGGGACTGTCATACGCTGCGTCAGGATTGTTTTGCTCTTCAAATGAAAATGTTTGGACAACTGTTGTATCGCCAGGATCAGCGAAAGAGGTTGTACAAGCAAGCGTTGAAATAAGGAGTAGAATCAGTGTTTTTCTCATGGATGATTGATTAAGAACTCACAAGGTAAACCATCATTTTGACTGTCTCAAATCTTTTTATAATATGAGGTGAACAATTGAATGAAGAATTCACCTAATTTCACCTCGCAAAAAATAGGAAAAAATGAATTACCTCTTTATAATGTATCCATGGGAGCGAATCATCCCAGAATCTGATAGTTCTTTGAGACTTCTGCATGAGGTTGCATCAAGAGGCTATACGCTTGGCATAACAACGGCAGCAAATTTGACTATTCGTGATTGTTTAGCACAAGGATTTGTGAAGGTGTTGAAAAAGAAGGAGAAAATTTCCAGGACAATTACAACCTTCTATAAGCAAGCTGAATTCGATGAAAAAATGGTTCCTCTGGCAAGTTTCGATGTGATTTTCATGCGGGCCAACCCACCGTTGGATAATCTTGTTCTAAATTTCTTGGACAGCGTGAAGAACGACGTGTTCATCATTAACAATGTGGAAGGACTTCGCGAAGCAAACAACAAGCTTTATACTGCCGCCTTTTACGATCCGAAGAATGAAATCATTCCGGCTACACATGTTTCGAAGAACAAAGGATATCTGAAGAAAGTGATCAGCGAAAGTGAGTCCAAAAAAATGATCATGAAGCCTTTGAACGGGTATGGTGGAAGTGGCGTAATTGTGCTTGAGCGTGATGCCCAATCAAACACCAATTCACTGCTCGATTTTTACATTGACGGAAAAGATGGAGAAACCAACTATGTGATCATTCAAGACTATGTTGAAGGGGCTGAATTAGGAGATGTTCGAGTGCTGATGCTGCATGGAGAGCCTATTGGAGCAATGCGAAGAGTTCCTGCGGAAGGAGACGCACGCTCTAACATTTCAGCAGGGGGAACCATTGCTAAGCACGTCTTAACAAAAGACGAAAAACGTTTGTGCAAAATCATTGGGAATAAGCTTGTTCGAGACGGGCTGTTCTTTGTTGGGCTTGACTTAATTGGAGGCAAACTGATTGAGGTAAACGTGCTCAGTCCTGGAGGGATTGCCAACATCAACAAGCTAAATAAGGTCAGACTTCAAGAGCAAATTATAGACTATTGTGATGACCAGGTACTTTTGAAAAGTTCAGCAACACTCAGACGAGAAAAATTCAGACAGGCTTTAAGAGATGCGTAAGCTTCCGGTTGACGAGATCATTCGCCGAATTGAACAAGGAATTACTTTTCAGGCGGAGAGCATGGATGGGGGATTTAAAATCACCATCAATGAATACGTTCCATATGTGTGTACTGCTATCCATGACGGACATCGATTCAGGGACGAGTTAAAGTTCAAAACTGTACTTACAGAATACGACCGGTGGTACGAAGAAGATCCTTATACAGGGGCCTTCATTTCTTCTCTACCTATTGTTATAGTTGGAAATGACAGTCGATTTGAATACGATTTAAATCGTGCTCCTGAAGATTGCATTTACGACATTGCATGGGGCAACAAAGTTTGGAAACGTCCACTCACTAAGGCTGAACGTTCTCGAAGCATTAAGAAACATGACCAATACTACCGTGTCACAAAAGCGCTAATAACCAAGATTGAAGAGCTCTTTGATGGTTGTGTTGTTTATGACATGCATTCATACAATCACGTACGCTGGGAGCGCGAAGTACCCGTCTTCAATACAGGAACAGAGCGCATAGACAACGCTCGTTTTGGAGGGAGTGCCACTGCTTGGAAAAATGAACTGGGGAAAATAGACCTCCCAAATGACATTGAGGCTACTTCTGAGATCAATGATACCTTCTGGGGACGTGGGTACAACCTTCAGTTCATCACTTCGAACTTCAAAAACACCCTCGTACTTGCTACAGAGGTTAAAAAGATTTATTGCAATGAGGAGACGGGAGCCCTCTACCCTGAGGTCATTCACGCATTAAAATCAAAGTTAAAGCGTGCCATTTTGAATCACGCACATGGCTTCACAAAGGAATTCACGAATTGGGAGCACAAGAAAAAATCTCGACTTCTATCAAAGGATTTAGAGAAATCTATCCTGGACATTGACACTGAGCTTTACGCTACTTTAAAAAACTTTGAGCTTCTCAATGCATTGAATCCTACCAACGTAGAGTCAGAAAAGAAAAGATTCTTTGATTCTCTGTGTACTGAAAACCCTGATTTTCAATATAAGCCAATCAAAGTTGACCCTTTTCGCATGAAGCGAATACTGCACAGATTTGAACTTGAGAAAATTCGAGATGTGCACATCCAGCGCCTGTATGAGTCAGTAATCAACGCATACACAGACAAGATTGATATGCTTGAGTCCATTGGCACAAGCAAGTTCTTATACAATTCATTGCGTTATTTTGGAGAGCCTACAGAACAAGACTTGAGTAATGCTTGGTTTTTGCAACGGTTACCGGAAGTGGAGGAGCAAACAGCAGAACGTCTGTTGGACGTGAACGATGCCAAAATTCTTTTCCAAGAAACCTTCAAAGATTATGGGTTTACGGGTAAAATAGAAGTTACAAATAACATCATTGCAAGTGCGATGGTTCTGAATAACCAGAAAAAGGTACTTCTGAAAAAAGGAGCTACGTTTCGTCCTAAAGAGTTAAGATTTCTAGCGCACCATGAGATTGGAGTTCACATGGTTACCACTATGAATAGCAACCTTCAGCCATTGAAAATTTTCAATATTGGACTGCCAGTAAACACGAAAACCCAAGAAGGCTTGGCTGTTTTGAGTGAATACCTTTCGGGTAACATTACTTTGAGAAGACTGAAAGAACTTGGCCAACGTGTAATTGCCACAGACATGATGGTAAAAGGAAGTGATTTTGTCAAAACCTTTCGCTGCATGGTAAATGATCTTCGAATGGACCCAGATGAGGCCTATTACCTCACTACACGAATTTACCGCGGTGGTGGATTTACAAAAGACCATTTGTACTTAAGAGGGCTTCGCGAAATACATCAGTTTTGGAAAGACGGCAATGATTTAGGTCCGTTATTGATCGGAAAGACATCACTTGAGCACTACGGAATTATTCTTGAAATGATGGAAAGAGGGATCTTAAAGAGACCAACATACATCACAAAAGCTTTTGCCAATCCGCAGCTGCAAGACAACAATCCAATTTATGAATACATCATCAAAGGGATTCATTAAGCACTTTCACCTGCCCTTTTTTCAATAGCGAAGTGGGCATCAGAATAACAATGGCCAAAAAGGCATACTCTAGGGCAATGAATATGTAATTCTCTTGAAAACCTCCACCGTCATAGTGACTGTAGCTTAACACAACAAGGAACGACCACAAAAGAGCGTCTTTTCGTGATGTAAAAACAGAGATAGCGGCCAAGGTGATGATGTACCATGGATGCACGGTTGTGGCCATAAGGAAGTAGACCAAATAGGTGAGTTTTAGGCTTTGAGCTACCTGGAGGAAGCGTGCTTTGGCGTGGGTTGTGTTCTTTCGAAATTGAAGAAAGGCTAGCACTAAAATAGCACTCAGGGTAACGAGCGAAAGAACGGGCCCCACCGTCTGAATGGGATTGTAACCAACGAGCTGACTCCCAATACTTCGAACTACATAATAGATACTCGCGTTGAACTCAAAGCTTTTGAAGTAAAGCGTAATACTTTCTTGCCAGTGTTCAATGAGTTGGAAACTATAGAAAGGCAAAAAACCGATTAAAAAAGTGACCCCGACTACGAAGAAATAACGAATTGCTTTCCATTTTAGCACGGCTGCAACCAAAGGCAAAAGCATCAGGGGAAGTAACTTCACACTGACTGCGGCGCCGAAACACACGGCAGAAATCCACCACCATTTTTCTTTTTGCAGATAAAGCCAAACGGCCAGCGCCAAAAAGGTCAGTACAACTCCTTCAAAATGGAGGTTCCCCGAAAGTTCTATGATTACGAGCGGATTCAGCGCATAGCCAATGGCAGCCGTATGGGGAATACTAAACCTTCTGAGTAATTTTACCATGATACTCAGAAACAAGAGGTCTGAGAACAGAATAATCAAATGCAGGAAAAACAACTCTGCCATTGGGTCTCCAAACCCCATAAAACTTGAAAAGGCAAACAAGGCTTGATTCAGCGGAGGATAAACAGTGTAATACTGCTTGCTATTCATTCCTTCAAAAATCTCCGCATTGATTCCTAGCTCTTCGGCGCGGACAGACTCTGCAAAGTCATTTGGTAAAATGAGGTACGGGTTTTCACCTGCAGCAACGAGTCTTCCATCCCAAATGAATCTATAATAATCATCAGATAAACGCGGTTCAGAAAAGAGGAATGCAGCGCGAAACAACATTGCTATGAGAATCAAATCACGCCAAGCAAATTCTTTACGGTGCTTGTAAAAAACAACGGTTGCAGCAAATAAAAAGGAATACCCTAAGAGCACTTCTAGAAAGTTGCCTCTATCAACGGCATAACCCATGAAAAGGTACCCTACATAAGTTGCAGCAATAAAAACCACACGTAGGATTACTGACCTCATCTATTAAGCGATTCGTGTATGCTTGAATGAAAAGAAGGCTACGTTTCCAAACCCGAGCGCCAGCATAATATGGAAGGGCAGCAAACCATATTCTTGGTGGTAGATTCCAACACCAATTCCACCCACAAAATAAACGGCAAAAAGCGCTTCAATGATGGTTATTGGATTGGCCTTTAATGCTCGGTATTTTTTATCACGCCATGTTCCTTTCCCTGCTTGGAGAGCGAATTTGGGCGTTCTAACAAAAGGTGTTTTCTTGCCTACATATCCTTCTATAACGGCAATACTATTGTGCAAAGACAACCCCATAGACATAGACAGGAACATGGGGAAATCTCGCAAGAAACGTCCGAATGAGTCCCCCATTCGTCTTCTTGAAATCCAATAAAAATAGGCCAGAACGAAAAAGCTAAACAGGAAAATGGCGGCTAAATTGAAGACCAAGTCGTACTCAGACGTATTCACTTTAACCAAGAGAACAGGCAAGCTCAAAGAAGCAGCTCCCAGGACACAGAGGAAAATAAAACTGTTCATCAAATGGAATATGGCATGTACCTTCGTGTTCATCCCCAACCCTTTCTTTCTAAGAACTGATGGAAGGTTTTTCACTGCACATTCAGCAGCTCCTTTGGTCCAACGAAATTGCTGATTTTTCAATGCGTTCATTTCTGCAGGGAGTTCTGCAGGAGAGCCAACCTCTTCTAAGTACTTAAATTTCCAGCCTTTGAGTTGTGCGCGGTAAGAAAGATCTAGATCTTCAGTAATGGTATCATGCTGCCAACCACCAGCATCATCAATGCATTTGTTCCTCCAAACACCAGCAGTCCCATTAAAATTAATGAAATGGCCGCCTGCATTCCGTCCGCATTGTTCTACTGTAAAATGGGCATCCAGACCGAAGGCTTGTAACCTTGTTAGAACAGAATAATCTTCATTTAAATGCTCCCAACGGGTTTGTACAACACCTATTTCAGGATCTGAGAAATACGGCATGGTGCGCAGAAGAAAATCTTTTCTAGGAACAAAATCAGCATCAAAAATAGCGGTAAATATTCCTTCAGAGCATTTCAGTCCATAGGCCAATGCTCCCGCTTTGTACCCCACTCTATCAGGCCTGCGAATGTGTTTGATGTTCATGCCTTCTTTTTGCCATTTCGCTATGCATTTAGCGGCAACTTCAACAGACTCATCGTCCCCATCATCCAAGACTTGGATTTCCAATTTGGCCTTTGGATATTCTAATTGAGCTACGGTATCAATCAATCTTTCTACAACATACAACTCATTGTAAACAGGTAATTGCACCGTCACGACAGGCAAATCTAAGGGCATTTCCCCCTCAGGTTCGGCAACAGATTTCGAGCTTTTTTTGTAGGACAATGTAAGACTCAACTGAACGAAACTGTACAGTAAAATGAATGACAAGAAGCAACCGTAAAGAATAATTAATGTGATTTCCACGCGTATTTTATAATGGTCGTTATAATTTTGTAACCTGCCAAGATAGTCCCTTTAACAGTCCCAGAGACTTTCGAAACTCCTATGCGCTTTCGATAATTGACAGGAACTTCGGCTACGTTAAGTTTTTTGTGCAGCGCCTTCACTTGCATTTCAACTGTCCAGCCATAGTCAGGGTCACGCATTCCTAGCGCATTTAAGCTTTCTAGGCGAATAGCTCTGTACGGCCCCAAATCTGAATACTGATGTTTGTAGATGTGTTTAATCATCCAGGTAGCCAGCCAATTTCCAAAGATCTGTTGGGGCGTCATAGAGCCACGCTCTTTTTCTCCGAGGGCTCTAGAGCCGATGACCATGTCTGCCTTCCCTTCAATAATAGGGGCTAAAAGCATGGGCATTTCACTTGCATAATCACTGTAATCAGCATCCATAAAAACGATAACATCAGCAGGCTCTGGATTGGCATTTGCATATTCCATTCCCTTGAGGCATGCAGAACCATAGCCCTGTCTTTTCTCTGAAACGGATGTTGCGCCGGCATTTTTTGAGACTTGAGCAGTAGCATCTTTTGAATTGTTATCTACAACAATTACGTCGCGAACAAGCAATCGATCAATGTCTTTTACAACATGAACAATGCTCTTTTCTTCGTTCCAAGCCGGAATTATTACATCAACAATCATAGTGACTTCAAAGGTAGCAAAAGGTGTATGCCTAGAATATCACGAAATACTCATGTATTCAACGCATTTTCACCTCGTGAGTGTAGGGCCTATTTCGAAGTTGTCTTTAATCATTTGATTGATGGTACCTGCATACGCCACGAGCCCGTGTTTTAGACATTCAACTGCCGCTTTGAGGGACTCTATGTTCAACACATATGCAATTCTAACTTGGCGAATTCCCTGTGCTTCATTCTTATAGAAACCTGCGGCTGGGGCCATCATTACAGTTGCTCCTTTGTATTCAAAAGACTCTAACATCCACTGACAAAAGTGCTCTGCGTTATTTACGGGAAGCTCAACCATGCAGTAGAATGCACCATTTGGCTTTGGGCAGCGCACTCCCGGAATTTGATTCAATCCGTCAACAAGCACATTTCTGCGCTCTACATATTCATCTACAACCGCATCAAAGTATGACTGTGGCGTTTGCAATGCAGCCTCACCCGCAATTTGCGCCAAAGAAGGGGGCGACAATCTAGCTTGCGCAAATTTCAATGCCGTTTGAATAACCTCTTTATTCTTTGAAATCAAGGCTCCAATTCTAGCACCGCACATGCTGTAGCGCTTTGACACACTATCTATAAGAATTGTATTTTCTTCTATTCCTTCCAAATTCATAACTGAATGTGGCTGGGCTCCATCATAACAGAACTCCCTGTATACTTCGTCAGCAATGAGGTATAAATCATATTCTGAAACCAAATCACGCAGCTGTGTCAACTCATCTTTAGAGTATAAATAGCCTGTAGGATTCCCTGGATTACAGATCAAAATGGCCTTTGTGCGCTCATTGATCAATGGCTCGAAATCTTCAATCATAGGAAGAGCGAATCCGTTATCAATAAAAGCTGTTACCGGACGAATTACTACACCTGCGATTTGCGCAAACCCATTGTAATTGGCATAAAACGGCTCTGGGATAATGATTTCATCACCAGGATCAAGGCAACTCATTAGGGCGAAAATCAAGGCTTCTGAACCTCCCGTTGTAATAAGAATGTCTTCTGTTTCAACTGGGATACCCCTGTTCTGGTAATACTTTGAAAGACCTTGACGATAAGATAAATTACCCTCACTTAAAGAGTAGGCTAACACTTTATCATTGTAATTACGAAGGGTCTCATTGACTACCTCTGGAGTAGCTATATCAGGTTGACCAATGTTCAGGTGATAAACTACTTTACCACTCTTTTTAGCAGCCTCTGCATAAGGTACCAATTTGCGAATTGGTGATGCTGGCATGCTAGCTCCTTTTTCAGAAATTCTAGGCATCGCAATAAATTGAACGGTAAAAATAGGAATTGAAATGGAATTTCAGCCCACTTCAATAGGTTATTGGAATTCTACATACATAAGCTGGTGAGGACCAATGGTTCTGACCTCATACCATTCATCTATTCTGTCAAATTCCATGCGCTCATAAAAGCCCAATGCCACCTTTCGGGCATCACACCAAAGCAATTCATATCCCATTGATTTAACCTTCTGCTTAGCTTGTTCTACAATTGCTTTTCCCGCACCAGAGCCACGCACATCAGGATCTGTAGCCATTGCTCTTAAGCGGTATTGCTTTTTATGAGGAAGCTTAGAAGTAGCTGTTTTAAAAAGGGAGCAGATGCCCACTATTTTACCCGCTGCATCAAAAGCTCCGAGGTGGATGGCATCTTCCCGGGCATCAATGTCAATGTTACAGTCTTCCAATTTCTCAATGTGAGGCCATAGCACTTTGTGGCGAAGCGGTTTGGTCTGTTCTGCCCGAATTTCTTTGACAAGCATACTGATTAGCTAAAATGTTTATCCCAATCTCGTCGATCTCGTTTCGTAGGACGACCAATTCCTCTGGGCCTTTGTTCTTGCCCCAATTGAATCATCTTTAACTTGATTTTCTCTTCTTCCGGAGTAATATCTTCAGCGAAGTTCGGCACCAAAGGCGGACCCACTCTTGACTTCGGCAGATCCAGCACTTTCCATTTGAAGCAAACGGCACCTTTACGAATCTCAATCTCATCGCCAACTTTAATGGCGCGAGAAGGTTTTACCTCAACACCTTTAACCAACACCTTTCCCTCCTTGCAGCAAGTAGTTGAAGATGTGCGTGTTTTAAAAACGCGGACGGCCCAAAGGTATTTATCAATTCGCATTTGCTGTAGTTATGCTTCTACTCAAAGGTACAACTTAGAGTTCTAGAATGATTCCAATGGAAGGCAGAACTGTTCCTGACGAAGTCTCCACATTTCTTGGAATATAAAACCCTGGACGATTTGGGTCTTCAATTGGGTTCCCGGTTACATCACGCTCAATATCCAACGCTGGTGCCGTAGGAGCTACTGTTCCTAAAACATTTTGAATGTCTAAAAAGAGGTTCAGTGTCCACTTTTCGAAGAACCACTTCTTATCTACCCTCACGTCTAACTGCGTAAAGGATTGCAATCGAATTGAATTCAATCGGTCATAATCAGGTAGTCCTTGTCTCGCTACTTGCCAATTGGGAATAAACACACTTTCATCTACGTCGAATGGCGTATAAGGAAGCCCTCCTGCAAAGGTAAAGCGCCCTCCAATTTCCCAGTCTTTTTTAAATGTCTTTCCACCAGTGAAGGAAATCAGATTTCTACTGTCCCAAGAACTTGGTCTGTATTCCCCATTTGCATCAGCAAACTCACTTCGCACATACGTATAAGCTAGAATCCCATAAAAGCCTTTGTACAGCTTTTGTTGCAAAAGAAACTCCAATCCGTAGGCCCTTCCTTCTCCAGTTGATTGAACGGCTTCATTTCCTATCACGCCAAAATCTGCACCTAAATTGGCCAATGAGATCTGCTTGTCTACACTAAAAGGATAGTTATCATAATCCTTCCAGAACCCTTCCACACTTATTACTGTGTTTCGTTTGTCTATGTCATACCTCAAACCAGCCACCAGCTGCTTATTTCTGATGTACGACACGCCATTTTCTCTGTTCGCCAATACTCCGTTCTCTTGGAAACCAAGAACAGTATAAGCAGGCAGTTGGTAGTAAATTCCTGTATTGAAATTCGCGCTTAAGTTTCCTGTGATGAAATAACTTGCAGAAAATCGGGGTGAAAATTGGTCCAAAGGATTCGCCATTTCAGGAGAATACTCATTGCCATCAGCGCGCATCCCTAAAGACAATACAAGGCGCTGCTCAAGCAATGTTTTACTCACTTGAGCAAAAGCACCATACTTGTGCATGTCGAAAGCTGAAGAAAAACTGATGGGAATAACGGAATCAGTGGCGAATGAGAACTGCTCAAACTCAGAAGAGTTATTGAATTTCGCAAATTCATAGGCTACTCCATAATTCACTTTCCAGCCCTTGTCCAGATACAATTTGTGCTCAGCCCTGAATTTATTTTCAATTTCCTGACTCACATAATTAAAGATCAGCGGCAATGATTCATCATTGTCTTTATGCTTAAAAGCTTCGTTATTGAGCATGTTTCTACTTGCAACAAAAGTCCACAAGCCACTTTCTCCAAAGTGCTCTAATTTCACCCCAGTTGTATAATTCCACTGCGAATTGACCAAGAGGTTATCAAGTATGAAAAGGTTGGATAGGTAATCTTCAGAATTAGGATCATCTGCTAAAGACGTATTTAGGGCGAATTCATCAATTGCCCCTAACCCCAGAACCGTTAATTGATTTTTAGCATTCAACTTGGTCTTCCATTTGAACTGAAAATCATTGTAGGTTGGCAAAAAAGGCAGACCCAATGCCTGAAAAAGAAATTGCAAATAAGACCTACGGGCGCTCATGATCAAGCTAGAATTCTCACCTGTTGGCCCTTCAAAAGTCAAACCAACATCACTTGACCCCACCACAGCGTTCACAGTATACTCATCCTTTCGCCCCTCTTTAAATCCGAATTCAAGCACAGAGCTCAAAGCATTTCCTCTGTTGGCGGGAAATGCACCACTGTAGAAATCAACTGATTCAATAAAATCAACATTAATAAGGCCTACAGGACCTCCACTTGCTCCTTGCGTCGCGAAGTGATTGATATTCGGTATTTCGATGCCGTCAATGTAGAAGCGATTTTCATTGGGAGAACCACCTCTAATGATGATGTCATTTCGGAATGAGGGTGTAGACGCAACTCCCGGCAAACTCCGAATGGCTCTAGAAATATCTCTATTCCCTCCTGGGTTTCGTTTTACTTCACTTGCCCCAATGCTCCTTACAGATAAAGGGGATTCATCTCTATTTGAGAACGAAGAACCAACAACTTCAGCAGCTCCAATTTCAATTGTCAGTTCCTCCAGTCTCACGTCAATGAATGCTACACGTGCTGTGGTTACTTCAATTTCAAAGAGGGTCTTTTGTTTGAACCCCACAGAAGCTACAATCAAGTTGTATAAGCCTGGCTTCAAGTTGTTAATTTCAAACTTACCATCTATGTCAGTTGATACGCCAGTGCCTGAAGACTGCACCACAACACTTGCAAATGGAACAGGGTCGTTGCTTCGCTCACTGTATATTTCACCGCGTATGGTGCCTGACTGGCTGTAACCGAACGTAAAAATTAAGAGGGAAAGGAGGAGAAAGGTGTATTTCATGGGATTGCAATTCTAACCTACAACCCACATTTTCGTCAAAGGTTCAATTAGGTCAAGAGGTATAAATCAGTGACTTAAATCTAAATCGAGTTTTATTCTGAGTTCATGCAGTATAGGATTTTTCTCAACCATTTGCTCATATTGCTCTTTTGGAGACAGAGCCTTGATGAACTTGTGGTTTGACTCTTGAATTTTCAATTCAATGAGCACCTTTTTATTCTGCAGTTGTGTTCTTAGGAACCTCAAAAGTTCCAACTTTATATTCTCTATAAATTCTTTTTGATACTGATTGGCTACTTGAAACTCGATCATTCCGTCTTTCAGTTTCGGTGTTTCTGAAGAAAGGGTGACATAAAGAGACTGTTCATCTCTTTTTTTCACTTCATCCGAAAATGCTTTCCAAACAGCTACTACTTTTTCTTCAACCAATTCTTGGTCTTCAAAGTCGTACACAGATGTATCAACATCAGATTGGCCATCTGCAGAGTCCTGCTTATTCTTATTGCTGTTCCAGCCTCTCTTAACAGCATCAGTCATGCGATACGATTCTTGTTCAGAGATGCGCACTCCTTCTCTATTAAGAAGACCAGAAGGCTTAGAAATGGGCTTGGGAACAGAAGCGATGTAATTTTCAGATGCGGAGGGTCCGTCACCAATTTTCGATTCGTTTGAATCGACTAATTTTGGAGCTTCAATTTTAGCTCCATTGATAGGGATTAAGCTAAAGCGGCCTTTTTTTTTTCACGAATGCGGCCTGTCAAAGAGCACAACTTCATGAGGGCAAGCTCAACGAGCAAACGTTGGTTTCTACTGCCTTTGAATTGACTGTCTACCTCGTTTATTTCGTGCAATGCATTTTTAACTAGCGCACTATCACACGCCTCTGATTGCGTTTTGTATTGATTGCTTACGCCATCACTCACTTCCAGAATGCTGATTGTTTCTGGATGCTTTGCAAGCATTAGATTTCTGAAATGCCCACCTAGTCCCGTCACGAAATGATGCAGATCAAATCCCTTTCGAACCACTTCATTCAATTCAAGCAGGCATTCTGGAATGTCTTCCGCTAGAATTAAATCAACCAATTTGAAATACAGCTCGTGACCAAGAACGTTCAAGTTTTGAGCTACTGCTTTGTAAGTTAAGTTACCGTCTGTAAAAGCAACTACTTGATCAAAAATGGACAATGCATCACGCATGGCACCGTCTGCTTTTTGGGCAATTAAGTGCAATGCTTCTTCTTCGGCCTTCAAATTTTTATCAGTAACAATAAGCTGCAACTGAGAGACCATTTCAGGAATACTAATGCGTTTAAAATCAAAAATTTGGCACCGTGATAAAATGGTCGGAATCACTACATGCTTCTCCGTTGTAGCGAGAATAAAAATAGCATGTGCGGGAGGCTCCTCTAAGGTCTTAAGAAAGGCATTGAACGCTGCTTTCGAAAGCATGTGAACCTCATCAATGATGTACACTTTATACTTTCCAACTTGGGGTGGTATGCGGACTTTATCAGTCAAGGAACGGATATCATCTACCTTATTGTTAGATGCAGCATCCAGTTCGAAAATATTGAACGACCAATCATTGGCTTCTGCACCATGAATTACGTCAAGACTTGCTGTATTTTCAACTTCACTATTCTCTTCATTAATTGCTCTCGCGAAAATGCGTGCACAACTTGTTTTCCCAACACCTCTGGGACCACAGAAAAGATAAGCTTGTCCAATTTCACCTGTAGCAACTGCTTTCTTTAAAGTACTGGTCACACTTTCCTGCCCAATAACGGTTTCCCATCGTTGCGGTCGGTATTTACGAGCAGATACTAAAAAGGATTTTTGTTCCATGGCGAACCGCAAATATCGCGCTTATAGAGCGGAAAAAGAAAGTGAGTTATGAACACTTTTCCAACTTACCCTAGAGCGTTTCAGGAAACATCAGGAGTTCAAGTCGTGTTTTTCAGCAGATTAAACTTGGAAATCAGATTATAACCCGTATTTTTGCACCCCAATTTTGGAAAAAAACAAACACATCATTATGAACCGTTACGAAACTGTTTTCATTATGACTCCCGTGTTGTCAGAAGAACAGGCAACGGAAACAGTTGATAAGTTCAAAGGAATCATTACTTCTAACAATGGCAACATTGTATTTGAAGATTCTTGGGGACTTAAGAAACTGGCTTATCCGATTCAAAAGAAGACTACAGGTTTTTACCACCTGATAGAATTCGAAGTAGATCCTGAGCACCTTCGTCAATACGAGACTGAATTCCGCCGCGATGAGCGCATCATTCGTTTCCTTACTACGCGCATGGAGAAGCATCACATTACTTATGCTGAAAGTCGCCGCAACAAGAAAGCGTCTGCTCCTAAGCAAACAGAAACCGAAGCCTAATTCTTAAAGCACCACAAAATGGCACAAAAAGGAGATATCCGCTACCTCAATCCAATTCAGATTGACACTCAGCGTGAAAAATACTGCCGCTTTCAGAAGGCAGGAATTAAATACCTAGATTACAAAGATCCCAACTACCTATTGATGCTTTGCAATGAGCAAGGAAAAATTCTTCCTCGTCGCATCACTGGAACTTCAATGAAGTACCAAAGAAAAGTATCTCAGGCGATCAAAAAAGCGCGTCACTTGGCTCTTATGCCATATGTAGCTGACTTGCTCAAATAATATAGAAGCTATGGAAATCATTCTAAGAGAAGATATTGATAAGCTCGGGAGCAAAGACGACCTCGTAGTTGTTCGTCCGGGTTATGCGCGTAACTTTCTTATCCCAGGGAAAATGGCAATTGCTGCTACTCCTTCGGCGAAGAAGATTCACGCTGAAAACCAACGTCAACGTGCGCACAAGCAAGAGAAGATCTTGGCTATAGCACAAGAATTGGCAGCGAAACTAGAAGGACTTACTCTTTCTATTGGAGCGAAGGCAGGAGAAAATGGAAAGATCTTCGGATCTGTTAACACCATTCAAATTGCTGAAGCTTTGGCAAAAGCAGGTTTCGAAATTGACCGCAAGCAAATCAAGATTGCTGATGAAAACATCAAAGAGCTTGGTTCTTATGAAGCTATTGTGAAACTTCACAAGAAAGTAGCTCCTATGGTTAAATTTGACGTAGTTGGTGAATAATCAATTACCACAATACTGATAAAAAAGGGCCGGTTTTTCCGGCCCTTTTTGTTTCTTCACGTCGCAATGAAACGGCTCCTCTTTTTCACATTTCTACTCTTTGCTTCAGTGCAATTTGCTTCAGCGCAAATTCGTATTGTAAAACTCAATTTAGCATCTGCCTTTACCGGAACTGCTTCTCTGAGCTTTGAACATGTAAAAAAAAAACAGTTTGCATGGCAAGCAACACTTACTTTTCGTCCGCCAATCAACGGGCCTAACTTCTTATTCAATCGCTTAGAAGAAGGTTGGAGCTTGAATAGCAGTAAGGCAAAGGTGCTGGGTGCTCAGCTAGCTTACCGCTGGTATACCCAGAAGGGAAGATCTCAATCAACAAAACCTTATTTCGCACTTTTCGGACAATCACAGCATTGGGAAACACAGCTTGAATATGGATACGACGGAAACATCTATTCAATTGACGGAAACTGGTCTCAACAAACATTTGGTCTTCAATACGGGGTGCAGTGGGTGGTGAATGACGCTTGGTCCATTGATTTGACCCTCGTTGGCTTCGGATTGGCCTTTGGAAGCATCACAGGATCTGCTCAAACAGTTGCCGAACCAAACATTGGATTCTGGGAAGAAAGCCTTGGCACTATTCCTTTTGTGGGTCAACGAATTCTACTCCAAGGAAGTAACAAAGACTATACGTTCAGTGATAAATACGTAAGCATTGGACTTCACACCGCATTGCGCATTGGGATTCTTTTTTGACCAAATAAGTCCGTCTAAATTGGTGTAAATTGCAACTCCCTTTTGCAACACCCAGCACAATGAAATTTGAATTAACCTCCCCGTTTAAGCCCACAGGAGACCAACCTACAGCGATCAAAGAACTCACTGAAGGCCTTGAGAGCGGAGCACAATACCAAACGCTGCTTGGTGTAACCGGCTCAGGCAAAACCTTCACAATTGCCAACGTCATTCAAGAGACACAGCGGCCTACACTCATTCTTTCTCACAATAAAACCCTTGCTGCCCAGCTCTACAGTGAGTTCAAGGAGTTCTTCCCAAATAACCTTGTAGAGTACTTCGTTTCTTACTACGACTATTACCAACCTGAAGCGTACCTCCCTTCGTCCAACACCTTCATTGAAAAAGACCTTAGCATCAATGATGAAATAGAAAAACTTCGTCTGAGTGCTACTACCGCGCTTCTCAGCGGAAGACGCGATGTCATTGTGGTGGCGAGCATCAGTTGCATTTATGGAATTGGAAACCCCGTTGAGTTCCACAAAAGTGTTATTCCTCTTGAGGTTGGACAAAAGATCTCTAGAAATAAGTTTCTGCTCAACCTTGTTGAAAGCCTGTATAGCAGATCTCGTGTTGATTTCCAAAGAGGTAATTTCAGAGTACAAGGAGACACCGTAGACATCTTCTTGGCTTATGCAGATCATGCACTGCGTGTCTCATTCTGGGGAGACGAAATCGAATCACTGGAAACAATTGAACCCACAACTGGAAAACAATTGCACAAGCTAGATGAGGTGAGTATCTATCCTGCAAACCTTTTCGTTACTGGAAAGGACACAATGAATGACGCCATTTGGGAAATCCAACAAGACATGGTGAAGCAGGTAGATCTTTTCAAAAGTGAGGGGAAATACTTAGAAGCAAAACGCTTGGAAGAGCGGACGGTCTACGACGTAGAAATGATGAAAGAACTGGGCTACTGTTCAGGCATAGAGAACTATTCCCGCTATTTCGACCGAAGGCAACCCGGCGAGCGTCCTTTCTGCTTAATGGATTATTTCCCAGATGATTTCCTATTCATCATTGATGAAAGCCACGTAACGGTTTCTCAAATAGGGGCTATGTACGGTGGTGACCGTGCTCGAAAAGTAAATTTAGTTGATTACGGATTTAGAATTCCTGCTGCCATGGACAACCGTCCACTGAAATTTGAAGAGGTAGATGAACTGATCAATCAAGTCATATTTGTGAGTGCTACTCCTGCCAATTTTGAACTTGAACGCTCTGAGGGAGTTGTTGTTGAACAATTGATTCGACCAACAGGACTGCTGGACCCACCCATTGAGGTGCGTCCAACAACAAATCAAATTGATGACCTCCTAGGTGAGATTAGAGCAACAATTGAGGCTGGCGATCGCATTTTGGTAACGACCCTTACAAAAAGAATGGCCGAAGAAATGGCGAAATACCTTGAAAAACTGAACATCAAATGTGCCTATATGCACAGCGAGGTAAAGACGCTTGATCGGGTTGAAATTCTCAAACAATTGCGCAAAGGAATTATTGATGTTCTGGTAGGTGTAAACTTGCTTCGCGAAGGACTAGACCTCCCTGAAGTATCACTTGTAGCCATTATGGATGCTGACAAAGAAGGCTTCTTGAGGAACAACCGTTCGCTTACACAAACTGCTGGAAGAGCGGCTAGAAATCTAAACGGACGTGTAATAATGTATGCTGACAAAATAACGGGCAGCATGCAACAGACCATTGAGGAAACAGGCAGACGTAGAGAACGACAAATTGAGCACAACACATTGCACGGCATTACGCCTAAACAAATTAAAAAGGGCACCAATACCTTGTTTGAGCAATCAGGTCTCATTGATGACCGCAACAAAGTATACCCTGATCTAGCGGCAATGGACGTACCGAACTTAGCCGCCGACCCCGTCATTAAATACATGTCTCCTGACAAGCTAGAAAAGCTCTTAGAAGCCACTAAGAAAAAAATGCAACGAGCGGCTAAAGAGATGGATTTCATGGAAGCCGCTAGGTTAAGAGATGAGATGTTCGCCTTAGAACAACTCATTAAAGACAAGGCGAAAAACTAACCAAACAGCGCTTTTTGAGCGACTAAATCAAGCGTTTAAACGAAGGGAGTTCAATTAAAGATGATTATTGTATGAACTATTCCTCCGCAATAACGTTAATTTTGAATATGCGTTACATCGGACTTATTGCACTTTTAGTCCTGCTCACGTCGAGTTGCGGGAATAAAAAGAGCACATCAGAAATACAAATACCTGAAAACGAGGTGATTACTGAACAAAAAAGTGGACCATCACTTATCATTGATCAAAGCGGAGGCTTTGACCAAGGTGATCAGTACAACATTGTTTCTACTCACATCCAAGGAGATTCTTTGCATCTGACCATCACACATGGCGGCGGCTGCAAAGACCATGAGTACAAACTTTACACGAATGGTGCGATGATGAAAAGCCTTCCACCAAAAATCAATGTAATCTTGCACCACAATGGGAATGAAGATTACTGTAGAGCCTTAATTCAAAAAGAACTTGCATTCAACATTGGTGAACTAAAATCAATGTCGAACGGACGAATCACTATCATCTTGGCTAATTTTGACCAAACTTTGGAATACAACTATTAATATGGAAATGAAACCTTTACAAAACCTTTTAACCCTCTGTTTGGCATTCCTCTCAATCCAAGCATTCGCTCAAATAAGTCATGAAGGAGTCCCTTCAAATTGGAACGAAAAAGAGCTATCAAGATTGAATGTTGAATTCGTTCAAACAGACCTTCTTGATCTTGAGCTTTTACAGGCTGAAGACGCCGTAACCGATGAATACAAAGAAGTACCATACAGATTCGGACAAGAATGGGAAGTTGCATTTAATCTTGAAAACAGCGGAACATGGACCACCTTGGGAAATGGTGACCGTCAATGGACACTTGGTATTGAATGTCTTGACGCTACAAGCATCAGCTTCATTCTAGATCAATTCAAATTACCAAAGACCGCTCAATTTTTTGTGTGGAATGATGACCGAACTGAATACCTTGGGTCATTCAATCACACAAATAACAAAGACTGGGGAAGCTTTGCTATTGGCTTGGTGCATGATGACAAAGTGGTACTTGAGCTGATTGAACCTGCAGGAGTAGCAGGAGAGTCTATTGTACAAGTTGGTACCATTGTACACGGCTACAGATCAATTGCAAGAAGAGCTGAACAAGCCTATGAAGATGCAAATAGAGGTCCTTTCGGGAATTCTGGCAATTGTAATATTAACGTAAACTGTCCTGAAGGGGATCCTTGGCAAGTTGAAAAACGAGGAGTAGCACTTATCGTAAACGGAGGTTCTGCGGTTTGCTCAGGAACATTAGTAAACAACACGGCACAAGACGGGACACCTTACTTCTTAACAGCAAATCACTGCCTTGGAGGACAGAACAACTGGATTTTCTACTTCAACCACGAAACAGCTGGGTGCACAGGAAACACAGGCCCTACAAATCAATCTATCTCAGGCTCAATATTGCGTGCGAGCAATGGCGGAAGTGACGTTGCTCTTTTAGAGTTAAGTGATACACCACCAACAAATTTCAACGTTCAATATTGCGGTTGGGACAATTCTGATGATTTGACCGTAACAGAGACCACATGCATCCACCACCCCTCAGGTGATTTGAAAAAAATCTGTTTTGACAACGACCCTCCATACCACGCTTCACAAGGCGGAGCAGCTGTTTGGTACATTGATGAATGGGAACTTGGTGTTACAGAGCCCGGCTCTTCTGGATCAGCTTTGTTTGATCAAGAACACAGAATCATTGGACAACTATACGGAGGCATTGCTGCTTGTAGCGGGAATGTAAACAATGGCCAGCCAGATTGGTACGGACGTTTCGGCGTAAGCTGGGATGGAAATTCAGCATCTAGTAGATTACGTGATTGGCTTGACCCATTGAATACAGCGCAAACGATTCTTGACGGCTATCCTGAAGGTTTCGTTACGTATGATAACGACGCAGGACTTGGTGGATTCACAAACGTTGAAGCCATTGTTTGTGGTTCAGTAATCTTTCCTGTTTTCAATTTGACCAACTTTGGAACACAACCATTGACTTCAGTAACCATTAACTATTATGTGAACGGAGCATTGCTCATTTCATATGACTGGAATGGAAACTTAGAACAAGGTCAAGGAGAAGAATTGACACTTCCTTTAACAAACCTTCAAGATGGAGACAACGAAATTGAAGTAATTCTAACGAACCCGAATGGAATTCCTGATGACAATGAAGCAAACAATTCGACATCCGTTGAATTTACGGCCTTTGCTGGTCCCACGTATGAATACTCAATGACGCTGTTAACAGACGAATTTGGCGATGAAACAACATGGGAAATTCAAAATGAATCAAATGTGACAATCTATCAAGGCGGACCTTACGAAGCTGATACTGAAATAGTTGAAACTTTCTGCTTATCTGATGGGTGCTACACCTTCACCATATTTGACAGTTTCGGAGACGGAATCTGCTGCGGATGGGGAGATGGCAGTTACCAACTTTACACACACCTCGGATTCAATTTCGCCTCTGGTGGGGAGTTTGAAGATTCAGAAGAGGTTGAGTTTTGTACAGATGACCTGAGTGTAAATGACCAGACGAATGTTCAGCGCCTTATTGTTTACCCGAACCCTACAGATGGGAACGTCACTGTTCAATTGCCATTGAATGCAGAAAAGATGACTGTTACAAACGCATTGGGTCAAATTACATTGACACAAAGCTTAGGTGCGAGTTCAAGCAGTGTTCAGCTAGATTTGAGTGCACTGCCTGCTGGCTGGTACCAAGTGACCGTTCAAACAAATAAAACAACAACCACCGGAAGAATCATGGTGAAATAATGCCCTCGGTATAACTCTGTGCATAAAAGGCGGCCAAATGGTCGCCTTTTCTTTTTTCATGTAAATCTGTTGCAATAATTTCGGGACTTAGATGGAACAGTTAATCGAATGGTGGAATGCAACCACTCTAGGCTATGGAATACTCATGTTTACATTGATTAGCATGGCGCTAATTCAACTGTTCCTTGACCTCTGGCAATATATCAGACTAAGCTTATGGACTGATAGGCAATATCCTACACATTCTTCTGGCATCTCTATTGTAATTTGCGCTAAGAACGAAGAGAAAAGGTTAAGAAATCTGATTCCAATTTTGATGGAACAGGATTACCCCAACTTTGAAGTAATCATTGTTGATGACACAAGCTGGGATGACACTCTTGATACTTTACAGGCCTATCAAGTCAGGTACCCAAATCTTCACGTAGTTTCACTAAATGAAGACATTCAGCGCATGAGAGGGAAAAAATTTGCACTCACGATGGGAATAAAAGGGTCTCAGCACGACATTGTTTTACTCACTGATGCTGACTGTGTGCCTTCTGGAAAAGACTGGATCACAAAAATGACTGCGCCATTCGGAGATGAGCAAGTTGAGATTGTTTTAGGAGCATCTCCTCTGAATAAAGAAAAGTCATGGCTCAATAAAGTGATCCGATTTGATACTTCTCAAATAGCTACTAGCTACTTGAGTGCAGCACTCAGAAAAATGCCTTACATGGGCGTTGGCAGGAATTTAGCTTACCGAAAAGAAATTTTCTTTCGAAACAGTGGTTTCAAATCACATTTGACTCTCGCTTCAGGAGATGATGACCTGTTTATTAATGAAGTTGCCACGAAGAAAAATACGCATATTGTTGTTGACCAAGACGCATTTACGACTTCTGATGCGAAGAAAACATGGAAAGATTGGTTCCTTCAGAAACGCAGACACCTCACAACAGCACCCCATTACACGCTTAAAACGAAGTTTTTTTTAATACTTGCCCCTCTGTCATTCAACCTAATGTGGCTCTCAGCAATCTTATCAATGGTTTTGCACAACGCTTTCTTGATAGCAAGCGTAGTACTACTCGTTAGGTATACGGTGCATTTCGCTACTTTTAGAGGGTCCTTAAAAAAACTGGGACAACCAGATCTACTTTTCACACTTCCGCTGCTAGAAGCTTACCAAGCTGCTATCAATCCGGTGTTATGGATTAGTAATCTACTATCGAAACCAAGAACATGGAAGTAAGCCAGCATCTATCTGATAAGGCACGTTATGACTTTGCCCTCGTTCAAAAGGCCATAAACGATAAGGACCAGCGTGCATACGCTGAACTTATGGAACGTTACCGTGAGTCAATCTACTTTATGTTGCTGAAAATGGTCAACAACAAAGATGACGCTGACGATCTAACCATTGAAGCATTTGGTAAAGCGTTCAAACGTTTAGCACAATACACGCCTAAATTTGCTTTTTCTACTTGGCTTTTCAAAATTGCCTCGAACAACGCCATTGATTTTATTCGAAAGAAAAGAATTAAAGCGCTGTCTCTTGACACAGGGTTTAGGAATGACGAAGGAAGTTCAATGGAAATTGCCGTTTCTGATGACATGCCTGATCCTATTCAAGCACTTCAGAAAAAAGAACGCATTGAACGAATGCGCGAAGTGGTCTCCAAATTGAAGCCGCGTTACAGAGAACTTATCGAATTGAGGTACTTTGAAGAGTTCTCATATGATGAAATCGCTGAAGAGCTAGACCTTCCATTAGGAACGGTGAAAGCCCAACTCTTTAGAGCGCGTGAATTCCTCTATCAAATTATGAAGAACACAAGAGACACGATCTGATTTATGGACTCGTCACTAATTGAACGTCACTTTCCTCATCTTACATCGAACCAAAAAGTGCAATTTGCTGCACTTGGTGAACTGTACGAAGAATGGAACAGTCAAATTAATGTTATCTCTAGGAAAAACATTGATGAACTCTACACACAGCATGTGTTGCATTCTTTGGCTATTGCCAAAGCAATGAACATTGTTGATGGTTCGAAAGTACTCGACATAGGAACCGGAGGTGGATTCCCTGGAATCCCTCTAGCGATCCTTTACCCTGAAGTAAACTTCACATTGGTTGATTCCATTGGGAAAAAAATCAAAGTTGTACAAGCTGTAGTTCACAGCTTAGACCTTGAAAATGTAACTGCGCTCCATGCAAGAGGAGAAGAGATCAAGGGGAAATTTGATTTCGTGGTTTCAAGAGCCGTTACCAGACTCGCTAATTTCATCCCTTGGACTTATAATAAATTCGAGAAAAAGCAGAAAAACGCCTTTCCAAATGGAATTCTCTACTTAAAAGGTGGTGATCTAAAGGAGGAGATTTCGGAAGTAAAGAAAGATGTTGAGCTCATTCCCATATCGAAAATGTTTGACGACCCCTTCTTTGAAACAAAGTTCGTGGTCTATGTTAAAATGGTCTGACCCTATTCAATACGCTGTATAGCGGAGCTTTAAGCTCAATTTAAAACTTCTTAAACGCAAAAAGGGGCTCTCTAAAGAACCCCTTTCTGTAAACCTGCAAGGAAAATTTTGAAACCAACGCAGTCCTGGAAACTGCGCTTATACTTGAAAGACGTAAAATCTTTCAATGGTTGCCTCTAGTTAGGAAAACTTTTTTTCCAATCAAGGCGAGAATTTATATCCTACTCCTCTGACGGAGAAAAAGTACATTGGTTGCCTTGGGTTAGGCTCAAAATATTTTCGGAAGGTAGAGATGAAGTTGTCAATGGTCCGGGTACTCGGAAAAACATCATACCCCCAAACCACTTCTAAAATCTCTTCTCTGCTAACCACAGCACCTTTCTTCTGTATCAATAATTTCAACAGACCAATTTCCTTTTTAGACAAGCTAAAGGTTTCCCCTGCTTTATCACGCACCTCATAGGTTTTGAAATTAATGTGATTTGGACCAAACGCATATGAATCTAAGTCGGCCAGAGTACTTGGCGCGCCATCTCTGCGAACAATTAACTTCTGAATGCGCAGCATCAATTCTTCCAAAGCAAATGGCTTACTCATATAGTCATCTGCCCCTAACCTCAATCCTTCAATGCGTTCTTCAGTAGACCCCTTCGCTGTAAGAAATAAAATAGGTGTGGTATTTCCTTCTACGCGCGCAGTTTGACAAACACTAAACCCGTCTACACCTGGCATCATCACATCTAAAATGGCCAAGTCAATCTTTTGATGCCTTAAGACATCCAGCGCCTTATTTCCGTTGGCCGCCTCAACCACCTCAAATCCATCGAGCTCCAGATTCAACCTCAACGCATCCCGCATCGGACGTTCGTCTTCAGCCAGTAAAATTCGATATCTCGTTTCTTCAGCCATTGCACCTTATGAATTGGTTAACTTTGGCGAAAGTTAAGCACTTGCTTAAGGGAAATCCAATGAATCAAGAAATCTTAAAGAAAATGATGTCGAACACACTGGGTGAATCCCTTGGCATCGACATCACAAAAGTGGAAGACGGTTATGTTGAAGGCACCATGCCGGTAGACCATAGAACTCATCAACCATACGGACTGTTGCATGGAGGTGCAAGTGTAGCACTAGCAGAAACACTTGGCAGTGTGGGGTCTCATTTTCTTGTTGCTGACCAAGGCAAAAGTGCTGTTGGAATAGAAGTAAACGCCAATCATGTCAAGGGCAAAAGAGATGGCATCGTAACGGGGAAGGCTACATTGGCGCACAAAGGCGGACGATTACACGTCTGGACCATTGATATCGTTGACGAGGATGATCAGCTCATAGCCACAAGTAGATTAACCGTGATGATTGTTCCAGCTAGATAATACTCATGACGAAGGAAGCATTCGAGCAACTCATTGGCGCATCTTCTACTAAAGCGTTCGCTATTTGGCGTTCACCGGATGAAGCGCATATAAACATCCTCGTTGATACGGGAGAAGGAAACAGTGAATTCATCATTGCCCCCTTTCGCTCGTCAGAAACACTCCCTTATATCAGACTGAAAGGAGACACTTACGCTGCGCAGGAGATCGGATTCGATCTGAATCCTTATGCACCAGCATCTTCGTTCACTGGTCACTCAACAAAAAGGGCAGACCACTTAAGAGGTGTGCAACAGGTTGTTAAAACGATTTCAGAATCTGAACTGGATAAAGTGGTCATCTCTACCCAAACTTTCACAGAAGGAAGCTACAATGTTCTGGAGGTCTTCAACATCCTTCGCGAAGCTTACCCTAAAACATTTACACACCTCACCTTCCACCCTCAATCAGGCATCTGGATTGGTGCTTCACCAGAACCCTTAGTGGTGCAAGAAGGCGATGGCTATTTAACAGCCTCATTGGCAGGAACCCGCACCGCCTCGAATGACATTCAAGCTTGGGGACAAAAAGAAAGCTTAGAACAATCAATTGTAACTGACTACATCAAAGAACAGCTCCTTAACGCTGAAGCCACGGGTATTCTAATATCACGTCCAGAGACACTTCGTTTCGGGAACATTGAGCACTTAAAAAGCGACATTCGTTTTGAAAGCACAGCTATCTCAAAGGTTCTCAACTACCTACACCCCACTCCTGCCGTTGCCGGAACACCCTTGAATTCAGCGCTAACACTTCTTGACAAAATTGAATCACATGACCGAATGTACTATACAGGCTACATTGGGTGCAATGGGGTGAACTTGCCAGCCCGCTACTTTGTTAATCTTAGGTGTTTAAGGTTTTATTCAAATGGTTTGCTGTTTTTCACTGGAGGAGGAATTACTTTGGACTCTGAACCAGATAGTGAATGGTTGGAGACACGAGATAAACTGGACTCACTCTTGAGTCACATCAAAAATTTATAGAACTAGCGATTCATGCAAAGTGATAAATCTGTAGTACGTGATCTGGTTTCAATACTTGTAACAAAGGGGTTAAAACATGTTGTTTTATCTCCCGGATCAAGGCATGCACCTATTTCCATTTCGTTCTACAACCACCCTGACATCAAGTGCCATGTGATTCCAGACGAGCGGGCAGCTGCTTACTTTGCTTTAGGAATCATCCAAGAAACGATGTCACCAGTGGCTTGTGTTTGCACCTCAGGAACGGCCCTTTCGAACTATTCCTCTGCCGCTGCAGAAGCGCTATATCAAGAATTACCTTTAATACTGATCTCTGCAGATAGGCCTATGGAATGGGTAGATCAAGGGGACGGACAAACCATCAGACAAGCAGGTTTACTTTCTGCTCATTGCCTAGCCTCATTGTCACTTGATCAAAATGATGATCACGCTGATGTGCGTTGGTTCAATCAACGAGAAATCAACCGCACATGGAACCTGGCAACAGGAACACCGAATGGGCCTATTCACATCAACGTGCCACTTCGCGAACCTTTGTATCAATGGGTTGAGCCAGCAGAAGAGTACCCCCTCATTACTGTTCACACCAAGCCAGAACAACTCATTGCTGAGCATAAAATGCAAGAGTTCAGAAGCCACATACGCTCCCATGAAAAGGTTTTGCTGATTGTTGGGTTGCATCATCCAGACGCTGCGTTGAGTGAAGCCATTGGTACGTTTTCTTTATTACCTCAGGTAACTGTTTTAACAGAAACCACTTCAAATGTCAACCATGGCGAAACGATCTCATGCATAGACCGGTTGCTCATGAGTTTCAATAATCATGAGCAATTGGATTTTGTACCTGAAGTGCTCATTACCATTGGGACACACATCATATCAAAAAAAATAAAAGCCCTTCTGCGGAAAGAATTCAAAGGGGCACATTGGCATGTTGATCCAGCAGGAGCGCACATGGATACGTTCAAGCGCCTGCAGGAAATTGTGCAAACCAACCCCACTTCTTTCATAAATGCGCTGGCTGAAAACACCGAGAGCACATCAGACTACCATCAAAAATGGTACAATGCGCATGAAAGAACAGCTTCCATTCAAGCTGAGGTGGTTAGCAGCCTGCCATGGTGTGACATGAAAGTATTTGGTCACATCTTGCCCAAGATACCTAACAACACCACACTCCAGATGGGCAATAGTAGTGTTGTGCGCTACATTCAACTGTACAACATAAACAACGCACTCAACTATTATGGAAATAGAGGCACAAGCGGAATTGACGGTTGCACAAGCACAGCGGCAGGCATGGCGGTTGCTTCAGAAAAAACCATTACACTCATCACCGGTGACATTGCATTTCTTTATGACTTGAATGGCCTGTGGCACCAATCAAACATCTCTAATTTAAAAATCATCCTCATTAACAATGGTGGCGGAGGTATTTTTAAGATCATTGACGGGCCTAGATCTACCAATGCATTAGAAGAGATTTTTGAGGCGAAGCATAACCTAAATGGGCAACATTTGGCGCAGCATTTCGGCATTAATTACGCCGCAGCATCCAATCAAGATGAACTGGAAAAAGGCATGGACTGGCTTTATGGCGAAGGGGTTAAGATCTTAGAGGTAGATACCAAATCTGCTGCCAATGATGAAGAATTAAGACATGTTTTCAAAGAAGTTAAAGAACGCATTCACGCCTAGTCATTCTGCATACATTCTGTCCAGCTAACGCTTAATTTAGTTGGCATCATCCTGCTAAATTACAGCGACCAAATATGGACTCAAGCTGATCTAACCATCTGAGGTAAATTCCTTTGAGATTAGTTGCGCTGTCATAGGTGATGTTCTATCTATTTTAAGAAATTTGTAAGTCCATGGAGAAGCCCTCAATTTCTGACTGGATCGAAGCAATGCGATTACGAACATTGCCTCTTTCATTGTCTTCAATCTTAGCAGGAAGTGCTATCGTTACAGACAAAAGCGCGCCCTTTATTTCCATTTTGATTCTTGCCATACTCACTACCATTACCCTTCAGATCTTGAGCAACTTAGCGAATGATTATGGAGACACGCAAAATGGTGCCGACGGCTTAGACCGCGTTGGTCCTGCTAGAGCAGTTCAAACAGGCAAGATTTCTGCGAAACAGATGAAGAGGGCCATGAGCATCAGTGGCGTCCTAGCCTTTGGTTTAGGAGTAGCACTTGTGTTCACCAGTTTCGCACAAACCCACAATTGGGTATTGATTTCGGTATTCATCGCATTGGGAATTGGAGCCATTGCTGCTGCAGTAAAGTACACTGCAGGAAAAAACCCCTATGGTTACAGAGGCATGGGTGACTTGTTCGTTTTCTTATTCTTTGGACTTGTAGGAGTGGGAGGCACCTACTTCTTGCTCCAGAACCAACTTCATTGGTCAGTCCTTCTATTGTCTACTACAATTGGCACATTCTCAGCTGCGGTCTTGAACCTGAATAATATGCGGGACATTCACAGTGATAGCAAAGCAGGAAAGCGAACCCTTGTTGTTATGATGGGTCCACGAAATGCAAAAGCCTACCATTTCACACTTGTTATTATTGGATGGCTGTCACTCATTCTCCACCTGCTTTTCTTCCGCACGAATAGCTGGATGTGGCTGACCCTGCTCTTTTTACCTGTTCACATAAAACACCTCACGAAGGTATATAACGTTCATATCTCATCAGAATTTGACAGCGAATTAAAGCTTATTGCACTCACTACCTTTGGCATAAGCCTATTCCTTTTCATTTTGTCATACATCTAAGCCCGAAAAGTGTCTTTCGTGGATTCCTATTTTGCAAAACTAATTATTACGCTTACATTGCATCAGGACTAACAATCATGAGGCCACCAAGAATCACGGGGATGGATTTGGTTATTGCAACCGTTCTTCCTTTTGTTATTTATTACGGCAATTTTTTAGATTTAGGACAAAACAGGGATGTTTTTCCTAGACAGCAATTCCACCTAATCTTTGATGGAACAATTGGTGCGTTCCTATTTAGCAATGCCGTTTCAACAGGCATGGCTATCAGCAAAGGAAGTGGGCTAAAACCCTTGCAAGTTTACCTAGCTAAACGAGGTCTATTTTTCATCCTCATTGGTTTAGCACTTAGCCTCATCTGGCCTTCAAACCTTTTCATGCTCTTGGGCGGCTGCGCCATCTTAAGCGCTTTGGTGATTCCGCTAAATTCTAATTTTCTCTTTTTTCTTGGAGCAATTGTAAGTTTCGGAGCCATTTCTCTATCACACTTTGGAGATTTACTCATCCATCTGAGTCCTTGGAATGGACAATTCCCCATGTCTTTGGTCAACCACTTTCTAAAAAACGGTCATTATGCATTGCTGCCATGGTTCCTCTTCTGGATTGTTGGAGTCATCTATTCACGCGGTGATTTTTTCACAAAAAGAGGAAAGGACTTGCGTTCATTTATGGGGATAATCCTTTTGATCATAGGCGGGCTCATCGAATTCTTTTTCGAGCACATTCTATCCGGAGGTACTTCAGCTTCAAATCATCCTTTCAATCGCAGCTCCATTCTTGACCTGCACCTCCCCTCTTTTTTAATTGCAGCATCTGGCCTGATCATCATCGTTTTCAATCTCGTTATGAAACTGAATGAAAAAATTGAATCAGGAATCCTAATTACAGCACTGCGCTTTTTTGGAAAAATGAAATACTCTGTGCTACTTGCTCAAGCAATTATCGGAGGCATCATTAGCTTCAGACTGACTGGTCTGGAAACATACGGGTGCGCCTCCATCATCGGAATGACTGTCATAGGAACTCTATTAAGCATCATAGTTTCGTACTTTTGGACGAAACGTTTTGGCCTTGGACCTGTTGAAAAGGTATTGAAGATGTTTACCTAACCGATGCTTGAAATTCAACTTGATTTTATTTTTCGCGAAATGGAATTTCGAGTACCTGCTCGAACTTCTCGTGATTCTCTGTTTTCAAAACCATCCTGGTTCATTAGACTCACAGATACTAGCACTGGCGCAGTCTCGCATGGCGAATGCTCACTCATCCCCAGCCTCAGTATAGATGACCGCCAGACCATTACAAAAACACTTAATGAGCTAAAGACTTCTGGACTGTCAGCATCAATTGACCTTACACAGTTTGCCCAAACTCCAGCGCTTCTATTTGCATTGGAAATGGCGCTGTTATCACTCAATCAAAATCCTTTTCAATTTTTCAACTGCCCTTTCTACACTGAGAAACGACCTATTCCAATCAATGGCCTCATCTGGATGGATAGTGTTGAAGGCATGCTTGAACAAATCAAAGACCGCGTTTCAGAAGGTTTTCGCATTCTAAAAATGAAGGTAGGGGCACTTAATCACAAAGAAGAACTTGAGATGCTGAATGCCTTCCGGCAAGCGTATCCAGCAAATGAATTCGAGCTTCGCGTAGATGCGAACGGAGCTTTTACGAAAGATAATGCGCTCAACAGACTAGAAGAACTTTCCCAATTTGATATCCATTCCATTGAACAGCCCGTTCAGCCTCAACAATGGAAATTAATGGGTGATTTAGTTCGAAACAGCCCCATTCCCATTGCCCTTGACGAAGAACTTATAGGCTATCCCAACAAGGAGGACCTTTTAGACGAAATCAATCCACACTACCTCATTATTAAACACAGTTTGATTGGCGGATTCAAAGAATCAAACCACTGGATTCGTTTGGCCGAAGAACGCAATATCAAATGGTGGGCAACGTCCGCTTTAGAGTCGAACATTGGGCTCAACGCAATTTCTCAATGGTGTTCTGCTAGCGGCAGTTCATTGCCACAAGGCCTAGGAACAGGCAAACTCTTCACCAACAACATCCCTTCGCCATTGGAAGTAACAGCAGCAACGATTCGATTGAATGCTGCGGAATGGGATTTATCCGACCTCCATTTTGACTGATTACGCCCTTCATATCAACGGTGAACGTTTCCCTTCACCACTAAGAAAGCCCTCTGCTTCAACCGACCCACTGGCAATGGAAGTGTTTGAGTTGATTAAAGAATGGCAGATCAATAACAGATTCAAACTCACTACATCAGGTTCTACAGGAACTCCAAAACCAATTTATCATTCAAAAGAGGCCATTATTCAAAGCGCACGCGGAACCGCAGACTTTTTCAGTCTCAAAGAAGGGACCAAAGCACTTTGCTGCCTTCCTCTGAGAAAAATCGCAGGTAGAATGATGCTTTACCGAAGTCTGGTTAATCATTGGGAACTCACGGTACAGCACCCAGAAGGCAATCCGCTTAAAACAGCAAAAGCGTATGACTTCGTTGCCCTTACACCTTTTCAAGCGCACCAAGTAATCAAAGAGAATCCGGCTGCACTGAACCAAATAAAGACCGTCATTATAGGAGGTGCTAAAGTAGATTCAGCGTTAATTGAAGCCCTTCAAAGCTTTAACTGTGAAGTTTGGGAAACCTACGGAATGACTGAAACCCTCACCCACATTGCAGCAAAACAAATTTCCCCTTCCACTCAAGAGTCATTTCATTGCTTGCCTTCCATTCAAGTTAGGGTCAACAAGGAAGATCAACTGTGTATTTCTTCGCCCTATTTCAGTGAAATCATCACCAATGACGTGGTTCAGCTCATTGATCAGTGCACATTTCAATTGCTGGGACGAAAAGACTTTGTGATCAATTCAGGCGGGCTCAAGTTATTCCCAGAACAGATTGAATCGAAATTAATGGGCGCTATAGAAGACCGCTTTTACATCACAAAGTCACCGCATGACACACTAGGAGAACAAGTTACAATTGTGATTGAATCAAACGCCTACCCAGAGGACCAACTCCAACAGTTCAAGTCAACGATCACAGGCTTACTGTCAAAATTTGAAGTCCCAAAAAAGTATGTATTCCTGCCCCATTTTGAAGAGACCACAACAGGAAAAATTATTCGCAAAGCACTATGAAGAAGCTCGTTTTCGCCACAAACAATAAGAACAAACGTGATGAAGTTGCCCGCATGCTTGAAGGAAAGTATGAAGTTCTAACACTGGAAGACATCGGATGCCATGAAGACATTGTGGAAGATGCAAACACCTTGGAGGGCAATGCCTTGATCAAAGCAAAATATGTTTTAGACCATTATAATCTTGATTGCTTTGCTGATGACACCGGGCTTGAGGTAGAAGCCTTAAATGGCGCTCCCGGGGTTATTACCGCTAGGTATGCAGGCCCAGAAAGGGACAATGCAGCGAACATGCAAAAGGTACTTTCTAATCTGGAGGCACATTCCAACAGAAGAGCTCAGTTTAGAACGGCTGTATGCCTGGTTCAAAACGGAAGAATACATCAATTTGAAGGAATTGCAAAAGGAACTATTACAGCGCAAAAGAGCGGTGCAGAGGGCTTTGGTTACGATCCTATTTTTAAGCCCACAGGAGAAAAAAGAACATTTGCCGAAATGTCGCAAGATGAGAAGAATGCCATCTCACATCGCGGACAAGCAATTGAGAAGTTGATTGATTTTTTACGCTCCAACGAGGCAACTTCAAAATAACAAATCTCTTTCTATCAGATTACACCAGACTGCATGGAATTTGTACCTTGCGCAGTCAAACCATTGGATTTATGGCGAACTATTTGGATTTCGAAGAACCGATTAAGGAGCTCAAAGAACAGCTCGAAAAGACACGTGAAATGTCTGAATCTGCAAAGATTAAAGGGGATGTTTCGAAGCGTGTAAAGGAATTAGAGAAGCTCATTGCAGAAACAACGAAGGAGATTTATTCAGGTCTCACTCCTTGGCAGCGTGTTCAAGTTTCACGGCATCCAGACCGTCCTTATACGTTAAGTTACATCCACGCGGTTACAAACGGAACATTCATTGAACTGCATGGCGATCGGACCGTAAAGGACGACAAAGCGATGGTTGGCGGAATGGGCATGATAGGAGGCCAAAGTGTTATGTTCATCGGACAACAAAAGGGCGTGAATACAAAGATGCGCCAGTACCGTAACTTTGGCATGGCGAACCCAGAAGGCTATAGAAAAGCATTGCGCTTGATGAAACTTGCTGAAAAATTCAACATTCCGGTTGTTACATTCATTGATACTCCTGGGGCATTCCCTGGTTTGGAGGCAGAAGAACGCGGACAAGGAGAAGCGATTGCGCGTAACTTGTTTGAAATGATCAAATTAAAAGTTCCTGTAATCTGTATCGTTATTGGTGAAGGAGCATCAGGAGGCGCATTAGGCATTGGCATTGGAGACAAGGTGCTCATGCTTGAACACACTTGGTACTCAGTAATTTCGCCTGAATCTTGCTCATCTATTCTTTGGAGAAGTTGGGACCACAAGATGGAAGCGGCAAGCGCACTGAAGCTGACAAGCGCAGACATGTTGAGTAACAAACTCATTGATGGTGTCATCAAAGAACCCCTGGGTGGAGCGCACAGAAATCAAGAAGAGATGTACAACATTGTAAGGGCAGAAATCCTGAAGCATATCGGTACTTTGTCACTGCTTGAACCAGCTAAACGCACAGACCAGCGCATTAAGAAATTCGGCTCCATGGGAGTTGTTAATTCATAAAATAAAGGAATAAACGTAACCTTAAAGTTAATCTCACGTTTTCAACATTTCCGACGTGAGAACTCTATTGTTTTATACGTCAGGGAGTGTTAATTTTGCACGAAATTTCATCTCGGTAAGTAGAATACCATCAAATCAATCTAAATGAAAACGACAACATTAAAAATGTTTTCTTTCCTTTCAATTTTCACCCTTATCCTAACGGCTTGTGGAGGTCTCGGGAAAATGGAAAAGCACATTGAAGAACTTAACGCTAAAGCGGAACCAGAGCCACTAATTGTTCGCGGTGACAGTGTTGAAATCAACATCACAGGTACATTCCCTGCAAAGTACTTTCACAAGAAGGTAGTTGTAGAGGCTATTCCTGCAATTGTTTACGAAGGCGGAGAAGCACTCTATGAGACACAGGGCTACCAAGGTGAAGATGCTGCAGGTAACTACGAAATGATTCCTTTTGATACTGGAAAAAACTTTTCTTATACTGATAAGGTAGCTTTCACTCCTGGGATGGAAGAATCAACTGTTGAGCTAAGAATCAGTGGAACAAAAGGAAGTAAAACTGCTTCATTTGATCCTTTAGCAGTGGGTACAGGTGTAATTACTACTCCTTACTTGGTGCAAAGTGACGATATGTTCCTCATTTCTGAAGACAATTTCCAACGTGTGCTTTCTTTTACAAAAGAAGCCACTGTAAATTATGATTACAATGCTTCAGGCGTTCGCTCTGCTGAATTGAGAGATCAAGACATTAAAGACATGGTAGACTTTGTGAAGTTTGCCTCTGAAAAAGACAGTATCGTTATTAAGGGCACTGATGTAATGGCTTATGCTTCTCCTGAAGGTGAGATTTCATTGAACGAAAATCTAGCACAAGAACGTGCAGAATCTGCAAATGCATTGGTTTCGAAAGAAATGAAGCGTCGCAACATGGCTCCAGAAAACGAAGCCGCATTCTACAAAAACTCTCCTAAAGGTGAAGATTGGGACGGATTCAAAAAATTGATGGAAGCTTCGGAGATCGAAGATAAAAGTTTGATCATTCGCGTGCTCGAGACTTACTCTGACAAAACAGAGCGCGAGCAACAAATCAAGAATATCTCTAAAACTTACAAGGAAATAGAGAAAGAAATTCTTCCTTCACTTCGCAGATCTCAAATCACCATCAACTATGATGTTGAAGGTTACACTGATGAAGTGCTTACTGATCTTTCAAAGTCAAACCCAGACATCTTGACAATCGAAGAACTTCTATTCGCTGCTACTTTGTTTGAAGGACTGAATGATAAGCTAGAAGTTTATCAAAATGCTGAACGTGTGCACCCTGGAGATTACAGAGGAGCAAACAATGTTGGACATTGTTTAATGATGCAAAACAAGATGAACGATGCGAAAGCGAAGTTCCAGAAAGCTCTTGACATTGAAAACAATCCATACAGCACGAACAACCTTGGTGCTATTGCACGTCTTGAAGGAGACCGCGAGGCAGCAATGAACATGTACAAAGACGCAATGTCTGCTGGTGACGCTGTTAAATACAACAAAGGAATTGTTCAAATCCAAACAGGTGATTACACCAGTGCAATCAACAGCATGGGAAGCAACAACACAATGAACTTAGCGCTTGCTAAAGTTTTGAATGGTGATGCTAGCGGAGCAAAAACGGTAATGGACAACTCTGGTGATGAATCAGCAGAAGCTTACTACCTCCGCGCAGTCATTGGTGCTCGCATGAACACAAGCGCTGATGTTGTATCTAACTTGACAACTGCAATTCAGAAAGACGGGGCTTTGAAAGCGAAAGCAATGAAAGACCTTGAATTCCGTGACTTTAAAGATCAGATTAACTTCTAATCACAGATCTACAAAATATAAAAAGGGTCAGCTCAATGAGTTGACCCTTTTTTTTTGGCTCGTATTTCCTATGAGCCTGCGCTGAAGCTGATGCTCACGCCATGCAAGAGCGCAAGTGGATTAAGTGGGTACTGAACCTTCGGCTCACAAGGCACAAGATAACGTCTAGTAAATGAAGCGACACCCGCTGACAAGTAGCTCCGTTTTCAGATACAGTTGTGTGCCCCGTTTATATATTCTCTTTTAACAGCACGATTTATTTTCTTGAATTGGTGGACAAGCAACTGTCCCAAAAGAGCAATAAACACAACAATCTCCTTCGATTGGTTTCAGAACCGTTTTACAATTCTCGCACTCGTAAAAGAACTGACAGCTATTTGTTGCCATTTCTTCTACTTTTTGATGTCCGCAGTTTGGACACGTAATTTCTGAGTTTAATTGGATCTGCATTAATTCTCTTTTTTGTCTTTTACATTGTAACCTGTTGAGTTAATTGCTTTCTCAATTTCTGTCTCATTCGTTTTAGTTCTATCAAATTCAATGGTCGCATTTTCATTTTCGTATGACGCATTCGAGCTTACAATTCCCATGAGTTTATTTACTTCGTGATTAACGTGTTCTTCGCAACTCGCGCAGGTCATTCCGCTGATTTTAAATTCCGTAGTTTGAATGTCTGCTTTGTCAACTTCTCTTTCTTGCTTCTCCTTAATCGGGTAAAAAATGGTTGAATAGTACGGGAGAGCCATCATTCCAATTGCAAATACAGTTACAATCCCTAAAAACTTTTTTGTTTGGGAAAATTTTGGCTTTTCGTCTGTTTCACATTCACAGTCAATTTCTTTCTTGGGTTTTAGTTTTTGATACCATGCAAATCCAAGCACCAAAAATGTCAGTCCAAGTAAATAGGGTCTAAATGGCTCTATCCAAGAGAATGTTGAGGCCATTCCACTTGTTCCTGCTATAAGAGCCAAAACAGGAGTTATGCAGCATAAAGACGCTGAAACCGCAGTTAGCAAACCTGCGCCTATTAATTTGTTTCCACTTTTCATGCCGTATCCAAAATTTTGTTCTTGTCTAGAATCTCAAAAAACGGATTTAATAATGTTGAATATTCCGACGTCAATGAGTAAAAAATCGTTTGGGCTTCTCTATCCGTTTCTAAAAGATTTCTGTCTTTCATTTTCCGCAAATGTTGAGAAATGGCTGAAATGTTCATTCCCAGAATATCGCTTAAATCACAAACGCAAAGTCTTTGTTCTTCATATAGTAGATAAAGTATTTTAAGTCTTACGCTGTTTCCAACCAATGAAAGTCCATTCGCTAAATAGTCAAATGATTCAATCAGTTCCGATACGGTGCCTTTGCAACGGTTAATTTGTCCAATATCTGCCTGTTGTCTTATACACGAATTATTTTCCATCATGCAAGATTGCGTTTATTACTTATTTAAGCAAATGCTAATGTACTAAACTCAATTAATCTTACAGAATGGGGCCTTGTAGTGGGGTGCAACACGAGGTTAGACACTGAAGGTTGAGTTCACAACGCACAAGATAAAGTGCCGCCAAAACGTCTGCCCGCGTGGTGTAAATAGCATGTTCTGGAAGGTGCCTTTTTTGGGGCCCAAAAGGACAGAAAACAACCTATTCTTATCTACCTGATTAGTGCATCGGTTTGATCAATCGGTCTGCGCAAAGATGGTAGATTTGTGTTCAAAGATTCAACCAGCGAACTGAAGGCGCTGGTTTCGAAAGAAAGAGCTGAGGTCTCTTTGTTCCTATCCATTTAAATAGTCTAAGACTACTTCTAGCCAGGACCCCGTAACAAATGTGCTAAGACTAATCCTTTTCTTATTTTAAAAGATAGGCTTAGATGTGAAGCAGGATAAATTTGACTCGGTTTATAGCATTGCCCTGACGGCTACAAACTCAAGCGGCACGGTTATAAAGTTTCCGTGGCAAAAAGGAGGCACACAATGAAATGCTTGAATGAAGTAGTTTAGCTTCGTTGAGCTGGTTGGATGGCGGG
>Ga0208768_1000037_pt1 | contig 103065 bp, 82 predicted proteins | sample AntAceMetag02UK1_FD_184760 | JGI IMG/M metagenome (GOLD analysis project Ga0208768, IMG submission 184760) | Saline lake microbial communities from Ace Lake, Antarctica - Antarctic Ace Lake Metagenome 02UK1 (SPAdes) (version 2) | ecosystem: Environmental > Aquatic > Non-marine Saline and...
AGAGGTCATATCTGGACCATGCCGTATTTTCTATCGACACTCCCAAGACCAAGTGTTGGTTCTCTACATAATGCGCAGTGAGCGGCAGCTTAGAAATTTCCTGCTTGCGGATCGCGATGGTTGGGGCAGTTAACAAGTCGAGGCGGCAAGGGCGCTTTGTGCCCGGACGGCGTGACCGCTGTCCCTGCTTGAAGCGTCAGGCGACAAAGATTTTGTCAGAGCTTCACAAATCCAAAGAGCCTGTGCTTATTGCCGAGCATGGAGAGCCGTCTGCTTGTCGCGTTGACTTTGAAGAATTTTAGTCACTCCAGCGAAGAAAGCATAGTCTGGAGGAAATTGCTCGTGGCGAGTCTGCTGCACTTGAAGCTAGGGCCTTGAGCCATACCGAAGCCAAGACTAAAATGAAGAAATGGCTGAGCCAGTCTGGACCGGACCAGGAGTTATCAGATCTAAATGAGATAGCAGAATATATTGCGCTTGAGAATGCTCAAGTGGCGCGTGCTCTAGTTCACAGAGTATTCTCCGCGGTGGAGCGCCTCGGGAAACACCCGTCAGCTGGCAAACCGCTGAGCTCCTACCATACCCAAATTGGCGTTATGTGCCTGAAGGCCGAGGTCAAAAATTCTTGTTACACATAGGTTTACATTTCTTGGTGCCAGCACTATTGGCGGTCTTGTTCTTTAGGAAGAGCTGGAAGATGGCATGGCTGTTGATGATGGCGACGATGCTTGTCGATCTCGATCACCTACTGGCTAACCCCATTTACGACCCAGGGCGATGCAGTATTGGTTTCCATCCGATGCATCGGATGTGGCCCATATTCGTCTACGTTGCACTCTGCTTTGTTCCAAGGACACGACTTATTGGTCTAGGCTTAACTATTCATATGGCGCTAGACGCGATAGATTGCCAGGTAACCAGTGGCGTTTGGGTTAATCAGGCCGTGTAGCGTGGCGCACACAACAAAAAGGCCGGGCAATTAAATCAATATTCAGAGGTAAAATGGGCCGCGTCATGCGGTTGCTACCCACTAGTGTGCGTATACAAGCAAAGGAAGCGCTTGGAAATCTTCAGGTTTGACAAAATAGATGTTGCTACTGTCGATGAAGGCGAGACCTAGCAACGCTTGATCTGCTTGGGCGGGAGGGCGGTCAGTCCGTCCTTTGCGACGACCCGGCCATACAATTCGTTGACGAAATTCCAATCGATGAAGAGAGGTGCATTTTTCCTGGAACCAGCACTATCGGCGCGGGGCCTACGTCTTTATCGGGGGAATGGTATTTTGAAATTGCAGGTATGTTCAAATTTCTGAGACTTTGAACGTTAAGGCGTTATTTTTTCTACATCGTCGTTAGGCCTCTGCACAAATCAACTGGTCAAGGTATAGCTTGAATTCGAAAAAAATCCATCATGTACTCGGTCTTATCCTACTGCTACCACTCTTGGGGTGGATCTGCACTGGCGTGATCTTTCTGGTTAAGCCCGGGTATGCGGGAGCATACGAGCAGATTAGTCCAATGCTATACCCAATGGACGAGAGTGCGCCTATATTGGCAAAAAAGTCGTGGATGGAGATGCGTTTCTTGAAGACCATTTTGGGTAATCATCTTTTAGTAAAAGTTGATGGTGAGTGGCAGCATTTGGATGCAGAGAGTCTAACGCTGCGGCCAGCGCCCGGTGAGGAACAGGAAATCCTACTTCTGTCTGACGCTATTAGTAGTAATCGTGAAAGGTATGGAGATATTGAAGGTCACACGGATAATATTTACGTTACCTCAACCGGGGTTGAGCTAAATCTAGATTGGAACACATTGAGTATTTCCCAGAAAGGTAATGATACCCAACTCATAAATACGCTCTATAAGATACATTACCTACAATGGTTGGGTAATGAGAAAGCTAATACTGTATTGGGCGTGGTTGGCTTATTGTTACTACTATTGCTGGTGTGCTTTGGCGTTATCTTATATGTGCGAAGTCGAAGAGAGTCCAGTTAACAAGTCGGCCGGGTGAATGCGGCACTGTGAGGCCCCGTGCAGTTAAGCGCACGGAACAGGCAGAATCCATGACAAGCACGGGGTCCGCTCGTGTTACAAAGCCAGGGGAAGAATGTAAAATCGGTCCCGCCATTTCTAATTGGAAAGAAGGGAGAAAGTAATGAATTGGTATCTTGAAGTCTTAAGGAAATACGCGGTCGTCAGCGGTTGTCCAAGGACAAAGGAGTACTAGCTTTCGATGAACTCACCGGTGCTTTATGCATTGGCAGCTGATGCTTTGCTTGTCTTGCATGTGCTGTTCGTGGTTTTTGTTGTTCTGGGTTTGGTTGCTATCTTCGTGGGCAAGTTTCTATCCTGGCGCTGGGTCAGGAACCACTGGTTTCGACTGACTCATCTGGTCGCGATTGGTATCGTGGTTTTGCAGTCCTGGTTTGGCCTGATCTGCCCACTGACTATCTGGGAGATGGATTTACGTGCGCGTGCTGGTCAGGCCGTCTATGAAGGCTCCTTTATTGCGCATTGGTTGAGCGATCTACTTTACTATCACGCGCCACCCTGGGTGTTCGTCGTTTGCTACACCGTGTTCGGAACATTGGTGGTAGGGAGTTGGTTCTGGGTGCGGCCTCGTCGGTAAGTCCGGCGGGCGCTTTAGATATTGAGAAGATTGATGGCTTTGAGAATAGCGTAAATGCGTATAAAACCGTATCGGTATTTCGCGGGACGCTCGCGGATTGAGAGCGCAGCGCAGAACGCTCAGTGCAAACGTCCTGCATAAATAGTCCTGTACAAAGCGTCCTGTACAAATCGTCCAGTGGTCATCTGTGTTTGCGCTAGGGCGTCACGATGTTAAATGTTTCGCTGGGTTGATCCAGGAGGGCGAAGAACTGCAGTAGACCCAGTTTGCTACCTTCCACAGAAACATCGTCAGAAAAAAGGATGTCGCGAATACCGGCCGCGCCGGTCAGCATTTTCACAAACAGCGGGTGTGTGATGCGAACGGTGGCATCTGCATCGGTAGCCGGTGCTCCCTCACGCTGATGAAGCACAGAGTTTTCCAGGTTCAGGACGTACACTTGTCCCAGATCGGTGAACTCAATATTAAGAGTGAAGGTTTTACCCTCTGCCTTGGGGCCGTTCAGCATAGCGCCCATCAGCTCAAAGAACTGATCGAGAGGGGTCTCGTTAATAAGGTCGGCCGCATTGGCGATACTGAGACCGACGTCGGGCGGGCCCTGGCGTAACTCCAGAGCGCCGGTGAGATAGACATCCCGCCACGGTCCGGATTCGGCCATATAGCCCATCTGGTCATAGGTTTGTGCCAGCAGTGTTTTGGCGGCCTGATTCTCGGGCTGTGCAAAAACCAGGTGATTCATGACTTCCGCCACCCAGCGGTATTCGCCCTTGTCGAAGTCAGCCTGTGTGCGCTCCAGAATTGTCTGTGAACCTCCCATCATATCGACGTACCGAATGGCAGCCTCCTGTGGGGGCAGTGGGTCGAGGTTCGCGGGGTTGCCGTCGTACCAGCCAAAGTACATCTGGTAGACCGCTTTGGCGTTATGTTTGAGCGTGCCGTAATAGCCTCTATTGGGGAAATTGGTGCGCAGCGACTCTGGCATCTGCAGCATGTCGGCAATCTCGCGCGGGGTGTAACCCTGAGATGCCAGACGGAGGGTCTGGTCGTGAATGTACTTGTAACCGTCGCGCTGCTTTTTCAGGAAATCGATAATGTTTTCATTGCCCCACAAAGGCCAATGGTGGCTGCCGAAATAGACCTCTGCATCCGGAAACAGATTGATTGCCTCATCAATGTAGTGACTCCACTTGCGGGCATCGCGTACTTTGGTGCCACGCAGGGTGTACAGGTTGTGCATGGTCTTGGAGACCACCTCGGCGCCGCCGAAGGCTTTGAGTTCTGGCAGGTAGAACGTGAGTTCGGCGGGAGCCTCGGAGCCGGGTGCATTCTGGAAAACGAATTCGATACCATCGATGGTCACCGCTTCTCCTGTGGTCTCGATGATACGGGTGGGTTCAGCGATGCCGACACTGCCGAATGCCGGGCCCTTACCGAGTCCGGATCCAACATGTCCGCGTGCAGAGTGTTCTAGCTGGCTGCCATACATGAACATTGAGCGCCTGCTCATGGTAGTGCCGGCGATTACGTTTTCACTGGTGGCCTCCTCCATAAACCCCACTGGCGCAACAATTTCGATGTTTTGCCCGGCCCCCAGCGCTGACTGTACGCCGCCAAAGTGGTCGATATGGGAATGCGTAAAGATGATTGCGGATATCGGCTGGTCGCCGAGATGTTTTCTAGCAAAGGCAATGGCGGCAGCGGCCGTTTCCCTGGTGGTCAGCGGGTCGACGATAATCCAGCCCGTTTTGCCCTCAATGATAGTCATATTAGACAGGTCAAAGCCGCGCAGTTGGTAGATGCCCTCAGTCACTCTGAACAAACCGTGATGATTGTTGAGTTTTTCCTGCCGCCAGAGGCTGGGGTTGACGGTGTCGGGCGCGGCGCCCTGTATGAAGTCGTAAGACGGCATGTCCCAGATCAGGGATCCGTCAGGGCCTGCAACTTGCAGTGCGGGTGCGGCCGCTATGAGGCCCCGGCTGGCATTGTCAAAATCCTGTTGTTCGGCCAGATTCAGTTCCTCACTCACCTTGGCATTTGCGCGTGCTGTTTGCTCTGTCGCAGGCGTATTGCCTTGAGGGCCAAGCGCGCCATCAGTGGGTTTTCCCTGGCAGGCGACAAGCACGAATAGTAGTGGTGAAATAAACAGCATAAGCTGCAAATCGCGAAAATAGGACATTGTTATTCTCCTGAACCAGGAAGCTGGCTGTTATGGCACGCTATTGCAGCCGGCGCTAATAATGTAGCGACACTAGCAGCTGCCTGCGCGGCGCTCAAGCATAGCGTTACTGAGATAGCATTTGCGGGCTGGTGCTTGCACTATACAAGCTCAGAACCGCGTCTGCTGCCCGCTACTCCTAAGAATACTTTTCATACACTGGATTCCCACTATGAACGTGACGCTGTTTGGATCTACCGGGAGTCTCGGTTGTGAGTGTCTGTCGCAATGCCTTGATGCGGGCCATGCCGTGACCGTGCTGGTACGTAATCCCGATAAATTGCCTACTTCGCTGCGCGACAGAATTACTGTAATTACAGGCGACGGTTTAATTGCTGATGATGTTGCCCGCGTGCTCCCGGCGGGCACCAATGCGATCATATTTGCCATTGGTGTTGATGAAAAGACCTCGCCGCCCAACCTGTGTACCACGCTACGCGGCATATTCTTGCCGCCATGCGTCGTCAGCAGATATCGAGACTGGTGTGGTGTGGCGGTGGCAGTGCGCTTCGCCCTGATGATGTGATTACTTTTGGCGCACGGTTTGTGCGATGGTATTCACGGATGTTTCTCAAGCACAGGCATACTGACAAAGAACATCAGTTAATTTTACTGGATGACAATACTGATCTTTGCTGGATCGGTATTCGTCCGCTGCAAATGAAGGCAGGGCCGCGAAAATGCCACTACCGTTTGGGCTATAACGCCTTCAGTGGATTATCCAGTATTTCATTCGCCGATTGTGCGCATGCCATGGTCACTATGTTGGAAGACGATACTTGGCAAGGAAAGGCGCCTATCATTCAGTACTGAATGCGCATAGCCACACGATTCAGCATTGCGGTGCGAATTGCATATGCCACTGTTTGGCAAATGGCGCAGGAAAATGTATCTAAACCTGTGCAGAAAAGCGCATAGAAGTGCGCTTGGAAACGTCTGTAGATAGAATGGTGCTGAGTAAGAGGTGGGCAACACAAAATAGGGAGTTGGTGATGGCAGTAGCAGCGAATTCGATGAAGACATGTATTAAAGGCAGTGATGAGTCGCAGGAGTATTTTTTTGCGGAGGGGTGTTTTATTAAGGAGTTATCGAACTCCGCCGATGATCCCGATATGTCGATTGCTCGAGCCAGGTTGGAGCCTGGCAAAGCCACCCGTTGGCATTGCCTGCGCGGCACCAGTGAGCGCTACGTTGTAGTGCAAGGTGAAGGACGGGTGGAGATTGGTGACTTGCCAGCATATCGCGTGGATGCCGGGGCTGTTGTCCTTATCCCGCCCGGAGTGCGGCAGCGCATTCGTAACACGGGTACAGATGATCTGGTATTTTTGGCAATCTGTTCTCCGCGGTTTACCGAATCCGTTTATGTCGATATCGAAGAGGCAGCGACACAAGGACACAAGGACACAAGGAGCTAACGAGTGGCCGAACACTTTGAAAAACTCGATGCCAGGCACAAGGCCTTTATCAGTCAACAGCATCTCTTTTTTGTAGGCACTGCAGGGGCACAGGGCTTTGTGAATGTGTCGCCAAAGGGCATGGACAGTTTTCGTATTCTCGACGATACCACCACAGCCTGGCTAAACCTGACGGGTAGCGGTAATGAGACAGCCGCGCACGTACTGGAAAATGGCCGCATGACGGTGATGTTCTGTTCTTTCGACAAGCAACCGTTAATTATGCGGTTGTATGGCGATGCGGTTGCGATTCATTCTCGTGACGAGCGTTGGGATGAGCTCAGTGCGCTGTTTCCGGCGTATACGGGAGCGCGCCAGATTTTCATCCTGCAGGTGGAACTGGTACAGACCTCCTGTGGTTATGCGGTGCCGTATTACGAACTCAAGGGAGAGCGCCCCACGTTGACAAAATGGGCGGATGGTCGCGGCGAGGAGGGCATACAGGATTATTGGGCGCAGAAGAATATGAAGAGCCTTAACGATAAAGACACTGGAATTCTATAGGTTGCACTGATGGCAGAGATTACTTTTACCCGCGATGAACGAGAGATCATTTGTCGAAAAATACAGCTGTATATGCAGGAAGAACTGGGCCATGAGCTCGGACAGTTCGACGCGGGGTTCCTGCTCGATTTTTTTGCCGAAGAGATTGGCCCCTATTTTTACAATCGTGGCCTTTACGACGCTCAGGCAATTCTGGAAACTCGTCTGGAGAATATCGCCGAGGCAATCTATGAAATCGAAAAGCCCACCCAGTTCGTCAGGTAAGGCGCTGCCGCGAGCGCTGTTGCTCACATTCCTTGTTCTGTTTAGTCTGCTGAGTTTGTTCCTGGCGTACGCTTTATTGGTCTACGACGAGGTGCCGGTCGATCCTGGCTGGGCCATCGAGGCGAGCGAGCAGATTCCTCCCGGCGCAGTCACGGTGCGTTTCAGTGGCACGGCGACCCTGCTATTTAGCGACGGTGAGACGCAGTGGATGACCGATGGCTGGTTTTCGCGCCCTGGCCCGCTGCGCATGCTGTTGGGCAAGATTGGCCCGGATATAGGTGCGATTGAGCAGGGGCTGGCAGACAATGAGGTCACTAGTCTGGCGGCGGTGTTACCTCTGCACTCCCATTACGATCATGCTATGGATGCGCCGGAGGTCGCTCGGCGCACCGGCGCAATGTTGCTGGGCTCGGAGTCTACCGCCAATATTGGTCGTGGCTGGGGTTTGCCGGAATCGCAGATTCAGGTGCTGAGCAATCGCCAGTCGGTGCGGCTGGGGCAGTTTGTAATTACGCCGATAGAGTCGCAGCACTTTCAGTTTCCCGATCCCGCTATTCGCGAACGCGCATTGGCTGAGCCGGAAATCAGCGCACCGCTGGTGCCGCCGGTTCGCGTTTTCGATTACCGCCTGGGCAAGGCGTATGTGTTGCATGTCAGTCATCCCAAGGGCAGTTGGTTGATTGTGGGTAGTGCCGGCTATATAGAGGGCGCTTTGCAGGATTTTACGGCGGATACTGTGTTTCTCGGTGTCGGCGGCTTGGGTTCGCAGACAGCGGATTACATGGAGAACTTCTGGCGCGATACGGTGGCGACAGTTATGCCTTCGCGGGTTATTCCCGTTCACTTCGACAGTCTCACCGGGCCGCTGGCAGGGCCGTTCACTGGTCAAGTGAAATTGATGGCGTTGATCGCCGATGATCGTGAGAGCACCCTCTCGTTTTTGCGTAGCAAGGCAGCAGCAAATCCGGATATGCGGTTTAGCACACTCCCCCGGTTTGACGAGGTCGTGTTGTTTGAGTGACGCAGTAGAGTTGCCCGAGTTTAGGCGAATACCCCGTGGATATACCATTGCCTGGCCAGGCGGTCGTGAAATATCCAATAGTGCTGGCCGCTGCTGTCTGCGGCGATATAGTAGTCACGGCTCACCGCGTCCTGCCACCAGTTGTCCTCGATGCGCTCCGGCCCGTACACCAGTTGCAAGGCACCTTTCCAGTACAGTCGCACACCGTGTTGGCGCAGCGCTTGTGGTTGTGGCAGCAGCCAGAAGGGGCGTTGGGCGCAGTGTGCTGTGCTGCTGTGCTCGTCGCCGGCAGAGTCGCTGCTGACCCGTAATGCAAACTCCGGCAAGTGTTCATCCCGGCAGCCGATTTTTTCAATGGCTTGCAGGCCCAGGCGGTTGCGCAGTCTGTCCAGCAGGCTGGCCAAGGGTTCGCGTTGGTTGCGCGGGCTGAACAGGTCGATGCTGTCCTGTTGCCCGGCGCGCAACTGCGGGCAGACCAGAGCCAGGCCCTCCACGCCGCCGCGCAGTTGCAGGCGCTCAAAGCGAATGCGGGTGAGCTGATACCAGTTTTTCCAATCGCTGTGGCTACTGGTACTGCGCACGCACACATCCTGTAATTTATGGTCGATGCCAACCAACTGCCAGGTGATCTCGCTTGTTTGTAACTGAGTGTTGCGCAAAAAGTCGCACAGTGATTGCAGCAGGCGTTGCACGGCGGGTAGCAATTCGTCGTTGGTTTTTACCTCATAACCAAACCAGTACTCATCATGGAATGTCTCCGGAGGACGGTAATCCAGCTGTAGATCTTCCCGCTGGCCCAATAGTTGCTGCAGGAAGAGGGTGAATTTCTTGCCGCAACGCCGGCCGAGTGCTGCGGATGGAAGCTTTAGCACATCGCCCAGTGTGTGTAGCCCGGCGCGGCGCAATGAGTCCACGGTGCTGGTGAATTGGACTAGCAAATTAAGCGGCAGCGGACTGATCCGTTGCTCCAGTGGTTGTTGTATCGCCATGGCTATGTCGCGCGCAGCAAAGGACAGCAACCAGGCGGCTTTGGGTGTAGGTGCCAGTGCGTAGCGTACCCGGTATCCACGACTGCTAATGCCACTTATGACTTCCAGCAGCAGCGCATCCAGACCCTGAAACAGGCTCAGACAACCGCCGATTTCCAGTTGCAGGCTGTCTGCCTGCCAGATACACAGTGTTGGGGTGAGGCCATAGGCCCAGCAGCACAGTTGCTGCAAGCAGTCTTGTTCGGCTTGTTCATCCCGCTCCAGCAGTCGCACCGGCTCATCGCCTACCAGCGTTCGCACCGTTGCGGTGCCCATGCCCTGGTATATTCCCAGGGCAGCGGCGCAATCATTGGCACACAATACGCGTTGTGCGGCCAATACCACTACCGGCTGCTGTTCACAGCGGCTCAGGCATTGCAGTGGCAACAGGTCAAAACGCAGACACAGCCACAGGCTCACAGGGTATCTCCTGTGTTTACGGTCTTTTTTCGGGGTCTGTCGCCGTTCTGCAGGAAGAAGCCAGTAACGTGCGGGGGCATTCTCCCTACAATGTCACTAATACTGTACATGCATACAGTATTAGTGATGTCTGTGTGCTTGTCTAGCGGCTCAGCAGTATAGGCAGCAGATCGTCTTATAAGGTGGTATTGCCGGATAGCGTGGCTTTGATACCCCCGTGTAAACGCCTGCTTATGCACCAAAATGTTACCTTATGTGACACATTAGCCTATTGGTTTGGCATTTGGATCACTTTTTAGAAGGCATATTTATGTCCTATATTTCATGAATAATTCACAATAATACAGTTGCGGGAAGATGGGTATGGGTAGATAGTAGGTAACACATACCTCCGGTAATGTTACCTAAGGTTACAAATGAGGATATACAGATGAAAGCTCTACTGATGGCAGTGCTGATCTGTCTAACATTCAATGCTTTTGCTTTTGCTTCTGACGCTTGCCCTGTAAAAAGGCCGGGAGAGTTGCCGCTGATGCCCGATGGTGCAGTCGCCACTGAAAAGGAAATGTACCGTGCGCAATTGGTGGCGGAAAAGTACCTGTTGCAGGCACAAGTTTATATTGAGTGCGGTGTGATGAACCGTCGACAGCATTTGGCGCTGGGTTCACGATTGGAAGGCTTTTCTCAGGTGTACAACGAGGAAGTCGTCGAGTTTCAAGTGCGTACCAATATTATTGCAGAGAAGTAGTCCCCGCGTTTTCCAGCAAGTAAGTGATGATTACTTTAAGGAAAAAGCCTGCAATACCGATGGCCAAGCCGATAGACAGTATCAGCGTGCCGAACCGACCAGCATAGCTGCGCTTGGCCATATCCCACACCCAGGGTGACACCATAGCTGCGCTTGGCCATATCCCACACCCAGGGTGACACCATAGTCTGTTGGGCATTTATCCATCCATCGCACTGCCAGCTTACCTTCAGCGGTATATTCATCGCTGGTTTCCCTATTCAGATTGCACTGGTTATAGGGTTTACAGTGGTTTTACCACAGGTTGCCAGGGGGGTAGTTCAGGCCCCCGGTGACGGTGCGCTCATGGCGCTATTGTTGTGGGTGCTGGTGTTGCGCGTGCCGGCGCTCCACACGGGTAGCTCCCATAGTTGGGGTTGCAACGGCGCATCCTCGGCCGGGGATAGATCGATATCGACAGACTGGTTGCCGCCACGTTGTTTGAGGATGTGTACTTTGCGGTACTCGCGCATCTGCAGGCGCAGGCTGGCCGGAGAGTGGTTCAGTTCTGCCTGGTTGGCACGAAACATCACCGCGAGGCTGTCACCACTGGCGGCAGCCAACTGCAGTTTGCGCAACTCACTGTAGCCGTACTCGTGTGCGCCCAGCCAGCTGAATACGGCACTACAGGTGGTGCTGCGCAAGGCCTGCTCAGTGGCCCACAAAAGGTCTTGCCGATTCTGGGGGTGAACCAGCAGAACCTGCCGGGTATCGATACCCCGTGCCGCCAACAATGGTGCGTAGGGTTTGTAGGGTGGGGCAATAAACACCTGCCAGCGCCCCTGTGCGCTCAGATGCTCCATGGTGGGCAGGAACAACCCCATAGCGCCCATTCCACAACCATCACTTAATAGTTCGATGGTACTGTTCAGCGGCCAGCCGCCCTGTTGCAACTGTGCATCCAGTGCTGCGTAGCCCGTGGCAAGGCCTCCGGAGCCGTGGCACTCATTGTTTGCGGAGGTTTGGTGATCTTGAAAATAGCGATGGCGACCGCGCCAGGTGTCGTTGCGGCTGATAACCTGTTCCAGCATCTCATTCGTGTCCATGGCTTTTTACCTCTCGCAGGCTGCTTTATTTAAATACTGTATGTACGTACAGTAGTATTGAGAGGGGCAGAATGCAAGTTATGAATTGCTGGGCTGGAGCGGCCGAGCTGAGCTGAGCCCAGCCTGCGGAAGCTGGGTATGCCTTGGTGGCGGCGACAAGCTTGCCAGCGGTTGCGGGCGGCTGCGGAACTCGACAAAAATTGCTGCGCAATTTTCTGGACTCGGACAGTCCTCGCCGACAGATTCCCGCAACCGCTGGCAAGCTTAAGCAGTGGCCTCATTGCCACCAAGGCATACCCAGCTTCCACAGGCTCTCTTATGTGCCAGAAGATAGGCGGACGGACGCCAAGGGTCGGTAGCAAGTCCGTGACAACCGCTGGCAAGCTTAAGCAGAGGCCTTATTGCCACCAAGGCATACCCAGCTTCCACAGGCTCTCTTATGTGTCAGGAGATAGGCGGACGCCAAGGGTGGGGAGCAGGCTTGCGGCCGTCACGGGTCTGCTCCCCGCTCTTGGCACATCACAGTAAACACTAGGAATCGACTATCCAGATATCCGGCAAAGATCAGCAACAAGACGTTCCAGATTGTCCCAGGGCTTGCCGCCAGCGAAGCCCTTGATGCTGCCATCGACCTGAGAGGCCTGCTGCAGTAACAGGGAAAGGGAATTGGCATCATGGCGCGCCAGAGCCGCTTGCATGAACGGCAGGCGATTTTGCCAGACGCGCAGAGCGGAGAGTGCTTGCTGTTCGCTCATGCCGTTGTCGCAGGCAGATTGCGCTTCGCACAGTGTGTGGATCTCACGGGTGAGGGCCCACAGTACTACCGGGGGCTCAGAACCCTCCGCGCGCAAGCCATGCAGCATACGCAGACTGGCGGTGGCATCGCCTTTGAGGGCATTGTCAGTCATATCGAACATGTTGTAGCGGGCATTGTCGGACACCGCTGCAGTAATAGTTTGAGTGGTAATGTGCGAGTTCGCGGCCAGTAGTTTTAGTTTTTCAACTTCTTGAACAGCGGCCAGCAGGTTGCCTTCTACCCGGTCGCACAGTAACTGCAGGGCATCATCATCGATGCTCATGCCGGCGCTGTGGACCCGCTGTTGCAGCCAGCGTGGCAGGCTTTTGGCGTCGACGGGCCATACCTGAACAGTGGCGCCAGCCTTGTCGAGTGCCTTATACCATTTACTGTTGGTAGACTGTTTGTCGATCTTGCCGGAGACGATCAGTAGCACATCGTCGGCGCTGCTGATGCCCAGGTACTCGCATAATGCACTGCTGCCCTGCGCGCCTGGCTTGCCGCTGGAAAGACGCAGCTCAACCAACTTGCGATCGGCAAACAGCGACATACTGGCGGCGCTGTGCAGAATATCCTGCCAGTTAAAACCGGTGGCATCGCCGTCGATAATTTCCCGCTCATTGCAACCCTGTTCCCGTGCCTTTTGGCGAATCTGGTCACAACACTCCTGCACCAACAGGGTCTCGTCACCACTGACCAGATAAACCGGAAGCAGATTCTGCTTAAGATGGCTGGCCAGTTTTTCCGGGTAAAGACGCACTACGGACTATCGGATGAGCTGCTTGTCGCGTAGAAATTAACGCGGCGTACAATTTGTTGCGCCAGATCAGTGCGCATCTCGTTCTGTATTAACTGTACTTCGCCCTCCTTGCCGACCACATTGCGTGGGTCGTTTTCCATCTGCTTGATGACTATGACAGACGAGGGCGGTACGACCTCTTTGTTACTGGCATCCACAATAGAAAATTGCGAACTCATCGTGAGCTCGAACTCGGCCACCCGGGCTTCGGCGTTGAGGGAGAGGCTGCGTTGTTCAAAGCGCTCGGGACTCAGTACAAGGCTGAAATTAGCACTCTCGCGGTCTGTCCACTGCACGCCGTTTGCCGCAAGCTGGGCAATAACGGCCCGGCTAAACTCACCGTTAGGGTTGCCCGTTACCAGATGCATACTCTTCCAGGCTGGCGGCAGAGGAGCGCTGTTGCCGCCTGTTCCACGCAATTGGAAGCCACAGGCGGCGAGCAGAAAAGTGATGCCGAGAATTAAACTGAACCGAATGAGGTGCCTGCGCATGTTAAGTCTCGCTCTCAGGAATCAATAACAATGTTAACTAACTTCCCGGGTATCACAATGACCTTACGGACACTGTGTCCCTCCAGAAAGCGGCTCACATTCGGTTGTGCTTGAGCCAGCTCTTCCATGGCTTTTTTGTCGGCGGTAGCGGGTACATTCATTTTGGCGCGCACTTTACCATTCACCTGCACCACCATTTCGATCGTGTCGCGAGTGAGAGCGCTTTCGTCCAACTTGGGCCAACGGGCATTGAGAATATCACCCTTGCCACCCAGTGTCGGCCACAGCGCGTGGCTGACGTGCGGCACGATAGGGCTGAGCATTAAAGTGATCGCGTGCAGTGCCTCGTGCAGCACAGCGCGACTTTGTGGCTCGTTGTCCAGTTTGCCCAACTCGTTGCACAGCTCCATGATTGCGGCGATCGCTGTATTGAAGGTCTGGCGACGCCCGTAATCGTCATCGACCTTGGCGATGGTCTCGTGTGTTTTGCGGCGCGCATTTCTTTGCTGGTCGTTGAGTATAGAGGTGTCCAGCGCAGGAGCGGGACCGGCGGCCATATAGTTGCTCGCCATTTTCCACAGCCGTTTGAGGAAGCGGTTGGCTCCCTCGACGCCTGAGTCAGACCACTCCAGAGACTGCTCCGGTGGCGCGGCGAACATGCTGAACAATCGCACAGTATCGGCACCATAGCGGTCTATCAGGGATTTTGGGTCCACGGTGTTGCCCTTGGACTTGGACATTTTGGCGCCGTCCTTCAGCACCATGCCCTGGGTCAGCAGGCGCACAAACGGTTCGTCTGAATTGACCAGCCCCTCATCTCGCATAAGCTTGTGAAAGAAGCGCGAGTACAAAAGATGCAGGATGGCGTGTTCTATGCCGCCCACGTATTGATCCACCGGCGCCCAGTAATCGGCTTCGCCATCCAGCATGGCCGAATCATTATTGGCGCAGCCGTAACGTGCGTAGTACCAGGACGATTCCATGAACGTGTCGAAGGTATCGGTTTCACGCGTGGCATTCGCGCCGCAGCGAGGGCACTGAGTTTCGTAAAATTCCGGCATCAGCTTGAGTGGCGATCCGACACCTTCAAATGCCACATTGGTGGGCAGCACTACGGGCAGATCTGCAGCGGGCACAGGTACCGCACCGCATTTGCCGCAGTTGATAATGGGAATGGGCGCGCCCCAATAGCGCTGGCGCGACACGCCCCAGTCGCGCAGGCGAAAGTTGACGGTGCGCTTGCCCTTGCCTTCGTGTTCCAGACGATCTGCAATAGTGGCAAAAGCCTGCTCAAAATCCAGGCCGTCGAATTCGCCGGAATTGACCAGTACGCCCTTGTCAGTGAAGGCCGCCACGCTGATATCACACACCTCATTACCGGCAGGGGCAATCACCTGTGCGATGGGGAGCTCGTACTTCATAGCAAACTCCCAGTCGCGCTGGTCGTGACCGGGCACAGACATCACCGCGCCCGAGCCGTAGCTCATCAGTACGAAGTTGGCCACCCACACGGGGACTTCCAGGCCTGTCAGGGGGTGTGTGGCAGTGATGCCTGTTGCCATCCCTGCCTTTTCCATGGTGGCCATGTCGGCCTCAGCCATTTTGACATTGCCCTGCGCTTCGATGAATGCAGCTAGCGCAGGATCTTTGGCGGCGGCTTCTTTTGCGACAGGGTGCTGTAATGCTACCGCCAGACAGGTGACGCCCATCAACGTATCCGGGCGCGTGGTGTAAACGCTCAGCGCAGAACCGTCGGCCAATACGAAATCCAGATCGACGCCTTCGGAGCGGCCAATCCAGTTGCGCTGCATGGTGAGCACTTGTTCTGGCCACTGATCCAGCGTATCCAGGTCGGCCAGCAGTTGCTCGGCGTAGTCAGTGATCTTGATAAACCACTGATCGATCTCACGGCGTTCCACCGGGTTGTCACAGCGCCAGCAACAACCGTTCACCACCTGCTCATTGGCCAGCACGGTCTGGTCGGTTTCGCACCAGTTCACTTCAGCCTTTTTCTTGTAGGCGAGACCCTTTTCAAACAAACGGGTGAAGAACCACTGCTCCCAGCGATAGTAAGATGGGTCGCAGGTCGCCAGCTCACGATTCCAGTCATAGGCGTACCCCAAGCGCCGCAACTGCTCGCGCATGTAATCGATATTTTGCGCTGTCCACTGCGCCGGGGGCACTTTGTTTTTTATCGCAGCATTTTCCGCCGGGAGCCCGAACGCATCCCAGCCCATCGGCTGCAGCACGTTTTTGCCCTGCATGCGCTGGTAACGGGCGATGACATCGGCAATGGTGTAGTTGCGTACATGTCCCATGTGCAACTGGCCACTGGGGTAGGGGAACATGGCGAGACAGTAGAATTTTTCGCGTGTATCGTCCTGCTTTACGGCAAAGCTGTTGTGCTTAAGCCAGTATTCCTGCGCGGCGTGTTCCAGCGCTTGTGGGTTGTATTGCTGGTCCATCACAGGTTCCGTGTTAGTCCTTGATATTGTTAGGGAAATTGGCCTGATTACAAGCTCGTGAGAGGCTGCTGCGAGCGAAAATCAAGGGCGGAGTCTAACAGCAATTGAACGGGTCTGAGAAGGTTCTACTGCCAGTGATTAAGCAATCCTCGCATGCAGTAGTCGCACTAGTTATCCCGCCAGAACCCCAAATACATCAGGCCCATAAGCAGCAATCCGACAAAACAAGCGGCGATAATCGGTGTATTGCCGAAGCGGCCAAAGGGGGTGGTGCCCAGCATCGCCTGCGCTTCGCCGGTCAGCGTGGTGGACACGAACTGCTCAGTGCGCTTAAGGATGCGGCCCTGATGGTCGATAATGGCGGAGATGCCATTATTGGTCGCTCGCAGCACATAGCGCCCGTTCTCCCGCCCGCGCATTTGCGCGATCTGCAGGTGTTGCCAGGGGCCGATGGAGTCGCCAAACCAGCTGTCGTTGCTGATGGTAACCAGCAACTCAGCGTCCTGCGCGCCTTTGGCCACCAGCCCGCCGTAGACGATTTCATAGCAAATGTAAGGTGCAATGCGGTATGGCCCGGCGGCGAGTGGGGACTGCTCTGCTGGCCCCGAACTGAAGGAGGACATCGGCAAATCGAAAAATTGGATCAGGCCGCGCAGTTGGTTTTCCAGTGGCACATATTCACCAAAAGGTACCAGCCGCTGTTTGTGGTAGACACCTTTGCCCTGACCCAGCGCGACAATACTGTTGTAGTAGGACGAGCTTCCGGCTGCGCGAAACGGGACGCCGGTGATGAGCGTGGTGCCGGCGGCTTTCGCGCGCTCGGCGATCGGCGTGAGAAACCCCTGGGCGCGCTGTAAGTAGTTGGGTATTGCGGACTCCGGCCAGATAACGATGTCGCGCCCCAGCAGGCCTTCGGTGGTGCTGTCCAGCTGCGCTAAAATAGGGCCATACCACTGCGGGTCCCATTTCTGTTCCTGCGGCACATTGGGTTGGACCATTCCGACAGTGATAGGCTGTTCGCTCGCTTTGGCCACCCACTGTGTGGGCTTGAGCACCGCGCCGCCGCCCCACAGCGTGATCAGAACAACAGCATAGGTGGTGCAGGAGACGGCTTTGCGGCTGCGCCACGCCAGAAACACGCAAGTGCCTGAAATCGCACAAATAAACGACAGGCCGAATACGCCCGTTATGGGAGCCCAGCCCGAGATCCATGTCTCGGCGTGGGCATAGCCCAGATACAGCCATGGAAAGCCCGTAAATAGCCACTCCCGAAGCCATTCAAACAACACCCACAACGCGGGAAAACCCACCAGCATACCGCCGGGCAGGGGGCGCACAAACCGCACATACAGCCAGGCGAACAGTGCATGGAGCAGCGCGAGTGCGGCGCAAAAGAGCACCGTGAGCGCCGCCGCCAGTGGGATACTGGCGTGACCGTGCACATGAATACTGACGTAGACCCAGGAGACGCCGCTGCCAAACATGCCCAAGCCGTAAAGCCAGCCTCGCCACAGCCCTTGCCGCGGTGTACAGGTGCAAAGCAGGTAGGCATAGAACACACAACTGAGAATGCCCGCCGGCCAGATATTGAACGGCGCCAGTGACAGCGTGACCAGGGCGCCAGCCAGTGGCGCCCCTATCAGCACAAGCATTGGGTGCAGTTCAGATTCGGCGCGCATAGAGGAACTGGGCTTGATAGAGGTTATTCTTGCGGGCGACTGATACGCAGCGAGTAGATCTTGCGCTGGTCCGCCTTTATTACCTCGAACTTGAAGCCCTCGATGGTGGTTACCTCATGGCGCGCGGGCATATGCCCGAACGCCTGGATGACAAGGCCGCCAATGGTGTCGAAGTCGTCATCACTGAAGTCGCAATCGAAATGGGCATTGAATTCCTCGATCGGTGTGAGGGCCTTGACCATGAATTCGTTGGTATCGATCATGTTGATAAAACGGTCGGCTTGTTCATCGGTCTCATCCTCGATTTCGCCGACAATTTCTTCCAGTACGTCCTCGATCGTGACAACGCCCGCTACACCACCGTATTCATCAATGACGATCGCCATGTGATTGCGGTTCTCGCGGAACTCGCGCAATAAAACGTTGAGGCGTTTGCTCTCCGGCACCACCATGGCAGGACGCAGCAATGCCTCGATTTTGAAGTTGCCGTTGTCCTCATTGAGTATTTGCGGCAGCAGATCTTTGGCCAGCAGGATTCCAAGGATCACGTCCGGGCTGTCGCCGACAACGGGGTAGCGCGAGTGTGCCGAGTGAATGATTAGCGGGAGGATATCTTCCAGCGTGCCATCGGCTTTGATGTACACCATCTGCGAGCGCGGGATCATAATATCGCGCGCCTGCATATCACTGACCTGCATCGCGCCTTCCATAATGCTGCGCGCGTCCTGGTCGATGACTTCGTTATCCGCGGCCAATGTCAGCACATCTTCCAGATCGCGACGTGTACGAGGCTCTGAATTGAACAGCAGTGCGATCTTGTCTAGCCAGGATCGATCAGTGCCATTGTTTGGGGTGCGATCTTCACTCATCGTAAAAGCTGCTCTTGGCATGTTCGCGTCTCGTAAGGACAATCGTAGTCCATTTGCGAAAGAATAGTACTTTCCAAAGCTTCCATACTCACTGCATCTTCCTCTTCAACATGATCGTAACCCAGCAAATGCAGTGTGCCGTGGACTGTCATATGGGCCCAGTGCGCGCTGGCACTCTTGCCCTGCTCTGCAGCTTCAGCTGCGACCACCGGTGCGCAAATAACGATATCGCCCAGCAGCGGTAATGCTAATTCGGGCGGCAGGTCGGCGGGAAATGAAAGGACATTCGTGGGCCCTTTTTTACCCCGGTAAGTTTCATTCAATTGGGACATTTCTTCACGGTCTACCAGGCGCACGCTGATCTCGACTTCATGCAACGTTGTTTGTCCGTGCAGTGCTGACAAAATCCAATGGCGAATGTCTTTATCGGAGGGCACGAGCATGCTACTGGCTCTCTGTACCTCCACGAGCAAATTCACCGCCTACTCTTATCCAGCTGTGTGGCGGTGTCCTCGGCGCTTTCGTAGGCTTGGACAATGCGCTGTACCAATGGATGGCGCACCACGTCCTTGTTGCCGAACCAGGTAAACCCAATACCCTCGACGTCACCCAGTATGCCGCTTGCATGCGTGAGGCCTGACTGCGTGCCGCGGGGCAGGTCGATCTGTGTGGCATCGCCGGTAATGACGGCGGTTGAGCCAAAGCCGATACGGGTCAGGAACATTTTCATCTGTTCGCGTGTGGTGTTTTGCGCCTCATCGAGAATGATGAAGGCATTGTTCAGTGTGCGTCCACGCATGAAGGCCAGTGGTGCGACCTCGATGACATTGCGCTCAAGGTATTTATCGACAGTCTCAAATCCCAACATTTCGTACAAAGCATCATACAGCGGGCGCAAATAGGGATCGATTTTTTGGCTGAGGTCTCCGGGCAGGAAGCCGAGCTTTTCGCCGGCCTCGACTGCCGGCCGCACCAGCAGAATGCGGCGCACTCGCTCTTCAAGCAGGGCTTCTACGCCGCAGGCCACGGCCAGATAGGTTTTCCCCGTGCCAGCGGGGCCAATACCAAAATTGATATCGCACTCCTTTATGGTGCGCACATAGGACTGCTGGTTCTTGCCGCGCGGTTTGATAGAGGCGCGTTTGGTGCGAATGATCGGGATTGGCGCGATAGTGGGGTCCTGCCCCATAGCCACCATGTCTTCCAGTCCCGCCTCCTGCAGCTGCAAGTGCAGGGATTCTGGGCCCAGACCCACGCCTTGGCACACTTCTGCATACAGGTGGCGTAATAGTTGCTCGGCTGTCGCAACGCTCGCATGCGGCCCACTCAACTGGAACTGGTTGCCTCGGGCGCTGATACTGATGCCTAGCCGCTGCTCGATCTGGCGTAAATGGCTGTCCAGATGACCGCACAACATGGCCAGATGACGGGCGTCATCAGGTTCCAGAGTCAGGTTTTGTTGAATCAACTGTCGCGAAGACGGTTGCGGGGGAGGTTCGTTGTTCAAAGTATCCTGTCGCCGCTGAGGGCAATGCCGTTACTTGATAAGGATATACCGGAATTCACTGACGTCAACCTTCCAGTGTCTTGCCGCGCAGTGAGTTGGGTAGTGCTTCTACTATTGTCACATCCACAAATTGCCCGATGAGCGACTGGTCCGTGGCGGAGAAATTCACCACCCGGTTGTTCTCTGTGCGGCCCTGCAGCTGACCGGGGTCCCTCCTGGAGGACCCTGTTACGAGAATCCGCTGGGTACTGCCAACCATGCTGTGGCTGATCTCGGCCGCGTGCTGCAGGATGCGTGATTGCAGTATCTGCAAGCGTTGTTTTTTGGTGTCTTCGTCGGTCGCATCCGGCAGTTCGGCCGCCGGCGTTCCCGGGCGCGCGCTGTAAATGAAACTAAAGGAGCTGTCGAAGCCGATCTCCTCAATCAATTTCATGGTGGCCGCGAAGTCCGCATCGCTTTCGCCGGGAAAGCCAATAATGAAGTCCGACGAGATGCTGATGTGCGGCCTTATAGCGCGCAGCCGACGGATTTTGGATTTGTACTCCAGCGCCGTATGACCGCGCTTCATGCCGGCGAGAATGCGGTCGGAGCCGCTTTGTACGGGCAGATGAAGGTGATCCACCAGCTGTGGGATCTGGGCATAGGCATCGATCAGGGCGTCGGAAAACTCCACCGGATGTGAGGTCGTGTAGCGAATCCTCTCTATCTCCGGTATCCGTGCCACCGCGTGCAGTAATTCGGCGAAATCGACGATTTCACCCTCGTGATCAGCGCCGCGATAGGCGTTTACGTTTTGTCCCAGCAGGTTAACTTCGCGCACTCCGCCCTGCGCCAGATGGGCGATCTCGGCAATAACGTCATCCAGTGGCCGCGATACTTCTTCGCCGCGCGTATAGGGCACCACGCAAAAGGTGCAGTACTTACTGCAACCTTCCATCACTGAGACGAAGGCGCTAGGGCCCTCCACTTTGGGTTGTGGCAGATTGTCGAACTTTTCAATTTCCGGGAAGCTGATGTCGACCACCAGCGTGCCGGCGCGGCTGCGCTGCGCCATCATTTGGGGTAGTCTATGCAGGGTTTGTGGGCCGAACACCAGATCGACATAGGGTGCCCGGCGACCAATTTCTGCGCCCTCCTGACTGGCGACGCAGCCGCCTACGCCGATGATCAGGTCGGGGTTTTTTTGTTTCAGGCGTTTCCAGCGACCGAGTTGATGAAATACCTTTTCCTGAGCTTTTTCCCTTATAGAACAGGTATTTAGCAACAATACATCAGCCTCCTCGGGATTCTCGGTGGAGACCATGTCATGGCTTTGCTGCAGTAAGTCACGCATACGAGCCGAGTCGTATTCGTTCATCTGGCAGCCATGGGTTTTGATGTAGAGTTTCTTGCTCACGGTAATGTCGTCGCGGACTCGCCGCTTCAGGTAGCTCTATGCAAAAACAGTTGAGAAGTATACCCAGTTAGCAGTCGCAAACATAGCGCTAAGGTAGGCTTCACCGCGCTGATCAGGCGTCGCTTGTATGAAAAGAAGGTGAGAGGAATGTCAAAGCCAGATGAGAGGCGCGCAGCGGGGGAAACTGGTATTCTGCCGTTGTGGTGGTAACATTATCTCCCCCAAATTCAGGTGAACCGCCGCCACTCACTCAGGCAAGCATATCGCGAGCTGCGATACACGAGACTACAATGACCAACCAACCCGTATACAAGGTGATTTTTCAGAACGGCAATCAGGTGTTCGAAGTCTTCGCCCGCCAGATATACCAAAGTGATATGTGGGGCTTTATCGAGGTAGAAGAGTTTGTTTTTGGGGAGCGCTCGCAAATACTGGTAGACCCGAGTGAGGAGAAGCTCAAAAACGAATTCAGCGGGGTGAAGCGCAGTTATATTCCACTGCAGGCCATCATCCGCATTGATGAAGTGGATAAAGAGGGGAGCGCTCGAGTGTCTAGCGTCGCCTCATCTGACAGTAATGTCACGAGTTTTCCGTTTGCGGGCATCCCGCCCGGACAGAAGGGTCGCGAAGAGTAGATTTGCCGCAGAACTCTATATGCATCACCGTGCTACTGATACTCCGATATTTTTCGTACTGATCATCCTGAGTTGCATAGGTGCGCTGGGCGCGGAACCTACTTTTGGCGCTGCCGACCCCTATGATGAGCAATCCCTCGACACTGGCGCGCAACTTTATCAAATGTACTGCAGCGAATGTCATGGCAGCGATACCAATAGTCGGTATGCGGTGACCGATGATGCCAGTGAAGTGAATGTCCTCGAAAACTATGCTGAGTTAATTGAAATAGTGCGCGTGCTAGGTGTGCCTGAATCGAATCTTGTGCCGGTTGAGGATTGGCCTGAATGGGCTGACGGTCCTGCACCTCTTGAGGTGCGAGAGCCGGATATTAGAGCCGAGGCAATAGATGCTGTAGCCGGGGCGATTGGCAATTATCAGGAATCTGAACTGGATATGGATGATCTGGAACCCTGGGGGGGTGAAACCGACGCGATCCTCAGGGATGAAATTTTTGAGGAGATGCCGGTTGCGACCAATCTTGCTGATCCCATAGCGTATTATCATGGCACTTCTGAGCAAGACCTGTTCAATAGCATTGCTATTGGCACAGGGAGTGCGATGCATAGTTGGCGCACTGAGCTGGGCGGTGACGAGGCAATCTGGGATTTGGTGAACTATATCCGCAGTCGTTGGGATGAGGTTTGGTTACACCAATAGCCGGGCAGAAGTCCAGTGACGCTATACTTTGCCCTGCAAGCGGGACCCAAGCGACGCCAGTTGCACACAAATAACAAAGGCCTCCACTGCCGCTTTTACATCCTCGAGCGAAGGGTAGGTCGGCGATAGCCGAATGTTGCTGTCCTGGGGATCCTTGCCGTAGGGAAAGGTGGCGCCCGCTGGCGTCAGTTTTACACCGATGGCATCTGCCAGCTCCACGATGTTTTGCGCCAGACCGGGTAGCGCATTGAATGACACAAAGTACCCGCCAAGCGGATTCGACCAGTCGCCCATGCCTTTGCCGGCGAGTTCATTTGCCAGTGTGGCCAGAACACACTCGAAGCGCGGCCTGATGAGAGCGGCATGGCCCGACATATGACGGGCCAGCGTATTCTGATCAACTAGAAAACGCACATGGCGCAGCTGATTCACCTTGTCTGGCCCAATCGTCTGAAAGCCCAGATGTTGTGTCAGCGCAGCGAGGTTCTTTTCACTGCTGGCGAGAAACGATACACCGGCCCCTGCGAACGTGATCTTGGAGGTAGAGCCGAACTGGAACACGCTGTCCATGGTGCCGTGCTGTTGGCAAAAGCTGCGAATGGATGCCAGCTGAGGGGCCTCTTCATACAGTGTGTGGACCGCGTAAGCGTTATCCCACATCACCAGAAAGTGATCACTGGCAATGAGGCCGAGGCGGGCGATGCGCTCTACAGTGTCATCGCTATAGATGCAGCCGGTTGGGTTGGAGAAGCGCGGCACGCACCATAACCCCTTGATCGTATTGTCTTCCTGTACCAGCGCTTCAACCAGGTCCATGTCTGGCCCGCTGTCCAGCATCGGTACCGTAATCATTTCAATGCCCAGGTGTTCGCAGATGGCAAAATGGCGGTCATAGCCCGGAGCGGGACACAGGAACTTCACGGTATCGTGATTGCCCCAGGCCGAGCTTGGGCCCGCCAATCCCTCGGTGAGTGCGAAATCAATGGTGCTGTACATCAGGGTCAGGCTGGAGTTGCCGCCAATCAAGGTTTCCTCAGCAGGGCTATCCAGCATCTGTGCGAACAGGGCCCTGGCTTCTGGCAGTCCCTCAAGACCGCCGTAGTTGCGCACATCCGTGCCATTCGCTGCCAGATACTTGCCTTCAAGAATGCCATCCAGTGCGTCTGAGAGGGCGACCTGCTCATTACAGGGCTTGCCCCGCGTCAGGTCCAGCTTGAGATTCATGCCCTTTAGCGCCTCATACTGTCGCTGCAGGGGCTCCAGTTGTGCTGCAAGTTCAGAGTCGGAAAGCTGGTCGATATGCAAGGTACTGTCCTCGTGAGGTTATGGTCGGTGGGCAAGCTAATGTCGAGCGTAAAAGTATAACGGCAAGTGCCGCGCAGCAGTATGGCTTGAGGGCAGTAAGCTTGAAAATTACCGACTAGCCTATATAAACAAAGAACGGAGTGGGAATGCCATGCTCTATGTCAGCGCTGGAACAGGATATAAATAGCCATGAGTGAACAGGAAGAATCACCCGCGATAGAGGTTGAGCCGTCACACGACACGCGGGGGCAAACGCCCGCCGTGGCAGATGACGTGTTGCCGGATACGCTGCACGTGATGCCAATTCCCTACCGGCCGTTTTTCCCTGGGCAGGTGCAACCGATAGCGCTTGATCCGGTTGAATGGGAGAGCACTCTGGCTGCAGTAAAGCGTGCGGGACACGGCCTTATAGGCCTGTCGTATGTAGACAGGCCAGATACGCGCGATGCGCAGCCCGGGCAGTTTCCGGAGATTGGCTGCGTGGTGCGCCTGCACCGACCGCCCAACGCGACAGAGCAGTCGGGGCAGTTCCTGGCGCAGGGGGTAAGGCGTTTTCGCATCGTGCGCTGGCTCAGCGACAAACCGCCTTATCTGGCGCAGGTAGAATACCCGCGCAGCCAGGGTGACCGCGATGCGGATGACATCAAGGCCTATGCCATGGCGTTGATCAAGCAGATCAGGGAGCTGCTGCCGCTAAACCCACTTTACAGCGAAGAGCTGAAACGGTATCTGGCTAACTTTAGTCCCAGTGACCCCAGTAAGTTGGCCGACTTCTCGGCGGCGCTGACCACCGCGACCGGGGAAAAGCTGCAGGAGATTCTGGACACATTGCCGCTGCGTGCCCGGATGGAAAAGGTGCTCACCTTGCTGCGCAAGGAACGCGAGGTTGCCGAATTACAGGGGCAGATCACCAGTCAGGTCAACGAGAAAGTGAGCGCGCAACAGCGTGAGTTCTTCCTGCGTGAACAGCTGAAAATTATCCAAAAGGAGCTGGGTATCTCCAAGGACGATCGAACCTCCGATGTGGAAACGTTTGAGGATCGAATCAAGGACCTCGATGTGCCGGAGGCGGCAGCGAAGCGCATCAATGAGGAATTGCAAAAACTCTCCATACTGGAAACAGGCTCTGCCGAGTACGGCGTCACCCGCAATTATCTCGACTGGGCCACCAGCGTACCGTGGGGCGTAATGTCTGAGGACAAGCTCGACCTCAAACATGCGCGCTCGGTGCTGGATGAGCATCACGAAGGGGTGGAGGATGTTAAAGAGCGCATACTGGAGTTTCTCGCTGTCGGCGCTTTCAAGGGCGAAATATCCGGTTCAATCTTACTGCTGGTAGGCCCCCCGGGTGTTGGCAAGACCAGCATCGGTCGTTCAGTTGCAGATGCTCTGGGTCGCAAGTTCTATCGCTTCAGCCTGGGTGGCATGCGCGATGAGGCGGAAATCAAGGGGCATCGACGAACCTATATCGGCGCCATGCCAGGCAAGTTTGTGCAGGCACTGAAGGAAGTAGAGGTCGCCAATCCGGTTATTATGCTGGACGAGATCGACAAGATCGGCGCGTCTTTTCAGGGTGATCCCGCATCGGCGTTGCTGGAGGTGCTGGACCCGGAACAGAACAGCGAGTTTCTGGATCACTATCTGGATTTGCGCGTAGACCTCTCGAAAGTGCTTTTTGTGTGCACCGCCAACCAGCTAGACACTATCCCGGGCCCGTTGTTGGACCGCATGGAAACATTGCGCCTGTCGGGTTACGTCGCAGAAGAAAAGCTGTTCATTGCGAAAAAGCATTTATGGCCGAAACAACTGGAGCGCCATGGACTGAAGGATCAGCAGCTCCGGATTAACGATGCTGCGCTGAAGTACGTGATTGATTTCTACTGTCGGGACGCAGGCGTTCGAACGCTTGAAAAACAGCTGGCGCGCATCATGCGTAAATCCATTGTACGGCTGCTTGACGGCAAGGAGACACGGTTGCGCGTGGGCAAAAAGGATATCGATATCCTGCTGGGTCAACCACTCTTTCAAGCGGACCGCCCACTGCGCGGCATCGGTGTGGTTACCGGTTTGGCGTGGACTTCCATGGGCGGTGCGACTCTGCCCATTGAGTCATCGCAGGTGCACACGCTCAATCGCGGCTTTAAGTTGACCGGGCGCCTGGGAGACGTCATGAAGGAGTCGGCGGAAATTGCTTACAGCTATGTTGTCGCCCATCTAAGGGACTACGATTGCGATCAGGATTTTTTCGACATGAGTATGGTGCACCTGCATGTCCCCGAGGGCGCAACACCCAAAGATGGACCCAGTGCAGGCGTTACGATGGCGACTTCGCTAGTGTCGCTGGCACGGCGGGAGCGCATCAAGCGTCCTCTGGCGATGACAGGTGAACTGACGCTCACAGGGCAGGTTTTACCGGTGGGGGGTATTCGCGAGAAAGTAATTGCGGCGCGGCGCGCCAAGATCATGGAGCTGATTTTGCCGTTTGCCAACCGGCGAGATTTTGAGGAGCTGCCGGATTATTTGCGTGAGGGGATCAATGTGCACTTTGCGCGGAATTTTCGTGAGGTGTTTGAGTTTGTGTTTGAAGGGCATCGGGTTGATAAGTCTTTGCATTGATAGCGGGTTGGGCGTGCGGGTGGCGACCCTTTGGGCCGCTGCATTGCTTTGGGTGGTGAGGGTCTATTGCTTCATTGCGTGCGCTTGCGGTGCGCGGACCTTGGGGGATTTTTGATGGGCGGGTGTAGAGTTTCCGTTGAATGTAATGCAATTTGATTGGGTGGGATTTGGCGCTGATTGGGAATTGTCGCGGAACCGGGGTTTGAACTCGGTGGCTCTAAGGTGGTTTGGTTTTGCACCGACACCCTCCAAGTCCGCAATAGGCCCTCCCCACCCAAAGCAGTGCGGGACTTTGTAGGGAGATTTACTGAGAAGCTACAAGGTTTCCATGCAAGTGCGGTCTGTAATTTTTGATGCGTCTGCTTTTTTTTAGACTGGTAGTGAGGCGGCGTATTGATAGGACTGGCATGGCAAGCCTATGGCCTTGCCCTGAGCGCTATGCCCTGCCAGACCGGCGCAAGTGCGAAAAATTCCAGCGACGAAGATCTCACCCAAGATAAGTTAGCTATAGTCTCAGGCCCAAGCCTTTTTAGCGCCGAAAAGCCTAGCCAAACTGACGCGCAAAACGCCTACCCAGCAGCCTCCCACTTCCCCGGCACACGAGCTGTCACCACCGCCCGCATGGGCGCCGGATAACCTTCAGCCGTCTTGCTGGCATCTTCCGGATCTAGAAAATTTACCAGCGAATGGAACGTCATCCACTCGGTAGAGCGCTGTTCATCCGTGGTGGTAACGCAGACATTGAGCAACTGCGCGTCGACAAAGCCCAACTTGCGCAACCAGCTGAGGAGCGTGTCGCAGCTGGGCAGGAACCAGACATTGCCCATACGGGCATAACGGCCTTCTGGTAATAGGGTTGTGCCCAATTCGCCATCGATCACCAGTGTTTCCAGCACTAGTTGACCACCGGGTCGCAGGCAATCCTTCAGTTCCTGCAGGTGATCAAAGGGTGAGCGGCGGTGATAGAGCACGCCCATCGAAAAAACAGTATCGAAGGCCTGTAGTTTTGCGGGCACCTGTTCCATGGCCACCGGCAACACCCAGACATTGTCCTGCTGTAGGTACTTCTGCAGCGCCCAGAATTGTACGACAAACAGCGGTGTTGGATCGATGCCGATGACTTCTGCCGCTCCGTCGCCCAGCATACGCCAGCAGTGGTATCCGCTACCGCAACCGACATCCAGTACTTTGCGCCCTTGTAGTGAATCAATACTGTCTTTCAGCCGATCCCATTTCCAGTCGGAGCGCCACTCTGCGTCGATGTGGAGGCCGAACAGTTCAAAAGGGCCCTTGCGCCAGGGGTGTAAGTTGCGCAACGCTGTCTGTAACTGGTCTCTGGAATCATCACTCAGTACTTGCTCAAAGCTTGCGCCAACGCGTGACTCGCTGAGGTGAATGGTGTCGGCCTGCAGCAAGGGCAGGTCGTGCAGCGACTGTAGCCAGCGCGCAAGATCGCCGTAGCGTTGCTGGTTCAGGCCATTGGCAATTTGTTCTTCGAGTTGTTCTGCCCAGCGCTGCATTTCACCGCCGCGCCAGCGCTCAATCAGTGGCTGGTAATTCATTGCTTGAGCGCGATCAGCGATGCGAAATTAAAGCACTGGAACCAGACATCGCAACTGTCGAAGCCCACGCTGGCAATGCGCGCCTTGTGTTGTTTGAGGGTTTCCGGCAGCAGGACATTTTCCAGCGCCGAGCGTTTGCGCGCGACTTCCATTTCACTGTAGCCATTGGCGCGTTTGAACTGGTGGTGCAAGTCGATATTCAGTGCGTCCAGATGCGCATCCTCGAAGGTCACTTTCTCAGACAGCACCATGATTCCGCCGGGCAATAATCCGCGATAGATGCGCGCGATGACCTCGTCTCGTAACTCCCTTGGAATGAACTGTAGCGTGAAGTTGAGTACTACCACCGAGGCATTTTCAATGACGATATCCTGCAGGTCAGCGCAGGTGAGGATGACGGGTGTGTCGATAGTGACGACTGCGTCCTGGGTGTCGGTGTCGAGAATACTCTTGCAGCGCTGCAGCATGGCGGTGGAATTGTCGACGGCAACAATACGGCAATCGGGCTGCTGAATGTTCTGTCGCATCGCCAGTGTCGAGGCGCCCAGTGAGCAACCGAGATCGTATAGGTAGCTGCCGCCGATGGCGTATTTGCCAGCGAGTAGGCCGGTCATCGACACGATGGTGGCATAGCCGGGCACGGAGCGTTTGATCATATCGGGAAAGACGCGCGCCACGCTGTCGTCAAACGTGAATAGGCCGTTCTGAAGGAGTGGGTCGGCGTAGAGAGTATCGCGGGGGTCAGTCACAAAGGGTTGCTGGGCCGAAAATTGTCTGAAAAGGGTGAAAGTGCTAATAGCCCCTCAAGTCTAGCATGAAAAGGTGAACCGCAAAGGCGAGGAATTGTTGTATTACTGGGGCGACGGTGATTGCCAGTCACGTGAGTTTTCCCTTTAACCCGCTGGTGTTTGCGGTCTTGGCCAACCGTCTAGTAGAGCCACATGAGCGCTGGAGAGTGTGTCGCAACGAATACACTCGGTCGTTGGTGCGAGTGGTGCCGGCGCAGTGAACGCTGTGTTGTCGTCATAGAGGTGAATCAGGAAATTGACGTGCAGCCTCTCTCCGGCCGATTATCGGCAGTGACAGGCCTTACTGGCGGGCGCCTTAGTTAGCGCTTCTAACCAGGTGCTGTTCTTCTTTGTTTGATGTCTTTGCGGCACGCGCGATAGGGCTGCTGGTTTGTGGATTAAAACCCGCGAACTGCTGGGGAAAGTCTTCATGGCGTTTTGCGCTGCGGTGACGCATAGCGCTGACACTGCGCAGGAAATCCACCAGACTCGTTTTGCCTTCGTCCAATCTTCTCATGGTCTACTCGGATTCAATTTTTTTGGAGCACACTGTTATTATAGTCCGCCTGCCATTGTGCGGGATGTGAAAAGTGCTGGAGAAATCTGTGAACAATGCCCGTGGGCCCTGCTCTGGGCTATAATTTTCGCTTTTTCCAGGGATTTATGCAGTCAAACCCGTCTGGCAGTTCCTTACGGCACTGCTGGCACAGATGTAATCTACCGGAGACTTCCTATGCTGCAAGTGCTGCAACAACTGCCTGCCGATCCGATTCTTGGCTTATCTGCCGCGTGTCGCGCCGACCCCAATCCCGACAAGGTTGACCTGACCATCGGGATCTATATGGATGAGCAGGGACTCTGTCCGGTATTCGAAGCGGTGCGACTGGCACAACGCGCCGTCGTTGAGCAGGAGGACACCAAGGCGTATCTCGCAGCGGCGGGCGATGAGCGATTCAACAGCGGCTTGCAACGCCTGGTGCTGGGTGAGGGCAGCCCCGCGCTGCTGGAAGATCGCGTTAGCAGCATACAGACACCGGGTGGTTGCGGAGCGCTGCGGATCGGCGCTGAAATTGTCCATGCCGCGGCGCCGAATGCACGGGTGTGGGTGTCTGATCCGACGTGGCCGGTGCATATTCCCTTGCTGGGCAGCGTAGGACTGCAGTTTAAAAGCTATCGCTACTACGACCCCGATACGCACGGAGTCAATTTCGATGCCATGGTGACCGACCTGAAGAATGCTGTCGCGGGAGATGTGGTGCTGCTGCACGGGTGTTGCCACAACCCCTGTGGGGCTGATCTCTCCCTCGCGCAATGGGGCGTTGTTGCCGATATGGCCGAGCGTCAGGGTTTTACGCCCTTTGTCGATTTTGCCTACCAGGGCCTCGGCGATGGCCTTGAGGCTGACGCTGCTGGTCTGCGCCTGTTGGTGTCGCGCCTACCCGAAGTGATACTGGCAGCGTCATGCTCCAAGAATCTCGGCCTTTACCGTGAGCGCGTCGGCGCAGCAATCTTTGTCTGTAGCGACCCTGCCAATGCCCGCGCGATCCTGAGTCAGGCGCAATCCGCCGCGCGGCGGGTCTACTCTATGCCGCCCGCACACGGCGCATTGTTGGCGGGTCGAGTGCTGACGGATGATTATCTAGGTGGCATCTGGCGTACTGAGCTGACTGCCATGTGTCAGCGCATCAAAGGCTTGCGCAGCGATCTGCGGCAGGCACTGGAAGCGCGCTGTGGCGGCGACTACGGGTTTATTGAACGCGAGAAAGGGATGTTTTCTTTTCTTGGCTTGAGCGCCGAGCAGGCGATTCGGCTGCGAGAATCGTCCGGTGTGTATATGCTGGACTCTTCGCGCATCAACGTGGCGGGTGTCAACGCCCGCAATATTGATTACATCGCAAGCTCTGTTGCCGGCGTGCTCTAGACGTAACGCCTAGCTCGTAAACAACTGCTTGAGATAGTAATCGGCCAGCGTCGGCGGGTAGCCGATGACGTCGACGAGGCGTCTGCGGCATTCACGCTGGTTGGCGCCGCGCTCTATCCATATCGGCACGCGCTTGATCATCGTCTCCACGGTTTCACGCGGCGTGATGATCCAAGTGTCCTGCGCCACCTCGCCGAACGAAAAGTTTGCGGGACAGGTCGCAATGGCCATGGGCTTCATGTAAAGCGCCAGCGTCAGCACCTCTTTTGCACCTTTTTCAGCAATGTACTGCGTCAGAAATTGCAGCGTGCTGCCGCGGTCGCCGAGATCGTCGATGACCAGTACGATCTCCTCCTCTACGGCAATTGAGATGTCGTGCTGCACCCAGGCTTGCTCATGGCGTTCATTCGGCCCCTTATATAAGGACACGCCGATGGTGCCAAATTCAATGCGCGGCGTCCCTGCCGGGCGACCCTTGACCAGATGATCATAAAGTAAAATACCGGGCAACATACCGCCCATGGTCGCCATCAACGCGCGAGTGATCGCGCGTTTTTCGTTTGTTTGCGTTAGCTGGAAGCGATGTACCTGCTGCGACAGTTCCAGTATGGCCATGGATTCAACGGCATCTGGTATCAGTAAAAAAGTCAGTTCGTCATCGGGAACTGAGACACCCTCCGGCGCGCGCCAGAAATCGAGGTCAATTGCGCCGGGCGGACAGTGAATCTGTTGTTGGTAGGTGCTCAAGAGGTCGCCCCCGCCTCCAGTGCAGCCCAGCGCTCAAACGTCTTCTCCATGTCGGCTTGCAACGTTGCCAGTTCGTCCAGTGTCTGCTGCACGGTGGCGCGATCCTGTTGGTAAAAGTCGGTCTTGGCGATGGCAGCTTCCAATGCCTGCTGCCGCTGCTCCAGTTTCTCGATAACGGCGGGTAGCTCATCCAGTTCGCGCTGTAACTTGTAAGAGAGCTTGCCCTTCTTCGCTGCGCCAGCGCCCTCAGTCGTATCATTTTGCGATGGTGCTGCAGTCGTCACTCTGAGTGCATCATTCACGGTCTGTGAACCGCGCAGCTGACCGCCGCGTGCCTCCCAATCACTGAAGCCGCCGGCTTGCTCGCTGACCACGCCGTCACCTTCCAGTACCAGCAGGCTGGTGACCACATTATCCATGAAATCGCGGTCGTGGCTAACCAGTAATACGGTGCCCTCGAAGGTCAGCAGGATTTCCTCCAGCAACTCCAGTGTCTCGATGTCCAGATCATTGGTGGGTTCATCCAGTACCAGCAGGTTGGCGGGTCGGCTGAATAGTTTCGCCAGTATGGCGCGATTTTGTTCGCCGCCGGACAGTGCTTTGACCGGGGTGCGCACGCGCTCCGGACTGAACAGGAAATCGCCAAGATAGGAAATGGCGTGACGGCGTTTGCCGTTGATCTCGATAAAATCCTGTCCACCGCAGACATTGTCGATGAGATTTTTTTGTGGCTCCAACTGGTCGCGCAATTGATCGGAGTAAGCAATTTCCAGCTTGCTGCCAAAGATGATTTTGCCGGCATCGGGCTCCAGTTGTCCCAGCAGTAATTTCACCAGCGTGGATTTCCCAGCCCCGTTGGGCCCGACAATACCAATGCGGTCGCCGCGCTGGATGATGGTGGAGACGTTTTTCAAAATCGCCTTGTCACCAAAACTTTTGTCCACGTGCTGCAGTTCGGCGACGATTTTCCCCGACTGCCCGGAGGTCTCGACGCCGAAGTTGGCAGTGCCGGTGCGCTCGCGTCGACTCTGCCGCTCATTGCGCAGTGCTTTAAGCGCGCGGACACGACCCTCGTTGCGGGTGCGCCGGGCCTTGATGCCCTGACGAATCCACACCTCTTCCTGAGCGAGTTTCTTATCGAAGAGGTCATTGGCGCGCTCCTCCGCCTCAAGTTGCTGCTCTCGATGGCGCAGAAATCCCTGATAGTCGCCGCGCCACTGCGTCAGGTGTCCCCGGTCCAGCTCGGCGATACTATTGGCAACGTTTTGTAGGAAGCGCCGATCGTGCGTGATAAGAATGATGGCGCCTGGAAAATTGGCGAGTTGCTCCTCCAACCAGCGGATTGCCGGTATGTCGAGGTGGTTGGTCGGCTCATCCAGTAACAGCAGGTCCGGTTGGCTCACCAGTGCCTGCGCGAGGGCGACTCGTCGGCGCCAGCCACCTGAGAGTTCTCCCATGCTGGCCTCTGCCGGCAGCTGTAACTGGCTGATGGTACTCTCGACCCGTTGCTGTAGCTGCCAGCCATCGGCAGCTTCCAATTGCTGCTGGACGCGCGATAAGGTGTCCATGTCACAAGATTCGTCCTGAATCAGTTTGTGGTATTCACTTAACAGGCGCCCTGCATCGGCCAGACCTGAGGCGACCACCTCGTAGACCGAGAGAGCGTCGGCCTCTGGTAGTGTCTGCTGCAGTCGGGCGATGCGAGCCCCGGGCCTGACCCAGTGCTCGCCGGAATCAGCCGTCAACTCCCCGGCTAGCACCTTGAGTAAGGTTGTCTTGCCGGTGCCATTGCGCCCCAGCAAACCCAGCTTTTCGCCGCGGGTGATACTCAGATTGACATCGTCCAGCAGGACCTGGGTACCGTATTGCAGGTGGATAGCGTCGAGACGTAATAGGGGCATGGATAACTGCACAGTCTGGTGTGGACGCGCATTCTACGCCAGCAGGCCGCGCGCTGGCCACTCCTGAGCAACCGGTATAAAGTGTATCGCATAATAGAAATGTTCTATGTCTGCGTGCCGCACAATTCATCGCTCAGGAGATAATTGTTCTGGGAGTACGCGTCCTATTGCGGCTGCCTGCTGCCACACAAGCTAATGAGGTAAGTATTGTGGTGTCCTTCGCGCAGTATGAGATTCCTATTGATACAACGCAACCACTGGAAATCAATATGATGGATTCGGGCCGCACCCACTGGCAGCGCGGTTCTATGCTGGAGAGTGAGTAATACATGGATTCGCCCCTTTGGACTCCCGTTAATAGTCGTATCGAGAATGCACGACTGTCCCATTTCATTCATTTTATCAATGAACGTTATGATGCTTGTGTTGCTGCGGATTATTTCGCGCTACAGGAATGGGCTGTCGCACAGACAGAGAGCTTCTGGTCGGCGGTCTGGGATTTCTGCGCCGTGATTGCAAGCACACGGGGAGAGGCGGTACTGGTAGATGGAAACCATTTTCCGGGTGCACGCTGGTTTCCGCAGGCGCGATTGAACTTCGCCGAGAACTTGCTGCGTTATCGAGATGATAGAGTAGCTATTGTCTCTTTGCTGGAGAACGGTGAGCGCCGCGAGTTGAGCTATGCTGAACTCTCCCGTCTCGTAGCATCCCTGGCTGTCAGCTTGCGTGCTGAGGGTGTAGTCGCCGGAGATCGCGTGGTCGGCTTTATGCCCAATATCGCTGAAGCCGTGGTTGCCATGCTCGCTACCACCAGCATTGGTGGTGTCTGGTCTTCCTGTTCGCCCGATTTTGGCGTTAATGGTGTGGTGGACCGCTTTGGCCAGATCGCGCCGAAAGTGTTGTTTGCAGCGGATGGTTATTACTATAACGGCAAGGCCTGCGACTCTTTGCAGCGATTGGCTGCTGTTGTCGAGCAAATTGGAAGCATTGAGAAAGTCGTCGTCGTGCCGCTGATGGATCGACACCCTGAGCTTGGTGGTATCGCCAACAGTATTCTGTTTGAGCATTACCTGAGTGAGTCGGACGCAGAGCTTGTGTTTGCGCAGCTGCCGTTCGATCACCCGCTTTACATCATGTACTCCTCTGGTACGACAGGTGTGCCCAAGTGCATTGTCCATGGTGCCGGTGGCACGTTGCTGCAGCACATGAAGGAACACCAACTGCTGGTCGATCTGCAGCGTGACGATGTGTTTTTTTACTTCACCACCTGTGGCTGGATGATGTGGAACTGGCTGGTATCTGGCCTGGCGACGGGCGCCACCCTGGTTCTGTATGACGGCTCGCCATTTGCTCGCGAGGGCAGTATGTTGCTGGATGCCATCGACAGTGAAGGAATCTCTGTGTTCGGTACCAGCGCCAAGTTCATCTCCACACTGGCAAAAGCCGGCCAGCAACCGATGCTCAGCCACAGGCTTGAGAAGCTTAAGACTATACTCTCAACCGGTTCGCCACTGTCACACGAAAGCTTTGAGTACGTTTATAGGGACTTCAAGCGCGATGTGTGCCTGTCGAGTATTTCAGGGGGCACCGATATTCTGTCCTGCTTTGTGGGCGGTTGCCCCATACTGCCGGTACACCTTGGCGAAATTCAGGCTCCGGGGCTTGGTATGGCAGTGGCGATCTGGGATGACGCAGGCCAGCCAGTGTCTGCTGGCAAAGGCGAGCTGGTCTGTACCCGGCCTTTTCCCTCCTGCCCCCTTGGCTTCTGGAATGATGAGGATGGCAGCAAATTCCACAAGGCCTATTTTGATCGCTTTCCCAATGTTTGGGCGCACGGCGATTACGGCGAACTGACGGTTCATGGCGGCTATATTATCCACGGTCGTTCTGATGCCGTGCTTAACCCCGGCGGTGTGCGCATTGGTACGGCAGAGATTTATCGTCAGGTTGATCGTGTCGATGAGGTTCTGGAAAGCATTGTGATTGGCCAGCAATGGCAGGACGATGTCCGAGTCATACTATTTGTGGTCTTACGCCAGGGACTGGTGCTCGATTACAGGTTGCGGGAGCTTATTAGCCGGTCGGTACGCGATAACATCACGCCTCGGCATGTGCCCGCGAAAATCATCCAGGTGGCGGATATTCCGCGTACTATAAGCGGTAAGATTGTAGAGTTGGCCGTGCGCAACGTGGTGAATGGGCTTGCGGTCAAAAATGCCGATACTTTGGCCAATCCCGCGGCGCTTGAACTGTTTCGTGATCTGTCTGAACTGCGCGAATAGAACGCATTTCAGCCATGGTTTTGGATAAATTTCGGGTAGAATATCGTTCCTTATTCGTTCTCGCAGACGCCCATGATTATTACCGAACAATTACGCTACGACAAACAAGTCACCCGCTGGCTTATCTTATGTGCTGTGGTCATCTTTGCAATGATCCTGCTCGGCGGAGCGACGCGCCTCACGAATTCCGGCTTGTCTATTGTGGAATGGAAGCCACTGGTGGGTGCCATCCCGCCGCTGACCGCACAGGATTGGCAGGAGACATTCGATAAGTACAAACAGTTTCCCGAGTACCAAAAGATCAATCGTGGCATGAGTATGGATGCCTTCAAGACCATCTTTATGTATGAATACCTACATCGCCTGTTGGGGCGATTTATCGGTGTGTTGTTCGCTGTGCCGCTAATCTATTTTGCAGTGCGCGGTCGCTTGCGCCCCGGACTCGCGCCTGGGCTAGTGATGCTCTTCATTATGGGCGGACTGCAGGGACTGTTGGGCTGGTATATGGTGAAAAGCGGCCTGGTCGATATGCCGCGTGTCAGCCAATATCGCCTCGCGGCTCACATGGGTCTCGCAACCGCTATTTTTGCTTATATGGTGTGGTTAATTTTCGAGCTGATGTTTGGGCGTGAAAAACAGCCGGATACCGGCCAAAGAAAACGTGCGCGTTGGACCTTGGGCCTGGCAGCACTCGTTTATTTAATGATTCTGTCGGGGGCTCTGGTGGCGGGTACTGACGCTGGTTTTGCTTACTCAACCTGGCCGCTGATGGGTGACTCATTCATCCCGCAAGGCCTGTATGCGACGTCTCCGGCGTGGATGGCGACGTTTGAAGACATTACCACCATTCAGTTCAATCACCGTATGTTCGCCTATTTTCTGTTTGTGGTGCTGAACGTGGCCGCGTTTTTGGCCTATCGGAGCACGACGCATAAACGCGGCAAATTGGCGGCGCTGCTGGTCGCGGTCGCGTTGTTGGTGCAGGTCATCCTGGGCATAAGTACATTATTGCTGCATGTGCCTGTGGCATTAGGCACCGCGCACCAGGGAATGGCGGTGCTGCTGCTAACGGCGACTCTGTTCCTCAGCCATGTACAGTTGCGTCAGAGTAGGTTGCCGTCGGCAATCAGGTAGCGCCGCTGGCACCTCGTTCTGGTGATGGAGCTGCCAGAACGGGGGTAGTTTGTCTTCCGCCCGACGGCCCTGCACGTGATGTCGATCCGATTGGGTGAGGTTAAGTCGCACATCGCCACGACGTGTGCGACAGACCGGGCCTTCAATTGCTACTCGTTTTGACACCTGTGTGCCACGTTTGGGCTTCAGTAAGTGCCCTATGTCACTGGCACGACTACTGGCACGACTACTGGCGCGTATTACTGCGGACTTCAAGGCGATTTTTTACGCTAATGAGAGCGCGCAAATCCGACTGATGTGGCTGTAGGGGAGTTGGGATTCTTCATGCCATTGGTTGAAGTTGCGCTGAATGAGTTGCAGCTTACTTTTGCTGGTTGGGTTTTCATTGACATCAACGCCGCTGTGTTGAAGACACCGGATGACATCGCCGGTAAGGATAAAAGTATCCTTGCCCATATTGCGCAACAAGCGCTGTCCTGTCATACCGCCCAATCGACTGCCGCGGATTTTCATAAGCGCGAACAGTCCAACTAAATCCTGCACGGGCCAGCGCGCGATGAACTTGCCGAAACTGCCGTGTTCACGATTTATATCGAGAATAAACTGCGCGTTAGCCTGTACGCTTAACACTTTTTGCCGATTGCGAATGATGCGTCGGTCATTGGCGAAACGATCGATTTGCTCGGGGCTGAGCATAACGATCTTCTCTGGCGGGAAGCCAAAGAAGACTTCCTCGAATTCGTCCCACTTGTGATTGACGACTCGCCATACAAAGCCCGCCTGAAAAACGCAGCGTGTCATCTGTGCGAGCCAGCGATCATCCTTGCTGCGGGCCAGGGCGGGTGCACTGCACACCGTTGGCATGAGCCGCCCCAGCGCGGATGCTCCACCATGACGTTCACACGCCCGCTGGTAAATATGCGTGAAGAGTTCCAACTACTTGGCGTTGTGACTGCCGTCGCACATCGGTTGCGTGCCAGTCGACTTGCAACCGCAGAAGAACACCTTGGTGTTCTCAGTGGCATCGTAGCGCACGGGTGCGAAGCCGGTGTCTTTGTGCGAACCGTCGCAGAATGGCTGGATTGCACTCATTCCGCAGGCGCACCAGAAGTAGGCTTTACCGGACTCGACTTCCACGCCAAAAGGTGTTTCGGCGGCGCGTTTGGGTTCATTCATGACGGGGTTCCTTTGCGGACCTTACTGTAGACGATGTCGCTGATCGGTCTTGCAGTTTAGGATAAATACGTTGTCCGGTCACGGGACTTTCCGCACCGGTAGTGGCTCAGTTTGAAATGAGCCCCCTGCCGCAAGCAGGCTGACGGCGTCTGACGCCATCCAGGCAAACCCAAATGGCATTGCCTAAAAGCCAAACCCTACTCAGTCACTTTGTAGGCGAGTAGCAGGTTGCCTGGCAGTTGCCCGAACATGGAGTAGCCCGATTGCACGTAGAGCCAGCCATCGGCTAACACCTGGCCGCTGACGTCAATGGCGCCGCCGTGTCCGTCGATACCGTTGATGGCTGCAAAAGGGTGTGCGGTTTGCGTCTGCCAGACTACCTCGCCGGTGGCGATATCGTAGGCTCGCAGCGTGCCGTCGAGGCCGGCGCTGAAGACAAGGTCAGGGGTGGCAATGGCGGCGGCTGACAAGCCGTAATAGAAGGAGCACTGATACAAATCTGCCAGCTCAGGTTGTTTGTGTGAGCGCATACTTTCGAGGCCGATGAGTGGCCGGTTTTCCTCTGCGATGTCGCAGCCTCGGGTCACTGGTTGTTCCCAAAGCAGTTTGCCAGTGGTGACATTCAGGGCGTAGAGTCCCGGCTTGGGTGTATAGCCCGAGCGGTCTCGCTCCGGGTCGGCAACCGGCACTATCAGCGAGTCACCCGACAGCGCCATACCCCAGTGGATGCCGCCGTTCGTCGTGCCGAGACTGATGCGATTGCGCCACACGACGTCGCCATTCTTGTTGAGTGTATCGGGGTCAAGTGCGAACACCTCGCCGGATTTCTGCCCGGCCAGCAGCAGTTCTGAGCCGTCGGGGCGCTGCGCAATGATAACGGATGCCCCGAAATCGAAATCGCCGCCGGCATTCTGGGGGCAGTTGGCGCCGCCATTCAGGCAGGCCGCATTCCACACGTCACCGACAGTTGCCTGAAAATGCCAGGCTAAGCCACCGCTGTCCATATTCAGCGCAATGATGGCATCTGATGTGTCTGTGGCAGGATGGCTGAGATTCTCTCCGGTGCCAAAATAGATACGATTGCGTTTTGCGTCTATCGCGGGTGTTGTCCACACGGAAGCACCTGAAGGTCCATATTGCTCCTGGCCGCTAGCGTTCAGTCCCTGCAGGGTCGCGTCTTCTGTCGCATGCCACTGCCACAGCTGCTCGCCGGTGCTGGCATCCAGTGCAATCATGCCACCGTGGGACTTGCAGCAGATATGGCTGGGGCTGCCCGCCGCCGCCACTTCAAAGGATGAGACAGGGACAAACAGTCGGTTGTCGTAATAGCTTATGGAGCCGGAAATCACTGAGGTATTGAAGAGCCGGGCAGAGTGCTGCCAGACGATTTCCAGCGTGTCGGGATCAGCGGCAAATACAGTGGCAAGCGAATCAGCAAAGACCAACATCTGCTTGCCGTTGGCAAGCGTCGCAGCGGTGATGGCCGAGCGGACACCGCCAAATACCTTGGTATGCGCCCTGACGCAGCCGCTGGTGCGATCCAGCGCATACAGATGTCCGGCTTTGTCGCCAAAGTACAGGGTGTCGCCGATGATCGCCGGCTGTGATCGCATGTCGGTCACTCTGGGAAAGGCCAGTGCCCAGGCCAGCTGCAGAGTGGCGACGTTCTGTCGATCGATACCGGCGCTGTCGGCGTCAAAGAACCTTTGGTTTTTTGTGCCGATGCCCCAATTGGTCACAAAGCGTTTGCCGTCACTGTCATCCGGTGTCTTGCACCGGTTCTGTTCGATCCAATCCTGGGTATCCGGTGCGCTGCCGGCAAGGTAGGTGGCGATGAGGAAGCGCTCCTGCTGCGCCAAATTGGTGGCCATAGGCTGCATCTTCCCGAACTCCAGCGCGACCATAATGCTTTCTTTGGAAAAGCCGGACAGGGCCTCTCGCGTCGGTGCATGCATCGCGGGATTATCGTGGCAGGAGGCGCAGTGTTGGTCGAACAGTCGTTCGCCCAAGAACTCCAGTGGAAGTTTGTCTGCATGGCGAAGGACAAAAGCTTCCACCGTTTTCATGGGGGAGTCCGTCGACAGAAGAGCCGCTGCACTCGCCAGGGCAAGCACCAGAACAATCACTAATAACGCGCAACACACCCACAGCAAATTTTTTGTCATCAGTCTGCGCCGCCGCTATCAGGGCCGCGGTCGAACGCGCAGCAGCGTTGGTACGCCGCCCTCCGACTGCCAGGTCGGAAAGTGTGAGTTGGTGGTGTAAACGGTGCCATCAGACTCGGATATCTCGACGTCGCGAGTGAAGAATCGCTGGCGCGGCATGGGATAGACCTTCCAGCGCTCGGTGGCGATGTCAAAGCTCAGCAGCGTATCGGATTGATTGCCGTTGACCCATACCACACCGCGCTCCTTGTCTACGTTCAAAGCGTAGGGGATCTCGTTGATCACCGGCAGTTGGAAGTCCCGGAATGCTCCCGACTCAGGGTCGTAGCGTACCAGCAAGGAATCCTGGAACGCCACAATCCACAATCTGCCGTCAGCATCAAAGCGCATTCTGCGCGGTCCGTGGTAGGGGAAGTCGATCATTGTGACTTCGCCACTCCCGGGGTCAATTTTGGCGAGGTCGTCGCCGTACAGTCGCGCTACCCAGACCGTGCCATCCGGAGCAATGTCGATACCGTAGGGCATGGGCAGGCCGTTCGACTCTTCATCGGGCGAGGGCAGGGGGCGATTCTCAGGGTCGATCCAGAACAGCAGGGGGAGTGATTTCAGTATCAGCCATTCCTTGACGCTGCGCGCAGGCAAGTCGTATAAGGTGAACTCCTCGTTGCTGCGATCGAACATGGCGACCTGTGACGACAGCGCTAGAGTGAACCACACACGATCTTTGGCATCGACCCTGACGGTGTGGGGATAGAAACCTGCCGGCATGGGGTGTGATATAAACTTCTTGGTCTTCACATCGAACTCCAGCAATGCCTGCTGCATGGAGGGAGTGATGAAGATATTACCGTCCTTTTTTGAGTCTGCAAAAGAGTGGACCCCCATATAGTTATCCATCTTGGGGAATATCTTGAAGCGGTTGCCCATAATGCCGCCGAGTGTCATATCGGGATCATGCGGTACTTTGTAAACGGTGTACTCGCCGTTTTTTGGGTCTAGTTCGTAGAGGCGATCAAACAGGTTGTCGCCTATGTAGACAAAGCCGTTCGGATGCAGCAGGAAATCATGCATTTGGGAGAAGCCGTCGCCGATGGGCCATTCGGTGATCTCTACTGCGGACAGATGGTCCTCCCAAAGACGTGGCGCCGGGACCGTCTGTGGATTCTCGCGCAGTTCCCGGTATTGCGTGCGCAGTAACTTTGCCAGGGGTTTGAAATCATCTTCCGGCAGGCGCGCGCCGTAGGTGTTCATGCGTGCAAAGATCTCCATCCATTGTTTCTCCGTGCGCTCGTTGCGCATGAAGATCGATGCCTGCTGGTGACAGTAGGCGCAGTTTAGCTGGAAGCGTTTTTTGAATGCCGCGTCATCACCGAAGTCCAGTTGCGACAACCAGACGTTGGACGGGTAGCTCTCCGGCAACTGCCCGGGCGTCATGGCTTGCAGCGCGACACGCTCGGGCAGTTCAGTGATTGCTACATCAACAAAGCCCTGGGCGCGAACCCGGTAGTGAGTCGGTGCCTGTGAATCTTCAAATGTTACGCTGCCGCTGGCATCAGTGAAGTGGGTGACAACAGCAGGCGCAGTATTGGTCACGCCGTTGGGCGCGTAGCCATCGTCACTTATGTCGGGTGATGGCGTATCCTGTGGTGTGAGGGTGACCATGGCATTGGGCAATGGGTTGCCTTGTGAATCTGTGATGATGACCGATCCGGCCCATACGGGCATCAGCGCGAGTAGACCGATGAGCAGAGCGGTTAGTCTCATGACGCCAGTCCCCGCAGAAAAATTCACTGACAATTGGTCTTCAGCAACAGACGCTTGAATACCACTGCATTGTGATCGTTGGCATCACGCTCCGGTTCTTCGGCCAGTTCCACATTGGGAAAGCGCTTGAACAATTCGGAAATGGTCAGATATAGCTGCCGCTTGGCGAGGGCTGCACCAATGCAGAAGCGCGGCCCATAGCCGAATAAGGCATCGGGCTCGAAGACGCGCTCGACGTCAAAGCGCTCAGGGTTCTCGAAGTAGGCAGGATTGTGATCCTTCAGGTGCGGCATCATCAGGACCATGACCCCCTTGCGCAATTGCTGGCCCATGAATTCCATATCATGCGGCGCATAGCGCGCGAACCCCATCTTGGAGGCCATGCCCCAGCGACTGATTTCCGAAAACGCATTTGTGAAACTTTCAGGTGTCGCCAGGGCTTTCGCGATCTGGCTCCTGTCATTCTTTAGCAGGGCGTACACGGACCACTGCTGCGCGACCAGTGTTGTATCGGCGCCGGCCCCGATGAGCGCCAGAATCAGCGTGATGACATCGCCTTCTTCAAAACCTTCATTTTCGGCTTCAATGCGCAGCAGAGTGCTCAGGAAATCATCCTGTTGCGGAGAACTGCGGCGCTCTGCGATAATTTTTTTGATGATTTCGATGGCGCGATTACTGTCTTGTCGTGCACTTTCGCGCTTTTCGTCAGAAATCGTGGGATTCCAGGTTTCAGTGAATGTCATGATGACCTGCTTAATCTCAGGCCAGTATTTTTCCGGAATGCCTACCATGCGAGTGATAGAGATGAACGGAATGTGAAAGGCGATTTTTTCCCGGTAATCGAAAACGTCCGGGGTGCCCAGTTCGTCGAACAGTTTTTTCACTTCCGGTTCAATCCGCGCCTGGATTTTGTCGACAACGTTGCGCGAAAAAGCGGGTGCGGTCACGCGGCGCACCAGGCGGTGGTGGTTGTGGTCGGCCAGCAGGCTGTGGCCGATCAGGGCGCGCTCGAAATTGCTCCACTGTTCCTCAGGCGGGCGCTTTGGTGCAAATTCCCAGTCGTAGAAGTCTGAAGAGAGCGGCTCGGTCTTCCAGCAGGTCATGATGTCGTCCATGCGCGTCATCATCCAAGCTTGCCAGGGCTCGTACCATACCAGGCGGCCGCGCTCCGCCAGCGCCAGGCATTGGGGGACCGGATTGTCCATATACTCGGGTGAGTTGGGATTAAATACGTCTTCGATGGGCGGCAGGGTTTGTACGACTTCGATCATGGGTTTCTCCTAAACACGGCTGCATATTTGCACGCACGCTGTTTTTAATTGTGTAGAGGCATGGTATCAACTTTTCAAAAAAGGTATACATTTGTATACCCAAGTATTTTGGTCATAGCGGTTCTATAATTCGCCTCCTGTCGTCTACTAACGTGTCTATCGACAGGCGGTCGGGCATCGTGAGTAACTCACAGGCAGCGGCGGTCAAACTATTGCCCCAACCGACTGCAGTGTGGTTGCCGTGCATGTCAGTATAGACGCCATCGCCGTGGGGGAGGCCGCGAAGCTGCAGGCGTTGAGGGGCATGGTAGCAAATTCCAGATTGAGCCCGATCCTGAAATTACAGGTCTACAGCGCTATCAATTGCGTATATATCAGCCTCAATAGGTCATCGAGTGCGCGTTTGAGCTAGGTTGCGTGAGGCGGGTTGAGTCGGGAAGGCAGGGTATATTGTGAGCGGTTTAGAACGTCCTTTACGTAAGCCCAAACGCGGTGCTTAGGCGGTGAATCGAATGGCATAGGGATGTGGCTATGCGAGGCCGGCGCCACACAAAGTAGAGCTTTTCGGGACATGTCGTAAATACGCACCCATAAATAGTGGCAAACTCTGTCTGTAGGCCCGCACCACGGATGGCCGCCCCACCCTCTATGGCGACAGATGGTCCTTGCAATCTCTACTCGCTTTGACGCCTACGTACTTGTTTTCGGCTAAAGTAGATGCAATGTAGATCGCTCCCGCGCGTAGTGGGTTTTTTTCACTGAACACACTAATTGGGGTGGCGCCGCCATTTTCTGCTGATGGAATTGATAGTTTTTGATCTCGATGGAACGTTGCTGAATGCTAATGCGCAGGTTTCGGCGCACACACGCCAGACCTTGATTCTGCTGCAGGAACGCGGCATCGCCTACACCGTCGCAACCGGTCGAACCTTGCATGCCGCCCGAGGTTTGTTGGACGGACACGGCTTTACTTTGCCGCATATTTATAAAAACGGGGTAGTGATGTGGCGGCCTGAAAGCGATTGCTACACTCACAGCAACCTGTTGACCAACGAGGAGATTCGCTCCGTTATTGAGGCGTTTGTCAGTGTGGACGTCACCCCGTTTATTTTTACGGTTGAGCCTGGCAATGCGCATGTCGTCTATCACGCCCCATTGAGAACAGCAGCGGAAGAGAAGTTGTGCGCCCTTTTTGCACAGGATAGAGGCATGGAAGTTTTGCCGCTTTCCAGTATGTCCGCAGTGGCGGAGATTACCAATATCAGTGCACTTGGTTCACGCAAGGGTATCGAGGCAGTGGCAAATCGGGTGAAGCTGGAAAAGCATCTCATGGCGTATGTCGGAGAAGCGTTTGAAGGTGAAAGGTTGCACTGGCTCGATATCCATCACAGCGCAGCCAGCAAGGGTGTCGCAGTTAGTCAATTGAAACAGGATTTGGGCGTAAGTAGGGTTATCTGTTTCGGTGACAGTGACAATGACCTGAGTATGTTTTCTATTGCCGACGAAAGCTACGCGCCGAGCAATGCAAAAGCCGAAGTGCAGGCCGCTGCCACGGCTGTGATTGGTCACCATGATGACGATGGAATTTCGAAGTTCCTGCGTCAGCGTTTTAATTTGTGAATGTCTTGGCGGCGTTTGCCAGTGACTAAAACGGCGTTATTACGCGGTGGTAGTCGCTATCGTGGTTGTTTTTTTCGTATTGCCTCGCTCCAGTAGGTCGCTGCAGAGTAAAGCACAAAAGAATAGCAACCCCGGAGCTAGTTGGATACTCAGTCGCGCCACCCCGGTAAAGTTAGATGCCCCCGCACCGTAAACTGTGAACAGGAAAAGAAATAGGAACATGCTTACGGCGCACGCCAGAGCGGTACTGATACCGAGGTAGGTTTTGGTGAAAGCGCCAGGGATTGTCAGGCCCATTGGGATGATGGCGATGAGTAGATAGCCCAATAAATGTAGGTTGTCGTGCAGCCATATCGCCCGGATAGTGCCGGCCAAGCCGCCGGAGTGAAATTCAGTAACGTAAGAGAGGAGCTGACTAATCAAAGCAGGGTTTCTCTGTATTAGAATGATTAGCAACACCAAGCCCATTGAAAAAAGAATAGCGTTTCTGGTGAACTGATGTCGTCTTGCCAGTACGATGACTAAGGCGGGAACGAAGGTTATCGCCCAGGGCAAGCCTTCATTCTTGATCAACAGACAGGAGAGAGCAAAGACCATAGCCATCAAGCCCTGCGCCCTGCATCGCGTCCTTGTCCAATTGTGAAAAGCCATCAAGCCTGCGCAGTAGGTCGCGCCCAGAAAGAGATCCGCATAACCTGCCAGTGCCACATGAATATTTACTAACGGCATGGAAATAAGCAAATAGCAGAACGTCATTGCGATCAGTGGGCGGGCGCCGGATACTCGGAGCTGTGCATAGAATGCAGTGCCGAGTGTTATCAGACAGATTAGCCAGGGAAGATTCATCAGGCTTTCGTCCCAGCGGCCGGTTGCAAGGTTCATCCATACTTGCAATAGAGGAATAGTATGCGGATAGTCCGGATGCCGGTCTGTGAAAACCCCTTCGCCGCCTAAATGCAGCCAGACACTATTGTCTACAAAAGGAACCATGCTCCTGAACTCAAACCACACTCTCGCCTTGGTCGCCCAGTGCATGGTGGCATCCCAGGGGAAAAGTGGTCGCCACAGGATCTCCAGCCCCAGATTAACGCAGCGCACAATGAGTAATAGCAGCAGAAAGTAAAATAATAATCGATGGGATGCTGGCATAGCTGTAAATGTCGACGCTGACGTGCCGTTCAGCCGCAGCTGCTTGGGTTGAAACAGTTTTAAAGTTACGGCAGCGGCAATGAGTGCGGCGCTGACCAATCCTGCACTGGCAAAAGATAATGGTATGCCCAGCGCGTCCAGTGTCCATAGGATCTGGGGAATCAACACCAGACCGAGGAGTGCGCCATTGCCCCATACCAGCGCGGCTCGCGCAGGGGTACATTGCGGAATGATTAGGTTTAACCACAGTCCTCCTAGCAGTACGGGTAACGACAATGCCAATATGGTGAGTAGGATATCCATCTACTTTAGCCTTACCACCGTTCCCGACGTGTCTGAGAAAATCAACTCGGCTTTGAGATTCCCAACGTTAGGCGCAGTTAATTGATGCTGTTGAGGATCAAACCGGAACGGAAAAGGTTTTACCAGCACGACGTAGTCGCCCTTGTGCAGCATTCTTTTGTGCGGCAGTTTTGCACCGTGCAGCGACCAGTAGACATTCAGTGGGTAAAAATAGTAGGCGGTGCGCATGCCCCGATATTTGTCGCTCGAAGCCACGAAAATTCGTGAACCATCCGACGTCAGCATCGGCTTGGTTTGCGTAACAAAATTGAACAGTTCCGCGTCCGGCCCCTTGGTCATTTTCTCCTCGGTATCCATGCCGGAGAACGTGCGGCTGGTTTCCGCTAATTGATGTAGTAATCTGCTTTGCCAGAATAGGTCCAGAATAATCCAGGTGGTGAGAAAAATGAGTGCCACCACTGAGGGGTTGAAAATCAGTTTTTTCCGCAATAAAAAAAGTAGCAATCCGTAGGCAAGAAGACTACAGATCAGCAGTCCGACGGCAAGCAAAACAGGATAAAAAGACGATGCGTTAAAGGTGCCTGTATAGGTATTCATGGCCGCCCGATTCCAGTAGGCGTAGCCTGCAAGATCCGAGTAGACCGACCTGAGCTGGCGGGTGGCAGAAGCCGGATAGATTGAGAAGTCTCGAACTTTGACTGTATCGCCGTCGCTGCCGGTAAATGTCAAACCAAGTGTTGCTATGGTGCCGTCCCAGCCCCTTAACTCTTCAGTGGAGAGCCAAAGCGAGTGTCGCGATCTGCTTTCCAGTTCGTAGGCATGCGAGGCGCTTGAGCCTAATGCGCTTGTCCATGTGACTGCCACCAATATATCTCTAGCAGATTGTTCAAGCGCAAGATGAATAAAAGAAAAGTCATTGGCCGCTATTGACGGTGCGGCGAGTGTGAACTGTCCAATACCATTGCCGTCGAGTTCAATGTGTAATTCGTTACCTTCGCGCTTGGGCGTCCCGGATGTTACTTGCGACTTGGAGGCATCCCAGGCAATTGCGGGGGCGTTCTGCTGTGCGCGGTAATCGGGAGGAAATAACTGTGTCAGCAACACGGCCAAAGCCACAGCGCCTAACAGGAGTGAAAGGATGGTGATTCTCAACATGCTAGCCAGCAGTGCTCACTGGTGTAACGACTAAAGTAATCAAATTATCGCCTTGTGATGTGCTTGCCTTATCTCCACAGGCCACGCAAAAGAGCGGACTCCTTGATGGGATATACATCGGCACCCCGATCCTTGGTCAGTGGCCGACAGGTCAATACTCACAATCGAAATCAAAATCCTTTTCGAAAGTTAGAATAACATCTTGCCAGCATGCTGGCGCAACCATTTATGTGATGGTGGTCTTACTACAGAAGCGTAAAGCAGGAAAATTTAAATTAATTCGAGAGCATATCATGATAATTTGTTATCCAGAGCGAGGTAAATGTCGCCATTATCTAGGCTCGCTCCTGCAGTTAGACTATGCTGGACCTGTGCGCTGCGTTGTTTGCTTCCCACTGTCCTCTGCCTATCTCTTTGCGCCTGCTCGACATATGAAGCCAAGCACTTATTCAAAGCGGATATCGATCAGGTTGGCGATCTGATGACCGATCTGTTTGCCGGTCAGTTTATAACGCAGGTGCGCATAGATGTTGGGGAGCAGGGGTGATGAAGTTGCACAAACGCCATCTTAATCAGTTGCGCAAAATTCCCGGTGCGACGGTTGAAGGACCGCTGCCCGCCAGTGATGTTGCGATTCTTTGGGCGAGTTCTGACAGTAGGTTTTTTTCAGCATCTACCAATGCAGCGTAACCGCTGGTAGTCAGTGCGCGCGATTCAGAGAAGCGATTCAGCATGATGACTTCATCGCCGCGAACCAGCCACCAATAGGCCACGATTAAGGCTCGGCCATCCACCGTACCATGCAATTGGTCAATACGAATATTTACAGCGGTGGTGTTGCTGGTGAGTTTGGACGGTAAGAGCTCCTGTCCACGGGCGTGTGCAATTTCAGTACTTAGGAAGTTGCGCACGCCATCGTAGATCGGTTCTGCCCACAAATTCTGGCTGGCGGGGCGCATTTCGCCCGGCGCTATTTCCATCACCAAGCCCGGTTGATCCAGATAGGCGGCGATGTTCACCGAGCCCAGCGAAAAGTGCTTGGAAGTGCTGAGCGCGCTGGATTGCAGGTCCTGACTGGAACGCATCAGGTAATACGTGGGTGGCAATGTCTGGCTGGCGCACCCGGCCAGAATTGCTATCAGGAACAGAGTGACAACTTTCATCAGTTACTCACCTCGGGAATAGGGTCGGGCGTTTGTTTGCTGGGCAACACCGCCGCATTGGGTTGCTCGGACAGTGTCCGGGTGAAAGATTCCAGGTTGCCTAGCGTGCGATTGAGAGAGAGCAGGCTTGAGTTCAGACTTTGGTAAGCCTCCGAGTTAGGAGACAGGCTGCTTATCGCGTCCCGGAGCCCCTGCAGCGTTTTATCCAGTTGCACTGGAAGTTGCTGGGTACTCTGGTTTTCCATTATGGTCTCCAGACTCTGCAGCGACTTGTTTAGGCTGCCTAGTGCAGTATTGGCCTCCGCAACAGTGTCAGCCAGTGGCAAGGCATTTATTGTATCGAGGATAGAGCCGACATTTTGTACTATTTGAGCCAGCTGGGTTTCGATCGTGGGGATAGTGGCGTATTCCAGGAAGACGCCTTCGCTGGCAGGCTTCGCGTCTGGAAAGAAATCGACACTGATGTATTTCGCTCCGGTGAGAATATTGCCATCTTCCATCGAGGCGCGCATGCCGCCCTCGATGCCGCGCGTCACTGCTTGCTTGAGCAATTTAATGGAGGACTCTGTGTCGGGCAGTTCCATGCGGCCTGGTTCGATATAAATCAAAATGGGTATCGGCGCGCCGCTGCCTTTTACACCTTTTGTCATGTTCATTGCCTGCCCTTCCTTGAGCATGATGCGCTCAACCTGGCCAATCTGAATGCCGCGAAATTCCACGGGTGCGCCAGGCGATAAACCCTTGACTGACTGGCTGAAAGACACGACATAGTAAGTGCCGTATTTGAAGGGATTTTCCAGAATTTCTGCATAGGAAGAATACAATGTGAAAGCGGTGTTCGCCGCGACGGAATCGCCATCTTTTACGCCCTCTGGTACGCCAAACGAGACGCCCCCAAACAAAATGGTTTCCATTGAACCGGTTTCTATCTTGAAGCCATTAGCGCCCGCGCTCATTGATATGCCGCTGGAATCCCAAAAGCGCACGGCGCCGTTGACCAGTTCATGGTAGGGCGCGTCGATAAATATCTCGTAGTGCACTAGCTTGTCGGAGGGCCTAAATGTCATACTTTCGACCCGCCCAACCTTAAAGCCTTTATACAGCACAGCGTCGCCGGCACTGACCGATGAGGCACGATCAGTTCTCAGTATCAGGCGCAGTCCAGGAGCGTCTGCGGGGGTTTGCGGTGGACGGTCAAGCGCCTTAAAATGATGGTAGCCCGTTTCACCGCTGCCCGGCGCCATTTGTATATAGGCGCCTGAGAGCAGGGTGTCGAGACCGGAGATATTGTCGACACCTATTCGCGCTGTAACGACCCAGAAACGCGTATCCTCACGCAATAGGCTCAGTGCTTGACGGTCTAGCTTCGCCGTGGCGATGACGCCATCGAACTTGTCGTTGAGCCGCACTTCCTGTACCAACCCCATGTCGACATCGCGATACTTGATCTTGGTTTTGCCCTGCTCCAGACCGTTGGCTGTTGCGAAAGATATTTCTATCTCCGGACCCTCGTTCATCAGGTTATCGACGACCATGTAGATACCCAGAACGAGTGCCAGTATCGGTATTATCCAGATACCGGAAAATTTGCGTCCCTGGGTGATCTCTGCCTGTTCAGCTGTCACGATCTTTCTCTTCCATTTCATCCCAAATAAGTCGGGGGTCAAAGCGCTCTGCCGCAATCATGGTAATGACCACCAGGCCAGCGAAACACAGGGCCGCCACGCCCGGTCGGATGGACAACACGCCACCAAGATGGACCAGCGCCACCAGAATAGCCACAACAAATACATCGACCATCGACCATTTACCGATGAACTCAGTGATTTGGTACATAACAGTTCTCTGTCGCGGGCTTACCGGTGAATGACGTTTCACCGTCCAGACCAGATAAAACAGGGTCATTAATTTCCCCAGCGGCACCAGCACGCTGAAAAGGAAAATCACTAACGCGATCGGCACGGCATCGTGATGAATGAGTATTATGACGCCGCCGAGAATGGTGCTGCCCTCGGATGTGCCTAATTGATCAGTGATCATGATCGGGTAGAGGTTAGCGGGGATGTAAAGCAGACATGATGTTATCAATAACGCCAGCGTGCGCTGAATGCTATCGAGTTTGCGTAAATGCAAGGCCGCTTTACAGCGCGGACATTTATGCAAGTTGGCATCTGCAAGTTTGTAACAGATGCGGCAGCTGGCCAGATGGCGGGAGGCAGCGGTGGCCGTCATGCCGATTCCAGTGCCTCGATCCGTTCCCAGCATTGGTACCGATCCAGGCTGGAAACGGCAAGAGTAAAGCAGATGGCAAAGCCAGCATAGGCCCAGAATGAAATACCCAGTTCGACAGTTGCGATATCAGCAATCTTAACCAACGACACGATCACGCCGATGATAAAGACCTCTACCATGGACCAGCTCTGCGTCAAGAATATCAACTTTGCTGCCGCAGCCAGCCAGGGCCGGTTACGGCCCTCATGCAAGGGGATGCATAACAGTAGAAGCAGGACGAGAATGAGAGCGGGGATAATGATAATAAAGGCAGCGACCATAATGGCGACGAATGGCATGCCATATTTCCAGACAGCGCCGGGTGTCTCCCTTAATGTGATGACGCTTTCCAGCCCGCTGGCCCCAAACGATAAAAACGTATAACTGTTGGCCATGACCAACAAAATGATGGCGGCGATGGTGAACGATATGACACGCCCGTAGGGGTCTGTGAGTTTGCGCGTAAGAAAATGGCCGCAGCGCGAACAGGATGCGGTTTCGCCGTCTTTTAGGCTAGCGACACTGAGTAGGAGGTCGCAGCTCTGGCAGGCAATATCGCCATTCATTTAGTCGGGAAGCCCCATTGTGGCGCGTTGGTCAGGGTTGTAGCCCTTTTCCATTTCACTGATGGTCTTGTTCAGTTCCTCCGGCGACTGCGCGCGGATTCGTGCCGCCTCAGAGGCCAGTGCGGCTTCGGTTTCATCGTCGATACCCGGGCCTCGCACTTCTTGTGCATAGGTCTGACCTTGTGCGTCCAGGCAGGGATCGAGACCGCCGCCCTCACCACAGACCTTGATTGCTCCGCCTTCAACGGTAATTTTCTCCCCCACGATATTGCCTTCTTCCTGGGCAATCGCGTTGTTCAGCGACAGACTAAATAGCAGGGCGGTTGCGCAGGCGAATCGTATCGAAGTCATAGTCGTTTCCTGGGCTATAAACCCATTGTCAGCGTGAAAGGTCGTTACAGGCGTCGAGCAGTTGTTGGATCAGCAGCGCGCCAGAAGGCAGTATAGTAGGGATATTTTACACTAACCAGAGCTTTTGGCAGGCGAGCTTCGCAGGCCCACCAAAGCGACACCGCAGCATAGAGCGCCATCGCCTCTCAGTCCGGAGGCACATACCAGATGGGTGAGCTCCATGCGCGCTCCTGAATAATCTTCTTGTGCTCGGGCGCACAGCAGTTTTCTAATCCAGGGTGAATACTTTTTGGATTGTCGCAGCGCACACCTGCAGCGGCGCAGATTCGCTGGCTCCAGCGGCAGGTGGGGTTCTCTAATATGCGCGTATAGTAGAATGCGGGAGCCTTGGGATTGAAGTTGTTGTCTTGCCAGACGCTGCAAAGCTGTCGGTGGCCTGTGCCCGACGGTTCGCAGCTATTAATGTCTACGCTCGCGTTATTGTCGCCGCCGGCGACATCCAGCACCTGTTCGCGCAATTCGCCATCTTCGTACCAGCCCTTGATTAGCTGGATTCTCTGTAGTGGGCTACCTGGATATTCAGTGGTGCCATTGTCCATGCTGGCGGATACCAGGAAGCGCGGGGTGCCACTGGTCGCTGTGGCTGGGGGCAGGTCGCCTCCCATCGGTACGCCACCGGCATAACCCTGCGCAACCATATCGCTCGCGTCGCACAATGTATCTGCATAATCCCAGCCGCCGAAGAAACGTACAACCGGGCGCGTGCCGCTGGTGGCGTAGGCCTCGCGTCGTTGCATGGCGGCGAACAGCGCATCGCGACTATTTTCCTCTGCATACAGTACTGCTAATCCACCAGGGCCATATTCCAGCTCATCGGGTAATCCCAGGGGTACCCCATCGCGCGCACCCATGCCCGCGCCGCCGTGGCCCGGGTGGTTTTTTTCCATAGTCAGCCCCGGTGCCGCAATGTGGGTATCAGTGCTGGAAATGAGTCCAAACTTGAAGCTGTTCACACCGAGTTCCTGCTGCTGTTGCAGGCCCTTCTTCAGTGCATAGCGCAGAAAGTTAGCGTCGGTCGGGGGTTTGGTAACCGGGATTATGTCTTCACCAATCAATGGACTCAGCCAGTCAAAATCCGCAAAACTTGTTTGCCCGGTGTTCTTGCCGCCAAAGCGGTCATATCCCATGAGTTCGAAATTACAAAATTCATCCTCCGACCAGACCGGCAGGCGGCTGTCGCACTCCGAGGCCCCCTTATGTTGCATCACTTCAAACAACGTATTCCAGCGCGCCCTGCGCGTCGCCTCCTCGGCAGTCACAGGATCGGTGGGTATCTCCTTATTGGCGATGCGCGCCGTTTCAAACATGAGTCCACCGGAAATATTTGAATTGTGCGGAATCACCACGGCGTCACAGCCCGGCTTGCCCTCGACACATTCTTTGTCGAGGTAATCCCATAACTGTACCTGTGAGGGCGTCTCGATCCAGCTCAACGCGCGATCAGGTACATGTTCGTTGCGAAAGATGACATTGTGATGCAAGTTCTGGCCCGTCTCGCCCCCGGCGGTCCACTCGTAACCAACGAAGCTGGTGAAGGTGCAGTCGCTACTGCGGTCATAGGCCTCTTGGGTGTCGCGTTGGATATCCTGCCAAGTGTTCGCCGCCTCGGTGTAACATACGATGTCGTCATCGCCGCAGAAACCCCAGCGGAACTTGTACGCCATACCCAATGCGGCAAACGTATAGAAGGACAGTTGCGGCACGTAGCGGTGGGCAACGCACACCGGGTGCCAAAAGCCGGGTGAACCTTCGGTGGTGCAGATGCGCATTTCGCCCATGAACTCGGAGTGGTCGGTGACCGCGGTGAAGTCGAGCGGGCGATCCAGTTTGATGGTGCGGGTCGCCGTGCCATTTTCCTTATAGGGCTGAATGCCGATTGCCTTGCCCTGGGCAAATCGGTACGCATCTGCTGGCGTGTTGCGTGTGTCCTGGCTGTTGGCGTCGAAGGACCATGCGGTGTGGACGTGAAAATCGCCAAAATGGGGGCGGCGCAGCGCAGTGTAATCACTGCATGGCTCGCGTTCCTCCGTGCGCAAGAAGGGTAGTGGTGCCTGCACTGGCTCAATCATTTGTGCTGCGCCGGTGCGCTCTATAGTGTCTGCAACGGGCACCCTCACTGCAGTTTCTGCCTGCGCAGCGCTACAAACTAAAAACACTGAAGCCAGTAGGAAAATGTTGCGAATTGCCATCGATAACGACCTTTTCTCTTATTGGTGCAGAAGGTGGGTTCTGCCGGATATGTTGGCCCGGGCAGATTACAAATCTGTTAATCCCTGCCTGCGCAGCCAGTGCGTGCAGGTTTGCTCTGCTTCTCGCAACTGCTCGCGCTGGCCCAGATAATAATGTGTTGCGCTGCAAATTTCGACCAGTTCCTTGTTGTCATGGGCGATGGCATCAAACAGTCTGCGCGCATCGCTGACATGGGCCGCCAGTAACAGCATGCCGTCAGCCGGAATCAGGTTTGCCTCTTGCAGATTGGGAGGATCGCCCGCAGGTGTGCAGGTGACGGTGGTATGCGCTGCCTGACGCTGATAGTAAAGTGCCAGGGAGCCACCGCCACTCCAGCCGGCCAATATGACTCTGCGATAACCGAGCCGCTCCTTCGCGTCGCGGATACATTCGCCGAGATAGAAGACGACCTTTTCCATGATCAGCGCGGTATCGTTATTGGGGTAGCGGCTCTGGCAATAGATAACATGATGTCCTGCCTTGGCCAGCGCCATCGGTGGGGGCAGATACTCGCCGCCACTGATGGGATGCATGAAGACGATTACAGTGTCAGATGTTGAAGAACACTTAGTTGCCTTTCGATTGCGATCTATCTTCCCCTGCGGGCGCTCTCATCGCGCTGCATCGGGCGTCGATCGCTTCAGCATCAAACCATTCGAGTTTTCGTGCACGAGTGCGCTCAGTCCGTTCGGTGATTTGTTGCCGCGCATTGCGTTCCTCTTCGAGAATAGCTGTGTCGTGCTCAGCTTTTTTGTGCGCGATTTCGAGTGCGTAACCGTTGGGATCGAAGAAACAGATTGATTCAATGAATTCGTGATCGATAGGGCCGAAAGTAAAATCTCCAGCTGCGGCGATAGTATCTTTCCACGCCAGCATCGATGCGCGGCTGTCCGTCTCGAATGCGATGTGAATGTCGTAGCTGTCTTTCAGTTCGAAGTGTTGCGGTTTTGCGCGGTCGGGTTCGTCAAAAAAAGCGATATAATTTCCGTCGCCCAGTTTCATGAATAGGTGTAGAAAAGGCCTGTTCTGCTCAGTGCCGGGCGATTTCTCCAGTGACAGTGCTGCCGCCAACTTGAGTCCGAGGACGTCCTCGTAAAACCAGCGTGTCTGTTCGGCGTCGCGACAGCGCAGAGCCAAATGATGGATATTACCCAGTGGTTTGAGTGCGGCAGAAGGGTTGCTCATCGCAGGTACTCGTTTTTATAGTTAGCCGAAGAAGAATAGCAGTGCCGGCGGGGGAAAGCACCCCGTGAGCGTCTCAGGGAGATGGCTGCTTAACACTCTATTGGTCGATATCACGGGTCATATCAAACTGACGGAGGCTAATGGTTCAGCGCGCGCAAAAATTCCAGAATGCGTACATTGGTTTTCTCGCGGTAGGATTGATGATTGTAGAAGCCGTGGCTCTGGCCCTCGTAGAGCGCGATCTCACAACGCCCTCCGACGCTTTCGATGCCGTGACAAAAGGCCTTTGCCGTTGAGACCGTGACTTCCGGATCTTGCGATCCCAGCAGGATAAGGGTCGGCGGAACGGCACTGTTGAGGTGGTGAAGGGGTGAAATATCTTTCCAGTAGTCTTTCACCAGATGATGATCTGGAGTGCCCGGTGCCAGATCCAGCATAGGGTTGTAGAGTATTTGCGCCGCGGGCCGGTGCGGGGCAGGCCGCGATGCGGCGCCCGCTGCAAGCGGCAGGCCTGAACCCACTGCCGCCGCCAGATGCCCACCGGCAGAGCCGCCGCCAATAGTGATTTTCGCCGCATCAATGTGCAGTTTTGCGGCGTGTTCGACCAGATAGCGCAGTGCGGATTGAGCATCGGCCACCGCACCGCGCACATCCGGTGGCGTTGTGGGCGCGAGACGGTACTGCGCACTGAAGCAGGTAAAACCCTGCGCGGCAAAAAACTGGCACTGGCGATACAGCTGCTCGGGGTTCCCGTACAGCCAGCGTCCGCCGTGGAATAGCAATAATGCAGGTGCGGGGGAGTCGTCGGTCCGATTACGCGCCTCGAATACGTGCAGCGTTAACGTTTGCGCCCCGTTGCTCTGGTAGACAATTTTCTGGTCGGGTCGGATATCCAGCAGGTCGAATTTTTTGATCGCTACAAAGAGCAGAAGTGGCATTAGCCCCAGCAGGATGCCGCTCAGAAGATACCAGTATTTTGTCGTCACGTTGTCTCCTGCGGGGCTGCCTTACCAGTCCATTTGTAGCGATACGCCAAAGCGGCGCTTGTAAGCGTACTCGAGAATATGGGCCGCCTCGACACCGACGGTCTCCTGCCCGCCGATGGCTGCCGTATAGAACTGATCGAACACGTTCTGCACATAAAACTGCACGCGATAACGGCCGTCGCGTGCTGCAACACCCGTGTAAAAATCGAAGGTATTGTAAGGGTCGCCGACCAGCAGCGGATTATTTGCAGTGTCAAACTGTACTTCGCCGCGATAGAAGAAATTGAGGCTGGCAAAACCGTCGAAGGGCATGGACGGCACCGGGATATAGTAGGTTCCGGCGAGGTAAGCAGACCACTTCGGTGAATTGGGCATGGGCGCGCCAGAGAGATCCTGCACGCCATCAACACAGCCTTGCGCCACACTTTGGCGTGCATAGCAGGGTGCTTCCTGCCAATCGGAGAAGATGGCGTCGGTATAGGCCAGCGAGCCCTGTAGCTGAAAGTGCTCTGCGAGCTGCGCGTTGACCTCAATCTCCACGCCCTGGGTCTCAAGTTCGCCGGCGTTGGTCAGGAAGAAGATCGGGGGAAATGCGCCGGCAATCTGGGCCGAAGCCTGGAAATCCTCGAAGGTGCTGTAGTAAGCCGCCGCATTGAAGCGCAGCCGATTATCGAACCATTGTGACTTGATGCCGATTTCGTAGCTGGTCGGTATTTCCGGGTCGACGAAGACATCGCCGCTGGTGGGGCCTGAGGGCAGTGAGTTTGACCCCGGTCCCTTATAACCCTTGGCATAACTGGCGTAGATCATCGCATCGTCGGCGATATCGTGTTCGCCAATAATGCGCCAGGAACCCGCGTCATCGTCAGTGGTGGCGTCAATGGAGCCTGGCGGCGCTTCCGGTGCGGTACCCGGAAAAGGCACGACACTCTGTTTATGTCCCAGCTGGTCAAAATTGTAGCGCGCGCCGAGTGACAGGCGACTGTGATCTGTGACATTCCAGGTGGCTTGCCCGAATCCTGCAACGCTTTCATTGTCGGTATCGGTGACGCTTTTGACGGTCAGCGCCCCTGAATCTGCCAACGCTATGCCGGCCAAATCGATGAACCGAAGAAACGTTCGGTCAATCTTCTTGTGAAAGTAATAGAGGCCGGCGACATAGGTGATCTCACCTTCCGCCGGAGAGGTGATACGCAGTTCCTGCGTGTACTGTTCATACTTCTCGAAGCTGTCGTTCAGCGGCAGCGCCGTGCGTGTGTAGAGATCAGCGCGAGCCGCGCCAAAGACGTTTTCATTGGTGTAGGCCGAAATCGACGTCAGCAGGTAATCGCCCAGGCTGTAATTCACTTCGAGACTGTAGATGTCTACTTTGGTCTCACCTTTGGAGGTGTCGTTGTCCAGCACTTTATCGTTCTTGGGCCCCACAGGTCCGCCCTCGCGATCGACAACACTGCCCACAGCCACCTGGCGCAGTGGCCCAACACAGCAGGTGTGCTTGCGTTCGATATGCGTATAGTTGAACTGTGTGTTCAGGTCCTCATTGATTAACCAGCGCAGTTTGGCACGGCCTCCCCATTCGTCGCGGTCATTGAAATCATCCCCGCCGGGATACTTGTTTTCAATCATGGGGTCGCTGGTGTTGCTGTACAGGGAGACTCGCCCCAGTAGGGTGTCTTCGATAATCGGGCCTGAGACGTACCCGTAGAGATTCACTAGATTCTCGCTGCCGTAAGCGCTGCGAAACCCTGTGGCCAGTTCCTGTGTAGGATTGTAGGTGGTGATGTTCAGCAGGCCGGCACTTGAATTCTTGCCGAACAGCAAGCCTTGTGGGCCGCGCAGCACCTCTACCCGCTGCACATCGCTAAAATCCAGCACCGAGCCAGACAAGCTCCCGGAGGCAACATTGTCTACCACTGTGCCCACAGAAAGGTCTACGGAGCGACTAAAGCTATTGGTGCCGATGCCGCGAATCAGAATATTGCGTCCGGCATCGCTGGTGCTCTCGGCGAAGGTAAAGCCCGGTATCAGGCGCGACAAATCAGCGATTTGTGTTTTGTTCAATGCCGCCAACTCAGCGCCGCTGACCACTGCGATAGAGATCGCTACATCCTGCAGGCTTTCGGTGCGTTTCTGCGCAGTCACTACGACTTCTTCCAACATCTGCGCCTGCGCGGCTAATGATGCGAAGGCGAGTAACAGTGCGCCGAGGAGGCGTATTGGGCGGGTTGTATTCATGATGTGTTCAGGTCTAATTATTATGAGTTAGCTTTTGTCAAAGCAGCATAAACTCCGTGACTGCAGCAACAGCTCTTTTGTACCAAGATTTACACGGTGAGGCAATGCTCAAAGGGTATCACTGAGTCAGTTTGTCCCGAGCGTAGATCGGCGCCTCAGGAAGGCCGCAGCCACAGCAAGCGCCATTGTCCTGCGATGGGAAAACACTATGAGTAGTCGGCACCGTCAAGAAAAAAAAGTAGGGCTCAGTGTCCTCCTGGTCGCGTGGTGTTCGTTTGCGGTGGCTGCCGACGAGCGTCCCAATATTGTATTTATTTTCTCCGACGACCACGCGGTCCGCGCGGTCAGTGCATACGGCAACAGTTTGGTGGAAACGCCTAATATCGACCGTATCGCGGCGGGCGGTGTGCGTTTTGATCGCGCCTATGTTGGCAATGCGATTTGTGGGCCCAGCAGGGCAACGCTGCTCACAGGTCTGCACAGCCATGCCAATGGTTTTTATAGCAATGAGTGGTCCGGTCCGTTCGACGGCGAGCAGCAGACACTGTCAAATCTGTTGCAGGAAGCTGGTTACCACACTGCGGTGATAGGCAAATGGCATCTGTACAGTGATCCGATGGGCTTTGATCACTGGGATGTCATTGATAACGTGTTGGAGCAGGGCACTTATTACAACCCTGTGTTCAGGAGTTCGGCAGGCGTGGAAGAAACCACCGGATATGTTGCGGACCTAGTGACGGACAAAGCCATCGCCTGGCTGGCTCAGGCGAAGACAGCAGGCCAGCCGTTTTTCCTGCTCTATAACCATAAGACACCTCATCGGGATTGGCTGCCCGGACCTGAAGAACTGAGTCATTGGGATGAGGATGCGACTCTGCCGGAACCAGATTCGCTGTTTCGAGATCTCAATAGCTCGACGCAGGCACGCCGGGAAGCGCGCATGCGTATCGAAGACTATATGACCAACGCCGACGTCAAGCTCAGCATGGCGGGCAATCTGACGCCACAGCAAGAGGAACTATGGCAGCATGCGTTCGCGGCGGGTAATCGGCAGTACGAGGCATCTGACTTGAGTGATGCAGACGTCCTGCGCTGGAAGTATCAGCGGTATGTCAAAAGCTATGCCGCCGCAGTAAAGAGTATGGATCGGCAAATCGGTCGACTGCTGGATTATCTTGAAGCCAACAAGCTGATGGACAATACCATCGTCCTGTACAGCTCAGACCAAGGCTTTTTTCTCGGCGAGAACGGCTGGTTCGACAAGCGCTGGATGGATGAGGTTTCGTCACGGGTGCCGTTACTAATGGAGTGGCGGGGACGGATTGAGCCGGGAACGCGTTCAGGCGCGTTGGTGGAGAATATTGATTTCGCACCGACGCTGCTGGACGCTGCGGGTATTGAGCCAGCAAAGCCCATGCACGGGGTCAGTCTGTTGCCTTTATTGCAGCCCAATGCGCCGTCATGGGATCGCGATTTGTACTATCACTTTTATGAAAATCCAGGTTTCCACGGCGTAGCGCGGCACTATGGGATACGGACCGAGCGCTATAAGTTGGTGTATTACTATGAGAATGACGAGTGGGAGTTGTTCGATTTCGCGACTGATCCGGAAGATCAGTTGAATCTCTACGGTAAGCCCGGCTACGGTGATATCACCAAAGATCTGCAAATGCGATTGCAGAAGTTGCGCGTGCAATACAAAGTGCCTCACACCGATCCGGAAGTGCCGTGGTACCACGGTCCGCTGGTGAGGGTGGTGGAGCGCTTGATGATGTGGCTGTGAGGGAGTCTGCGATTCACGCCTGGATCACGCGTGCGTTGATGAGAGGCTGATACATCATTGATGCATCGCTTGGTGTGGACATCGCGCGTCGCGACAGATTGCTTATGGTCAGACTCATTATGGCTGCAGCCCCCGCGGGTCGATTCGAAAGATCTGCAACTGGTTTACGTCTTTGGCCTCAAACTCGCTGTGCGGTATGCCATGTTGGTCCAGACGCAGTCGGATGCCGTCGAGGTCGTTACAGCGCAGTGCCATGTGGTCAAAGTAACAGGCTGTCTTGTCATTCTGGACAGGCTTGGTGATGGCTCGATCGGTGCGGCCAGCGTAAATGATCGCCAAAGCATCCTTCGCACTGTTGGTCCTGCTCAGTCTGGTCAAGGGTGCCTGAGTTAGGTTTGAGGAATTCGCCAGCTTAGCGGCTCGACGATCGTGAGTGGCAACTCTATACCGTGGCAGTTAGTATCGCAGCCAATAAAACAATTGAAGCCAAGGCAGTTCGCCTTGGCTGGAAAGAGAGTGAGGTGGTCAGTGGTCCCAGGATTAAGTCAACGCGATAGTCGGCGAGCAAAGCACAATCAGTATCTGGCTGCAGTACTTTGTATTCTGACGCTCTGTGGCGTGCAGGCTTCGGCCGTAGCTGAAACCGCCGCAGTCACTGACAGCGCAGCACTGCCCGGAGCTGCCAAAGCACAACGCGTTCTGCAGAACACAGTTCTGTCGAGTAATCTGAATTACTCTGAATCGCGTCAACCGTGTGCTAATCAAACAGCGACCAAACAGGCGTTTTTCGGTGATCTGCACGTGCACACCAAGTATTCGCTGGACGCAAGTACTCAGGGTACCCGTACCACTCCGGCGCAGGCCTATGAATTTGCGCGCGGCGAGCGTATCGGTATCCAGCCGTGGACGGAGTCGGGGGAAGCAATGCGTTCCCTGCAACTTAAGCGGCCATTGGATTTTGCGATGGTCTCGGATCACGCAGAGCTCATCGGTGAAGTGCATATGTGCAACACACCCGAGGTTGAAGGCTATGGTTCCTGGCAGTGCCTTCTTTACCGCAACTGGTCGCGCGGGGCCTATTACCTGTTCAACTTCATGGCGACCATACGCAAGACACATATGGGGCAGTGTGGCGAAGGTGCAGAGTTATGTCTGCGCGCGGCATTGCAGCCCTGGCAGGAAATGCAGACGGCCGCTGAGCATTACTATGACCGCAGTGCCGAGTGTGAGTTTACAACCTTCATGGGTTACGAATGGACGGCTATGAACCCCTCCAACGGCGGCAACCTGCACCGCAATGTAGTGTTTCGCAACGCCGTGGTGCCGCGGCTGCCGGCCAGTTTTATTGATGAGCCCGCGGCCGAATTACTGTGGGCTTCGCTGCAGGCGAACTGCATTGGGAAGGGTGAGGGCTGCGATGCGCTGGTGATACCGCATAACTCCAATCTCAGTGCGGGATCGATGTTTACTGGGCTGGCCGGCGATGGCGAGCCAATGAGTAAAGAGTATGCGTCCATGCGCATGCGCTTCGAGCCGCTGGTTGAGATTATGCAGCACAAAGGCAACTCAGAATGTTATTTTCAGGCGGGTGTTACGGAGGATGAGCTGTGCGCCTTTGAGCAGTTGCCGCAGGACAATATTGCGGGTATGGACGATCCACCGACGCCCGATACAGGGTTTTTACGCAAGGTGCTGGTAGACGGTCTGGTGATCGAGCAGGCCGTGGGCGCAAACCCCTATCAGTTTGGTTTTATCGCCAGTACCGACACACATCTGGGCACACCCGGAGCGGCCGATGAAGATCTCTTCCTGGGTCATGGCGGTGCGGGCGTTCCGGCCGGTGAGAAGATTCCTCCGGGTTTGCCTGACAAACTGGAGTACAACCCGGGTGGACTTGCTGTGCTGTGGGCGCAAGAAAACAGCCGTGATGCGCTGTTTGATGCCATGCTGCGCAGGGAAGCTTATGGCACCAGTGGCCCTCGTATTATCAGCAGGTTTTTTGCCGGCTGGGACTTCCCGGAGGAGCTGTGCGCCGCCCCCGATCGCATCGAACGCGCCTATGCGAGCGGCGTGCCGATGGGCTCATTGTTGAAGGGTGAGCCGGGTGATGCGAGCGCGCGTCGCCCCACGTTTCTGGTGGCAGCCAGTCAGGATGTCGGTACACCGGCCAGTCCGGGCACACCCCTGCAACGCTTGCAGATCATCAAGGGTTGGGTTGATGCCAGCGGACAGCGTCATGAGCGCGTCATCGACGTCGCCGGTGATGCGGATAATGGCGCGTCTGTTGACCTCAAGACGTGCGCAACCAGCGGTCCTGGGTTTGCTGATTTGTGTTCGGTATGGGTCGATGAGGACTTTCAGCCCGGGCAGCGCGCCTATTACTATTCACGAGCCGTTGAGAATCCTACCTGTCGTTGGAGCCAGCGTATCTGCGCGGCGGCGAGTGTGGACTGTGCCGTGCCTGAAACTATCGGCGAAGGGTATGAAGGATGCTGCGCGGCAGAGCATCGCCCCGTTGTGCAGGAGCGCGCGTGGTCTTCTCCCGTATGGTACAGCCCGACGTCGACAGCCACTTTTCCTGCTGCATTGAGATGACGGACCGCAGCGCTGAGTGCTGTGCGCGCGCTGCACCGCTGCTACCGCTGGGGCGGGTTGCCTTGTTGAACTACTAGCAGGCAATTGTCAGGCAGTTGAAACGGTTATATGTGGCGAGGCTATGCTCTTCACGGAATTTGGATGACAAGGAGACTAATACGCATGAGTGATACAGCAAAGGTGGTACTCATTACTGGCGGTGGCAGTGGCATGGGTCGCGAGGCGGCCAGACGTTTTGCGGCAGAGGGCGCCACCGTAGCGCTGTTTGATATCAATACAGCCGGTATGGCGGAAACGATTGGTACGTTCGAAAATATCCACAGCTGGACGGTGGATATGACTGATTTTGCAGCCGTTTGTGCTGCGGTGCGTGAAGTAGAAGAAACGCTCGGGCCGGTTGAACGCCTCTATAATTGCGCTGCCATTATGCCCTTCGGAAAATTGGTGGAGCAGGATAACGCCATCATCCATAAGCAGATGGCGATCAACTATGGCGGTCTCGTCAATATCACGCAGGCGGTGCTGCCTGGCATGCTGCAGCGCGGCCGCGGTGATTTTGTGAGTTTTGCATCTATGGCCGGCATTATCCCGATGATGCTCACCGGCGCTTATACGGCGACCAAGTTTGCGGTGGTGGCCTTTACCGAGACGCTCTATCACGAGAACATGAATTCGGGCGTACGTTTTGCCTGCGTCTGTCCTCCTGCGGTGGCTACGCCGCTGTTGCAGCAGGGCAAGGACAGTGCGTGGCCGAAGATGCTGGAAAGCCAGGGTAATCCGATTGCGCCAAGGGTTGTGATTGAAGCGATAGAGGACTGCCTGAAAAAAGGCAAGTTTATGGTGTTGCCGACGCGCGATGCGAAGATCGGTGCCCTCATGCGTCGCCTGCTACCCGGACTGATCTGGAAGCAGGTACATCAGGTTGAGGGTTTCTAATCGGTCGACGCCCTAGGCGGTGTATCTAGGATGAAGCGCGTCGCGGTTGGCGGGTCTTGCAAGGAGGCTTAAATCACGGGAAGTCATCAGGCTTCGCGACTGCAAGGATATTGCTGTCGATGTGCTGTAGAAAGCCCTTCACGTTTTTCGCCAGCCTGCAGGCACTGGTCTCTCGCGTTATTCCCAATCCAGCGCTGGAGAATGTGCTGGTGACGGGCGCGTTGGCTCTTCAGCTAGCACTGACATCGTTCGTCTCTACGCTGGATTTGCAACAGATTCAGGCGCTGAACAAGGCGACTGTGAAGTGCGCTGGCAGGTGGCGAGTGACTGGGCGTTAAAGTTGTCTGTGGACAATGTGCCCGATGAGACCTGCCAATCCGCTGTGGGATTCGATGCAGCCCAGCGGGCGTTTCGGTTGGGTGTGCCGTTCAGTAATTGAATATTGTTGAAATTGGGCCATACTAAGAAATGAATGTCACGCGCATGGCGGTTGCCTTTTCCGTCTGCAATGATTGGCCAGATTGAGATGGCACTTACTTACGTTTGAAAGTGGCACGTAGGTGATGAATTGAAGGGTATTCGCAACTCAAGCCCCCGTGTAGGGTCTGCCCCTGTTGATGGGTAACGGTTCACGGCGGCCCCCAACCCGATACCCGGCAATTTATTGCCGATCTCGAAGTTTGTGTAACTGTCATCCTGGTCAGATATTTTATACACGCTGAATAAGGAAAATAATAATGATGTATCCCAAGTTCGTTTCATCGTGCTTACTAATAGCGGGCACAGTTTTTACTCTGGCCGCGCACGCTGCAGATAAGCCCAATATTCTTGTCATCTGGGGCGACGATATCGGCATCACCAATATCAGCGCCTACAGCGATGGCATCATGGGCTATCACACCCCGAATATAGATCGCATCGCCGATGAAGGTATACGCTTCACCGATTACTACGGTGACCAGAGCTGCACCGCTGGCCGGTCTACCTTTATCACCGGCCAGTCCGGCTTGCGCACAGGTCTAACCAAGGTGGGTCTTCCGGGCGCAGAAAAGGGACTCAATGACCGCGATATTACGATTGCGGAAGTGCTGAAAACCCAAGGCTATACCACGGGGCAGTTCGGCAAGAACCACTTGGGTGACCAGGATATATTCCTGCCGACCAACCATGGTTTCGACGAGTTTTTCGGTAACCTGTACCACCTCAATGCTGAGGAAGAACCAGAGGATCCTGATTATCCGACCGATCCACAATTTCGCAAGATGTTTGGTCCACGCGGCGTCATACACTCCTACGCAGATGGTCGTGTAGAGGATACTGGCCCCCTGACCCGCAAGCGTATGGAAACCGCTGACGAGGAATTTGTCGCCGGTGCGCAGAAGTTTATCGACAACGCGGTCAAGGAAGGGAAGCCATTTTTTGTCTGGCTAAACACTACCGGTATGCATTTTCGCACGCATATTGCGGCCAAGAATGTCGGACTGTCGGGTCAGGGATTTTATAACGATGTGATGGTGGCTCACGACCAGTTGGTCGGCCAGATGCTGGATCAGTTGGACACGCTGAAGATCGCCGACAACACGATCGTGTTCTATTCCACCGATAACGGCGTACATTTCAACACATGGCCGGACGCAGGTGTTACTCCCTTTCGCAGTGAGAAGAATACCAACTGGGAGGGTGCCTACCGGGTGCCTGCCATGGTGCGTTGGCCTGCGAAGATCAAGTCCGGTCAGATATCCAATCAGGTCATGGCTCACCTCGACTGGATGCCAACCTTTGCTGCTATCGCCGGTGACACCACCCTCAAGCAGGATCTGTTGAAAGGCAGGCAGGTAGGCACTAAGAACGCCAAGCTGCACCTCGATGGCTATAACTTTTTGCCCTACCTCACAGGTGAAGTCGAGATCGCACCGCGCCGCGAGTATATCTACCTGGAGGACAGCGGTATGCCCGTGGGTATCCGGGTGGGTGACTGGAAGCTGGTCTTCGCTGAGAACCGCGCCCAAACCATGGCGCTGTGGGCAGAGCCCTTTGTGACCCTGCGTATGTTCAAGATATTCAACCTGCGCCGTGACCCCTTCGAGCGCGCCGATCACAACTCCAACACCTACTGGGACTGGATGATCGACAAGGCGCCCCAGGGCTATAAAGGGATGGCGGTGATGGCCCAGTTCCTGTCGACCTTTAAGGAATATCCGCCGAGTCAGAAGCCTGATTCCTGGTCGATCGACAAATTGACCGATCGCTACCTTGAGGACAGGTAGCCGGTTCCGCGCTCACTAGCGCGCAGCCGCCGCTGATTCGGTCTGAAGGTTAGATTACTTCTCGAAAATGACGGGAAGGTGCTCCAATCCGCGCAGCAGAATATTTGGCATGTATTGCAGATCCTGCGGCGCGCAGTCCAGCCGCATTGATACCGTGCCGGCGAACAGTTTTTCCCATGCCACAATCATCTCCAGACGCGATAAGTGCTGACCGATACAGACGTGGGTGCCAAAGCCAAAGGCGATATGACGCTTTGCGTTAACTCTGGTGACGTCAAACTCCATGGGTGATCCGAACATCGCTTCATCGTGATTGGCGGAAAAGTACTTCAGCAATACCATGCTACCTTTGGGCAATTCCACCCCCCCGAGAGTGTGGTTCTGTTTCGTAATGCGCCACATATTTGACGTTGGTGAGGCCAGTCGCAGCGTCTCCTCTACCAGGTTGGGAATGAGTGAATGGTCATTGCGCACTGCCGCCTCCTGATCCGGATTCAGGCACAGCTGCCGGATACCCTCCGCTAACGTTGCGGTCGTTGTCTCATTGCCGGCCACCAGAAATTGCGTGCAATGGCCCAGTTGTTCCTCGATGGTCAGCGGGCGGCCGTCGATTTTAGCGTGTGCTATCAGGTTTAGTAGGTCGTCTTTGGAATGAGTGCGTCGTTCATTCAGCGCCGTTACAAACCAGTCGTACTCGTCTTTTACCGCGGCATGGGCATCCAGTAGCACCTGTTTGTCAGAGACCTGGGACAATACGTTGACATTGGCGACGGTCCAGCGAAAGGCTTCATCAAGCTTTATAAGCGGGATACCCAGCACATGCATGATCACTGACAGCGGGAGAGGTCGTGAGAACTTCTCGATAAAGTCGAACGGTTCGCCGCAGGGAATCTCATCAACCAGTCGCCCCGCTAGTTCGTTGATCCAGGGCCTGAAATGCTCGATATTTTTCGCCAGGAAGAAGTCCCTGACGATATCGCGATAGGCTTTGTGCTCGGGGTCATCCACGGTAAGCAGAGTGCCTTTGCCGAGGTTGTAGGTTTTCGCCATGGCGGCCTTGACGTCGGCATCAAGGTCTTTAGCCGAGCCCAGCGCGAGAGTGAACTCGTTGGAGAATACCGCCTCGTTCTTGTGTGCTTCGCGCACCAGCGCATAGTTGGAAATCACGAACACGCCCGATGTCGGGTCCTGGTAGACTGGCTGTTGTTCACGTAGGGTTTGATCGTAGTGGTAGGGGCACTTCAGGGTGTTGCTGTCAAAAAGAGGCATGTCCGCGAGCACGCGGGTGTCATTGCTGGTAGGTGCTGTCACGGTTTCATCCCCCGCTGAATATGGAGGGACAGTATGGGCGGTAAAAATAAAACAGTCAATCCTGATTTTATTTCACTGCGAGCGCTTTTTCAGAGAGGGGACGAGCAGGCCTTGATCAACTCATCCGGGCTCGGCAAGTCTGCTTCACAGCCCTTTTTGCAGGCGCGTGTTGCCTCTCCCCATTGCAGTGGATTAAGAATGCACCCGATGTAGCAGGGCGCTGCAGCAATAGCAATTTTGCGCATGGCGCAATCATGGCCCTCCTTACCGAGAAACTTCACGCCCTCCGGTGCTGAAAAGTTCTCAAAGATGTCCATGCCCTCACCATTAGGCGCCAGTTCCGGCGTCGGCTGGCCATCTGCCGTCAGGTTGCCGGTCACAAACAGCACAGCATTGGCAATGAGCTGTTGATAGGCCGTATTCTTCATGGTCTCTTCGCTGTGCCCCAGCGTCGTCCCGAATACCGGCGTGCCACTGCGGTAATCAATCCAGGCTGTAGTCTGCGGTGTGCCGTCCTCGCCCATGGAAGTCAAAAGACTTTGTCCGGTAAATTTGAGGTTGGTATACAGTTCATCCGCCCCCAGAGTCCAGTCCTCGGTAACACCTGTAAGGATGGGGTGTGATCCGTTCTGGACTTGCCGCAGTGCCCGCAGCGGCTCATGCGTTTTCGTTTTCAGGCCGAACAGCGGCCACCAAAGATCCGTGTCACGAAACGAATGCATACTGCAATGGATAAGGACCGCCGGTACGCCCAACTCCTCTGTCTGGCGACGCATATTAGCAATGAGCTCACTATCCACGTTATCTGCCATGCAGATATTGTAAATGAGGACATCGTAGCCCTCGGAATAGTCCGTGGTTTTCCAGCGCTCTGGTTCAGCGAGTGAGACGTCAAAGCGAACATTAGCGCGTTCGACGATGCCGTGTGCGAGGTCCCACGTCTGTTGCTCATAATTGTGGTAGACGCCCTGGCTGGTTAGGATTAAGGCTTTTAGCGGCGTCGGTAGTGCAATACGCTCTTCGGTCTCGGTTTTCGTCTCGAGGCTCACATTGCCAGTGTTATCAAGCTCTACCATGGGATCTTCGATAGTATTTAACGGCAGATCTGACCTTGCATCGATGAGCGGATCGACGGGGGCGTCGACGGCCATATCGTCGGCGGCGTAAGTGTGTGAACTCAGACCCAATAGCAGCACTGACACACAGATCGATAAAACACGAAGCATTGAAGCGTCCCTTTGTTATTCTCCCGGCGGTTAACGACCTGGAAACCCGGTCACAACTCACAAGCGAGAGGTTAGCGCTCTACATCTAAATCCTAGAACTCTAATAGTATCAGGAAAAAAGAGTCACCTATCAATCCAAACAGCGCAATGGCGAAACCTCCTGTACCGGCGGCCATGCAGTGAAGAAGTGAAGACACTCCGGGCCGTCCGAGCAATATTGCAAGTGATTTCCAAGCGTTTTGTGACTTGCTCGCGATGGACTTGGACTTGGACTTGGACTTGGACTTGGACTTAAACAGGCACGGCAACTAGACGCCAAAGACGGTATTGGGTATTTCAGTGCCTGTCGGTTTCTGTGACGCGGCTCTCACTGTCACCTACTAAGTACGTGCGCCCCAAAGCTCGCTACTGCGCCGCTTGTACGGCGCTTTGTGAGCGCTTCTAACACAACCGCACAGCGGTGCCTCATTAGAACGGGGCCGGACCGGGGAAACGCTTACGCAACTCAGGCTTGAGCAGTTTTCCCGACGGATTTCTGGGCAGTGCGTCTACAAATTCAAAGAGCTGCGGTACTTTGTAGTCTGCCAGATTTTGTTTGCAGTACGCTTTCAGCGAGTCGACAGTGGGTGAGGTGCCCGCTGCAGGAACAATAATCGCCAGTGGCGTCTCGCCCCATTTTTGTGAGGCGACACCAATTACGGCTGCTTCGTGTACCTCTGGGCAAGCTGCGAGTATGTTTTCCAGCTCCGCCGGATAGATATTCTCACCGCCGGAGATGATCATGTCCTTCATGCGGTCGCAGATCGTCACGAAGCCATCGCTGTCCCATCTGCAGATATCTCCGGTATGCAACCAGCCATCCCGCAGGGTCTCGGCGGTGGCTTTAGGATTATTCCAGTATTCTTTCATCAAGTGTCTGCCGCCCACCAACAGTTCGCCGGCCTGCTCCGATCCCATTGGAATGGTATTGCCTGCACTGTCGACGATCTTGATGTCGGTGTGCATCTGTGGACGACCGCAGGAGCCCACCTTGGCTTCCGCATCCTCATGCAGCAGCAAGGTGCCGGGGCCGCATGACTCAGTCAGTCCGTAGGCCTGGAATATACGGATGCCCAGCGCCTCATAGTCATGCAGGAGAGACACCGGCACTGGAGCGGCGCCGGTCGCAATCCAGCGCACCGAGGATATGTCGTTTTGCTCGCGTTCCGGCGTCATCAGCATGAACCGCAGCAGTGCAGGAACAGCCATAAAGATTGTGACCTTCTCCTGTGCAATGCAGCGGAACATCACGCCGATGTCCAGCTCGCGCATGATGATGCCGCTGCCGCCACGGTGCACCAGCAGCGAGGCCGGACTGAGGCAGCCGACGTGAAACATGGGCAGCGCGAGCAGCCAGCGATCGCCGTCGCGCATGTCCGAGGTAGACATACTGGTCAGCTGTGACCAGAGCATGCCGTCGTGGCTGTGCACGGCACCCTTGGGCCGACCGGTCGTGCCGGAGGTGTACATGATAAAGAGATTGTCGTCATCCCACGCGCCCGTTGGGGGTTCGCTGCTATCTGACTGCGCCGATACCTGCTCGTAATCCAGTGCCCATGCTGGAGTGCCAGCGTCGCAGTTCTCTCGGCGAATCCAATGCTCGATAGCAAGTTCACCCTGCGCGCCGCTGTGCAGCGCAGTGACCGCCTCGTCAAAATCTGAGTCATACACCAATGCCCTGGCGCCGCTGTCCTGCAAGATAAAAGCGATTTCTCCCGCCACAAGGCGCCAGTTCACGGGCACCATCACGGCGCCAATCTTGGCAACAGCGAAGTAGGTCTCCACAAATTCGACGCTGTTTTTGAGCAAAACGGCGACCCTGTCGCCGGGGCAGACGCCCAGGGCTAGCAGGGCATTCGCCATACGGTTGGAGCGGGCATTGAGTTCGGAGAACGTAAAGCGGCGATTGCGCTCGAACTCGACGATGGCCTCGCGGTTGGGGCAGATTTGTGCGCGTTTAGTGAGAAGCAGTCCAATATTTGTCTTCATAGCCCAGTATTAATGGTAGTGAATGAGCGCCGTAGTATTCCATCAAATGAGCGTTGTGGGTAGCGCCGGAAGCGATGCACTGCGGCCGCGTGATGACCGCTGTGCGCAGGACTGTGTTCTGGCAGCACTTGGGTCATAGTTTGGTGGGCAACGCGTCGCAGAGCAAGGCGAGTAAGCTCGAGGTCACGGCCAACGCCTGAGCACACTACCAAATAGTGATACGTTGTTCAGGCGGAAGAAATAGCGCGTGATCCGGCGTTACATCAAACGCTTCGTACCAGGCATCCATATTGCGAATTACGCCGTTGACGCGGTATTCGCCGGGACTGTGCGGAGCAGTGAGCAACCTGCTTCTGAGGAAGTCGTCGGTTTGAATGTTGCGCCATAACTGCGCCCAGGCGAGGAAGAAGCGCTGTTCGCCGGTTAGTCCGTCGAGTACAGGTGCCGCGCCATTGTGTGAGTCCTTGAGGAAGTTTTGATAGGCGTGAAAGGCTATCGACAGGCCACCCAAATCGCCGATATTCTCGCCCAGTGTCAGCTCGCCGTTAATATTGGTTCCTGCAACCGGCTCGTACGTGTTGTACTGGCCAACGAGGGCCTGAGTCTGTGCTTCAAAATGCTGCCGTGATTCTTCAGTCCACCAGTCACGCATAACGCCTTCGCCATCGGAGCGACTGCCCTGATCATCGAAGCCATGTCCCATCTCATGACCGATAACGGCGCCGATGGCGGCAAAGTTGGCAGCGGGGTCTGCGTGTGGATCAAAGAACGGCGGTTGTAAAATCGCAGCAGGGAACACGATTTCGTTGCGCGATGCTGAATAGTACGCATTGACTACCTGAGGGTTGAGCATCCATTCCCAGTGGCGTCTAGGCGCTGCAAGTTTTGCAAGCGCATCATTGACATACCAGTCATTGATGCGTCGGTTATTGCCCAACAAATCGTCGGGCTTGATGACAACAGAGCTGAAATCCTGCCACTGGTCAGGGTAGCCAATTTTGGCAACAAATCCGTCCAGCTTCGCAAACGCTTCTTTTTTTGTCGCCGTATCCATCCACGTCGATTCCTCTATTCGCTGGCGGAATGCCTCGCGAATAAAGTGAATGTACTGCTCCATCATTGCCTTGTTTTCAGGAGGAAAATAGCGGTCTACATAAAGACGACCGAGTACTTCGCCGAGGTTGTTGCTGACATATTCCAGTGCGCGGAGCTCGCGGTCGCGCGGCTCTTCTACGCCTTGCAGTGTGCGCTTGAAGAAGTCGAAATTAGCCTCCTGGAAATCTTTGGGTAAGTAGGGCGCCTGGTTGTTAATGAAATGAAAGGCCAGATAAGAGCGCAACGTATCCAGTGGTGTGTTGGCCATGAGTGCCGCGGTTTCTTTTATAGCGGTGTCGGATCTGACGATAAACCTGTTCTGGTCACCGACTTGGCTCTCATCCAGAAAGCCCTGCCAGTCGAAGCCGGGCGCGAACGCCATCAATTCCTTGCGGCTCATTGCATTGTAGTTTTTCAGGCGATCGCGTTGCTGTGTCGGCGTCCATTGACGCTGGGCAATATCCGTTTCGAAGCTGAGAATATTTTCGGCGCGCTCGCCAGGGCGGTTGATACCTGCCTTTGAGAAGAGGCCCTCAATGTAGGTCAAATAGGCGCTTCGCACAGCGGGGAATGGCGCATCATCGCTCAAATAGAACTCGCGGCCCGGCAGACCCAGCCCACTTTGACCCAGGTACAGGGCGTAGTTGTCTGGTGCTTTTTGGTCTAGATCCACGCCGATGCCAATCACTGAGTCCTGCAGTGGTCGGGCCATCCAGCGGGCGATCTGTTCTGGTGTTTTGATCTCCAGAATATCGTCAATTTCTGCTTTGAGCGGCTTGATACCGATGGCCTCGATGCGAGCGACATCCATGTAGCTACTGTAGAGGTTGGCCAGTTGGTCTCCGCCTGAATCGCGTTGGTCAGCGCTGGCCAGCAAATCTTCCATAATGGCCTGAATCTGGTCTTCGGTACGCAGGAAAACTTCTGTGAACGAGTCCATTTTGGGCATGCCCTGTGGAAACTCTGCCTGCTTGATCCAGCCCTCGTTGACATAGGCAAAAAAATCATCGCCGGGTGCGACCGATGTAGAGAAGTGCTGGGTTTCCAATCCCCATTCTCCAAGCATTGCTTTGTCGCTCTTCCCTGACTCACCAAGCACCACACAGCTAGCGCCAACCATGCAGAGCGCCAGGATAATTTTTGAAACAGTGTGCATGGCGGATCCTTCTAAGTCGCGCTGTGAGAGTTGCCCAATACAAGTTGGTGATATCAGTGATAGTGCATCGAAACCACAGGTGGTGTACAGCGCGCCACCGCTTATCGACCCCCTTGCGGCCCCGCCATCACTTATGCGGCGCCACTCCCGCGATAGAGTTGCTTACTATTTCCCTTGTGGTGGACAGCCGACGCATTAAAATAATATGAGTTTATAACCTCTCCCGCCAAGAGTGGTCCGATATCAGCGTTGCGCATTTGTGGTGACGTCCAGGAGGTAATAGTAGTAATGGCAGTATCCAGGATCACGTCTCCCAAGCCCTACATGCGCTCAAAACCTCGCGCCACAATTGATTGGACTAAATACGATACGGGTGAGTTTTACGACGAGATTATTACCCCGGCGCGGCGCGCTCGACCCGCTACCCGCGGCCTCGTGGCGTTCATGCGCAAGCAGACTATTAAGCACCTTATTTCTCGACAGCAAGCTGCTGATCTGGCGATCCAGGAGATGGGCATTACCTTTACGGTCTACTCAGAGGGCCAGAACATTGATCGCTCGTGGCCCATGGATATTATCCCGCGCATTATTCCGCTCAGCGAGTGGCAAGTGTTGGAGCAGGGTTTGATTCAACGCCTGACCGCCCTCAATTTTTTTATTGACGATATCTATAACAAGCAGCAAATTCTCAAGGACGGCGTGGTTCCCAGAGAGATTATCGACAGCTCGCCGGGATTCCTGCGGCCGTGCGTGGGGGCCAAGCCGCGGCATGGAGTCTGGTCCCATATCTGCGGCTCAGATCTGGTGCGCGATGGGGACGGCACTGTATATGTGCTGGAAGACAACCTGAGAGTGCCCTCGGGCGTGTCTTACATGCTGGAGAACAGGGCGATCTCCAAGCGGGTATTGCCACAGTTATTCGAGCGCAACTCAATTCTGCCGGTTGCAGATTATCCCTCGCAGTTGTTCGACATGCTGACCTCACTGTCGCCACGGCGCAGCATTCGTCCGGAAATTGTGGTGATGACGCCGGGCACCTTCAATTCGGCCTACTTTGAGCACGCCTATCTGGCGCAGCGCATGGGTGCGGAGTTAGTAGAGGGCTCTGATCTGATGGTGGACAGCCAGGACAAGGTTTTTATGAAGACCATACGTGGATTGGCGCCGGTAGACGTCATCTACCGGCGTATCAATGACGACTATCTGGATCCCGACGTTTTTCGCCCTGAATCGACACTGGGCACCCCGGGACTATTTCGTGCCTGGCGCAAGGGTAATGTCGGTTTGGCCAATGCGCCTGGCGCCGGTGTTGCCGACGACAAGGTGATCTACACCTTCGTGCCGGCCATCATCAAGTACTACCTCGGTGAAAACCCGATTATCCCGAATGTGCCTTCATTCCTGTGCGTGAACCCCAAAGAGCGTAAGCATGTGTTGGCTAACCTCCCCACCATGGTGGTGAAGCCGGCTAATGAATCGGGTGGCTATGGCATGCTCATAGGGCCTGCCGCAAGCAAAAAGGAGCTGGCCCTGTTTGCCGACCTGATTAACAAGAACCCGCGTAATTACATGGCGCAACCGGCTCTCAAGTTGTCGACAGCGCCGACGCTGTGTGGCAACAACATTGAGCCACGGCACCTCGATTTGCGGCCATTTATATTGCAGGGCAAGAAGCATTATGTGACCCCCGGCGGCCTGACACGCGTGGCATTGCGCAAGGGTTCGCTGGTGGTGAACTCCTCTCAGGGTGGTGGCAGTAAAGACACCTGGATTGTCGACACGGAGGCTCACTAATGCTGTCCAGAGTTGCAGAGCGTGTTTACTGGCTGGGTCGTTTCCTGGAGCGCACAGAGAACACCGCGCGCCTGTTACTGGTGAGGCATAACGCGGTGCTGGACCTACCAAAGGAAGTGCAGCCGGGCTGGGACTTGTTATTGCAGGTGCTGGGTGCCGAGGAGGCCTTTGCCAAGCTGCCCGGTGCAGCCACCGAGAAAAACATTATCAGTTTTGTGTTCGGAGAGCGGGCGAATCCCTCGTCTATCATCAGTTCGCTTACCGCCGCGCGTGAAAACATGCGCACTACGCGCGAAATACTGCCCAGTGAAACCTGGGAGCGCGTCAATAGTCTGTATTTGAGCGTGGCCCGACGGAGCAATAAGGATTTACCGCGCGGCGTGCGTCACGCTGTATTGAATAACATCGTGCAGTGCTGCCAGCAGGTGACCGGCATGCTCGCCGGGTCGATGAATCACGACGCCGCCTACCAGTTTGTGCGCCTGGGCAGGAACCTTGAGCGGGCTGACATGAGTACGCGGATCATTGACGCGGCGTCGGCCGGTTTGATGGGTGATATTGAGGAGACGTCGCCATTTCGCAATGTACTGTGGATCAGTGTGCTGCAATCCCTCAGTGCCTACCAGATGTATCGATTGGATGTACGCAGTACTGTCAACCGTCAGGACGTGCTGGCTTTCCTCTTTCAGAGTACTGTCTTCCCTCGGGCAATCGCACATTCCCTGCTGGAGATCGAAAACAGTATGAAGTTGCTGCCCGATCCCAAGAATGCGCGTGATGTGGTGGCGACTTTGCGGCGTCAACTCAAAGAGACCGATTGCAGTGCGCTGGCAGGATCAGAACTGCACAACTTTATAGACGTATTGCAGATGCAACTGGTAGAGGTTCACAGCGCGATTGCTGTGCGTTGGTTTACTCATGAAAGCAGCTGATCCCATAAGTCAGAGGCAGTGTTCGATGTGCAGGTTAATGGTGAGTGTAGGCGATGCAGCGCTATAAAATTGTCCACCACACGTATTACAACTTCTCCGATCCGGTGTCGCTGGGCACGCACGAGCTGCTGCTGCGTCCACGGGAAGACCACACACAGAGAATTGAGTCTTTTGATCTGCAGATCAGGCCGCAGGCCTCGCTGCTGTGGCATCGCGATGTAGAGGGGAATTCTGTCGCCGTTGCCGATTTCAAGCGCCTTGGCATACAACAACTAGCGATCGAAAGCGAAGTGATGGTTCAGCGATTCAATGAGGACCCACTGGACTTTATCGTTGCTGACTATGCCGTGCATTACCCGTTTAACTATTTGGAAGATGATGTGGTGTTACTTGAGCCCTACAGGGCGCTGGCAAAAAGGCAGGCTCGCAGTGATATCGCTTCTTGGGTCAGTGGCCTGTGGCAGGACTCCGAGAGTATACAGACTTACGCTCTATTGCTGCGTATTGCACAGCATATCAATGTTACGTGTACCTATAGGGTGCGCGAAGAGCCTGGCGTACAAACGTCCAAGCAGACCTTGGACAGCAATACGGGCTCATGTCGCGACTTTGCCTTTCTATTTATGCAGGCAGCACAATCCCTCGGCCTGGCTGCGCGCTTTGTAAGTGGTTATCTTCATCAGCAGTATTCGACCGATAGTGGGTCTACGCATGCCTGGGCGGAAATATACTTGCCGGGTGCAGGTTGGCTGGGTTTTGATCCCACTATTGGCGACATTGTGGGCGCCAACCATTTTGCAGTGGCTGTTTCCCGTCTGCCAGAAGCTGTGCCGCCGGTATCCGGGTCATTCCGGGGGGGGGGGCGATCGACTCTAGACGTAGGCGTTTGGGTGAGCCGCTGCTAGTGATCAGCCACACTGCATTCATTAATGCCAGCGTAAAGTAGTGTCCGCCAAGCAGGATCTAATCTACAGCGTGATCTTCACTGCGTCGGCACACGCGTTGGCGTTCTGTCGCGCCTGCTCAATGGTATCAGCGAGCGCCAGCGCAACACCCATTCGTCGTGAGCCCGAAACCGCGGGCTTCCCAAACAGACGTAGTTGCGTGTCGGGTATTACCAGGGCGTTTTCCAGATTACCGAATTGAACGTTTTCGCTTTCGCCTGAAACCAAAATTACGCTGGAGGCGCTGGGTCCGTTTTGCCGGATCGAGGGAATGGGTAAGCCTAGAATGGCGCGGGCGTGCAGGGCAAACTCAGACAAATCCTGCGACACCAGGGTGACCAGGCCAGTATCATGGGGCCGTGGTGATACCTCACTGAAAATGACTTCGTCGCCCTTGATGAAAAACTCCACACCAAACAGGCCACTGCCGCCCAGTGCAGTAGTCACTTTCTCTGCCATCGATTTTGCGCTGGACAATGCCGTGGGCGTCATTGCCTGTGGTTGCCATGATTCGCGATAGTCTCCGGCCTCCTGGCGATGCCCGATAGGTGCGCAAAATGAGGTGCCATCCCGATGACGAACGGTGAGCAGGGTGATTTCAAAATCAAAATCCACAAAGCCTTCGATGATCACTTTGCCCTTGCCTGCGCGACCGCCCGCTTGCGCATACTCCCACGCCGCACCGATTTCGCTGGCGTCTTTTAATAAGGACTGGCCTTTGCCCGAGGAACTCATGATGGGCTTGATCACACAGGGCAGGCCGATATTCTGCACCGCGTTCAGGTACTCATCCTTCGTTTCCGCAAACTGATAAGTACCGGTTTTCAGGCCCAGTTCTTCGGCCGCAAGCCGCCTGATCCCTTCGCGGTTCATGGTCAGCTGTGTGGCTTTGGCCGTGGGAATGACGGTGAAACCTTCTGACTCCAGTTCGGCCAACGTGTCGGTCGCAATGGCTTCAATCTCTGGCACGATCAGATCGGGTCTTTCCAGTTCAATAATCTGGCGCAATGCGTCGCCGTCAAGCATGTTAATAACATGCGAACGATGAGCGACCTGCATCGCGGGCGCATTGGCGTAACGGTCTACGGCGATCACCTCCACACCCAATCGTTGCAGTTCGATGACTACTTCTTTGCCCAGCTCGCCTGATCCACAGAACAGCACCTTTTTCGCTCCGGGGCTTAGGGGCGTTCCAATAGACACAGGCATAGCGGTTACTCTTGTAGTTGTTTTGACCCGCAAAGGCGCGTCGGGAGGCGGAAGGGGTATGCCCTCGACGCTGCGAGGGCTGCGGTACATCAGCGACGTCTGCCGCGGTAAAGAATATAAAACGGCACCAGAAAGACGATAGTGAGTAACGCCAGTAGTACTTGCACGCCAAAGCGGTCCAGAACCCCATTGACTATACCCTGGAAAGTCGGATTGTAGTTGGCTGGCATTGGTAATACGTTGTTATCGATGACGTATTGCTCGTAGTGAGTAAGCATCGCCTGAAAACGCCCCGGCATTTGGTCCTTCAGGTCGTCTGTCTCACCGGGGTCGGTCACGATATTGTACAGATGCCATTCATTGTCGCCGACCGGAAGGATATTCAGGACGATCTTGTAATCGCCCTGGAACAATGCCGCGTTACCGCCCAACTCATAGCCGATGGTGTCTGTTGCTGAGTAAATACGCTCGACCTCACCACGGATGAGCGGCAGCAGGCTGCGACCGACTATACTTTCCACCGGGCGGCCACCGAACCTCCCCGAGGGTGGGCTGACGCCTGCAATATCCAGAATTGTGGGCGTAATATCGGTGACGTAGGTCAGTGCATTGATCGGCTGAGCCCGCGCCGGGATGGATTCACCGGCGATGATCAGGGGCACACGCATACCACCCTCTCCGGCATAGAATTTGTAAAAGTCCAGCGGTGAAGCCGCTGCACTGGCAAAGCTGGGGCCGATGGTGTTAAGGCTGCCTTTAAGCCCCAGTGTTTCGTAGTCATTCACATAACCCTGCTGCCACAGGGCAACGCGCATTGCCAGGCTGCGCGGATCGTCTCCACCCGAAGCCTCACTGCCATTGTCGGACGTAAAAATGAAAACGGTGTTGTCGTATTGCCCGGTTTCTTTCAGATAGTCGACGAGGCGGCCCAGATGATGATCCATGGCATCGATCATGGCGGCGTACACCGCCATGCGTTTCGCATGGTAGCGCTGCTCTTCCTCGGAGAATGAATTCCAGTCGCTGGTCGTTGACATGTTCACCATGGGGGTGTTTCTAGGAACAATGCCTAGCGACTCTGCACGCGCCCGGCGCTCCTGACGCAGTTCGTCCCAGCCGCCGTCATAGACGCCCATATACTTGTCGATAAACTCTTGTGGCGCCTGGACAGGAATATGGACAGCCTGAAACGGCACATAGGCGAAAAAAGGTTGGCCATCGCCGGCGTTGGACGCAATGAACTCAATGGTCTTGTCGATCAAAAAGCGCGATGAATAAAAGTCCTTGGGCAGTTCAAATTCTTCCCCATCGGCAAACCAGTTAGCCTTTTCATAAATAGCCAGATACGGTTTCTGCTCCCAGTTGTCCGCGCCGGAATCAGCCATAGTCACGGTGCGTTCGAAGCCGCGGCGAAAGGGCAGCAAGTCCGGCGTTTTGCCCAAGTGCCACTTGCCCGCCATGTAGGTGTGGTATCCCGCCGCGTGCAACAGGCTGGCCACTGTCACCACGTTATGGCCGAGTTCGCCACGGTAATTGGCGTGCGCCGCCTGCTCGGGTGGGATGGTCTCGGGAATGTTCGGTACGCCGTTGCGGTGGCTATCTACACCCGTCAACAGCATTCCGCGGGTCGGTGCGCAGCTGGCAGCGGTATGGTAGTTAGTGAAACGAATGCCATTGTCTGCCAGCGCAGAGAGCGTAGGCGTTTGCACCTCGCTGCCATACGGCGCGATATCACTGAAACCCAGATCGTCGGCGATGACGAGCACGATGTTGGGTGGTGCGGCCTGCGCCCAGATGCTGTGCAATGACGCTGCCGCCGCGAGCAGGAGGATGGCATAACGCACAAACGGAGTACCCTGCGGGTGAGCCATGTTCTATTTTTCCTGCGACAGTCGGGAAGAGGCCAGAAGGAGTAAAGTGGCTATCACAACTTCGACAACGATCATGCTCAGCGCAAGGGCGGCATCATGCACCAGCCAGGCCAGCACACGCAAAACGGCCGCCAGTGCTAGCAATAATGCCGGTGCCTGAAACCAGGCGCGTGTCTGCGTTATCAGGCCAATTAATATCATCGTACCCATGCCAATGAAAAAAGCGCCGATATCGGCGATCTGAGAGCTCAAACCCACGCCTTGCATTAGTGTCATGCCCAGCCCCGGTGCCGCCCCTGCCGGATCAACCACCCAGCGCAAACCCATGACTACAAACAAAATAGCGGGGAGGCTAACCAATATGCGAAATACTGTTTTCATGAAATGACCCTTTATTGTTTTGGAATGTAGTCGTTTGTTCGGGAACTGCGCAGACGAGACCCGGTATAAAAAATCGTCCACGCCCAGTGGATGCTGTCGCGTCTATTGTTGTCGTTAAAGTAACTGACGCAACCGCCATTGCTCCAAACGTTTTGTCGTGGTGCATGTCGTAGCGTTTTCATGTTGTCTGTATCGACCAGGAAGCTGGCGATATTCCAGCCCCGAAGCTTCTTCAGCTCGCTCAGAATGTAGGCGAGCCGTGCACCTATGATGATGAAAGCAGAGCTGAAAGTATATAAGTGGGTGTCGAGGGTCAAAACACCATGGCGCCAGTGTTCAGTGCCAGTGCTGAGGTCAATCTGCGGCAAAATTATTACATCGGCTTCGCAGTGGGAGCCGTCAGCTGCCATGCGGGTCGCCTGCGAGGCTTTCACACCATTGTGCCGGGTCCTGCCAAAGCTCTGCAGAGACAGCGGATTTATCCAGAGCCTCTGCGGCCTGCGTCATCAGGGCTTGAATTTGTTGGTTATCCCATTGCCGCTCCGCTGGCCCGTAGCCGGGCATTAGCAGTTGGTCGTCTTGTCGCGCGGCAATCGCCATGGCGGCGCAACTTGCCTCCCTGGCAAGCCGTTTGTAGTTGCTGGGCTTGTAACGACTGATCCCGCCGGTAATGGGTGAAATGGCGTCGCCAAAGATGGCTTTGCTGCCCAAACGGCGCACGGGTGAATGCGCAATAGTAAAACCGCCGTCGGCGGCCAGCACCGTTACCGCAATGCCTTCCTCAACACCTTGTACGAAGCCCCGGATCTTACCTGTGTCGCGATCCAGCAAGCCGAAGCCGTTTTCCATTAGTAGCGAGTTTTTACCCAACTCGCGACTGGCACCTATCGCAACGGCTATGCCGTTTGCAGTAATTGTGGGCGTTAGCGTATTGACATTGACGTGATCGGGAAATACATCCAACTGCGCAGTCCATGCCTGCTCGGCGTGATCGCCCCGGTCAAACAGTTTGATAATATCTTTACGCGTGACGACATAAAGCTCGCGGTTGTCGGCAGAAACGGCGACTGACGCGGCCACCTGCTCGCCGACATTAATGCGCCATATTTCCTGTAGGTTGCGATCCAGCGCCATGACATTGCCGTTCTCATCAGTAAGGTATAGGCGCTGACCGTCATTGCTGACAGTCGGGGTAGAGCCTGTGCCGCCATCAAAGTCGTACCGCGCTGCGATGTCCATCGATAGTTGTTCGCCGTCAGAGACAAGATCCAGTGCATAGAGCGCACCGTTCTCTGAGATACCGTCCGCGCTGCCGTCGACTTCGTCCGGCGCAGTGGCCGCGACAAATAATCTGCCCGTATTGGGGTCTACCGCATAGAAATTTGAAACCTCGGACCCGGCGCCAAAGATCACGCGCACCATGCCGCTAAACAGGCCTCCTGCCAAAGGCGTTTTGCCAAAGCGCTGCTCTGCGATCTCGTCGCCACGATCCAGCACCCATTGTGATGGCATGTGCCGCGCGGTACTGGCAGCGCTTTGGCCAGGCAGTTCGAAGGGTGTGGCGAGTAATTGCTCGCCCGTGGCGCGAGCCAGTATTGCGATCTTACCGTCTTCAGTTACCACGGTGAGTGCGTCCAACTGAGGGATGTAATTGACACCCCAGGCATGCGGTGCCAGTTCGCCCGGGTAAGACAGGCCAGTGGGTTTGTGCCACAAGACTTCCCCTTGCGGTGTGACGGCCCACGCCCAGTGGTAGGTTGCATGGTAAATCGTCTGCCTGTCTGCCTGTTCAGGTGTGTCCAGAATCAGCGGCGCTCCCGCACCTTTGCTGTCGCCCTTGTGCGGCAGCGTCCAGACTCGTTCTCCGTTGTCGGGATCAAGCACCACCAGGCTGACATCCTCCTGCGGGTAAAGCGGACTGAAGTAGATTTGCCCCAGATTATCCAGCGTCGGACCCTCGGGGATATACATATCCTGTTCCGCCACCCATGCCAGTTCTTGCTCTGGTGCTGTGGCGATCCAGAGTTGATCAGAGTTGTTCAGGCCAACGTGCATAGTGCGAAACGTAATCGGTGCTGCCATATACGCGCCGGGCAGGCCGACCGTCGGGTTGCCCTGTGGTCGCCACTGGGTGCCGCCGTCGTCGGGTATGACGCGCGCCGCAGGGGCCGCCGTAAACTGCTGCCAACCGGCAAAAGCAGCAATGGCGGCAATGGCGATGACAGCCAGTAACAGGACAAGTTTTTTCATAGCTAGGAGTCTAGCAGTCGTGATTTTATTGCTATGGATGACATGGTGACCTGCCTTCAAACAATGATCATCCTGCGATAGTAACAGGCCTCCGCCTCAAGCATACTGGTATTTCGGTTACTTTAGGCAGAAGCCCATGACGGAGCAGGATGTGACAGAGGTCGACGCGACGGGCCTGGATTGCCCGATGCCTCTTTTAAAAGCCAAGCGAGCATTGAATGCGATGTCAGTGGGGCAGCGCTTACGCGTACTTGCAACCGACCAGGGTTCGGTCAGGGATTTCCAGGTTTTTGCTGAGCAGTCAGGCCATTTACTGCTCGACAGCGCCGAAGTGGACGGGATTTACGCCTATTTATTGGAGAAATCTTGAGCTGTTTACTGCAGCGGCTAGCGACAAGGTTTGATCGATACTATGCTTCTCTGCTGTGCAATGCATTTCCAAACTCACTGACTACCTTGCAGTGCAAGCGGATTAGTTTGCCCACTACAATATACACAATAGCACTTTGGTCGAAGCTATCAGGTTGACTTCGGCGCTATACTCCAGCGCAGTTTGATTGCGGCCTTGCCGTCCCCCCACCATCGCAGTTCGGGTTTTTTATGCTGGAAATTTTCAAGAAGTGGTACAGGCGCTACCTGTTCGAAGAAGAATCGGTGTTGTTGTTGGTGTTACTGACGCTTTCCGTGATTCTGTTGATGACCATCGGCGATATTCTTGCACCGGTACTCGCGGCCATCGTGCTCGCCTACCTCGCCCAGGGTCTCTCAACGCAACTACAGAAGTTAGGTTTGCCAGAGTGGCTGGGAGTGGCGGTATCCTACTTGGCCTTTGTGGGTGTATTTTTTGGATTTTGTTTCGCGTTGTTACCGCTGGTATGGCGGCAAACATTAAGCCTGTTCAGCGAGATGCCTGCGATGCTGGATACTGTGCGACATTTTCTCGGAGTGCTTCCCGACCGCTACCCGGACATTGTGAGCAGAGCGCAACTGGCTGATTTAATCACGGCCGCGCAAAATCAGTTTGCCGGAATGGGCCAGACGCTGGTCAAAGGTTCATTGTCGTGGATTCCCGGTTTGCTCACGGTGATGGTCTACTTGATCCTGATCCCTTTGCTGGTATTTTTCTTTCTCAAGGACCGGAGGGTGATCCTCGGCTGGCTGAGCAGCTTTCTGCCTGCGGAACGGCCCCTGTTGCGACGCATCTGGAGCGAGATGAACCAACAATTTGCCAATTATGCTCGCGGCAAGGTGCTGGAGATACTGATAATCGGTTCGGTCAGTTACTTCTCCTTTGTCTGGCTGGGGCTCGATTATGCGGCTCTGCTGGCTTTATTGGTGGGGCTGTCAGTCATCGTCCCCTATATAGGTGCCACCCTCGTCACGCTGCCAGTGGTGTTAGTTGCTTTTTTCCAGTGGGGGTTCACTAGTGAATTTTATACCCTTGTTGCGGTCTATATGGGGATACAGATTTTGGATGGCAATGTGCTGGTACCGTACTTATTTTCCGAGGCAGTAAACCTTCATCCGGTCGCCATTATTCTGGCGGTGCTTTTTTTCGGCGGTGTCTGGGGCGTATGGGGTGTATTTTTTGCCATTCCACTGGCGACGCTGATCAAGGCAATAATAAGCGCCTGGCCTTCCGCTGAGTTGATTTCTACCCCGGCCAGCGAGCAAACGTAAAACCGATGGAGTGATTGATGTTTGAACTGAAACCCCGGCAGGGGTTAAAAGCCCTGCTTTGTCTTTGTAGTGTTTTATTGCTGGCGTCCTGCGTTACTGCGCCGCCGACTGCCGTGCAGCCGGTCAAGAGCCCAAACGATGAGTATCAGTATCGGCTGCTGACATTGGACAACAAAATGGAAGTCCTGCTGATTTCTGATCCGGATAGCCCGAAGGCCGCCGCGTCTCTGGATGTGCTGGTGGGCAGCGGTGACAACCCGCCAGGGCGTGCCGGGCTCGCGCACTTTTTGGAACACATGCTGTTCCTGGGTACGGAAAAGTATCCTGACGCGGCAGAGTACGAACGTTTTATCACCGAGCATGGTGGCAGCCACAATGCCTATACCAGCTTCGAGAACACCAATTATTTCTTTGATATTAACGCTCCGGAGTTGCCCGAGGCGCTGGATCGTTTCGCCCAGTTTTTCATCGCGCCGCGCTTTGAGGCGCAATATGTCGACCGCGAAAAGAATGCGGTTGAAGCTGAGTATCAGATGGGGCTCAAAAGTGATGATCGGCGCGGTTTGGATGTGCTGCAGGAGGTCATGAACCAGGATCACCCCTTTAGCCAGTTCACGGTGGGTTCGTTGGATACGCTTGCCGACCGTCCCGACTCGTCAATCCGCGATGAATTGATCCAGTTTTACAATAAGCACTACTCCTCAAACATCATGCGGCTTGTGGTAATGGGTTCACAATCGCTGGATGAGTTGGAGGCCCTGACCAAGCCTTTGTTCAGTCAGGTACCTAATCGCAGCTATCAGCGCCAAGATATTGCGGCACCCTTATTTGTGCCTGGCCAGTTGCCGTTGTTGGTGCAATTGCAGCCGCTGGCGACGCGGCAGCAACTGGATATTTCCTTTCTGGTTCCCGAGTACCGCGATCAGTATCGCATCAATCCCAAGGCATACCTGACGAACCTGATTGGGCATGAGGGTGCGGGAAGTTTACTGTCGCAGTTGAAATCCGAGGGTCTGGCAGAAGGGCTGGGCGCGGGTGATGGTTTGGCGTGGGCCGGGGGCTCGCTGTTTAGCGTCAGTATCGCGCTGACAGAGAAAGGTGCGGCAGATCCTGACAGAGTGTTACAGCTGCTGTTTGCCTATGTCGACATGCTGCGTGATGAGGGCCCGCAGCAATGGCTCTATCAGGAGCAATCCCGCTTGGCGGCACTGAGCTTTCGCTTTCGTGAGCAGGCCAGTCCCATGGGATACGTTAGTGCGCTGGCCAGTGATATGCAGTATTACGCGCCTGAGGATATTCTGCGCGGCCCTTACATGATGGATCAGTACGACGACGCCGTGTTGGTGGAATTGCTGGAGCAGATCAGGCCTGGCAATGCCATCGTGACGCTGCAAACGCCCGACGTGAAGGGCGATAAGATATCCAATCACTATCAGGTCTCTTATGCGCAGCAGGCGTTGGATGTGAAGCGCATTACTGGCAGCAGTGATGACCCGGCTGTGCAAGCTATGCACCTTCCCGCACCGAACGAATTTATTGCGGAGGATGTATCCCTGGTGGATCTGCCGCAGTCGATGCCCGCTATTCCACAGATTGCGCTAACTGCCGACCGGCAGAAGATCTGGTTTATGCCGGATAACGAGTTCCGGGTCCCCAGAGGCATGACCTACATTAACTTCCGCTCGCCGGAGGTGGGCAGTAGTGCAGAGCAAACCGCACAGGTGGCACTCTACACTGCACTGCTGACCGACCAGGTCAACGAGTTCGCCTATCCGGCCCGTCTGGCCGGCATGAGTTTTGACTTCTACAAGCATGCTCAGGGTATCAGTTTGCGGGTGGGCGGCTATAACGATAAGCAGGTGCTGTTGTTGGAGCGCTTGTTTCAGAGCATTGTCGATCCGACCTTCAGCCAGCGGCGTTTTGATGACATCCGCAGCGATATGATCCGCAGCTTGCGCAATACGGTCGCGAAGCGTCCCAGCAGTCAGGTGATGGACGATTTGAACGAAGCCCTCATGTATGGAGAGTGGGGCGAGCAGGCGCTGATACCCGTTCTGGAGAAGACGACCATGAACGACCTGCGCGACTATATCCGTCGGTTCTGGCAAGGTGCTACGGCGGAGGTATTGATCTATGGCAACTACCCGGCGGACGAGGTTCAGCAATTGTCGGGTATGTTGGCAGGTATCGTCAGCAAAGCGCCGCCGCCGGCTCCATCAGAGCTTCAGGTGCTGCGACTGGCGCCTGGAGAGTCCTTGCTATATGCGGTAGATGTGCCCCATGACGACTCTGTGGTCGCCTGGTATTTGCAGGGTGCGGGTGATACCTGGCGCGACAGGGCGGCGACCGCACTGACCGCCCAGATTATGTCTTCCGGTTTTTTCCAGGAACTGCGCACCGAACAGCAATTGGGCTACGTAGTCGGTGCTTTCGATTATTCCAAGGCGGATGTTCCTGGCCTGGTGATGCTGGTGCAGTCGCCGGTTGCTGACGCCAACGCGGTTGCCACTGAAATGCAGGCGTTTATGGAGCGTGTGGAGCCGGCCCTGGATGAAGAGCAGTTTGAGCGCCACAAGGCGTCGCTGGTCAGCGACATTCTGCGCCCGGATAAAAACCTCAGCGAGCGCGCCGAATTCTACTGGCAGTCCATCGCCCGCAAACAGTGGAATTTTGACAGCAGTGAGTTGCTGGCGGATGCGGTCGAGGCGCTGACGCTAGAGAACTGGAAGGCCTACTATGAGGAGGTGTTCCTGCAGCAACGCCACTCGCTGCAGGTTGTGGCGCCAGGGAAACCGGGTAGGCTGCCCAAAGGTGATGCCCGCGTGTACGACTCTGCGCAGGACATCAAGCGCGGTCATGCGACGTATACGATTCAATGACCGCAGTGGGGCATGCTAGAGAGAGGCATGCTCGCGCCGCCGTCCGCCCGGTGGTTGCGGTCCTGTAATGCCGAGTAATAAAAAAGCCGCTTAATTTATAGTTCCTATATGGAACTAAGTAGATTTGTGTAGATGCCTTCTGTAATATTATAAGTGGTTGGCACGGTGATTAAGTCGTGTTTTGCAGTCCCGGCAGCGGCAGTTCGTTGGTTTTAGGGTTTTTTTTAATCGGGTTGCATGCGTTCTATTTTGGAATTCGATTTGATGCGTAATTCCCCCACGGTTACTCGCAGGAGTTTGCCCCCGCATGAAGGAAGACACAAATCCCCTGGAGACTCGCGAATGGCTTGACGCGTTGGACAGTGTGGTGAAATACGAGGGTCCGGAGCGCGCGTCTTTCCTGCTGCTGGAATTGGCCAAACACGCTGTTAGTTCGCGGCTGCGCCTGCCGCCTGCTATTACCACGCCCTTTTCCAATACCATCGCACCCTCCGAAGAAAAAATGTTGCCGGGTGATGTGTTTATGGAGCGCCGGATTCGTTCGCTGGTGCGCTGGAATGCGCTGGCCATGGTGATGCGGGGAAATGATAATGACGAAGGACTGGGCGGACATATTTCCAGTTTCTCCTCCAGCGCTACTCTCTATGATATCGGTTTCAACCACTTTTTCCGCGGCACAGACAGCGGCCACCCGGGTGATCTGGTGTTCTATCAGGGACATAGCGCGCCAGGCATGTACGCGCGGTCTTTTTTGGAAGGGCGCCTCAACGAGTCACAGCTGGACAATTTCCGCCGCGAAGTGGATGGCGGCGGCTTGTCCTCCTACCCCCACCCTTGGCTGATGCCAGACTACTGGCAGTTTCCCACTGTATCCATGGGTTTGGGTCCAATACAGGCGATCTACCAGGCGCGTGTTATGAAGTACCAGCAAAACCGTGGCCTGCTGGATCATGGTGATCGCGAGGTCTGGTGTTTTCTCGGCGACGGTGAGTGTGATGAGCCAGAATCCCTCGGCGCGATTTCCCTAGCGGGTCGGGAGGGCATGGGCAACCTCAACTTTGTCATCAACTGTAACTTGCAGCGTCTGGACGGTCCGGTGCGCGGCAATGGCAAAATTATTCAGGAACTGGAAGGTATCTTCCGCGGTGCCGGCTGGAATGTGATCAAGGTGATCTGGGGTCGCAAGTGGGATCATCTGCTGGAAAAGGACAAAACCGGCCTGCTGCAAAAGCGTATGGATGAGGTGTGCGACGGCGAGTTACAGAACTACAAGTACAACGGCGGTGCCTATACACGTGAGCACTTTTTCGGCAAGTACCCGGAGCTGCTGGAGTTGGTCGCCGACCTCTCGGATGACGACATCATGTACCTCAATCGCGGCGGGCACGACCCCTATAAGGTCTATGCGGCGTATGCTGCTGCCGTCGATGAACACGAGCAGCCCACGGTCATTCTCGCCATGACGGTCAAGGGTTATGGTACCGGTGAGGCGGGAGAAGCCAACAACGAAACGCACTCGCTGAAAAAACTCGATATGGAGAGTCTCAAGGCTTTCCGCGATCGTTTTGATATCCCCATCAATGACAAGGAACTGGAGGGTGTTCCCTATTACCGTCCCCCGGCAGATAGCGCAGAGATGCGGTACATGCGCGAGCGACGCGAAGCATTGGGCGGCCCGATTCCCAAACGGCGTGCCGGGATGGTGCTGTTGGAGACACCGCCGCTAACCGCCTTCGACAAGCACCTGAAAAGCAGCGGTAAGCGCGAAGTGTCTACCACCATGGTGTTTGTGCGTATTCTCTCCAGCCTGGTGAAGGACGCGGATATCGGCCAGCGCGTGGTGCCGATTGTGCCTGATGAAGCACGCACCTTCGGTATGGAAGGTATGTTCCGCCAATTGGGTATCTACTCCTCGGTGGGCCAACGCTACACGCCGGTGGACGCTGGGCAGGTCATGTTTTACAAAGAGGATATCAAAGGTCAGATTCTCGAAGAGGGCATCAACGAGGCGGGCGCATTTTCGGCCTGGTTGGCGGCTGCGACATCCTACAGCACCAGTAACTTTCCCATGGTGCCGTTCTATATTTTTTACTCCATGTTCGGTTTTCAGCGCATCGGTGACCTGGCTTGGGCGGCGGGGGACAGTCAGGCGCGCGGTTTCCTCATAGGGGCCACTGCCGGTCGCACCACTCTCAACGGCGAGGGCCTACAGCATCAGGATGGCCATAGTCACCTGATGTCGGGCACCATCCCTAACTGCGTCAGCTACGACCCGGCCTATGCTTATGAACTGGCTGTGATCATCCAGGACGGCCTGCACCGCATGTTTCACAAGGGCGAAAACCGCTTCTACTACATCACCACGATGAACGAAAACTACCTCCAGCCGGAAATGCCGCAGGGTGTGGAAGAGGGCATCATTCGCGGTATGTACAAGATCAGGGCGTCCAGTGCCTCCTATGAGCTGCGCGCGCAGTTGCTCGGTGGCGGGGCGATACTGCGCGAGGTCGAAGCGGCTGCGGTCATCCTGGAAAAGGATTATCAGGTGGCAGCTGATGTGTGGAGCCTGACCAGCGTCAACGAACTGCAACGCGAGGGTAAGGCGGCGCAGCGTTGGAACCTGCTGCATCCAGAGGATGAGCCGCGCATTCCCTATGTGACGCAATTGCTGCGTGACTCCGATGGACCAGTGGTGGCAGCCACTGACTATGTAAAGTTATACGCTGACCAGATTCGCGAGTTCGTGCCGCGCAGCTATACAGTGCTCGGCACCGACGGTTTTGGGCGTTCGGATACGCGCAGCAAGCTGCGTACATTCTTCGAAGTGAGCCGCGAATATATTGTTATCGCTGCGCTGAAGGCGCTGGCTGATGAAGGGCGCATTGAGCATACACTGGTTACGACGGCGATCGGTGCGCTGGGTGTTGATCCGGATAAAGCCAATCCCCTGACGGTCTGATTGAAAAGGAAAAAAACGTGCCCGTAGAACAAGTCACAGTCCCCGATATCGGCGGTGCCGAAGGCGCTGAAGTGATTGAGCTTCTAGTAGCAGTGGGTGATCAGGTTGCACTGGATCAAAGCCTCATTGTGCTGGAATCAGACAAGGCCTCCATGGAAATTCCGTCTACCGTGGCCGGCACGGTTGTCGAGCTATTAGTAGCCGAGGGCGATCAGTTGGCCGAGGGTGCGGTAATTGCCAGTATCGAAGTCGCAGCGGCAACCGCGGATGAGCCGTCGCCATCGAGCGAGGCGCCCGCTGAGGATACGGCGCCTGCAGAGGATGCGGCGCCTGCAGAGGATGATGCCTCCGCTGAGAAGGATAAGACGCCACCTGCGGATAAGGCACCCGCAGACCTTAAGCAGCCAGCAACAGTCAAAAAGCCAACTGCGGATGAAACGTCGGTAGCAGACCAGGCACCGCAAGACTCGCCGCAATCCGGCGAACCTGACGCGCCATCCGTTACCCGCTCTGCCTCTGGAGTCGACGATGCACAATCCGACTCCTCCCAGGTTTATGCCGGACCGGCGGTGCGTAAAATGGCTAGAGAGCTCGGTGTGCGCCTGGCGCAAGTGAGCGGCAGTGGCCCGCAAGGGCGTATCCTGAAGGAAGATTTGCAGAAATTTGTGCACACGTCGTTGAATGAGCCTGCAGGATCGGCGGCTGCTGGTGCCGCATTGCCCGCCGTGCCCGAGGTCGACTTTGGCAAATTCGGTGACGTCGAGGTTACACAGCGGAGCAAACTGGACAAACTCACTGCCGCCAATATGCATCGCAGCTGGCTGAATGTGCCGCATGTTACGCAGTTCGATGAAGCGGATATTACGGATCTGGAAGTGTTTCGTGCCACTCTTAAGCGCGAGTCCGAAAAGCGCGGAACTAAACTTTCGCCCTTGCCGTTTGTTATCAAGGCATGCGCCGTGGCGCTGCGCGACAATCCCAAAATCAACAGTTCGCTGGCCCAAGGCGGCGCAGACCTTGTGTATAAAAAATACATCCACATTGGCATGGCGGTGGATACCGACGCCGGGTTAATGGTGCCGGTGATTCGCGATGTCGACCGCAAAACTATCTGGGAACTGGCCGCCGAGATTGCCGAGCTGGCGGCGAAGGCGAGGGATCGCAAGTTGACTCCGGCTGAGATGCAGGGCGGCTGTTTCACTGTATCCAGTCTTGGCAATATCGGTGGAAACGGTTTTACGCCGATTGTGAACACCCCGGAAGTGGCAATTCTGGGCGTTTCAAAAGCGGCTATAAAGCCGGTGTGGAACGGTGTCGAGTTTGCGCCGCGAACATTGCTACCACTCGCATTGTCCTACGATCACCGGGTAGTGAACGGAGGCGATGGCGGCCGTTTTTTGACGCAACTGGTTAGCCTGCTCACTGATATTCGTCAGTTGAGTCTGTAAGTCTCACTGCCAGTTCCAGTGGCGGCGAATGGCGCCCCGTATCTGTTCGACATCAGTTGAATCATTAACTCCCGTGGGCCAAAGCTTGGGTTTATTGCCAGTCACTTCCGTTAAAGAAAGCGCAGGCAGTGCGCTCGCGCGCAGCGTGTGGATAAATTTCAGTGTGCGAAAACCGTCGAACCACTGATGAAAATGCCGCTGGAACTGTAAGTTTGATCGCGACTGCCGGTGGCAGTGCTCGAGAGCGGGTGTTATGCCCAATTGTTCCAGCGCGGCTTGCGCCTCTGTTGCCAGCGTATTGCTGAGCCCGGCGTCGCCCAGCAGTGTCGCTATAGCCTGCTGTGGCGCATCGGCTATTGCAGGTAGGCGCGCCAGGAGAGCCGCCAGCACAGTGAAACACTGTGGGTGATAAAACAGTGTTGCCTCGGTAGTGTTTTCCGCTTCCATGATCGTCGCTACCGCGGGGCCAGTGCCGAACGGGACGCGAGACGAGTTGCGCGACTCCAGTTCGATACAAGCGCCTTGCAAGCGCGCGATGGGTCCAAGCTTTGCGAGTTTGTTCAGTAGATAGAAATCTTCTGCTGCAGCGCGCTTGGGAAAACCGTGTACATGCGCGTAGGCGCTGCTGCGAATCGCCAGGCAACTGCCGAGTGTGTGATACGCATAGGGTGAGCGTGCGTATTCCAGTCCCAATACATAATGATGCAGTCGCAATTCATACAGGGCGGTAGCAAAATTACACACTGTATCGGTGCCGTGAGTGTGCCGAAAAGGAAAGGTGGCCGCGACGGCATCAGTTACAGCGCCGTTGAGCTGCGCAAAATAATCTGCTGGTAATGTCGCATCAGCATCCATGCTGCAAAGCCACTGGCCGCTGATGCCGCCCGCGTCGATCCAGTGTAGTGCGAGATCGCAGCCCGTTTTGCGCGCAAGGCCTACGCCAAGTTTATGGGGGGTAGGCCCGTGCAGCATTTCCATATCGTGCAGGTAGAGGTCGGTGTGTGGATTCAAGCAATACACAGGCACGGCTGCGCGCAGTGCCGGTGACAAGGTTCCTTGTGTAAGAGCGCTGCGTAATGTGGCGTTGGCCTGCAGTTCGCTATCGGTGTCGGGCCGATTCAATACCAGAATGACCAGCGTTCTCGCATCAGCCTTACCCTCGCTGGCAGGCAACATCATCAGCCTGTTTAGCAGCTCCGGCGGCTCACGGTAGGCAGGCAGTACGAGTACCTGATGCCAATAAGGGTGAGCGAAAGTGTACTGCGGCAACGCGGCCTCAGAGTGCCTTTGCAGATAGCGGCGCACTGCGAGGGCATCGCGCATTACAGCGCTGCTATCAGTGTGTAAGCAAGGCGCAACTTTCTAGCCAGTCCAGTTTAGTGAAGCGATCAATGTGTTGCTACCTTGTTCAGTGCAGTGCTGCACGTATTGGCAGGCGCTCGACCAACTCAGCCTCAATATCAAGCAGCTCATCCCAACGCTGCTCAACCATATCGGGCGCAAGATACTGCTTCGCCAGATTCAGGAACACCTCGAAATGGCGTTCCTCAGAACGGGCGATGGATTGGTAGAATTTTTTAAGAGGGCCCGCCTCCAGCGCGTTCGCCACCAGCGTAAATCGCTCCGCCCCACGCGCCTCAATAATGCTAGCCGTCAGCAGGCGATCCAGCAGATACTCTTCCTGGCCCTGGCGAATGGATTCACGGAAGGCCACCACATACGGGTCTTTATGGTCTGGCCCGGTCCTTAGACCGCGTTGGTGTATCCACTTCACCACCTCGCGGTAGTGGGTTAACTCTTCAATGGCCAAGTCGGCCATGGCCGTCACGAGTTCAGTCCGGTCGGGATAGTGAGAGAGCATGGAGACCGCCATGCCTGAGGCTTTTTTCTCAGCCGTTGCATGGTCCAGCAGAAAGTTGTCAAAGTTGGCCATCACTGCATCCGTCCAGGCAGAAGGCGTGTTGTAACGGAGCGGTGAGTTGAGCATCAGAGCAGATCAGTTAGCGTGGCATAAGATCCAGTCATTGAACTGTATGTGAACGGCGAACACAAGCAACCCTTCTCGTGGGTGGTGGCTTCGCCGGGGAGTTGATGATTTCCGTTGAACGCTGTCTCTCATGCTCTCTGCACGTGATACAGTGAAAGTTGGGCTATCACATTCCCTCGGTACCGTGCGAATGTGCGCAAACCGTATGCTAAACTTCCGTGTGTTTTCAGTGTCTGGCGGAGATTGCCAGTGCCGAAGTTGATTCATGTATCAGGACAGACTTGCCAATGATTATCAAACCACGCGTACGCGGATTTCTTTGCATTACTACGCATCCAGCGGGCTGCGATGCCAACGTCAAGCGACAGATCGACTATGTGCAAGGTCAGGGTAAAATCGAGAACGGCGCGAAGCGCGTGCTGGTGATCGGCGCATCGACCGGATACGGGTTGTCTTCGCGCATTACTGCTGCATTTGGCTGTAGTGCTTCTACATTGGGAATATTTTTTGAGAAGGAAGGTACCGACAAGAAACCAGGTACGGCCGGTTGGTACAACTCCGCCGCGTTTCATAGGTACGCCGAAGCAGACGGTCTCTATGCTAAGAGCATCAACGGTGACGCTTTCAGCGACGAGGTGAAGCAAAAGACTATCGACACCATCAAGGCCGACCTGGGGGAGGTTGATCTAGTCGTCTACAGCCTGGCCTCGCCGCGCCGGCAACACCCGGTCACCGGCGTGGTGCATAATTCTACCCTCAAACCGATCGGCAGCGATGCCACGCAAAAAGGCGTGAATACAGATAAAGAGCAGGTGCAGGATTTTCATCTGGAGGAGGCTACGCAGGAAGAAATCGACAACACTGTGGCGGTCATGGGTGGCGAGGATTGGGAAATGTGGATAAACGCGCTGGATGAAGCGGGCGTGTTGGCCGAGGGCGCAAAGACCACCGCCTATACCTATATTGGTGAGAAACTGACGTGGGATATTTACTGGCACGGCACCATCGGTGCGGCCAAGAAAGATTTGGACAAACGTGTTATCGCCATCCGCGAGCGCCTGGCAGCAAAAGGTGGAGACGCCAGAGTGTCTGTGCTGAAGGCGGTCGTGACGCAGGCCAGTGCCGCCATTCCCGCCATGCCCATTTACCTGGCACTGCTGTTCAAGGTGATGAAGGAACAGGGCATCCATGAGGGCTGTATTGAGCAGATCAACAGCCTGTTTCGCGATTCCCTCTACAACGCCGCGCCGCAGTTGGACGAGGAGGGGCGATTGCGCGCTGACCGCAAGGAATTGGACCCTGTCATTCAGGCCGCAGTGGCGACCTTGTGGGAGCAGATCAATACCGATAACTTGCATGAGTTATCTGACTTTGTCGGCTACAAGCGCGAGTTTCTACAATTGTTTGGCTTCGAGGTAGACGGCGTTGACTACGACGCCGAGGTGGACCCCGACGTCAACATAGCTAACATGGTTTAGCCTTATGTTTGATCACGGAGTTCCATTTCGTCTCAACCCGCGCGTGCGCCGCCTGGTTGCTCCTAATCCGGGTGTGATGACCGGGCCGGGCACCAATACTTATTTGCTAGGCGATGACGAGGTCGCGGTGCTGGACCCTGGGCCGGCCATCCCCGCACATATCGATGCCATTCTGGCAGCCGGTGGTGATCGCATCCGCTGGATTGTCTGCACCCACACACACCCTGATCACTCGCCCGCCTGGCAGGCGGTGGCGGAGGCGACTGGCGCGCAGGTCATCGGTGCCTCGCCGCCGGACGACATGTTCCAGGACAATACGTTCAAGCCGACGCTGGAAGTGCAGCACGATCATGTGCTGGCGACGAAGGAATTCACCCTGCGCGCGGTCCATACCCCGGGCCATGTTGGCAACCATTACTGCTACTTCCTGGAGGAAGAGGGGATGTTGTTTGCTGGCGACCACATCATGAATGGTTCCACCGTGGTTATCATTCCGCCAAGTGGTGATATGACAGCGTATATCGAGTCACTGCAACTGCTGCTGAACTACCCGTTGAAATTTATCGCGCCCGGCCATGGTGATGTTATGCCCGAGCCTGCGGCCGCCGTGGATTGGCTGGTAAAACACCGTTTGAAACGCGAGCAGAAGGTGGTCGACGGCTTGCGCAAAACAGGGCGCGCACCGCTGGATGACCTGGTGAAGGTGGTGTACGACGATGTGGATAGCAGCCTGCACAAGATGGCCAAGCTGTCGCTGTCTGCCCATTTGATCAAACTACAGCGTGAAGCGCGCGCGCAGATGCATCCCGCTGATGAAACCTGGGAAATCTTGTAGAGCTGATCCCACACGATACCGAAAGACCGATACCGAAAGACCGATACCTAAAGTCAGATACCTAAAGTCTGATAACTAAAGCCTGATACAACGACCCTTTAGATGAGTGTCATAAACAATAAGATTGGAGAACAATATCGATGAACGGTTTGATGATGAATAAGCAACTGACTATTTCGTCAATAGTGGAGCACGCAGAGCGTGTGAACGGCAGTGGCGAGATCGTTTCGGTTACCGCTGAAGATCCACGCCACCGCTACACTTATCGCGAGGCGTTTGCCCGCGCCCGGCAGCTCGCTGATGCGATGTCTGCCTGGAATCTGGAGCAGGGCGACCGTATCGCCACGCTGGCGTGGAACGATTACCGGCATTTCGAAACTTACTATGGCTCGGCATGCAGCGGCTACGTTTGCCACACAATTAACCCTCGTCTTTTTCCTGACCAGTTGGTGTTCATTATCAACCACGCTGAGGACCGCTATGTCTTCGTCGACCCGAGCTTTATAAAGTTAGCCGAGGGGTTGGTGGAGCAGTGCCCCACTGTGCGCGGGTGGGTCATTCTGGCCAGCGAGGAACACATGCCCCAGACCAGCCTGCCGAATGCCATTTGTTATGAGACGCTGGTTGCCTCAGGCAGTGCGACATTCCAGTGGCCGGACTTGGATGAGAACGCCGCGTGTGCGCTGTGCTACACGTCCGGCACGACGGGTAATCCCAAGGGTGTGCTCTATTCGCATCGGTCTACCCTGTTGCACGCTTACGCCACCATGATGCCGGACGCTCTGGCAATCTCTCGTGCCGACGTAGTGATGCCCATTGTGCCGATGTTTCATGTGAATGCCTGGGGCAATCCTTACTCCTGCCCGATGGCCGGTGCCAAACTGGTGTTCCCTGGCAGCAAAATGGGAGATGGCAAAACCCTCAGTGCACTCATCAATGAAGAGGGCGTGACGCTGGCGGCGGGCGTACCTACAGTGTGGCTGGGGCTGCTTTCCCATCTCAAAGCTACCGGTCAGCGCGTGGATACGCTCAAGCAAATTGTGGTGGGAGGTGCAGCCTGCCCGCTGTCCATCATGGAAGATTTCGACAGTTACGGCGTGGAGTCCCGAGTGGGTTGGGGCATGACTGAGATGAGCCCGTTGGGTACGGCGAATGCGAGTTCGTCGCAACGCGCCAACTATAGCGAACAGGCTTTTGCGAAAATCCGTCTCAAAGGCGGCAGGCCGATTTTCGGCGTGGAGGTGAAAATTGTCGATGACGAAGGCCTGGAACTGCCCTGGGACGGCGTGGCCTTCGGCTCGCTGATGGTGCGTGGGCCGTGGATCTGCTCCAGCTATTTCAAGCTGGACGGTTCTGATGCGCACTCAAAAGATCCCGGTTGGTTCGAGACCGGCGACGTCGCCACCATAGATGCTGACGGTTACATGGCGATCACCGACCGCACCAAAGATATGATCAAGTCTGGCGGCGAATGGATTTCTTCCATCGAAGTGGAGAACGTCGCAACCGATCACCCCAAGGTAGCCGAGGCCGCAGTCATCGGCCACTACCACCCCAAGTGGAGCGAGCGGCCCCTGTTGATTGTGGTGCGCGGTCCGCAAGGGCAGGAGCTGACCGCTGAGCAAATGCTGGCCTGGTTTGACGGCAAGATCGCCAAATGGTGGACGCCGGAAGCCGTCGAGTTTGTCGAAGAGTTACCGCATACGGCCACCGGCAAGATACAGAAAGTAACGTTGCGGGAGATGTTCAAGGATTACGCGTTTCCCGGGTAGTGCGCCAGACCTGCAATAGCTCAGGCTTGATTGGGTCAGTCGGTGCCGACGAAAAGTAGCGCGCCTGCCAGTTTGGGGCTGTTGGTGTGTAGTTGTCGGAGCGCCCGTTTTTGACTTAAAAGGGGCTCTACACAGGCGATATTATGGAGAGTCTCAGGAATTTTTGCGCTTCGAGCTTTTTGCATCGCTCGCGTATTTTTTCGATTCAGCTGCGCCTGTCGGATAGCAAAAGAGCCAGAATTGTCGCCTGCGGGCCCTGCGGCAGATCCGCCTTCAGCAGGCCCTTTTTCATGCGGAACATGGCGTAAATCAGTCGAATCAAAGTCTTATCTCCCAATTTACTACGCAGTATATGGGGGGCGCCGCCGATTCTCCGCTTTTCTAACGATCGCTTCGAGGTGGCAAGAGACTCTTTCCGGGGGGTTCTCGCAGATTACTTGTTACGGCTGCTTTCGAAAAAATAAGAGCCTGGCGAGCCCCATTACGGCGACATTTTTTCACGTTTTCGCTTGATTCCCTCGTCGATCATCGTTATCTGCTTTTCGGTCAGTTCGTTTTTGATCGCAATCAGCAGTCTGAAGTGCGCAAGTTTGAATTTCGATTCCAGTTCGAGAACTTGTTCAGCCTGTAACAGCGCATCCGCTGTCTTAATGGGGTAGACGGCAAAAGATTGCCGCAATAACTGTTGATCGTTTTGCAGCGTCCACTGCAGTTCAGCTACTTCAGCCTGAAATGTTTGCACCGCTGTTAGTATGTTCGCGCGCTGGTCATTGGTAATACCCAGTGCCTGCTGGCGTCGCATAATGATGTCAGGCGGATAAAGGCCCATCATCAGCGCTTCACGCTTGCCTCTGTCCCCTGTCGGCGCCTCGGTTTGCGCTGCAGCGACAACCGAGAAGCTGAGGACCAAAAATAGAGCCATCATGGGTTTCATCCTGAACTCCCTTCAATTTTAATGGGCGTAATCCCGTTGCGGATAGTTAACGAGGGCGGCGTCAGTTATGTCTACACCCACTGTGGTAATCATTGCCGGCATGGTGCCAGGCGACATCGACATCAGTTGGTCTGTTGCCATGATGTTTTCACTCATGATGCTCGCGTACAGGAGACTGGGATCCTGTGATGACTGGCCGGACACGAGGAAGCCAGTCACGATGACTGCAGCCAGTGCCGCAGCCGTCATCGGGATGATAGCGTAAGACTTACGCCGAACAATCAGCGGGCTTCGCGCTGCCAGCACTTGTGCGTCAAAGATCTCGGGTAGATGCCGGGCGTCTTGCTGTCGCATCATTGCGAAACGCCGGTTCAGCTCTTTATCTACCAAACTATTTGAGTCAAATTGACTAGTCATCGTTTTCTTCCAGACAAAGTAACACCGACAAGCGCTTTTTCCCTCGGTGATAATGAGTCCGCACCGACCCCACCGAGACGTCCAATGCTATTGCGGTATCTTCAAGGGTCAGTTCCGCGTAGAACACGAGATGCAGCACTTCACGCTGTCTGGTGGGCAGTGTCATTAGGGCAACGCGAAGCTATCGCGATGAATCATCTGCATCTAATGCATCAGACATTATTTCTGAGGTGTCCGAAGTCTTATCACCGGCCAATACAGCATCGCTTGAAATTATTTGCAGGTTCAGTATTGAGCGCCTCCTGAGCGTTCTTTGCATATCGGCGGCAACCCGTTTTATCACCGAAAAGAACCAGGTTTTTGAAGTTGAATCGCCGGAATATCTGGCGTGTCCATCCAGTACCCGAAGATAGGCTTCCTGAAGCACATCATCTGCCATATCACGCTGCCAGGCACAGCACGTAAGTGCCCAGCCAAAATTTGCCGCGTGGTGGGCCTGCAGTTCCTCTACCACCGATTGCACCGGAGGATTCCCCTTCTGGTACGGAACCCAATAGTAACGGTCTGGTGCGGTAAATATACATACCGCTGTATCGCTAGCAGCTACCACACTAGATAAAGGTGAGTGGCGCGCCGGGGAAATTGGCCAATCCCGGAAGCGCCACGGCCAGCTGATTGTCATCTAACCCAAACCAGCGGCCCAGTGGTGCAGCGAACTGTTCTACCGAAACAGAGGGAATAAGCCTGCCATTGCCAGCGTCCTGCGCGTGCCCAAGCTGCGACACGGGGATATCGCCATAAATGTCGCCGCCATTAACAGCACCACCTACCACAAAGTGGTGTGAGCCCCAGCCATGATCTGAGCCGTCACCGTTTACCGTGAGCGTGCGACCAAAATCGGCAGCGGTAAAGGTAGTGACCTCGTTAGCGATACCCAGCTCTTGCGTTGCGGCGTAGAATGCTGCGACTGAATCACCTATGTCCTGTTGGAGTGCGGGTAATTCTGCAGCTTGTGCCGAGTGCGTATCAAAGCCACCGATGCCCACAAAAAAGACCTGACGCGATGCGCCAAGTGTACCGCGTACCGCCATAATTTCGGCGACTGCCCGCAATTGTGCGCCCAGCCCGCTCGCGGGGAAGACTGTCGAAAGCGGCGACCCCGCCTGCAAAGCACTCGCAAGCGCATCGTTGGCGTCCAGTGACACTTGGCTTAGATTAATCAGGTCGCGCTCAAACAGGTTGCTGCGACTAGACCCCGCCGAAATGAAATGATCTCGCACGATCGAGCTCAACTGACTTCCGGCGGCATCAATCAGCTGTATGGAGGGCACGCCATTGGTACCTATCTCGTAGGGGGAGACAGCATCGCCAGTCAGAAATGCCGAGTTCCCTCCCACTGAGATCTGCGAAAAAACACCCTCTGCGTTGGCGTTACCCTGTGCAGCGGCGTCGCCGAATCGCCCGCCCCAGCCGAGCTGGGAACCTTCGGGTGCGAACGACATCCATGTTGACTGCTGGTCGTTGTGGGAGAACAGTCGCGCCGGCAGCGCTGCGCTGCCGCTTTCGGCGCTGATTCGGTTGGTCGGCTCAATGAGCGGGCCCACGTTACCAACAATAGCCGCTCTGCCTTGTTGAAACAGTTGGTGCATGCCGCTCAGTTGCGGCGGCAGCGCAAACTGCCGTGCGCCAAATCGAGCTGTCACTGGGTCAAGAGGCAGGAGGGCATCCCTGGTTCGTGTGGAGCCGCCAGGCTCCGCCGCATAAGAGGCCAACAGCGACGCTCGAATCTGGGCGTAGTCGTTGTAGGAGGTTTGGTCAAAGGGCAATACGGTATCGTGGCAATCCATGCCGCCAAACAAGAAAACACAAACCAGTGCCCGGTAGCCTGAATTGTCGAACGCATGCGCATTGGCCCCGGCAAAGGTGCCGAGCAATGAGCCGCCGCCCATTATCAACGGCATGGCCATGGTGGATTTTAGAAAACGTCTTCGATTCTGCATGTCTTTTATCCTTCCCCAGTGGTCCTCAGCGGAGCACGATGTATTCCGGTGACGTCATCACCGCGACGCTGGCAAGTTGTGCTCTCAACAGCAAATCCCCTTCATTTTCTGGCTCTAGCGACGCCAGAATTTCTGTGATTCGGGTTCTTGTTTCCGTCTCTAGCGTGCCGTGTGTCAGCAACAGGTCGAGATTATCCAGGAGCATTTCGGTATCTGCTGCCAGTGCAACCTGGGCCGAGTAGTCGGGTACAAATGCGGCCGGTTGCTGATCGCCCTGTTGGGTCGGTGTCCGCAGTGCAAAAGTTGTTATGAAATTGGGGTAACCGACGATGCTGCCAGCGTTGGTGATTTGTAGTTCAGGCGCTGTAAGACCGGCTGCGCCAGTTTCCGTGCCCGGTGCGATATAGCCGGGGCGGTAGAAATTGAATACGGAGGGGGAGCGATAAGGATGTTGCCCGAGCAAGTTCGTACGATTGGAGTTGTGCAATAGGGGTTCGTTACTGGCATCGGCACTGTTGATTTCAAAAGCGCGCGCCCAATGGGTGAAGCGCAACACCGGCTCCCGTAACTTGCCAAACTGTGGATTCTCTCGCGCTGCGATATCACGCGCTTCTGAATCCAGCAGGATGGCGGCGATTACAGGCTGCAGGTCGCCCCGTTGATTACTGCCAATAAGGGTTCCGGAGGGTAGCAGATAAGAGCCGCTGTCGAACGCGGCGGCAACGCGCTGCACATAGGCTGGCGTAGGTGCGCTGGTAACAAAACGCTGTATGAGTTGACGCCCCACAAAGGGTCCCACATTGGGATGCGCAAAAATCCCATCCAGTGCTAAATCAACAGTTTGCGCACCCCCTGTGAATTCGGGAATACTGACATTCAGGAAGTTTTTTGCCTCCGTAGAATGAAACCGCTCAAAGACGCTAAGGGGAGTGTAATGGGCGGCCAGAGGCAGAAGGAGTCGCGGCGTTCTAAAGCCCGTTCCAGAATAGCTCAGGCCAGTGAATACTTTGGCCAACTCTGTAATATCTGAATTGTCAAACAATTCAATGAGCGAGCCATCGGGATTTTTGACGGGCGTTCCATCCGGATTGAGCTCGACCAGGCCCAACGTAAATAGCTGCAGGATCTCGCGCGCATAGTTCTCGTCCGGCACACGGCCGGTGGCCGGGTCGGCCTTTTCATTTTTCAAATAGGTGAGGTAAATCGCCATCGCTGGCGAGTAGGTGACGTTCTGTAACAAGTCCCGGTAGTTACCAAAGGCGCCCTCGGTCAAAATATCCGCATAGTGCGCGATGGTCTGGGGTGTGCGAGCGAGCGTGCTTTCGGCAGACACCACCAGTATTTGTGATAGCGCAAACGCCATGCGCTGGCGCAATTGATCTTCGCCGTCTATGGCGTTTTTCCAGAAGGCATCAGAGGGTAGGAACAGGACCTCCGGGAGTGGTTGGCCGTTGGGCTGCAGAAAGTTGCCATCCTCGGGGAATCCGGCGAGCACTGTGTCCAGATAGAGGGAAGCGGGTTTTTGAAATTGATCTACTAGCCAGCCTTCAAGTCCCAGCGCCACCACTTCATTGATCGACGCTGTATCAGGCCCGAAACTTGCCTGGCTCAGAAAACGGGCGGCCTCGGTGCTGCTGGGCGAAAACACAGCCGGCGGTGGCTCAGGAATAACAGGCGGCGGTGGCTCAGGAATAACAGGCGGCACCTCAGTGCTGACTGAAGCCCCGCCGCTGCCCCCGCTGCCCCCTCCACCACAGGCGGATAGGAGCACGATGAACGCTATTAATAGTAGTCGGTGAAATCCAGAGACACTGGTCATGGGCATTGTTCATTCCGCCTGTCGATTTGCAACTTAGTGGTTTGAGTTCGGTTCCTGTATGACAGAAAACGAAAAATAAGTCTGCCCGGCCCATTGGTGCCGAGACTATCTGGGGGCCTGCACCTTGATATCAGTCAATACTGATGCCGTACCAATATCGCGCAGGTCTTCTGTCGAGTCAAAGTAGATGTTTTTTGCCAGCAGAAAAAGCATCAACCTTTATAAAATCCGACCTCTGCTAACAAGCTATCGCGGCAATTCTAAAGCCCTGAGTCGGCGGGCCCCCGGGTGGCAATGCATTCTTCCAATTTTTAACCAGGCACAGAGTATTTTCCAATCTAGGAATGAGCCTGAACGGTGGGTGTATTAAGCCCTAATCTTGAGTCGCTCATGGAGTTGTTTAAATAAGTGATCTCGCGCTGAATTTAGATGTTCAGCGGAGTCATTGTCTGTCATTTCATTGGCGA
>Ga0208768_1000038_pt1 | contig 102146 bp, 68 predicted proteins | sample AntAceMetag02UK1_FD_184760 | JGI IMG/M metagenome (GOLD analysis project Ga0208768, IMG submission 184760) | Saline lake microbial communities from Ace Lake, Antarctica - Antarctic Ace Lake Metagenome 02UK1 (SPAdes) (version 2) | ecosystem: Environmental > Aquatic > Non-marine Saline and...
CCGTCACCAAAAACGGTTAAATCTTCACCTCTTAAAGCCTGGCCCATAAATGCTGGTACCACTCGCCCATCGTTAAGCCTCATTCGAGGGCCGTAGGTATTAAAAATACGCACGATACGCGTCTCCAATCCATGAAACCTGTGGTAGGCCATAGTAATTGATTCCATAAAGCGTTTCGCCTCATCATAGACACCTCTGGGACCAACAGGACTTACATTGCCATAATACTCCTCGTTTTGCGGGTGAACCAACGGATCCCCGTAAACTTCGGACGTAGAGGCTACTAAAATCCTTGTGTTCTTATCCTTGGCCAATCCCAAAAGGTTGAGCGTTCCCAAAGAACCTACTTTCAAGGTTTGAATCGGAATTTTCAAATAATCTATAGGGCTGGCAGGGGAAGCAAAATGCAGTATATAGTCCAGCTTTCCGGATACGTGCACAAAATTGCACACATCGTGATGGTGGAACTCAAACTGCTCCAACGGAAACAAATGTGCAATGTTTTTAAGGTCGCCCGTAATAAGGTTATCCATTCCTATAACGTGGAAACCCTCTTTAATGAACCTGTCGCATAAATGAGACCCTAAAAATCCTGCCGCGCCTGTTATTAGTATTTTTTTCATGTTACACACCTCTAGAAAACAGTACCGTGGTTACTGTTTTAAATATTATTCTAATATCCAACGTTACCGACCTATTTTTTATATAATATAAATCGTATTCCAATTTTTTAATGGAATCATCCAAGTTCTCGCCGTACTTATATTTTACCTGCGCCCATCCGGTTATACCAGGCCGTATTAAATGCCGTGCGTTATAAAATGGGACTCGCTGATTTAATTGGTTCACAAATATTTTTCTTTCCGGTCTAGGGCCAATAAACTGCATGTCTCCCCTGACTACGGATATAATTTGTGGTAGCTCATCTATCCTAAAAGCCCTAAGAATACGCCCAAATGGGGTAATTCTTGCATCGTTCTTCGTGGCCATCTTCGCGCCGGTCTTTTCCGCATCAACCACCATAGACCTAAATTTATAGATTTTGAATTCCTTACCGTGTAAACCTACTCGCTTTTGCGTGTAGAATAAAGGGCCTCGGTTCACTACAAGATTGCACAACCAAACAAAAGGTGTGCATATCAGAAAAACAAGACCTATCAACATAGCCAGGCTGAAATTAATACCAAACCCAAAAATAGTCTGTAAATACCTTATTCTTTTATTCCTAAGCTGTAGTATTTCATAAAAACTATCATTGTGTGATTGTATCGGTAAGGCCTCATAGGTGTTCTCGTAAAAGGAAGTAAAGGAGATGACTTCTTTACCCTTAAGAATACTACGGAGCATAATCTTTTCAATATCTGCGGGTAGGTCGTTGTAGTTTTTTACGTTTATGATCCATGAGTCTATTTTATCCGTTGCCTTGAGGAAATTTTTTTTTATGCCAATATGCTGATTCACATTATAGGTCAGCTTTACCTTGTAAAAAGTATTGTTATCGGTGCCATCAATAATGGATATCTCTTCTCTTATATTCTTCTCCGTCTGATTGTCATAAACATAAAGAGCGTTCTTAGTAGTAGGAATAACACGAAATACATTTACGAAGAAAAGCCTCCAAAGCGCTATTTGGATAGGTGTTAGTATCAAAAACATTAGAAGTTTTTTTATCCAAAAACTTACATCAAAAAAAACAAGAGCAAATAACAAAACAGAGAAAACATATAAAAAGGTAATGTAGAGTGCCTGAGTAAAAACATACTTCCGCCTTATTGTCCTCTGAAAATCATAGAGATTTAAAATATAGGATAGCGCTAAAAAGGAAAAGACCCCGAAGGCCGTAATGCCTATTTTTAGATTCAAAGAAATAAACTGCTCATCAATAGTGCTAAAAATAAAAAAATTTAAGCTAGCCAAAACTATTAGTACATCTCCAATTAAAAGAATGAACTTACGTTCTAATGAGTTCAATATAGATTGTCTGGCCATTGTACTTATTTTAAGCTAAATGTTATACTAATAACCGTAATAAATTGTATTGGAGTGGTCATGTAAACTGCAAATGAAATCATTAATCTATTAAAGATTTGGCCTTTGGGGGTTGTAAACTGACTAACCTTACTATTATGTTACAGTGCGCTAGTACATTTATTAATATGGTCAAAAGCAAAATGTAGGCAAACTAAATAATGACCCTTTTATGACTATTTTACCATAACATCTGTTATACATTAATATCCCTACATACTTATGGGTTGTGTTGTGTTCATCAAATCTTTAGAATAGTTGGCAAACCAGTAATAACTGTTATATTTTCAGACATTAACAAATTTCAAAACGTGACTTATGTTTTGCTAATTATTCTTTGACAAAGTTAAGTTTAATTTCAGTAAGAGCTGATGTGTTCCTATAGTGTTTAAAGCAACCCCCTTTAATTTTCGCCAGAAAACGTTTGGAAATCTTTACTTGTCAAATAGAAAAACAGGTTTTGGAAGAAAAAAAAGAAAACAATACCCAACTGCCTATTTAAGATGTTTTCAGTTGACATGCATATTGAAACTAAGATTAAAAACATCAAGTACGTATAGTTGGATGTACCCAAGGCCTTTTTAAAATATGTGTAAAAACAAAAAACAAGAACGCCAAAACCAATTACACCAAACTTAATTAAATAGTCTAAATATTGATTATGAGTGTTCGCATTTTCATTAGATAAATAGGGTTGATTATCAAATACGTATTGTTTGTTTAATTCGTTCCGCATATCTCCTGTGCCTACCCCCAATAAAAAGTTGGTTTTGAACAAGGAAATACTGGAATTCCAAATATGGATTCTATTGGTTTTATTCCAAGTTTCCATAGAATAATTTATGCCATATTGATTATAATCAAATGCATTTTCTAAATTCCTTTCAGTAAAATAATCATAATAGTTCCCTATATCCTGTTTGATAGCATTTGGTACTTTATATAGGTAAATTCCAAAAACAAGTATCCCCAAGGTCAATACCCCTAAATATCGCTTTTTTCCACTACCGCTCCTTATTCTATAAACATGAAAAAATACCCCAAAGGCAAGAGCAACAAATGTTGCAATAAAAGGCATTTTGGAAGCTAAAGAGAGATTGAGTAGGAGAAAAACAAACATGGATAAAATCCAAAAAAATCTCTTACCCAAAGACATAGCTTTACTAAAAAAATAAAAGCAAATAATCGAACAAAAACCTAGGTACATTGAAAAATAAGTAGGGTGCAACGCCCCTTGTTTGAAAAATTGATTGTACTGAATTAATATTTCTTTCCAATAGTCCAAGATAAATATAAGCTCCAACTCCAACAGACCCACTAAAAAAAAGATATACCTAGTAGCACATGAAGCCAAAAAAACAAAAAATATAAGTTGTACTTTCAGTTCATAGCGTTTAACAACTGAAGAAAAAAGTAAAGGGAAGAGAAACGCTGTTAAAATTCGTTCTAGATAAGACCAGCCCGTACTTAAATCTTCTGAAAAAGGAAGCCAAGCAAGCGCCACAAAAAAAACTCCTGCGCCAATTAAAAATTGGCGTATGTCCAATCTATACTTTTGTTTACTAAAGGCTAGATCCAACAATACCCCGGCAAGTAATATAATAATACTTATAGTATTCAACTTTTCGCTCCAAGGGAGAAGGCCAATAGAAAGCGCCATGGACAAGCTCAACATATGCAACCGACCTAAAATTAGAACACTTTTCATTTTTTTGGTTCTGTACTATTGAATATTATCACTAATGTAATTTAGTATTAAAAATCACTACAGGCTTCTCTGATATCTGACAAAACAAGGCCATCCGTTTTGCTTTCTCTGGAACTTTAATCTTAACTGCCGATACCTCACTATTTCCAGAATTGAAATTGAATGTACCCTCGTTATAAAGTGCAATATCCAATAAAGGGCGAGTATCTTCCAGTCCTTCAAAAAATTTAAGACTGTATTCACGCCTCAAAAAATCCGAAGATAAGTTAACCGTTAGGTAAACTTGGGAGTTATCTTGCCTCAAAAAAACGTTTAAATCATTTTTTTCCATGAAAATTAGCGAAGTATCCGATAATAACAGGTAGTTAATAAACGTAATCTTCTGATTTAATGTATTTGTACGCCCTAAGGCAATTGGCCTTTTAGTCAACTTCTTCCTGACACTGTCAAGATCTTTTAAATTGTAATCTTCAATAAACTCTGTTGTAGAATCTGTATTTACTTGGTACTTTGCGAACCAAGTTCTCTTGGTACCGATATACTGCCCTGTAATAAAATTGTCCAACTCCCCAAACGACGAAAGATCCTTTACCGTATAAAAGGCAATAGAATCCATTATGATTATATCTTCATTTTTAATTGAAAGATTAATAAACCCATGTTCCTTTCTTGTTTTCGGTAAAAGAGCCGTATCCTTGAGGTAAAGGTGTAAAAATAAATCTCCATTTTTATTAAATACTTCCTTATTCCAAAAACTGTATACTAACACTTTGGTTCTAGGAATAAAATGCACCCTAGCCCTTTGCATTTCACTTTTATAGACCTGAACAGTATTTTGATTTAAAAAATCTGTTATAAACTGATTGGTATCGTCTGAAGATCTTTCGCAGCCGAAAGCGATCAAGAAAAAAATAAAGAAATAACCCGGTCTAAAATTCATTAGGTTTAAATTGAAAAATGTGCTCCCATATTAAAAATTATGGATTCATGATTGAATACGTATATCGAGTATATTAAACTTAATGTAATCATTACCATAGTGGCAATCACTCTATTCTTTTTAAGTGTGAACTTTTGTATACAACCTACCGCTAGTATAGGGATAAAAATATCGGTATAAAGAACAAGTCTAGAAAACATGCCATCAAATCTAAATAAGAGTAAAGCCGCTACAGAAAAGATAAAGAAAAATGAATATGCTTTTTCATAGCCTACACTGACGTTCCTGAAAAGTAAAAACAGAACATTGAAACATAACAATAGTGCCAATTTTATCAAGGAATTTGAGGATGCCCTTTCGAAAGACGAGTAAAAGTCTAGTTTAGTAGCAATAAATTCCGGTAAAGGCAAGAAATTAAGTATGTGTATAAAAATCGAGAAATACCCTGTAGCCAAAGCTAGCGATAGAATTAGTATCCTGGTCTTGTTTTGGTAGTCCAAAAAACCCGATAAAAAAGAAAACAAACTGCCCTTATGACTAAAAAAGGCCATTGCTTTTAAAAGGTTTGTCCGAGCTCCAGTGTTAGCACAAACGCCTAATAACAAAAGTGAGGAAGATAGACCTTGCCTAATTACATTACCCTGTATTAAATAAAAAGAAGAGCTGTTAAGCATAAAAAATAGTGCTAAAAAAACTAGAGCCCTCGAATCTTTAAAAAACAAAAAATAAGCGAGGAAAGTAAGTGCAATGCTAAGGGTCAATTGAAATGTTATATAATCTTCTTTACCTAAGCCCAAAATATGGGAAATAGGCATTAAACCAAAAAACAGAAAGTCACCCTTCCAAGCGGTCTTAGAGATAAAGATATCCGCAAAAGCTACATTGTACTTATAAAAATCCATATAGAGTGGCAAATCGATATTTGCACCATAGTCCCTGTTTATAAATACCGTTAATATTAGGATAAGTAATACGCTTAATGTAGTCCCTTTTAAAATAGATGATTTTTTAAGCACGGAAAATATAAAGAACACCAATAAAGCACAAAGTGAAATGCCCTGAAGTAATATTGGTTTATAAATTTCCATTAAACCCTATGGTTTTAGTTTAGAATTGTAATCTTCTCTGCAATTATTTGAAAAGGATGCTGTTCCTTATTCTCGAAATAATAGGAAATTTCTTTGGAAGCAGATGATGCACTGTAGTCATTTACGGCCGCAACCAATGCTGTCATCGTCGCAAAAACTCCATCCGCAGAGTTTTTAAAATATTCTGGAATTTCCTCATTGTTAATCTGGAGCAGGAATACCTTACTATTTTCGTTTGCAGCTAAAGCAAGCAAGGAAGAATAGTGGCCTATATAAAAGCCCGATATTGGGAAATCATACGTTATTTTACCTCCATTCTCAATAACTCTTTCAAAAATAGTCTTGTCAGATCTCGGGTGTAGCTTTATGATCAATCTTGTTTTAAAGGCATCTGAGAGCTCGTCAATAACAGATTTATAATCGACTTTCTCCATTCTGCCATCTTCCACAAAGGTCTGAGCAATATAACAAACCTGATTCTGGTTTCTTTCTATCTTTTTATTCTTAATAAAAGTATGATAATCGGGATTTCCTATAGTCGTAAAGCTCGACAGATTCATGTAATAATGATTTTTCACAAACCATTCTTTCCAATAATCGCCCCAGACGAACACGTGGTTCGACTGCACCTCTACTAATTTTTGCCTTTTATGGTTCTCCAGATACTCATTAATCTTATAGGATTTAATAAAATCCTTGTTCAGCAAATACAGGAAAATAGACACTTTACCCTTAAACAAGAATGAAAGCATATATTTCAAAAACACTAATTTTCTGTTAATGGCAGAAAAATAACCCAAGAAACTTCTTTCCAAAAACTCGGCATACATGCCATGCTGAAGCTGATATGTGCGTATTCCGATTTTTTTTGACCTATATGTCCAATATAAATCCGTGATTCTGTAGCTATAGTTGAAAAAAATAGTTTTTGAATTGTCCTTACCGCTTAAATTGGCGTATTCCGTTCCAACCTCGGCTAGTCCTATTCGTTCATCGGCCACTTCCTTAATTTTATCATGCACGGTAAAGGAATCGTGTACCATCACAACTTGTTTGGTTATTCCGTTGGCAACCAAATATTCTGCTAGAGGAATAACGTACCTGTTAAAGTTAGAATAGTGAACCTCATATATTAAAACCTTATCTATCATAAAATCCTATTTCTTCTTAACAATGTTACAAGAAAAATCATATCCAGCAAAGCTTTTACAACAAATGCCAAATAATGATATGCTATGGCTCTATATTCTCCCAAAAAAAGAACGATAACCAAGTATATTACAGTTGAGCCTAATAGCCAAATACTTACTGTTTTAATTTTTCCAATGGCCTGTAAAGGCCGTATGAGGAGGATTGTATAGTTGGTCATCAAAACGCCTATAAGCAAGCGATAGGCGTTTTCATATATAAAAGCTGAAAAGCTAGCCTGTAACCACCATTTTAAAACAACATCCAAAAAGAGGTATGAGAAAATTAAAATGAAGGTAAAAAAACCTCCTACACCAATTAACTGCAACCTTAAACTAGTTTTTATTCTAGATATATTCTTTTCTTGATACCAAACAGAAATAGCCGAGAAGTAAACCAAAGAAATGGTGCCCGTAATAATAGCTACCCTATTGAACAAATCCAACATGGTTACCTGATCTGAAATAATTTTAGTGTCAAAAAACATAGGGTAATAAAACCTATCAAAGAACAGTACCAAGGCAGAAGTAAGGAAAAAAATACTGAACCATATGGTTTCTTTGAGAAAGCCCATTTCAAACTTAAACATTCTCTTGACAACGTTCCATTCCAGTGGCCCATACACTTGGAACGAAAACTTTTTCTGATAACTCTTTATTCTAAAAAAATAGAGGAAACAAAGAAGTACATAAAATACAAAGAGTATCATAGCTATTCCTTTGAGGGAAATTTCAGAAAAATATGAGTACATAAAAGGAATAACAAATAACATAGCTGCCGTAAACGCCCTAATAATTGCCAAAAAATAAAAGTCGCTGAAAGATTCTAACAAAGACCTGTACGGAATAATAATAAAAGCCAAAAAGAATACGCATAACACATTAAAAAAGAAGGTATAATCTCCTATGCTTTGTAAAATACTAAAGCTTTCCGAGCTATATGCAGCATATAATACCAATTGAAGAACTACAAAAAAGACAGTCCCCAAAAGATAGGAAAAGGAAACACATTCCTTTAATTCTTCCTTTATCCTATAATTTTCCTTTAGACCAATAATTTCAGAAACCCTGCGGTTTAATGTGGGGCCAATACCAAAAGAAAAATAATTGGATAGGAATATAAGGCTTATTCCAATGGAATACTTAGCCCAAGAATCCTTTCCCATAGTTTCTATTAGGTAAGGCGTAAGTATAAGCGCAGCAGCTATAGGCACTATCTGAAAGCCAATATTGAATATTGCCTTGTTCAATACCTTTTTGGAAGAATAGGCGTTTTCTGACATTATTCTTAAGACATTAAAAATTAGGGCCTAAGAATATCAAATGTCTTTTCAAAAAACTTGTCTCCTTTAGGTTTAAAATGACCCAAATGTATGGTTTTGATTTTATAATCGGGCAAATTGTTTTTTCCAAAGAAGAACGTATCTTTTTCACTATAAGAAACCTGTTTGCTTCCTTTGACGTCTGCATTAGCAAACTTATGTCTTTTTCTATTTTCTGGAAGCACATCCAATTCTTCCGGAAAAATATGGAAAAAGAACATGCTTTCATTATCCGTATGCTTATAATTTTTTTTGATAGTGTATGTTCTGTCTAATAAATCAATTTTAATATTATAACCTCGGCTCTCATACATTATTTCATTTTGAGATTCTTTTGATGCATTTTCGAACTCTATTAGTCCGTTCATCAATATTGGTGCTTGTTGCCAAGTTTGAGCGAAGATGTTCTCATACTTAAAATCAAACTCTTCACCAAGTTCATAGCCAATTTGCCGAGTGATATGATGTTTGTCAAAAAGAGCGAAAATGTCGTTGGACCATAGTTTACAAGTATTATCCGCACACATCAAAGGTTTAAAATCAACCCATCTTATTTTGTCTTTGTAATCATCATAAAGTGTTTGGGTATATTCCAATGTTGGAATATCGCTGAATAACTTTGGTTTATTATTGTCCTCATTGGAAGATTTTCCAAACAGTATGTACTGATAGATATTTTTTCTAGCCTCATTTTCAGATGACATTTCTAAACCTGGAACGTAAAAAATAGGTTGTACCCCTTGTTCTATTGCTTCATTGAGTATCCACCGATCCCAATTCATATCTGTACCCTCAAAATCAATATAATCTAGTCTAACCCAAATTACTACGAACTTTTTGCCCTTAAGTAATTTTTTGTAGCGCTCTTCTGCATTTTTAAAACCATAAACATTGCCTGTTCTTTCGTGTAAAACATGAGCTATAAGCCCTTTTTCTTTTAATTGCTTATCTACAAACTGTTTAAATGCATGAAAATGAGAATTTGCTAAAATTAGCACTTCTGCGTCAGCAGGTACAAGTTCTTTTTTTTTATTTTGTTTTTTTCTGTTTTTATAATCCCCAACAAAGTACTCCACACCTGAAAACTTTTTACGCACTTCAGTTGTTAATGGATTTTTTTTACGTTTAGATGAGGAGTTTGAACATAACTATATTTATAACTTGTAACGTCAACCTCTGCTTTTGCGTAAAATTTTGTGGGCGCTTTCTCTTGATATTTATAAAGCCCTACTGCACACAAAAATGGAAGTAAAACCCATAATGCAAAGGCATAGCTAAACTTATATGTTATTCGGTATCTAAACGTATTTTCTACATACCTCCAACTTAAATACGAAATTGGAATCATTACAAGAGCTAATAGTAGGAATTTGCCAAATAGCGTAAACTCACTTACTTCATATCCTAATTCTACCAACGTGGCTATTATAATCCAATGCCAAAGGTATAAACTGTAGGAGATTTTTCCGATGAAACGCATTGTCATATGCTCTAAAATCTGCTTAAATATTGTAGGCGAATTACTCTCCTTCCCCAAGTAAATTATTAAAATGGTAATAAGAGATACTAGCAACGCATTTGTGCCTGGCCAAGGACTAGAGCCATCAAAAAGGTAGGAAAAAAAGAAAAGTAAAAAAAAGGAAGTTAAATACAGTGCTCCAACTCCTTTTTTAGATTTTATTCTTGGCACTTGGGCATAGAAGATGGCAAGCATAGAGCCCGTAAATATTTCAAAAAAACGGGTGTGAAGCAAATAGTAATTAGCCTTTGTCTGATCTGTAAACTCTACAAAATAAACACTTATTACAATAGAGATTAAGTAGATAATACTAATTACAATGTTTCTATGTTTCTGTTGTTTAATTTTCCATATGAGGAAAAATAGAACCGGAACCAAAAGATAAAACTGTTCTTCCACACCCAAGGACCACGTATGTAACAACTGATATCTATCAGAAACAGCGTCAAAGTAGCCATGTCCTAAATTAGCAGCGGCATAATTTCCAAGACCTAACGAAGCATAAGGTAAAAAATCCAAGTAATTCTTTAACGGGTCGGGAAGCAGCACAAGAACGTTAAAGACAGTAAGTAGTATTAGAATAACTATAAGAACAGGGGCAATCCTTTTGATTCTATTTAAATAGAAGTTTTTAAACGAAAACCTGCCCTCGCTTAGTTTTTGAGTAATATTATAAGTTATCAAGAATCCTGAAATAACGAAAAAAATATCAACTCCTAAAAAACCTCCCTTAAAGGAATTAATGCCTAAATGACAAAAAATGACCACTAGAACTGCAATAGCTCTTAGGCCATCAATATCCTTTCTATATTTCATAAAATTTAAAGAATGATTCGTATTTCTTTACCCATATTAAAGCAGCTAGAATGTTACTTTTTTTAGAATTTTACTTTACCTGTCAGATGTACTAAAGCTTTTATTAAGTTCACAAAGGTAAGTAAAACTTAAAAAAATTGTTACACACTAAACTTCGAATTCAACATTGCTTTACTTACAATAAAGGGGGGTCATTTTTAATGAAAAACAATCCCCCATTAATTCCGGGTCATATATCTTTGTTTATTCAAAAAATATTTTATGAAAAAACGTGGTGCTAAATGGTTCAAAAAACCTGTATTGATAGTATTTTCATTAGTGCTTGGGTTTTTATTGGCTTTTGTAATTTTCAGATTTGATGAAATAGTAAGGTTTATGGGGGTTAGTAAAATTCCTTACGAGAAGATAAATAAAACCTCACAAGAATTTAAGGAGTTAATTCGCCCTACTTTTTTTAATATTGAAGATTTTGGTGCTTCACTGGAAAGTGAAGACAACTCGGCAGCCCTGCAGGCCGCAATAGATGCCGCAATAGTAACGAGTACAGAATTAAGATCTGATAATAAATGGGATATTTATGTTGGTAAAGTCTATATTCCGTCTGGTCACTGGAGGTTTAAAAGAGGGGTTTCATCTACAATTGGTGTTGAGATTTTTGGAGATGGTGTTGGTAAAACCTACTTGGATTTCTTAGGCAGTGGAATATTCTTGGATTTTGGTTCTGACAATGAAAAGTTTGACTTAAAAATTAACGATATTTTTATAAATCAATTTCATCCAGATGCCGTAGCATTAGATTTAAATCAAGTAAATAGAAATAGCGGCGTCTCCAATATAATCATTGAGGGTGGCGCAATAGGAATTCGTCTCACAAACTGTTATACCACAAGCTTTGATTCATTCTTCATTTACAACACTAGTCAATTCGGTATTGTAGGCTACAATGCCACCAATACTGATTTTAGTAATTTTAAGATAGAAAATTGTAATGTTGGAGCCAAATTCACAAATAGTGATATCAATTCCTCTACAGGTTTAAAATTCTTTGGAGGAGTTATACAGGGGTGTTATAACGAAGGCCTAATTCTAGAAGATTTAACCAATTTCTCTTCTTACTCTACGTTTCTAGAAGGAAACGGAAGAAACGACGGAAAATCGCAAATCTATATTACTAGTGACTTAAATGGAGAATTTGATAATGAAATAATTGCCTTTTATAGTCCATTCATAACCGGCGGGCATAGTTCAAACAAAGGTCAGACAGCAGTGAAGGTAGAAAATACAACCACGTTCGTATTCAACGAAAGTTTTATGAGAGCCAATGACAGGATACTGACCGGCATAGATGTTGGCAAAAATGTAATTAACGCTGAAATAACCAACTCAAAATTTAGTGGTACCAAGGAAGATTTCGTTATTCAAGAGGCAAAGACCAATTTGATACTTGATCCCGCCTCAAAAGAAGGAAGGGGATATGGCCGACAAGTTTTAGGTTTGGGGTCAGAAAGCGGCAAAACAAATAACAGGGACTACATGGAGAGCTATCAAGGTGTTTTTGGAAACTTTCATGCCGGAAAAGTTGGTGTTGGAACCTTTAATGGAAAACCGAGTATACAAGGTTTTGGTGGTGGAAGTTCCTACGATTTCTTTACCAATCCAAAAGTTGGAGATCACATCTCGGCACAGCAAGGCATTACACAAATGGCCGGGGTTAAGTTTGGCACTACAATTACCTCATCAAACGTAGAAACAAATAAAAAAATACGAAACCTATTCGTAAATACGGACGAAGGAAAACGTTTTGTAAAAATCAGCATTACCGAAGAGGAGATTAGTAGGGAACTAGTCATAAAAAATACCGGAAGGAATTCAAACATTCTTGAAATTGAATCGACAACCACTACTGTAGAGAATAAAAAAATATTTGAACTATCGGATGGCGAAGCAGTTACATTAGCTTTTGACGGGATTCAATGGCAGGTTATTTCCAAGTATATTCCCTAAGCTTTTGTATAAAGGCTCACTTAATTAGGTTAATAAGGTTATTTACTGCCATAGTACCTTGCCTTTCGACGCTTTGAAACGTCCTAGACCCAACATGAGGCGTTATAATTATATTATCAACTCCTTTTAAAGCTTCACCATCTAACATAGGTTCATGCGCTAAAACGTCTGTTAGATACCCTCTAATCATTTCTTCTTTTAAGCCTCTAATAATTGCCTTTGAATCTACCAACATACCCCTTGAGGTATTAATTACTATTGGCTTTCTTTTTAGTTTCTCAAAAATTACTTCTTCATTGATCATATGTTCAGATTGATCTGTGTGCGGTAAATGAAGGCTTATCACATCGGCGTGCTCATAGATTTCATCTAGGCTCGAGACAAACTTAATTTCGTTATGTGCGGATAAAAAAATTTTATCCTCAAAAATATCGAAAGCCAAAACATGCATGCCTAGCGCACTGGACTTTTTTGCAAGTTCTTTGCCTACAGCACCTAAGCCTATGATGCCAATAGTTTTCCCTTGTATCTCATGGCCTACCCAGCGCTTCCAGCTACCTTCTTTAGTAGAATTATATTGTACGTGCACGTTTTTCTCAAACGTAAATAACAGTGCTAGAACATGCTCTGAAACCGATGCTTGGTTTACACCAGGACAATTAGTAACTGGTATGCCTAGCTTTTTTGCGGCCTCCAAATCAATTCTGTCAAGCCCTACGCCGTACTTGGAAATGTATCTAAGTTTACCTTCAAATCCTTTCTGAATAACCTTTTCGGTATACTCATCATCCCCACAGATGACCGCATCATAATTGCCTATAATAGGCAACAGCTCATCCTCCAATATTGGGCCTCTAAGGGTGTCTAGTTCATAACCTTGAGCCTTCAAAAGTTCTTGGTGTCTTCCAGGAGTGTCCTGAAAGGAAGTTGAGGTGAGCAACACTTTCATTAGTATAACAGTTTATGTTCTATGAGTAAAATTTCTAATTGTTTAAAATCTTCAAATTGGAGTCCTTTGTAATCAGTAAAAAGTTCTTTGTTCTCCTCATTATTCCGCAACCCGAATTGTAGTTTTGAAAATTGGGCAGCATCCATGTCCGTTGTAGCGTCACCCAAAAATAAAGTTTCAGTTCTTTTTAAATCGTATTTATCTAATAAATACTCGGACCAATATCGCTTATTTTCAGGAGAACCATGTACCCCTTCAAAGAAGTGGTTTATTTTCCTAGCTTCAACTATTTTTTCGATTTCAATGGTTGGTGTTCCTGTAATAATCCAAAACCTAAGGGTCTTGGCGTATTTTTTTAGAAACCATAAAGACTCTGGAACCGCCCTAGCGTTTATTACTTTTTGCAACACTAGCTCCGAGAACCTGTTCGCTATTTGCTCCAATTGAGCGTCATCAAGGTCTCTTCCGAAAAACTCCTTTTCCCAATACTTAAATTTTTCAAATCTTGAAACTCCACCATGATTGATGTGATAATCAACCACTTTTGCGACAATTTCAGGTCCATGCAGTAAATACATTTCTGCAAACGCATTGGTCTTGGCACTTACAGATTCTGCTAAGACACCATCAAAGTCAAAAAAAATATTCTTTATTGGCATTGCCTTTGATCTAAATACTACTGTTCGTTATTATGTACGGACCTAATACATTCCAATAAGCCTTGTCCCATGTCTATGTGTGGGTTGGCGGTCAATTTTTTACTAACGCTTGGCTCAAAGGAATATGGCGTAAATTTATAGTGATTTTGGTAACCGGAATCTTCAAAATTCACATCTACCTCGCCGTTTAATATTTCTTTTATCATTTGGAAAAGCTCCAAACGTTTCATTCGCTCCGTACCGGTAAGTATAACGTGAAGGTTTAGAAATGAATCTGATTCTATTACATCAACAGATAATTTTGCGGCGTCAGCGGCATGTATGTACTCCCGTATTTCCGTACCATCACCGTGGTGATCTATTTTTTTTTCCTTTACCGCTCCTTTAACTAGATTATAAATGTAGTTGTTGTCATATGCCCTTTCGGAATAAACAGAACCATACCTAAGAATTACAAAAGGCAAATCATACTTTTTATGATATTCCTCAATAATTTTTTCCGAAGCTAATTTACTTATCCCGTAAAAAGACCCTTTGTTACTCATTGCATAAGCGCTACTGGCATACACAAACTTTTCTACCTTATGCTTTACACATTGTTCCAGAATATACATGTTGCCAATTACATTCAAGTTCATCGTTTTTATTGGAAACTTTATAGCATTATCCAAATTGGCAAATCCAGCCAAATTATAGACAACATCAAAATTTTCTGTGTCAAAAACGGCTTTTACCTGTGCTTCGTTGAAAATATCACAATAGACATAATTCACTTGGCCTTTAAGCTCCTCATCCTCGGAAATATCGGCAACCGCAATACTAAAACCCCTATTTATAAGTTCTTTTATCAAATAATACCCTAAAAACCCGAAGCCTCCAAAAACCAGTACTTTTTTCATTACTTAATATTTGTCCTTAAAAGTTCCATTTGCTCTCTGGCTTTGTCGCCCAAAAAGAAAAAATCTAAACTAAACGCTAGAAAATTATAATGCATATCCAGCTTATCCATAACTTTCTTATAATCCGACTCGATAACATGGAAGCCTAAATTTTTAGATTTTTCCAATGTAATCTTATCGATTCTGGCAAGAACCTCCTTAACGTCGTCGTCATAAAACATCCCTGGTTTTCCCATAGATGCCGAAAGGTCATAAGGCCCTACAATAATACCATCAATACCTTCCACGTCTAAAATTTCTTCCAAGTTATTTACGCCCTCTATGTGCTCTATTTGAGCTATTACAATAGATTCTTCCTGAACCCACTTATTATACTCGTTAAAAGCAATACCATAATGCTGCGCTCTGGAAAGACCGACGCCTCTAGTGCCATGTGGAGGATATTTAACCCAAGAAACGGCTTGCTTTGCCTCTTCTGCATTTTTGACCATTGGAACTATGATGCCATTTGCCCCGGCATCCATTACACGCTTTATTATTACTTCTTCATTCTTACTCACCCTTACCAATGCCTCCATTTTATTGGCCTGTACATGGCCTACCAAATTTTGTAGGGTAGCGATATCAATAGCAGAATGTTCTAAATCTATGGTAAGCCATTCAAAACCGGCAGAGGACATTATCTCAACTATAGATTGGTGGGGTATTGTTAACCATGACCCAAAGGATAGTTCCCTGTTTTTTAGTTTCTCTTTTAGCTTGCTTTTAGTGTGTAAAAAGTTTTTCATCTATTTTAATTACAATTTTCTTAATGGTTTCTGTATTACTGTCAAGCGCATGTTGGCATCCATGGATATCTTGAGGAAAAAAAATAGCCATTTTACCGGGAGTCAAACGTAAAGCTAACTGTGGTTTCTTTATGCCCTTATAAAACTGGCAGTCTGTTTTATTATCGTAAGCTGATGTGATTTGTACGTCTGTAGCACTATATATGTTTATACCCTCGGCGCCATTTAATGCCACTTGGATATCTACCTCCCTTTTATGGGATTCAATGATTGTTGGGTCAACCTTTGTCTCATAGCTCATTACTTTATAATAGCATGAATCGTTTATCCTATACTCACCGTTAGGGGTGTTGATGTTTACGGTTGATAGCGTATAGAAAATTTTGCCAAATATACCTGAGCTATCAAAATAATTATTCCAATTATCGGTACTATCAAATATCATCTTAGTATTTTATAAAGAGATTCGGCCATAACAAAATCATGTAATTCGTCTATATCTATTGCTTCTATTTTATCTATTTCAAACATAAGAGCATTTTTACCTATCCGTTTACCCCCGGAGTTTTCAAATGACTGTTTGGAAAAAATATACAAATTGGAATTCTCTTCGTAAATAGGAGGTAAATCTTGAGTCCTAATTAGTTTAACCGGATCGTGATTCAAAGGAGTACCATCACAACCATACAATCTAGTTTGTATCCTCGTAACAGAAAAGATAGAATCATAGGTTTCCTTTCTTTTCAACAAAGTCTCTATGGCATTATCTATTGTTTCTGTTCTTAATAGCGGATTAGTGCTATGGGTTTGTAGGTAATAATCCGAATCTACTTTGTTTATATCGTACGCTATAACTTTGTTCATTGATACATGGTCTCCAATAATTTCTTCGGGTCTTTTGACAATAATTACGTTCTCACCGTAGTTAGCGATAATATCATCGCTAATTTCCTGACTGTCGGTGTTTACCACAACTTTGTCTATATACTTTGAGGCTAACAAACTATTTAGAACTTTATGATACAGGGGGGAACCGTTAAAATCTTTAAGGTTTTTATTGGGCACTCTTTCAGAATTACCCTTCATTGGTAATAGCGCAGTAAATTTCATTTGGTTGTATTTCTTAGTTACGTTTAATCTTATGTCAAAATTAAAAGATAGAATTAAGCTTCACTCTATCTAAAATCGATTTTGTCGCTTTTTTTCAAAAGTACGATAATTACTATTCTGAACAAGTTCCACTTTTTCTTCAAAGTTCAATTTTAAAGATTTTCTTTTCGAAGTGACATTGGATTTTTTTTTGAACAGACCGTCCGAGCATTAATTAAAAAGGAACAAACTACTATGGCTTTTTTATAATGAATTTCTAATCTACCCATCGGTTTTCCTGTTTAGCCAAGTTGCAACAGATACGCTCCATAACCACTCTTTAAAAGTGGTTTAGCTAGCTTGTAAAGTTGTTCTTTTGATATGTAACCCATATTGTAAGCGGCTTCCTCAATGGATCCTATTTTTAATCCTTGGCGGTTTTCTATGACCTGCACAAACTGTGACGCTTGCATCAAGGAGCTAAACGTACCCGTATCTAACCACGCAATTCCCTTGTCTAAAATACTTACATGAAGTCTTCCTTGTGCCAAATATTCTTTGTTGATATCCGTTATCTCTAGTTCGCCCCTCTTACTTGGCGTTATCTTTTGTGCTATTTCTACTACCGAGTTATCATAAAAATAAATACCTGGAACTGCATAATTTGTTTTAGGTTTTAATGGCTTTTCCTCAATTGAAACCACTCTCCCGTTACTATCAAAATCAACAACGCCGTATCTAGTTGGATTATTTACATGATAACCGTAAACCACCCCACCATCGGGGTTGTTGTTTGCCTGTAATAAACCTGCAAGACCAGACCCGTAAAATAGATTATCTCCTAAAATAAGGGCTACCTTATCTTTTCCTATAAAATTACGCCCAATTATAAAAGCTTCAGCGATACCATTTGGTTTTTTTTGAGTAGCATACTCAAAATTACAACCCAATTTACTACCGTTGCCCAATAGATTTTTGAACAAGGTTAAGTCCTTAGGGGTGGTAATGATTAAAATGTCTCTTATTCCTGAAATCAACAATGTCGATATCGGGTAATATATCATTGGCTTGTCATAAACCGGCATAAGCTGCTTGCTCATTGCCAAGGTTAGCGGTAATAAGCGTGTTCCAGACCCTCCTGCTAATACTATTCCTTTCATTTTAATGTAGAAGTGTATTTATTTATATACCAGTTAATAGTTTTTATAAGTCCAGAGCTAAAGTCTTCACTGGGCTCCCATCCTATTTTTACTTTAGTTTTTGAGGCATCTATAGCATATCTAAAATCGTGGCCCTTTCTATCTTTTACAAAACTAATTTGCTCGCTATAACTACCGGAAGATTTTGGCATTAACTCATCTAATAGGCTACATATTTTCTTTACGATACTCAAGTTGGTAAATTCATTGCCGCCACCTAATAAATATGTTTCTCCTGATTTTCCTTTATGAAATATTTGGTCTATACCTTGGCAATGGTCTAAGACGTAGAGCCAGTCCCTGATATTTTTTCCGTTTCCGTAAATAGGTATGTCTTCATGCTGTATTGCTTTTCTGATAACCGTTGGTATTAATTTTTCATCATGTTGTTTAGGGCCATAATTATTGGAACAATTACTGGTGACTACATTAAGGCCGTACGTATGATGATAACTTCTCACAAGAAAGTCAGACGATGCCTTAGATGCGCTATAAGGACTGTTAGGGGCATAAGGGGAGTCTTCTGTAAAATAACCGTAATCCCCTAAACTACCATACACCTCATCGGTAGAAATATGATGAAACCGATTGTTCTTGTTTTCAGTTCCCCAGTGTTCTTTAGCTGCTTCCAAAAGCGTGAACGTTCCTTCTATATTGGTTTTAATAAAATTAGCCGGAGTTTTGATAGAATTGTCTACATGTGATTCTGCCGCAAAATGAATTACTGAGTCTATTGCGAATTCTTTAAATATGCGAGCCACTAAGTCTCTATCGCAGATATCGCCAACGATTAATTTATGCCTATACGTTTCATCTATTTCCTTCAGATTAGAAATATGTCCTGCATAGGTAAGTTTGTCAAGATTAATAACTTTATACTCTTGATTCTTCTTTAAGAAATAAGGAATGAAATTACTTCCTATAAATCCTGCACCTCCTGTGACTAAAACTTTTTTCTGTTGTGGAGGATTTGCCATTTTAAAGTAGTTCTATTACTTTCTTATTAAGAAATTTTAAGAATGAAATAAAAAAGAAGACAGTTAATAATATAGCGGGTATTAAAACAATATTCTTTCCAAAAAAAGCTTTTTGCACTTGCTGGGGTTTACCGAAATTAATTACTTTAACAGGTTCGGTTCGCTCCTCTAATTCCAAATTTTTAGTTTCAATGTCCTTTATCAAATTAGTTTTTAAAGTAAGGAGGCCAGTAATATTTACCGTTTCCTGATTATCGAGTACAATTCGTTCATTTCCGAAAAAACCATCGGCCTTAGCCATTTTTTTAGAATAGCTCGTGATTATTTCGTCCACTTGTGCCAACAAATCTTTATTTTGTTTTATTCTAGACTCCGCATTGGTTCTATAAATAGTTGCTAGGGTGTCAAAATATTTATTGGAGTTTATATAAGCCATAACTTTTTCCGCGAAGTTCTGTCCTTGTTCAAGGTTTTTATAGTAAAAAGTTATCCTATGATTAAAAGAGCTTTTATTTTGAAGTTCGGCTCTAACAATATCTGCAATGGCTTCGGTGTCTTCGAATGACTGTAGTAATTCTAAATACTTAATATCATTTTCGCTACTATCTTCACCGGTAACCCTTTTAATCGTAATTTCTATTCCGCGATAATCCGTAAAATCGACGCCTATAGAGTTAAAAAAAGTAGTGTCCTTTGCTTCTATATTTGCTTGTATCTCGGAGACAACATCATATAAATAATTTTTACTTTCCATTTGAGGTTTTACGATAACCTCTGTTTTGAGTTTTTTAGAGATGATTTGGGTAAGTCCATACCCAATTCCTACTCCTGCAAGAATAAGTGCCAAAAGAATAAGTGCGTTTTTTTTAAGGTAAACAAATACCCTTAAAAATCCCCTGAACAATCTATTAAATCCGTTTCCGATCATTCGGAACAACTGCCCCAAATCTATTTCATCAGAATTTTTTGGTTGGTTTGGTATTTCTTTTTCTGTCATTGCCCCTATGAATTAAATATCTGTTTTAAAATCTTGTCCGTTATCAAGTATGTCGGTTTTACCCCGGTAGTGCCCAGCCCGCCTGAGGCTAACGTACTTCCTGTTTCCAAAGGATTATCAGAGGCATAATAGGCATATCTTACTTTAACATCCTCGCGGATACTTTTTCTTATTTTAGAAGCGGATTGTATTGCTTTTTGATAGTGCACCCCTTCCATTTCCAAGCCAATAACGCTCCAAGTAGACCTGTGGAAAAATCGTAGGATGTCCTTGTTCTGCAATGAAGTCCCCAAAACGGTTACCATGGTTCCTTCAAAGACTTTTAACCCATGACCCTTAAAATCCGCGGCGCACAGCTCGTTTTTAAATGGATAGTTATCTGCAGTTCCCTCAAAAATATGCGCGGAAGGTATCATTAAATCGCCTTTTCCACCTTCCAATATCCCTGCTTTTCCCATAATGGAAATCGACGCAATATTTAAAAAAACAGGTTTGTGCTTTTTACTTTCAAAAGGTTTTAAAAACTCATCTATGGTCTCGTACGCCTGTTCCCCAAAAGCATAATCCATTACAAATATAACTGGTTTTATAGCGTCTGTGGCATCCTTAATATCATAGCAGCAAACGCCTGGCCCAAATTTTGTCAAATCAAAAATCTGAACATCTATATTGGTTCCAGAAGTGTCGTCCAAAGAAATCATCCCATTCTCTTGAGCGACTTTCGTTACCTTATCTCTTAGTTCTTGATTTTCTGAACTACTCAAAGCCTTATAAATATCGAGTGAATCGTTGTCTTCAAAGTCATCCGCAAGTGCCTTTTTGGCGAACAGGGAATTCATAACGCTGTGCATGTTCGCAGAAATAATGTGTATGGGCCGGCCTAGAAGTCCGTTTGCCTTTAAAGTTTCCTTTATATTATTGGCCCAGCGATCACCGTGTATATGATGCCCCAATCTTTCCCGCAAAAGAGAACTAAAGGTAACGGTGCGTTTTTCGCCGGTAATTTCCTCTTCCAGCGATAGTTTTCCAAGCCAATAAATAATTTTTAGAAACCGCTCCGGATTCTCTTGGCTCCTGAACTTACCGTACACCTCCAATACTTCCTCAAAAGACCTGCCTAAAATATTGGCGGTATGTATTAAGGCGATTTCTCGCTCTTCTTGGGAAATCTCCTGTTTTTTAACCGTTTCCTCCAACTTGGACCAGTCCCTAATGGTCCTTTCCGTTTCCGGTATCAACACCCGTTGACAAATTTTATCGGACTCAATGAACAAAAAAGTGAGATGGGTGAGAATATCGTAGATGTCCGATCTTCCGCGCGTAATCTCTATATTCATTTGCTCATCGTCTATGCGATAACAATTGCGCCTTCTCTTTGGCGGTATAATAGGTTGAATATGGGAAATTGCAAAACCTTCATCTGAAGTAAGGTTGATGAACTTGCACTGTTCTATACCTTCGGGAAGTCTTTCCAGAACGTAAACCAGGCCGTTCAACTCAGCCTTTGGTTCTGCGACGGATCCATAAATCTCCGGTCGCAATGCTAGAAGTGCATTCTTGAGCGCTTCGCCCGAAATACCGTTCGGCTTATAGAACCCTCTGTTGAAAAGATGCCGCATGGTTACGTACAATCGCTCAATGGCATTGGTAGATTCTTGGGCCCGTGTTGTTGTTATCGTATTTCCCATGGGTAAATTTCGAACAAAATTACAATTAAAATTTAAGTTGCAACCACTTGGTTTTTAATCGACTTTATACCTTTGTAGTTCATCTGCAACCTTTCTATCATTAGATAGCCGTTGTACCTTGTTTTGTCCGCCCAACTTGCCCTTGGATTTCATATAGGCCCTAAATCCGCCAGGCTCAATCACTACAACCTTTAGGTGCTGCAATATTTTCCCCGATATTAAATCGTCATAATAACTGTTCTGACCCCTAAGAGCCTTGTCCAAAACTGTAATGAAAGAGTTCATGTCATCAGGTTCCTTATCAAACTCTATGAGCCATTCATGATAGGGAAGCTCATCATTTTCTGGCGTAATCTTGGGCGCTACCGTAAACTCGTTTACCCGCGCATCCGCTTTTTCCGTAGCCATGAGCATAGCCTCCTCTACTTCCTTGGCAATTACATGTTCCCCAAAAGCGGAAATAAAATGTTTGATCCTCCCTGATACGATTACCCTAAAAGGCTTTAAAGAAGTAAACCGAACGGTATCTCCTAGATTATACCTCCAAAGACCTACGTTCGTGGATATAATCATAACATAATCCACATCTTTGGCGACCTCATTTAGGGCGAGTGATTTCATGTTGTCCGATAAAAAATCGTCGGTTCTTATAAATTCATAAAAGATTCCGGAATCTAACAGCAATAGCATCCCGTTTTCCTTTTGCGAATCCTGATATGCAAAAAAGCCCTCACTTGCAGGAAATAATTCTATACTGGCCACTTTACGGCCGATCAGCTTTTCAAAAGTCTTCCTGTACGGTTCATAATTTACACCGCCATAAATGAAAAGCTCAAAATTTTTGAAAAGATCACCAATATTGCGATCGGTTTTTTCTTTCAATTTTTCAAAATACATCTGTACCCATGAAGGTATGCCCGCAATTACGGTCATATTCTCGCCTTTGGTCTCTTCCACAATGGCATTGACCTTGGTTTCCCAATCGCCTATACAATTGGTTTTCCAACTAGGTAGCCTGTTTTTTTGAAGATAATTTGGAATATAATGGGCCGCAATACCGGAAAGCCTGCCCAGTTGAATCCCGTTTTTTTCATTAAGTTCAGGGCTTCCTTGTAGAAAAATCATCTTGCCGTTAACAAAATCGGCCTTCCCTGTTTCGTGAACATAATGGAGTATGGCGTCTCTTGATGCGGCGACTTGATACGCAATGGATTCTTTGGTTATTGGAATGTACTTTGCGCCAGAAGTGGTGCCGGACGTTTTTGCAAAATACAAAGGTTTGCCCGGCCAAAGCACGTCTTTTTCGCCCGCCACCATTTTATGAATGTAAGGCTTCAGTTCCTCGTAATCCCGTATGGGCACTTTATTGCTAAAGTCTTCAAAAGAAGTGATATTCTGAAAATCGTGGTCCTCCCCAAATTTAGTTCTAGCCCCTTCTTTAATAAGCAACGCAAAAACCGACCGTTGTGTTTCTAAAGGCTTTTGGGACCATTTTAAGGTCTTTCTGTAAATATACTTGGCAAAAACCTTAGTGGCTACTACTTTTAGGGACATAGTTTTTAATTAAAATCAATGAAGTCTAAAGGATTCACAGGGTTTCCGTTGTCCCATAATTCAAAATGCAGATGTGGTCCGGTCGTTAATTCACCCGTATTCCCTACAGAGGCTATGACTTCCCCACCACGTACAACGGTGCCCTGAAATTTAGCCAGCGATCCATTGTGCTTGTATACGCTTAATAAACCCCCTTCGTGCTCTAGAATAATGACATAGCCCGTATCTGCCGTCCATTCAGAAAAAATAACGGTTCCATTGGCAACTGCTTTGACCGGTGTGTCCATAGGGGCAACCACATCTACCGCATAATGTTTCTCCTTAGCATCAAAAGGCATAGTAACTATACCTGTAATAGGCGGAAAGAGCACCAAGTTTCTTTTGTCCATATTTCTTTCGAAGAGATTGTATTTGTCCTCCAAGGCCACCTCTGCCCGCAGCATAGAATCCTGTCTGGTAGGTGTTAAATCTACGGAAGATGGATCCAACTTAAATTGCTGGAATAAGGAATCCCTGTTCACTTCATTATTCTCTATATCCCCTTTAAGAACCATTCTAATATTATCTAAATACTTATTGGTATAATTTAAGACCCTTACAAGGGAATCTGTTTTGTAGGTAAGCTCTGTAGCCTCTTTTTTTAACTTTGTAGAAGAATAGCCCGGAATATATTCCCGCAATGGCGTAAAGGCAATCAATAAAATAGTAAACGCTATCAGCCCGATCATAAATAAAGATCCGGTGACAAAAACGTTTAGTCTACTAAGCTTAAAGGAAATTTTTTCTTCGAAAGTGCTCTCGTTAAGTATCACCAAACGATACTTATGAAGCAATTTTCTTTTGATTTCCTTTCTTTTTTTTCCCTGTTTCGCCATCATAACAAAGATAAACTTAGAAATGAAAATACCCGCAATTAGGTTCACAAATGTGGGCTTTAAGCAGGTTTGCCTGTTTTTAGAGCTTGATTATTCCCTCTAATTTTCCACAACTCGATAGCATTCGTTAATATTCTAGCAAAATAAGTTAGTTTTAGTTACCTTCGTAGTGTATTAAAAGATATTGATATGACATTTTCAACAATAATATTGGCTATAGGCCCATGGCAGATTGCCATAGTAGTATTGGTGGTTCTTTTACTTTTTGGCGGAAAAAAAATACCCGAATTGATGCGCGGCCTAGGTAGTGGAATCAAGGAATTTAAAGACGCTTCCAAAGAAGAAGAGAAGCCCGATGACACAAAAAAGGAATAGACGACCCCATTCTTTTTAAAGCATAAACGCCATATTTACTTTAGTTATGGCGTTTTTTTATGACTATAATCAGTTTGTCATTTAGCTTTTGCTATCTAAGCAAAGCCTTTTCTAAAGCCCTGTTCTTACAACAAAACTCTTTTATTTTATTATTAGGAACTAGGCCTACCGTGTATGTCGCATAAATGAACCGCTAAATTGACCGATAGGACATGTTTACATTTCTTTTTGTGCCTCTTGGTAATTTAAAAGCATGGCTTTTTGTACCACAACTAGTTTCTAGCCTTAGAAGTGGCCGAACCATGTTGCTGAAAAACACAAACACCACCCTTTTTTATAAGACCTAATTCTACTATTGTCCAATCGTTTGTTCTGCATTATTTCTTGGTAGTCTCTAAAATATCGAATTAACGCCAAAAAGTATTTTTATTTTTTTATACGAACTCTCCCCCTTGTAGGCTGTTCTACAGCCATTCTTAAAATTGGTTAAAACATATTTTAAATGATACACTACGCAATTACTTGCTTTCGCAACAAAAAACAATTCCTCTTAAATGTTACGATTAATTTCGTGTTATAAGGAAAGTGTGTATGTGTTAAAAAGATTTGATAGCATACCCTGTTAATTATTAAAGCTTGGATGCCCATTTTAAAAATAGCCAAAATCATGAAAACCCTTTTTAGCGCTTTTATAGTTCTTTGTTGCCTGGGCTCCTATGCACAAAGCTTTGAGGATAAAACGACGATGGGCCTGAATCCTGTAGCGCAGGTCTCGAATAAATTACAGCCAAACGAAAGAGAGAAAAATAGCCAAGAAGCGTTTATTAAAGCAGCTTCGGAAAATGGCATCCCGCAACGTACGTTCAACAATATCCCCAATGTTGAAAATGGTTATTATTTGATTTCAAGTGTTTTTGGCAAAGACAAGAAGCTTGATAAAGAAGTAGGAAAGCTAACAAAAAAGGGTTTTCAGTCCGGTTACTTCAAAAACCCGGAAAACAACCTTTACTATCTTTACGCAAACCACTACAACTCTTGGGAAGATGCCATACAGGATTCAAAATCAGAATTCGATAATAGGTTTACTAACGATGTCTGGTTGCTACAGGTTATAAACAAAGTTCCTGCCAATGATGAACTTACCAATGAGGTAGCGTCTAAAATCATAACGGAGGATATAAAGAAACCATTTAGGTATTCAAAATTAGGTGCATCTTCAAAGCTTATCCAAAAGGCAGACGAATATTTTGATAAAATGTGGTATGCAGAAGCATCCAAACTATATGAAGAAGCACTTAAGGACGAGAGCAACTACTCTTTTGAAGTATTGGAGAAGGCTGGCGATGCGCACTACTTTAACACGAACATGGAACAAGCCTATAAATGGTATACCATCTTATACGAAAAGTACGAGAAAGAAATGTCCTCGGACAATATTTTTAAATATGCCCACGCGCTAAAGGGAACTGGAAAATACGGAAGGTCCAAACGGCTTATGCGGATATACAATAAGAAGATGAGCAACCAGAGCGAGACCTCTTCCGAAGCTGTGCAAAATGAAATGGTGCTCGATGAAATTTTGAGTGCCCCGAAAAATTTTGAAATCAAGAACCTTAGTGTTAATTCCGAATATTCGGATTTCGCCCCAATGTTCTATAATGAAGAAGATATTGTTTTCGCCTCGGCAAATGACTCGTCCTTTTTAAGTACCAGACGGTATAAATGGGATGGCCAACCTTACTTAGATCTTTACGTTGGTCAGCTGGACGAAGAATCCTCCGATATCATGAATGCCATAAAATTCTCGAAAGAACTAAACACGAAATACCACGAGGCCGCCGTAACCTTTTCTCCAGATAATACTGTAATATATTTTACTAGAAACAATTATGGCAAAAAATTGAAAAGAGACAGTAAAGGTATCAATCATCTAAAAATATACCGCTCTCAAAACGTAGATGGAGCATGGACGGAAGCTACCGAACTGCCCTTTAATAGTGACTCCTTCTCTACCGGTCATCCCGCACTTAGTAAAGACGGCAAAAAATTATATTTCGTGTCCGATATGCCCGGAAGTATTGGTGACACAGATATTTTTGTGGTAGATGTCCTCGAGGACGGCAATTTTTCGGCACCTAAAAACTTAGGGGCCGAAATAAACACGGAACAGAAAGAAATGTTTCCTTTTGTAAACCATGAAAAACTGTACTTTTCTTCTAACGGACATACAGGTTTGGGCGGTCTTGATATCTACGAAGCCATATTGGACGAAGAAAAAGGATTTTCCGACGTGAAAAACCTCGGCCAACCTATTAATAGCAACAAGGACGATTTCTCCTATATTATAAACGAAGAAACGAAAAAAGGTTTTTTTGCCTCGAACCGTGAAGGTGGCAAAGGCTTTGACGACATCTATTCCTTTAAACACCTAACGGTCGAAGAAGTGCCGGAAAACAATAACGCCATTGCAGGCATGGTAACCGCACTTGTAACAGGGGGCCTTATGCCCCGTGCATTGGTACAACTTTTGGACGAGAACAATATGAAATTAAAGGAAATGGAAACAGCTGAGGATGGCAGCTTTATTTTTGAAGATTTAGATGCCAATACCAGATATGTTCTAAAAACAAACAAGGAAACCTATTTTGTTGATGAACGAGAGATTGCCACTGTAGAAAACGACACTATAAATGTTGACATTACTTTGAAAAAGCTTCAGGGTATGATTGCCGTTGAAGATGGCATTAGAAAGCTTAAAACGGATATAATCCATTTTGATTTTGATAAATCCTATATTAGAAAAGATGCAAGTAAGGAACTGGATAAACTGGTGGAGGTGATGACAGAATATCCTAATATGATCATAAAGATTGAATCCCACACAGATTCCAGGGGTAGTGCGGTATACAATGAGTACCTGTCCGACAAAAGAGCAAAATCCACAAGGGAATATATTATATCAAATGGAATTGATGCCAGTCGTATAGAGAGTGCCACCGGTTACGGAGAGCAACAATTGTTGAACGAATGTAATGGTAACGTGAGATGTTCCGAAGAAAACCACTACCTAAACCGTAGGTCAGAATTTATAATCTTAAACATGTAGTACCAAATCAATTATACTTTGTCTTTTAGCTAGAACATTAATCTATACTATCATTATAAGTTCTAGGACGCACATAGCACTACTTTTAAAAAACAATCGGTATAAAACAATCCAATCGCTTAACAAAAACCGCTGGTCAATAGTCAGTGGTTTTTTTATGTTGTGACTTGACTAATACCCCTTTTACTACCTGAGCAATTCCCAAAGGTTCCCATACAAATTCCATACCTATTCTACTTATCGGCTTGGACTTTTGAATATCAGTACTATTCTAAATAGTTTTTGCGCCCATAGGATTACCCAATAAAACTTAGATTTCGGTTACGTATCTGGAGTGCCTAAATAATCGATACTGTTATACTATAATTTACTGTCGCTTGCATTTTTACTGGTGCCAAAGGTCACTTTAAGTATATGGCACCGCAATAAGAGGTTGACTAATGATAAATATAACTGATATAGGAAAGAGTTCAGGGCAACGCTTCAGAATGCAGGCTTGAAATTTATACTTGACCATTATAATGAGAGTCAGTAAATACGTCGTTCATTGCGCCTTCATAGGCACTTAGAACCTCCCAAAACGTATAAGTCCATAAAGATTAACTCTAAAAAGAGCCTTGCCGGAGCATAAGGCACCGCTTTAAACCTTGATAACCCAAGCAATTGAAGAATTCCTATAGAATTGGCCTGTTTGATTGTCGATAAAAACAGTATTTCGTAGACTATCTAAAATAAGCGGTCCTATTCATAGTCGAATTCTGTCTTTAATCTAAAGTTTTCATCCCTTATCCGTAATAAGTAGATCTTTGTTTCCAACAACTACCAAAAATCTTACATATGGATAAAATTGTACTCTTTAAAGAAATTTATGTCGAAGCGTTTAAGAACTGGAAATACATCATCTTGAAAAACTATTTTAAAGTCTTTTCCTTTGTTTGCTTTGCCTTGATAGCCATAACTATTTACGCATTAATTTTTAGGATATCAACGGGATTTGCCTTTGGGAATTTATAGAAATGCACAGGCACAAAAAAAGCTTTAGGAAATTCCTAAAGCTTGTGCTTATCTTTTAATTTGCTTATTAGGTCTTGTTAAAACTCAAGGTTTTAAGTATTGCCTCGAGTTCAAACATATAATCTCTTTTTTCTGTAGCCGGAGCAAAGGTAAATCCTTCCAAAACCAACTTTCTATTGTTGGGCTCGTCATTTATGATGTACGTTAAAAATGGCCCTGCCATTGGATATCCGGACATTTCCCATATTCCCCTTACCTCAGCTGCTTTTCTTCCTGAAATCTCGGCAGGAAAGACATAAGGAGAAAATGCTTTTTCGGTAATCATGTGGTTTTCCTTTCCTTGTATGGGCTCGCCTTGAATAAAAAGACCACCTATGGAATCTCGCATCTTAATAATATCCTGCACAAAGGTGGAATCATTATCGAACGTATTCCAAGGAACACTGTAGGCAATAATATTCATCGTTCCTTTTTGTATTTGTCTATCGATCCACACAAAATTATCCTCTTCCCTTCCCACCTTATATATCGATGGTACATTTAAAGAAATCCCCAATCGCTCCTGCAAGGCCTTTTCCTTGTTCAAGGATTTTAGGAATCGTCGTTGCGCCTCCTCTATTTCCTGTTCTTTAAATGTGGCGATAAAATCCGGGGCCTGTTCATTGAGGTTCTGTATGATTTCCGCTTTGGTCCTGCCTTTAATTACACCCACTTTTTGTGGCCTTGCGTACATATCGGACTTCATATGTGCTACATTCAAAGAATCCTCCATCACATAAAGCACGTTTCTGGTACTTCTTACCGCTCCCGAAAACACTTGCGGCGGTACTTGGGTTATACTAAATAGCGCCTCGTCCCAACTAAGACCCACGGCAGGAGCGGCAAAGTTTTCGCGAATTCTATCGCCCACCTCGCTCTTCCAAAGTTCATTATCTATAACTATAGTTAGGGTATTGTAGGCACCAATAGAATTGGGGAGATAGTCTTCTTTTTTTCCTTCCTTACACGAGCTTAAAAAGACTATTGCTAAAAAAGAAAGGGCTACTAATTTTTTCATTTTTGGATATCGGTTTTAGGATGAACAATCGCACAATTTTAATTTTGTACCTGGTTTTAGATTATTACCACTAATACCGTTCCATTTTCGCAAATTTTCAATACTAATTCCAGGATATTTTCTGGAAATGGTCCAAAGGGAGTCACCACTCTGTACTTCATGTTCTTTTGAATTGCTTGCCACGGCTGTTCTAGGCGGCGTGTCTTTGGGCTGTACCGAAGATACTGCGTTTTTTTTAGGATAAATTGTAAGTCTCTGGCCAACCCTCAGATTATTGCTCCTAAGACCGTTCCATTGTTTGATCTGACTTACACCCACACCATACCGTTCCGCTATTTTTCCCAAGAAATCTCCACTGCGTACTTTATATCGTATGCTATTTTCCTCTGCCTGCTTCACCAATTCCGGTAGCGGGCTCTCTTTGCCCTTTAACTCCTTTTCTACATGTGCGTAAATAGCTTCTTCGTTCGCAACAAATTTACCCATAGCGCCCCAAGGAAGACGTAATGCATTCGTTTCTCCTTCTTCATAGGGTATGGCATCCAACTTATAAGAAGGGTTTAACAGCGCAATCTCCTCTTTGTCAATTCCCGTTAATTCGGATATCTGGTCAAATGTGATCAAGTTTTTTACGTGAATGGTGTCGGTCTCAAAATAGTTTCTTTCTGCCCTTTTTCCTGTTATGCCGTGTTCTTCGGCATATTCAAAAATATACATGGTAGCCAAAAATGCGGGCACATAACCAGCGGTTTCCCTGGGCAGGTAACTCCTAATGTTCCAGTAGTTCTTTTGTCCGCCAGACCTTCTTATTGCTTTGTTCACATTTCCTGGACCGGAATTATATGCTGCCAGCGCCAAATCCCAATCATCATAAATTCTGTACAACCTGTTCAAGTATTTGCAGGCAGCCTCGGTAGATTTAATGGGGTCGCTGCGCTCATCTACGTAGCTGTTTATGGTCAGTTTCATTTCCCGACCGGTACCGTACATAAATTGCCATAGTCCGGTGGCACCTACACGCGACTTTGCCTTAGGGTTCAAAGCCGATTCTATAATGGCCAAGTACTTCATTTCCAAAGGAATATTATGATTGTCCAATTCCTGTTCAAAAAGAGGGAAATAAAACTGGCTAGCTGTCATCATGCGTTCCATTAAGCCTCTTCGTTTGGTTAGAAAAGACCTGATGACATTCTCTAAAGAAGGGTTGTAGGCAACGTTGAACGGTGTTTTTCGGTTTAATCTTTCCAGACGCAACTTAAGCGTGTCCGTATTCAAGTCAAGTGGAGGAATAACCGCGGTGGAATCTAAGTTGATACTAAGCACTTCCTCGTACATCTCCTCAAAAAGGGACTTGTTTTGAATAAGTTCCCGCATCCAAAGACTATCGAACCTTGCAGCAGCTTCATGGTCTTTTAAATCGTAATGCTTTGCTTCCTTTGTTTTAAAAAGACCCAGCGGTTGCGTTGGGTCTGTCGCCCCTTCAAACTGCTCCAATTGAGAGGAGAAATCTTCTTGGGCAAGACTGTCTATTACGGTCTCGGGCTCCATTTGCTTTTGCTTACTGTCAGCAATAGGGTTCTTCTGTTGCGCGTTGATATGAAGGGAGACCGAAAGGAGACCTAATAAAAATACTGCTTTTAGCGTGCGATTGTTCATAGTAGATGTGATTTTTTAACGGGACTAACGAAACTCGTACATTTTTTTGTTACAATAAAATATAAACCCTTAAAAATGCAACTAATTTCCGAAGCCCCCGTTAATCGATAACGCCCATACTAAGCTAATATTGCAGCGATACCCGGTAAGGTCTTTCCTTCCAAACTTTCTAACATAGCCCCACCACCCGTAGAGACATAGCTTACCTTGTTTTCAAAACCGAATTGTTTTGCGGCGGCAACAGAATCTCCACCTCCAACTAAGGAAAAAGCTCCGTTTTGGGTAGCTTGGTCTATAGCATTTCCTACGGAAATAGTGCCTTTTGCAAAATTTTCCATTTCAAAAACCCCTACAGGCCCATTCCATAGTATGGTCTTGGCGCCTAGAATCACATTCTTACAGTTTTCCAAGGTCTTGGGGCCTGCATCCAGCCCTTGCCAACCTGCCGGTATTTTGTCTACATCAACAATTTTAATAGTTGCCGTGTTGCTGAAATCGTCCGCTGCAACTACGTCTACCGGAATATGTACTCTAACCCCTTTTTCCTTCGCCTGTTTTAAAATTTCCAAGGCCAATTCCATCTTATCGTCCTCGCAAATAGAATCGCCCACCTGTCCGCCTTGGGCCTTTACAAAGGTGTAGGTCATTCCGCCGCCGATAATCAAATCGTCTACCTTATCTAAAATATTTTCTATGATGGTTATTTTTGAAGAGACTTTAGCGCCTCCCAAAATAGCCAATACCGGTTTCTCCCCAGTTCGCATTACTTTCTCTATGGCATTGATCTCTTTTGACATCAAGTAGCCAAAACACTTGGCTTGCGGAAAGAACTTTGCCACAATGGTAGTTGAGGCATGCGCCCTATGTGCGGTTCCAAAGGCATCGTTCACATAAATATCGCCTAATTTGGATAATTGCTCCGCAAACACCTCATCTCCTTTTTCCTCTTCTGGGTGGTACCTTAAATTTTCCAATAGCAGAACTTCCCCGCTTTTAAGATCGGCCACGGCTTGCTCGGCTTTTGCGCCTACACAATCGTCAACGAACTTTACGGTAACGCCAATGATCTCAGAAACTTTTGTGCAGATGTGCTTTAAGGACAAATCTGGGTTTCTTTCCCCATCTGGCCTGCCCAAATGGCTCATAAGAACCGCGCTGCCGCCATCTTCCAAAACCTTTATAATGGTTGGCTTGGCCGCTTCTATCCTATTACTGTCCGTGACTTCAAAATTATCGTTCAAGGGAACATTGAAGTCAACACGTATCAATGCCTTTTTATTTTCAAAATTATAGTCGTCCAATTCTTTCATCTGTTTCTGCTTTTAAATAAGTGACAAATGTAAAGATTAATAGCATGGCTGTAAAACGCTCAAGTAAATTTATAGCCTGGAAGAGCCATTCCATAATGCCTTAAAATAACTATCTTTGAAAAGATGTTATTTAAGGATATTTTAGGGCTTTCCCATATTAAGAACCATTTGTCCATTAGTGCCGATGCCGGTAGAATTCCGCACGCCCAGTTGTTCGTGGGCCCTGAAGGTTGCGGGCTTTTGCCCATGGCGTTGGCCTATGCACAATATATTATCTGTTCCAATGCCAATGGAGAAAATGAAGGCGGAAATGCCGCCTGCAATTTAAAATTCAACTCTTTCTCGCATCCAGACATGCATTTTGCCTTTCCTGTGGCCAGCTCGGATAAAATCAAATCTAATGCCGTAAGCGACCACTACATGCAAGAGTGGCGGAGTTTTATGAAGGAACAACCTTATGGAAACCTATTTGATTGGTATCGCGTTCTGGAAATCGAAAATAAACAGGGACAGATAGGGGTGGACGAGGCCGAGAAAATTTTGAAGAAACTCTCTTTAAAATCATATGAAGGCGGTTTTAAGGTAATGATCATCTGGATGGCGGAACGCATGAACACCGCTGCATCCAACAAACTTTTAAAACTTATAGAGGAGCCGCCGGATAAAACAGTTTTTCTACTGCTTTGCCAATACGAGGAGCAAATCATCCAGACCATACGGTCGCGGTGTCAAGTTTTACATTTTCCGCCTTTGGCAGAAGAGGCCATAGTAAACGCCCTTCTAGAAAAAGGCGCAACCAAAGAAGAAGCGGTGCGCGTGGGCCATGAAGCCAATGGCAATTTCAACAAGGCACTTGACCTCTTTAACAATGACTCTGAAGACCTTGTCTTCGAAAAATGGTTTGTGCAATGGGTACGGAGTGCGTTTAAGGCCAAGGGAAACAAGGCCGCCATACACGAACTTATTCTTTGGAGCGAGGAATTGGCAAAGACCGGAAGGGAAACTCAAAAAAAGTTTCTGGATTTCTGTATTATAGTGATGCGCCAAGCAATGCTGCTCAACTACGGGGCAGGAGAATTGGTATACATCAAGATACATGTCGATGGTTTCCAGCTGAAGAAATTCGCGCCTTTTATACACGAAAACAATATTCTCCCTATTGTGGAGGAACTGGAAACCGCCATCTATCATATAGAACGAAACGGTAACGCCAAGATCATCTTTACAGACCTATCTATTAAACTGACGCGATTGCTGCATAAAAAAACGAGTCAGCTCCAACCAAACGCATAGCGATATACGCTCATTTTCTACTTAAAAATTATTTGATATGGAAAACATTTTAAAACATGCCACAGAAACCTTATTGTTGTTATTTCTTGTCATTACCTTCTTACAGAGCGGTATAGACAAGGTTGCGGACTGGAAGGGCAACCTGGGCTGGCTACAGGGACATTTCGCTGAAACACCCTTTAAAAACATGGTTCCTCTACTATTAGGCACCGTGCTTGTTACCGAAATCGTCGCCGGAGTGTTTTGCCTTATAGGAATCGTTCAGCTATTACTGTCCCAAGACCCGACCTTGGCGTTCTATGGTGCCATACTTTCCTGTGTTGCGTTGCTCATGTTATTGTTCGGGCAACGGATCGCTAAGGATTATGAAGGTGCACGGACTATTGCGGTTTATTTTATACCCGCTATTTTCTTGGTTTTTCTTTTGCAGGTGTAAGCTTGAATTCGCTCCAAAAACTCAAGTCAAAGAAAAAAAAGCTAAAAAGCTAAAATTTCAGATAAGGCACTTTTTCCAAAGACTGTAACCCATATTTGAAAAGATGAACTACCTCGATGCAAGCATACGAGGTGTCCCCCGAAATTTCTGGGCCAAAAGGGAATAATTCCTCTACTTATAAAAACCCTCCGTAAGAGAAGGGATTCGGAGGCATCGAGCGCCCCGAAGCCTCTGGGGAACCGCTGTACGGAAACAAAAAACCCTCCAGAAGCAGAGGGATTTAGAGGCATCGAGCGGATTCGAACCGCTGTACAAGCTTTTGCAGAGCTGCGCCTAGCCACTCGGCCACGATGCCAAAATTAGAATGCAAAGGTAAGGCCTTATTTCAAAGTTTCAAAAAGATATAATCATCATCTTTTCGATTTAAGGACAATCGTTACTTTTTCTACATCACCATTAATGGGCGGATTAATCTTAGACACTGCAATCCTAGCTTTATTCACCATTTTTATTTCGGAAAATACCCTGTCGCTTATCCTTTTTGCCACATGTTCCAAGAGCTTGGAGGGGATGGCCATTTCTTCTTCCACTATTTTGTTAATATGAACATAGTCTACGGTATGTGCCAGGTTATCACTTTTAGCGGCTTTGGAAAGATTGGTTTTAACCAGAACATTAACTAGATAATCGCTACCTATCCTGGTTTCTTCCGGAAGGCAGCCGTGATAGGCATAAACCCTAATATTTTCAACACTTACAGTTCCCATATCTCCATCTAAATTTAGGCGAAATTAAAGTAAAGAAACCCAAGTTTAGTAGGTACACCTACAATTACTTATGCCTTGGAACAGATCTACACCCAAAGTAACCACATGTGTTCCGCTGCTATAGCCTAAAATTTCGTTTAAAATAATCTGATAGGAGTATCCAAAATAAAAATTATTCTTTTTAAGACCTGCAATCGGGGCAATGTATAAAGGGCTGCCAATTTGGTCGTTCAAAAAACGATAGGTTACCCCGGCATAATAATAATCCTCAAAATCGTACCACCTGAACTTCACGTTCAAATCTGTTACCGACCTGCCGTCGCTTTCAAAAAGCTGAAAGAAAATTGAAGGCTCTATCTCCAGGTTGCTGCTTTTGCTTTTAGTGTACCTATAACCCGTGTACAGGTAATAATTACGAAGTGTATTTGGTTCGAAGATCGGATTAAACTTCGTTAAGTCTTTCTCTAAAAGGTTTGATGCATTGGCGCTGATATAAAACTTTTCATAACGGTACAAAAGTCCAACATCAAAATTATGGTTGGTGGTTGCCCTGTCATCCGTTACACTAGGGTCCAAGGCATCAAAGTTTTCAATATCTATCCTAAACTGGTTAAAATTATACGATAATCCAAAAGATAAAAATTCATCATCGTAGCGATCCAAAGTCAAATGGTGGGCAAACGAAACGCGTGCACCTCGCTGTTTGGTCTCACCATTACTATCGTTATATAGCAACGCACCTATGCCCGATTTTTCGCCTACCCGCATATCCGCAGCTAGGGATTGTGTGTCTGGCGCATCCTTAACACCGACCCATTGGGTAAGGCCGTTTACCCTGATCTTTACATGGTCCCCGATACCCGCGTAAGTTGGAGACATAACGAAAGGGTTGTCGGCCAAATACTGTGATAGTTGGGGAATCGTGAGCTCCTGACCCCTTAGTACAATAGCCCCCATAAACAGGGCAAAGACCAATAATGTATTACGCATATCTTTTAGGTTAAGCATTATCTATACAAGGTAAAATGTCCTATTAGTTCTCTATTGTCCTCCACTCCATTGAGCTTAACAACATACCAGTAATCCCCTGTGGGCAGTTCCGATTTTTGGTACAAACCGTCCCAGCCTTGATCATCTGAACCCATTCGGTAAACCTCCCTACCATAACGATCAAATAGTATGATTAGTATTTCAGGATAGGTTTCCATATTTCTGGGAATCCAGAAATCGTTTTGCCCGGTACCGTCCGGGGTAAAGAAGTTGGGAAACTCTATTTCAATGAACTCCATAGCTATACTCGCTTGGGCTTCACAACCGTTTTCATCCACAACGGTCACCGTATAGGTATCCGTCCTGAAAATGGTAAAGATGTTCTCCTCTCCCATCTCCCTGTCTCCAAGGTAATAGGTATATCCAGGTCTACCGCCAGCAGCCAGTGCCGTTATTTGGTTAATGCCGTTCTGTTCCAAGGTCAAGACCAAAGGTTCGTAGGCCTCTATCTCAAATTCAAACGTTTGTACACAACCGTTGGAGTGTGCTATGGCGATGTAGTGGATTCCCGGAGCCGTATTCCTGAAATCGGGATTCAACTGCATATCAGCTGCATCTGTTGAGTCCAGCGCATACAACACATCACCGATTACGGTTTGGTCTTCCAAGGTTATGTTGACATAATTGGTAGGAATGTCCCCATTGCACTCATAAACAGGTGTAATGGTGGCGTTCAGGTTTACGCCTGCGTCAATATCCACAACAAGATTGGTTTCACATCCGTTCGCGTCCCTAACAAAGACCAGGTAATTGCCTCCGACCAAGCCGTTGAACTCCCATCGGTCTTGAACAAAATCGGCATCGTCATTAGAATTTAAACTGGTGCTGTACGGAGCGGTACCGCCGGAAATATTGAGGGCTATGGCACCATCCGCGCTTCCAACACATACTTCCGGTGTTGGTGTCGCCACTAGCTCTAATAGAGAAGGTTGTGTTATGGTGTATTGTAATTGTTCAAAACAACCATTGGCATCTTGCGCAATTATAGTATAGTCACCAGGACTCAAATCCGTGAACGTACTCACGCTATCAAATTGATTAAGGTTGGGCGAGATAGCATATTGATACCCTCCGGCACCACCGCTCAACGTAACGGTTATACTGCCATCGTTATCGCCAAAACAAGATATGTTCATAACATCTTCGGTATAGGTCAATGGAACGGGAGCAATAATAACAACCTCCTCGGGAGCCACCGCACAGTCTTGGCTTGTAACCTCGACATAATAGGTGCCAGCTGGCAGTCCGTTAAACACTCCTTGTGTTTGTGGCCCAGCAATTCTAGAACCTGCACTTAAAGCGGCATCCGTATATAATGCGTATTGATAATTACCCAATCCACCATCTGCCGTTGCGACGATTGCCGCAGTGCTATCTCCCGTACAATTAATAAAGGCCGAAGCACGATTCACCGATAAGGTTAATGGCATTATGGGGTCTTCGGTAATCTCATTGGACAGTATCGATGCGCAATTGAAAGCGTCCCTAACAAAATACCTGTACGTGCCTGCGGCAATGCTGCTGAATACATGGGTGTTTGGCCCGTTTAGCGCATTCATGGGTGCGAACGTAACACCGTTTACACTGTAACTATATGGTCCTGTTCCGCCAACAGCCCTAAGCTCTAGCTCGGCCAAACTGGTACAGGTAAGCTCACTTGTCCTGAACAATTGTGCGAAGACTTCCGTAGGTTCTATAATTTGCACTCTTGGGGTTTCAACACTACAGCCAAGATTATCCAAAACGGTAATGCTATAGTAGCCTGCCCCAAGTCCGTTAAACGTAGCCGAAGCCTGTGTTGTTGTAGTTCTTAAAGGAGTTGCAGGCGTCATGTCCGAATAAACGTTCAAACGATATTGGTATGTTGCTACCGCAGTCCTTAATCCTAGCGTAGCCGTTACCCATCCGTTGTTGTCACCAAAACAAGAAAGTGTACTGCCGCTAATAGTTGCGGTAATATCATCTGGCCTCACCAGCGTTATGGAAGCCGTTTCCGCACAACTAAAGGCATCGGTTACCGTAAACGTATAGTCCCCGGCAGCAAGTCCGCTGAAAACGAATGCCGCTACATTAACACGAGAACCAGACTGGCCTGTAGTTACATTGGTCCAATCTATAGTGTATGGTGCCCTGCCTCCGGTGGGGATAACAGATATGCTGCCCTGATCGTTAGAACAGCTTACACTTAAAACTTCAATTGGAGCAACCGCTATAGGAGCAGCAGGTGCCAATACCGTAATTACATTGGATCGCTCCACACAGAATGGTGCCTGCGTCTGGGTGATCCTCACGAAATAAACGCCTCCGGGTAAATTTGTAATCGGAGATAAAACTGTGGCAGTGGTGCCGTTGCCAAACTGACCAGCTACCGGATTATTGGCACTATCAAACACTTGATAGTCATACGTGCCGGTATAATTGGCAATGCCCACACTAAAACTACCGTCATCCACGCCGTTGTTCAAACATTCTTCGTCCGTTAACTTTGTGGCCGTTACTTGCATTTCTTCTGGCGCATCAATGATATGTACTGTTTCAATAACACAATTGGTGTCCAGATTTGTAATGGTCACCCTATAATTACCGGCCGCGAGTCCTATGAAAATTTCTGCAGTATTCGAAGACGTTATGGTTTGATCATATACTACGTTCATTCCCGCTACAACATATTGCAAATTAGGAATTGCCCCAGTTGAGTTGTTTAGCGTAACGCCCACTTCAATTTCAGCATCATCGCCTGGGTTACAAGTAAGCGGAGTCCTATCAGCTACGGCTGAATCTAAAATTTCGATAAACGGGTCGACGGTTTCCGATACCACGGGACTTGCACATCCATTATCATCAAAGGCCGTGATTTCATAAACGCCACCAGCATAGTTGGTCTCCATATAGGAGCTATTTGCCCCATCTTGAACCGTTGTGCCTGTTGTGGTATTTACAAACCTGTATCTCACAAAAGTATTAGAGCCGCCAGATAAGCTTGGTAAATCAACAGAAATACTTGCCGTATTGGCATCGTTCCCTACCGTACATTCAAACTGTTCGGTAGTTAGTGTAAAGCTGGAAATAACGTTAGGTTCGGTTATTACTTGGGTAATATCCCTTGTACAACCGTTTGGAGACGAAATTCGTATCGTATAGTTTATCCCTGCAACACTGCCATCCAACCCTGCGAAAACTGCTGTGGCATTCGTGCTGCTTGTTGCCGTCATTGGGAATGTCATACTGCTTCCGGGTCCGGATATGATGGTAAAGGTATAGGGGCCTATTCCGTTATCCGGATTGGCACTTATGCTAATACTTCCATCATCGGCGCCGTTGCACGTGGCATCTGTAAAATCGTCAATTCTAATTTCGGGCTGAATGCTAGGTTCCAAACGCTGTGTTACGGTTGTGCTACAGGTATGACCTGTTGCCGTATCCGTAATTGTGAATACATAGTCTCCGACCATAGTAAGGTTCGTAAACGTTGCCGATGGACTTCCTAGAACAGCTGGTTGCGGAGTTGATGCGTCTGGAAAGGTAACGGTGTAATCGAATACTCCCGAACCTCCTGTTTGCGTAATCATAATCTCTCCGCCAGAATTACAGTCGATCGTTTTAACGATATCCGCCCTTGGCGCTATCACATTGTATAAAATTGCCGCTGTTGTTGTAGCGGTACATGCCCATTGGTCCGTAACCCTAACTTCATAGGAACCAGCTCCCAATCCTGAGAAAACTGTAGTTGCCTGTGGGGCTCCGAACACACTTCCACTCAGTACTAATTGATACGTATAATTACTGTTTTGACCTCCAACAACATTAATAACCTCTAGCTCTCCAGAGAAATCGATACAATTCCCTTGGTTGACTTGTAGGTCTGCCGTAATTGGGTCTGGATTCATTAGATTCACATCCGGTAATCGCTGCATACAGTCATTCTGATCCTTGATCCAAACCTGATAGTACGTTCCTGGCGTGGCAAAACCGGAAAGACCTGTGAACCTTGGGTTGGCCACAAAACTTCCTACAACTGGTGCAGGGTCAGTAGCCGGAGCCACAAAATAGGTGTAGGTTCCCCAACCTCCTTGCGCATTAATCACTTCAATAACTCCGTTGTTAAACGCACAGGTAATTGGCTGTACTTGGGTGCTACCTGTTATTGGGCCGTTAGGACCGGTAATGACGAAGAAATCGGTCAACGTACAATTAGGATTGCTATCTTGAACAATATCTACCCTATACTCCCCTTCTCCTAGTGCAAATAGTGTTGTTGGCCCAGCGTTTGCCGAAGTGCCATTAGCGCCCACTATGATAATATCGTCGCCTATGGCAACAGTGCCTTGCGAATTATAGATTTGCCAAGAGAAGCCTCCAATATATGGGCTAATAGGGTCATTAAGGGTAAAGCTTACCAAACCATCCGTTCCGTCACAAATAACATCTTCTACTGTTGCCGTAATCTCAAAATTATTAGGTTGTCCGACAGTATGTGAAATGGATATGACACAATTGGTATTTACATTTCTAACCTCAAAAGTATGAGTGCCGGTGGGTAGGCCGGTAAATACGTTTGAGGGGCCAAAGGTTCCGCTTGGCAATTGCCTAAACTCGTAATTGGCAAGTCCGCCCGCGGTGCTTGAATCGGTAAGCGACCCAAAAGCATTTATAGTAATGTTTTCACCCGCTATGCACGAAATAACCTGGTCAACCGTAATCGTTGCCGGTAATAATTCATCAAATGGAACAATACTGGCGGTAGTTGTGCCTTGACAACCATTGTCATCAAAAACTATAATGGTATAGTTTCCACCAAGCGTATTGGTTTCGATATAGGTGTTGTTAGAGCCGTCCTGTACCGGTGTAACCAAATTCAAGTTGTTAAAGAACTGGTAGCGGACAAAGGTATTTGATCCTCCCGTAACGCTCTGTACCGAAATACTGGCGTTGTTTAGGTTATTCCCGGCAGTACATCCAAATTCTATTGGCGTATTCATGATAACCGCAATGGCGGTAGGTTCTGCAATGATAATAGGATTGCTGGTTGTACTACATGCGTTTGCTGCATCCGCGGTAACGGAAATTACATAGCCTACTCCCGTAGATGCTGCAAGACCTGTAAACGTTGCGCTTGTATTTGTAGTGCTTGTTGGGCTGATGCTTGTTGGAGCTCCGTCCAAAGAAGTAATTTCAAAAATATATGGGCCTATCGCGTTGTCTACCGCTGATACGGTGATCGTACCGTCAGCGTCTCCGATACAGGTTATGTCTGTCGAAGTAATTACATCGATTACTGGCGTAATTTCAGCAGCAACCTCTATAACAAAACTTCTTGCTGGACAGGATGCCCTATTGTTATCAAAAACCTCAACGGTATAGGTCCCTGCAACAGACGCCAAATTCCATATTGTTGAATTTGCCGGTGATGGCAAAGTGGTTCTTGGCTGATTTACCGGGCCAGTAATTTGATAATCATATGAGCCTGAGCCATTGCTTGCTGATATCGTTATTTCGGCATTTGGAGTTGGGGTACAGTCCAACAATTTTGTCTGGACTGCACTTGCCTGTAAAGTTGGATACACTTCAGCGGTATCCGTTGCGGTACATCCGTTCGCATCAATAATGGAAATAGCATAAGTTCCTACGGGTACATTACTGAAAGTGCCTCCATTATTCAAATAATTGGCGCCTCCATTGATGGAGTATAGATAAGGACCTGTACCTCCACTTGCATTGACCGTAATTCCAAAGGGACTAGTACAATTGGTAGTTACACTGGTAACGGTAGGGCTTTGGGAAATATCCATCGAAACGGTCTGTGTGGCAACAGTACAGCCATATTGATCCGTTATGTCTATATCAATACTAAAGGGTGTATTCGCAAGATTATCTATGTTTGCAATAGGCACCTCAATAGGGTTTTGAGTGGTAACAATATTAGAAATCAGGTTCGTACTGCTTAGCGTGTAGGTATATATTCCTCCTCCACCTTGTGGGTTCCGGATTTCAACGAGTCCCGGATTTGCGCATGTTATGCCCGTTAATGTGTTAGGTGTAAATGTTATGGGGTCGAGCTCGTCTATTACTAAGTTTTCGCTGCCACCAATACAGGTGTCTGTTCCTCCTCCATCAACTAATGTAAGGACAATAAAATATTCTGCAGGAAATGTATCTGGTCCAACAATAGTAGTTGCCGGTAAATCTATAATAGGAATGCTTGAAGCAAAAATAACGTTTGTGCCAGCCAAGCCAGCAGTGGTGCCGTTTCCGCTCGAAGCGGCTATATTCCCTGTAGTTAAATTAAATAGTTCCCAGCGCATGTCTGTTGGAACAGGTGTCGCGCTATCAAGCGTCAAATTATAGGTGATTTCTGCAAGGTCACCTGAACAAGTAGGGTCATAATCTGCGACTATTGCAATAGGTTCTACAATTAAATCATTAACGTTTACGGTACTTTGACGAACACAACCATTATTATCCCTTACATAAAAAGTATAGCTTCTACCTGGTATTAATCCTGTCCACACGTAGTTTCCGTTACCTGCCGGCACTGTAATAGGCGGTGCTGGAGGAATGATTTTTCCGATAGTAGTTCCTGGAAACCACGTTGCCAAGCTTGGGTCAAATGTGGTAGCATCTTCAGCATAAGCATATTCATAAGGTGCGGTTCCTTCTTCCCCCAAAACGGTTACTTGCAGTTCATTACAACCGACTACAACTGCAGAAACTGTTATATCCAAGTCATCGAGCGGGTAGGTAATAATATACCTGTCAAAATCTGTTCTACAAAGTGTATTACCAGATCCATCTATCGTTCTTACGGATGGAAATACAGTGTCTCCAGACGTGAATGTATACGTTGGCGCATCAAAGTTATCTGATAATTGCCAAGAGGCTCCTCCATCATGACTAAATTGCAAAGTGCCGTTTAGCGTTGTTGGGTAGCCTATAAACCTAAAACCAGTTGCTGGGTTACAATCTCCAGATAAATTAGACTCCAATGTCGCTGTTAGCTCTTCTGGATTAGTAATGGTTAATGGTGTTTCCGTAAGGTCACATCCGTTTGCATCAGTTACTATTACCGTGTAATTTCCAACGGGAAGATTAAAGTAGTTTTGTGTTGGGCCGACTACGTTCGTACTGGTCCGGTTAGACGCTCCACCATTATCCAAATCGATAAGCCGAATCGTGTACGGACTGTCGCCAGACGTAATGTTCACTACTATAGCGCCAGTTCCATCAAAACACTGAGGATTTGTTGGAGTTGCAGTATATGTAAGTGCAACGGCAGGGGCTACCGTTTCGGTAATCATAAATGTACAATGGGGATCTATTCCATTATTGTCCCAAACATAAACATCGTAATCACCTTCATTACCCGTGGTAACGGCAAATGTATTGGAAGCTCCAAAGTCTGCAAATGCAGGCACATTTCCGGTTGGCATAAAGGCATAAACATAATTGCCGTCTCCCCCTGTCGCAGTTACGGTAAGGCTTCCGTCAACACAACTAATGTCTGCTACATCAATCGATGCGTTTAAATTAGGGTTTAATGTAACCGTCTGTATATTTGCAGCTACCGGACAACCAAACTGATCTCTCACTTCAATATCATAACTTCCATTGGAAAGACCGGTAAAAGTATAGGTCGTGGGAGTGGCAAGGTTTGGTGTTCTCCATGGACCACCATCCAATCTAAATTGATATCCGCCATTACCTGGTAGTGTTACATTAACTTCAATGGTGCCGTCATTATTTCCAGAATAACAAGCCGTAGGTGTGGCATCAAAAACAACTGGGGCGGGTTCAACAACAGAAACTATCGTACTGAAGTTAGAACACCCATTAGAATCCTGTGCTCTTACAATATAATCTCCAGCAACTGTAATATTACTAAAGACCCTATTGTTGCCGTTTGTCGCAAAATCGTATCCTGCAATTGGAGTGCCTGAGCCATCCTCTAGTTGATAGGTATAGGCAGGTGTGCCACCTGTTGTGCTTGCTGTAATGGTTGCGCCAGAATTGCACGTATAAGCCGCTGTAATACTTGCAGAAACAGATACAGCATCAGGTTCGCTAAGTGTTTGGCTTAAAGGAATAGTACAAACTGTAGGGTTATTTACATCCCTAACCACGATGTTATGCGCTTGCGCGTTTAAACCTGTAATCTGTTGTGGCGTGAAAAACGGACCTTGAAAAGCACCCGAATTTATATTGTATTCATATCCTCCAGCGCCATAATTATCCGCCTCTATGGTAATCGTTCCTGATAAATCACCATTGCAATCAGGGTTATCAAACGCAGTAATTGATGTTTCAAAAGCATTACCGTCCTGTATGATTACCGTGGTATCTACAAAACAATCTGGGCTATACGTAACTCTCAAGGTTTGCGTGCCAACCGCTATATTGTTAAACGTGTTGGCCGCCGCACCAGGCCCCTGGGCCGTTCCGCTAAGCGTATAGATAAAGGTAGCATCAAAAGGTGTTATGGTTACGTTTCCGGTGCCATCGCAATTGTATATTACCGAGTAATCTACTATGGGGGCAACCGGCAGGGCATCAATAACAACCGTTGCCAATGTAACTGCACAAGATGTTGCGTTCGCGTCGCGAACATTTATACTATAGCTTCCGTTGGATAGATCGGTAAAGGTGTGTCCTCCTGTAGTACTTGCCGTCCATGGTCCACCGTTGATACGATATTGATAATTTCCCGAACCGCCGGTTGTAGGCGTAATGCTGCCCACCGTTATCTGGCCGAGCTGCGCACAGGTATAGTCTTGGGTCTGTATGGCTTCTGCTATTAGTTGAGCAGGCTCATCAACTACAACGTCTATAGCTGCCGATTCACATAGGTTGGCATCCCTTACACGAACTTGGTATGTTCCTGCACTTAAGTTGGAGAAGTTCGTTCCTGTCCTGTAGGTTAAACCGTTATCAATACTGTACATAAAAGGTGCTTGTCCACCGGGATTCATTGCTATGGAAATAGCACCATTGGCACCTCCAAAACAAGTGACATCTGTTGGGGTCGGGGTAAAGTTTATGGGCGCGTCCTGTGTAATGGTCAGCGGAAAACTATCCGAACAAAAGTCTGGATTGCCATCATTGTCCCTTACATGCACGTCATAATTACCGGCCACAAAACCAGTTACTGGATTGGTGATGTTGAAATCGGTATCTAAAGGCGCAGCTCCACTTGCAACAATGGCAAAGGTATAATTGCCATCACCACCGTTGGCGGTAATCGTAATATCCGAATCCGTATCACAGACCGAAATATTGGGTGCAGATGCGGTTACCGACAAAGCAGGATTGATAACTACCGGTTGCGTAGCCAAAGTTAATGGACAAGCGTTTTGATCCCTTACATCAATGTCATAAGAACCGCTAGATAGGTTTTGAAAGGTGTATGTTGTAGCAGCCGCTGGCGAAGGAGTTAGCCATGGCCCTGCATTTATTCTAAATTGATAGCCTCCGTTTCCGTTGGAAACGTTTATTTGAATGCTAGCGTTGTTGGTGCCGTCGTAGCATGTTGTCGGAATCGTTGTAAATTCGACCGGGTTTAATGGATCAACCCTTAAAGCGGTATCCGTTTCGCAGTTGTTAAGGTCTCTGGCGCGTATGACATAGTCTCCGTCCGACAATCCAGGAAATATTCTGTTATTTCCGTTATTGACAAAATCAAAAGTTCCTATTACGTTACCAACACCATCTTCTAATTGATACGCGTATCCTGGCGAGCCTCCGCTTGCAGTAGCCCTAATGGTTGCGCCGTTCTCACAGGTAAGTGCGCTTGTAATACTTGCTGTAGTTACTAATGGGGTTGGCTCCGTTATGTTTCTGGTAATTGAAGCTGTACAGGTAATTTCATTTGCTTTGCGCAGCAATACAGTCTGGTTTCCAGCTCCAAAAACAGGAGCTGTTGTTACGGGCGAAGTAGTTGAGGTAATCCAAGAAATACCGTTGTCTACGGAATATTGGAATCCCGCTACAGCATCAAAATTTTCAACTTGGAAGGTTATGGTTCCATCGGTTAAGCCGTTACATGAAACGTTTGTGGAACCTTGTACTTGCCCTCCAAAAATCCGACCTGGCAAGACCGTTACTGGAGTTTCAACCAACAGCTCGCATACTTCCGGAATCTGGAATATTTCAATATCGTCCAAAGCCAAGTCGTTACCGTTATTGCCGATTTTTTCGGTTCTAATAACAAAATTTAGATTGGTATTTGCCCCGGGATTCAAATCCGTTGTGAATAATACCCAGTCATCAGGACCGGTATTTTTGGCGATATCACCTGTTCGAATAGATTGAATAACCGTTCCTCCCGTATCTACAATTTCAATGGTCAAATCCGGATCCAGTATCGTTCTTGAGGATATGACAAGATTAAAAATATATAGGGAAATTCGTAAAGGCCTATTCGGAATGATATCATTAATCGGTTTTGTGTAAATAATTTGTCCTGGACTGGGCGTACCTACATTGATGACTAAAAATCTTCCATTAGGGTCAGTAGGATTTGTATGGTCATTGGGGCTTATCCAAGCGCCAAAAGGCGCCACTATGTTATTGGTTACACTATATTGGAAATCATTGATGTTTCTGTTGGTATCTCCACCACCTGCTGTACTAGTAGTTTGGTCTTCATAAGCGTACCCTCTAGTATCTGGACTAGGAATGGTTCCGTTTCCAACTCCAAAATCTTCTGAAAGCAATAGACTTGGCGTTGGCGGAATCTGCGATGTATAATAAGTTGTGACCGTATAGGTGCCCGGCGCAACATCCGTAAACACATTGCTGGTCGGGTCTGGGTTATTTGGTACACCATCCAGCTCATATCTATAATTATAACCGCTAATACTTGGAGAAGCTGTTATTGTACCAGTACCGTCACAATTGTAATTTACTTCAGGTGTTAGCTCCACGTTTGGTGGTGCTGGCAAACCTTCTACGGTTACATTCATTGGAAATGAACACGAACCATCTCTTACAAAAACGGTATGATCCCCAGGAGCTAATATTGCAATGGCACTTGCTCCCCATGTAGTGCCTCCATCAAAACTATACTGATAGGTTCCAGACCCTCCAACTACATTTGTAATTCTAACCTCAGCGCCATTCGGATCACAGGTCGCATCCCTTGAAACCCCAGCGGAAGCGCTTAAGGGAAAAGGTTGGTTGAGTACATGTTGTTGGCTTATATCACATCCACTACTATCCAATACTCGAATATCATAATTTCCAGAGGATAAGCCTACGAAATTGGAGGTGGCTTGATACGTGGTGCCATTGTCAATACTATATTGAAAAGGTGCAACACCTCCTAAAACATTAATGGTTATTTGCCCATCTGCAACGCCACTACAGGAAGGTTGCACCTCATCTACCGTATCTATTCTTAATCCGCCATTGTCATTTATGGTAACAGGTGCAGTTATGGCATAACAATTATTGGCGTCTAGGACAACAAATTGATATGTTCCGTTTTCATTGGGAAAATATTCGTCAATACCGTCATTGTCGGTATCCCTCCATCCAAAGGTAAATATTTCTTCTGTTTGGTAGGCATTGGGGTCTATGTTGTCCACAATTTCTTCCTCTAGTGCTGCTCCACCGGGGTCGTGCAATAACACCCCGTCCTTACTCCAAATAGCGAAAAGAAAATCAGGATTGCCCTGGCCTCCAGTTCGAGTCAAGGAAATACTTCCGGCCGCACACCCAATATCCGCTAGGGTAAGCCCGGAAATTGTTGGGTTGGGGATGCGCACAATTGTAATAGGCTGGACATCCACACACCCATCGTCCGAACGGGTAACAACAAAGTAGTTGCCAGGATTAACGTTGTTGAACGTATGGGTATTGCTGGGCTGGGCGGTTTCGCCATCTACCAGGGTTCCGCCCGGATGTCCAGAATATGTGGGAGAGGACGGGGCAGGTGTGCCGTCATCCAAACGCAACTCATAGCTATAGTTGGGCAGTACGTTGTTGGCATTGACCCGAACACTACCTAAAGCGTTACAGTTAGCATCGGCAGGAATTAAATCAACATCAAAAACCCGGTTTAGTATACCTATATCAGGTGTGCTAAAAATACAGGCTCCAGGGATAGGGTTTCCTGTGGCGGTGTCCAATTGAACAACCTCTACCCTATAGGCCCCGTTGGTGGTAAAATCAAAACTAGGGCCATTATTGGCGCTAAAAGGGATTTCAATAGTGTTGGTGGCAATGTCCACAAGCTGAAAGCCATATCCGCTTCCAATATTGGTTACGGTTATATTTCCGGGAGTTTCGCAAACTACATCTCGAGTGGTATAATTTATATCAAGAATGTTCTGAAAAACATTAAAATAAAACCGATTTAAACAACCGTTCTGATAGTTGACAACAAGCCTGTACTTACCCACAGCCGAGGCGGTAAAACTATTGCCTATAGCTACTTGATTCCACGTACACGATAGATTTTTGTTTGCGCAGTCATCTCCGCTAGAAATGCAACTTCCTTCCTCCAATATTTCCCACACAACACTTTGGGCGTCTGAAATGTTTACTTGAAGCAATTGGGAGTCATTGACGCCGCAAAGGAATATTTTTGTCAACAAATCGCCATCTACCGAACAGCTAACAATCTCTCCTTTGATGTCATTTGTTGGATTCGAGTCTGAATTGGAATTATTAAAAAACGATACAATTGGATCGATGGTGTTATCACCAAAACGCTCTACCGCAATAATCTCCGTAAATCCTTTACAGGGGTCGGCTATTTGCTTATCAACGATGTACATTCCAGATTCACGAACAACAATGGTGCTTGGGTCATTATCCGGATTTCCGTCTACATTGGTTATGTCTATATCCCCTGAATCTATTTGACCATCACGATTAACATCTTGATACCAAACATAATCATCAAATCCATCCCCTGAATCCAATATTATAAATTCACCACATAATTGTGCCGTTCTAGAGAAATTGCAATTGGAAAGATCGTCCAAAAGAAAGTTAGTTGCCCCAGGGGTTACAAAACCACAATTGTCAAAATCGGATACACTGGGGTCGTCTGTAATAACCGCACTATTGATGTCTCCACGATAGGTAGAATAGGCTATATTCTCGATAAGGTCTGTACAGGCATCCACAAAATCGAAACAATTCTCTGCCACCCTAACGCTCATGCGAATGGCGTATGTAGGGTCGCCAATTTCTATTAAATTATCCGGAATAGTGAATACAATTTCATTCGTAATCGTGTCTATGGTGTAGGTGGTCCCGGTGGCACCAGAAACATCGGCACTTAAAAATGTGGTATTGGTGGGTAGAACATCCCTTATGGTATAGCCTACGGCATCATCGTTTCCCAAATTTCTAAATGACAGTACGTAATCCAAGGTCTGACCAAGGTTAACGCCCGCGCCTGTAATGTCATTTCCGGCAATATCCTCTACCTTTTTCTCCAAAACAATATTAGGCTCAATGATCTCTACGGAGAACGTGGCCAAAAATGGGCCATACCCATCCCCGCTAGAAGTAAAGCGCAGCGTAGCGCCGCTCTCATTATTGGGTAATACGTTTGCGCCAGGATTGTTGAGGTTGAACAGGTCCAGATCGGTGCCGAGAGTATTAGTGCCATACGGATTTCTTGTAGGCACCTCCGCACCATTGGTGGTAATAGTGGAGTTAAAAAAATTGTTGTTGGGGTTAAGACCTGTAGTCAAGTTGGTGAACGTGGAACCCGAATTCATATCGGCCCTAATGAAGAAACGATCGTTCGTAATACCACGGTCACCTTCCAATGCGCCCACACCAATTCTTGCCCGTACCGGAAATGGCGCCGGCAAGGTCCTAAATCCGTTTACGCTAACATCTACGTTGCCAACAGACCCTGAAAGACCTGCGTAACCATCAAAAGTAGAAATGAATTTTCCTGACTCGTTAGGGTTTTCGTAAATAATTACAATAACCCAACCTGCTGAACTTGACCCACTTCTTCTTCCTCTGGTGGCCCTAACATTGGCTACAGTATATTCTCCATTTGGATTTGCGTTGGAACGTACTAAATCCGTTATGTTCTTGTAACAGATTACGGGTGCGTCTTTTACAAAGACTCCTGGATTTCCCGGCTGATATCCATCCAAAATAATGTCATCCTCCTGCCCAATTGGATCTGGGTTGTCATCTGCAACTAAATCCACATAAGTACCCCCCGGAAGCATAAACTTAATCTGATTCCATTCTTCTATCCTTGGTGTTCCATTGAACTCCGCGCCTCCATCGGTACTACGCTCATTGGGATAGGTTCCTGCCCAATATAATCCGGCATATCTTACCTGTGAACAAGATGGGTCTGCCAAGGCGAGTTCTGCACTACTGGAACTGAAGGTTGTTGGGTCGGCATCTATGTCAATATACTCCATCCAAAGGGAGTTATTGTTCTGGGTGCCGTTATATGGAATGTTCGCCTCTTCGGGATTTGCCTGTGAAGCTCTATTTAGAATGTTATTCCCAACAAAGACAATGTCTCCTCTAATCTCTATATTGCCACCATCCAATCTTGGAGAAAAAGGAACGTATTCCTGGGCATAGCTATATTGAATCCCCGTAATCAGCAGATAAAACAAAATAGCTGCCTTGGTAAATATTATCAGCTTGGTTACCTTTTTCAAGACTTGTTGGTTTTAGATCGGTATTGAACTCTCTGTTCCTTTTCTTGCAATAGAATCTCAAAAGGCTATATAAAACAAAGCCCCGGAATCTAGAATCAACAAATATTACGATATGTTTTTGGCTTAAAAATTTATTGTTGTAGCACACTGGTTTTATGTTGTGAAATGCTGTATTGCCATTGTTTATCGAGCGGAAAAAAAATTCCGTACTTAAACCGAAACCTTATTAAACAATGCTTTTTGATAACCAACTTTACCAGCTTGGCGTAGTACTGGAAAACAATTTTAAATAAGACTTTGTGGCTTGCAGCTCTTTCTAAAAATAAGCGGGAACGAACCTGAGGCGCTAGAAAAATTTAGGCGTGATGTTCTTTCTAAGCAAGAACTTTTACTTGGGACGTGGTATAGTTCGATGTTAGTTCCTTTATAAAGAAATAATCGACCTAAAGCACTATTGCCAAATTCCTATGGCTCTGGATAGTATATTATAACTGCCGGGTATGTTTTAAGGTCTCGTGCTGTTTTGATAAGATTTTATTTAAAAGGCGCTTAAGCTTTCCAAGAGTTTTTAGAAAACAATTCTTTATAAAAAATGAGGTATGCTTTTCTTGGTTCACTTGCAGATGTTTCCTTATATTTCAACAAATGCGTTAGTCCGAAGAACAGCCAAGACTTTTCATAGACTAGGATTAGACCGCACTAGGAAACCAAAAATCAGTTCATCATAATTCCATTTGGCTTGGCTAGCTGATGCAAAAAAAGATTTCTAAACGGATTTGTCCAAAAGGCAACTGAATTTACAGTTAAGCAATCAGCTCGGAATTAACCTTCATAATCCACATCTTATCGTTGTACGCATCATTTAATTTGGAGTAATACGATAGTAAGGCGTTGTTCCAAGAATCGTGACGTTTTAGATAAACATACCGATAGTTATTTTCCGGGTTGATAAAATAACTTGCACTTAGTCCTAGGGAGTTTAACAAAGCAACGAAACGGTTGGCGTTTTTGGCCACTGCAAATACGTTGGCAATAAGGTAATAACCAGATCCGGCCCCATTAATATTATAGTTTTTTTTCTCAACCTCGTTTGCGACAACCCTGTCCTTAACTATTACATTTTTGCGCAATACATCTACTTCGTACTTGGATGCTTTTTCTTTTAGCTTATCAACATTGGCAGCGTAGGCTTCGTTGGTGTTTTCATTTTCCACATTCATTATCCATGTTGGGCCGTCATAACTACCATTTGCGTTGCTCATTGCCGCAGCCTCGGCTTCTTGTAAAGTGTCATATCTGTTTAAGTACACATACTTTAGGCCATTGTTAGGATTGTCTATGTAGTTTGCGTTAATTCCATCGTCTTTGAGTTTGCCCAAAAAGTCATCCATGTACTGGCCTCCTTTATACACATTGGCCACTACGTAGTAGCCATCGGCAACTTCGGGTAAATCTTTAAAGCGTCTGCTGTTGATCTTGTCCTGTACTACAGCTGTACTGTTTTGAACATTTGCGTTCCGCTTGTGATCCGCATCGGAAACAGCCTTATAATTCTTAGGCACTTTGCTAGCTAAAGTATTCCCTTTTGTTTCGTTCCAATCGGTATTTTCTTTTGCCTCAACAGTTCTGTTCGATGTGGCAAGGGCAGCCTTCTTTGCTTCCTTGGACTTAGTGGCCACATAGGCGTTTCCACCATCCATACTCGCATTATCGTTTGAGGCTACTGTTGTTGTATTGCCTGCTCCGTTGAATAAAGCTTCCGCCCTGCGCTCTAGGTCCGGATTATTTCCGTTAGTCTCGTTGCGAACCATTCGCATGACCATATCAAAACGGCGTTCCATGTCAGCCTGGCGGCCAGATTCTAAAGAATCTTGTCGGAACATTAATTCTTGGATGATGGCATCGTTCTCGGCCAATTTTCGCCTTAACTCCGCTATTTCTTGGCTGGTAGCCAAATTCTTCTCTTCCCCTTCAAAGTCGTTTTCTACTATATCCATATCATCGCCTTCCAATAATACCCTGTCCTCGGTCAGGTTTGGTGTAAACGAATACGCAAATGATATTTCGTGGGTAAGTCCAAAATTATCAAAATTGTTGCTTAGTCCCTTTTCCATGGTATACCCTAAAGATATCCTTCGGTTCAAGTTGAAACCTACACCGGCGGCAGCTCCATAAAAACTATCATAGCCCGCCTGTACCCAGCCTAATTTGGGCAGGTCCAAAATTAAGCTTCCGCCTAAGGTAAGGTCTTCTTCGCCAATCTTCCTAGCCCTGGCCAAAGGCATTAACCGTCCTTCCTCCAAAACACCGGATTGATTTTTAAACTGGTGGGTATATTGCAAATGGCTGGAAAAAGTCTTGTCTTTAAAGTCGGTAATGGACTCACTCGATTTTAAATTATAGTCAAAAAGGTTTTCTGCAAATACCCCCACATCAAACTTGCCATAGGAAAGGTTTAGTCCGGGTTGGAACGAAAGTATATTCTGGTCCTGCAATCCGGCAAGAAAAGGGTCGTCAACAACCGTACTGGCCCTTCCTTGGTCAAAGCCGCTACTGTAGTAGGACATGTTGGCTCCAAAGGTTAGGTTGCTTTCGTCGCTTAACTTTACCCCATAGGCGTAATTGGCCAATACGCCAAAGTTGCTCAAGATACCTTGCCGTTGGTTATACAAGCTCAGTCCCAAACCTGTGCGGTCACTAATACGGCCACTATAGCTCAAAAAATAATTTTGGTTGTTATCATCAAATTGTACCGACTGGTTTCTGTGCAATAGATTTATGTACGATTTATCCTCCCTTACCGTGGAAAAGGTAGGGTTGATCAAGAACCGATTATACTTTAATAGGTTCTGTGCCGGCACATCATATGCCACAAAAGGATTTTCCTCTTGTGCGCTTACTTTAAGTAACGCCAGAACAAAAAATAGCAGATATAAAAAACGTTTCTTTAGCATGGTAAGGTTATCGTATTACGGTAATGGTACCCTGTTTGAGGACCTCTTTGGCATTCCTTATCTTATAATAGAACACCATGTTTTGTTTATTAAACGCCGTTGATGATTGCGGCCAATTATTTTTATAGTCAATTTCATTTAGTATTTCCTCCCCTTGTTCATTGTAGATGATGACGCTTACATCGGGCTTATTCGAATACAGGTTGGGAATTACCCATTGGTCGTTTATACCATCACCGTTAACGGTTATAACGTTGGGTACCTTAAACATATCCAAAATGCGAACCTGTACCTGTCGTACTATTTCGCAGCCATCAATACTGGCAATTAAGGTATAGGTTCCAGGTTCCGTTAGGGTAACACTGTCAGAAGTGCTCATTTCCGCATTGGATTCGTTCATCCATCTATAAGCAGTACCGCCACTGGCTCTTATTGTTTTAGAAGTTCCTTCCGGCAACACTACGTCACCGGTGGGGTCGAGCGTAATCAGGTTTTCGTCTAACGGGAATATTGTAATTTCATTGGAAATCAAAGGACAACCATCTCGTTGTAAAACCAAACGGTATGTTCCTGGGTTTGTAATATTCAAGGAATCGTCCGTAGCCGATAGTACTACCCCATCCCGTTGCCATTCAAAAGGGACACTGCTTAGATCTGCGGTAGTGCTTAGCGTAACCGTATCCGCAGGGTTGCAATAGATGGTGCCGGTGCTTGTTATGGCAAGTGTTTCGTTGGTACGTAATTGTACCGGTAAAGTGTTCGATGTTTCGTTATATGCGGCTATTGATGCATTTACGCGATAGTCCCCATTGTCGGAATTTGATGCAAGACTTATAGCTTTTGCAGTCTGTCCCGCCACATCTGCTCCATTTCTTTGCCATTGATAGATAAAGGCGTCTATAAGGTCTGCGGTAACATTCGTCTTTGTTCCATTAAAGGCGATAGCATTGATAGCGGATACCGCAACTACCATGCTGGTATTTGTACAACTGGTATAGGCACTAGCGTAATTAAGCACTACTTCAAAAGAAGTTGGGGAAACAACATTGGTAGATTCAGAGTTTTTAGAAGATGTGGCACAGGCCCCACCGGACTGCGATATCTCTGCGTAATATGTGCCATCTTGCGAAATAACCAAAGTCCTATTGGTCTGTCCGCTAATTTCCACACCGTTCCTGAACCATTTAAAGGTAGGTCCGGTGGCGCTAGTGCTAACAATTAAGGTCTGTGTTTGCGAGGGAAGCAGTACTACGTTTTCAGCACTGTCTCGAGTTACGGTAAAATTGTCCGCATTTGTAATTGCAATAGCAATGGACCGCTCGGTACAAACTCCTGGAGCCGATATCTCTACAGCATAATCATCTTCAAAACCTGCGCTTGCCGCATTTACGGTATAACTGGTCCCAATAGCTCCCGGTATCTTGCTTTCGCCCTTGTACCATTGATAGCTCCATGCAGGATTTGTTAGATTGATAGTGAGAGTTTCATTATCTCCCACGCACAAAGCCGTTTTGGACGGTGTGTCCACGGCAATACCAGAACCACCGGAACCGATGGTTACATCTACGATATTGGAATCCGTGTTGCCAGACCCGGTACAAATGGGGCCATAATCAATAAAAACACTATACATACCGCTCTGTGAAATATTCAACAGGTGCCCATTTTGCCCGGCCAACAAGGTTCCGCTCCTATACCAAGAATACCGATAAGTTTCTGGATTGGTTATATTATCTACCTGCAAGGTTATGGGGTTGGTGCTACAAATGCTTCCCGGAGGAACCCCATCACCAGCTTCGCTTATGTTTAGATTGGAAGTCACATCCATGTAATACATGGTGTAAGCTGAGGACTCCGTACCCGTTTTTACCGGATTTGTGCCGCGCACGCGCATTTTATATCCTTGGCCTCTGGTGGTCTCCGGTATCGCGTAACCAACGACAAAGTCGTTGTTGGAATTTTTATCCGTAATCGTAGCTAAGGTGGACGCACTGGCAAAACTACCTCCGGCATCCGAAAGTTCTAAGATGAACTGATTTCCTGCATTAGCGGTTCCGGACCACTTGATGTTTACGAAATACTCGTTAAATCCTCCGTTGCCTGCGCAAATGGCAGGCCAAGGGGAATTACCGGCAAGATTAGGATTGTCTGCAGGTAAAGGCGCATTGATAACAATGGCCTGGGCACTTAATTGTGCTGCGCCAAACAGCAAAAGGATGGCGGTTAACATGTAGATTTTGGAAAAATTTTTCATAATGGTCTGTAGTTTTGGGCCCCTACTGGTTATGAATAGTGAGAAGATTTCTATACAAAACTTCTATTCAACCACAAATATGTACCTTTTGCCGTGCATAGTGAATTTATTGTTGTGGAGTATTGTAAATGTGTTGTGAAAATCGTTTAATATAAGGTCACGCCATTTTAAAGGTCTTGCTTAGCGCATTTTTGCTACTTTTGTAGCCTGAAAAAACAGCACATGAGCGAGACAGCAAAGTCCCTGAATTTTATAGAGCAGATCATTGAGGAAGATCTACAGAAAACACACACCAAAGAGACCCTTAGGTTTCGTTTTCCACCGGAACCCAATGGATATCTGCACATAGGTCATGCCAGCTCCATATGCCTTAATTTTGGTCTGGGATTGCGCTATAATGCCCCTGTAAACCTTAGGTTTGACGACACCAATCCCGCCAAGGAAGAAAAGGCCTATGTGGATGCAATCAAAAGCGATGTTTCTTGGTTGGGCTTTGAATGGAATACCGAACGGTATGCGTCAGATTACTTCCAACAACTCTACGATTGGGCGGTTCTGTTGATTAAAAACGGTAAGGCTTATGTAGATAGCCAGACCTCCGAGGCGATGGCGGAACAGAAGGGCAAGCCAACCGCCCCCGGAAAACCTAGTCCGTATAGAAATCGTAGTGTCGAAGAAAATTTAACCTTGTTTGAGGGGATGAAAGCGGGCGAATTTACCGAAGGGAAACATGTGCTCCGGGCGAAGATTAACATGGCCTCTACCAATATGCTCATGCGCGATCCCATCATATATCGTGTATTGCACAAGGCACACCACAGAACTAATACCGATTGGTGTATTTATCCGATGTACGACTGGACGCATGGCGAAAGCGATTATATTGAGCAAATTTCCCATTCCCTTTGTACGCTGGAATTTTTGCCGCATCGCGAATTATACGATTGGTTTTTAGATCAAGTTTACGAGGAAGGCAAGCTTAGGCCAAAACAGCGGGAATTTGCGCGCCGCAACCTCAGCCACACCGTTGTAAGCAAACGCAAGTTGTTGCGATTGGTAGAAGATGGTGTGGTCAACGGATGGGACGATCCGCGGATGCCTACAATTTCCGGTTTGCGCAGAAGAGGCTATACGCCAGAAAGCATCCGTAATTTTGCGGACACCATAGGTATTGCAAAACGTGATAACCTCATTGATGTTTCCCTATTGGAATTTCACATCCGAGAAGATTTGAACAAGACTACCCCCAGGGTCATGGGCGTTCTCGACCCTTTAAAATTGGTTGTTACAAATTATCCCGAAGGTAAAACCGAATTGCTAATTGCGGAGAATAGTCCAGAGGACGATAGTATGGGTAGTCGTGAGCTGCCATTTTCGAGGGAACTCTATATTGAAAGGGAAGATTTTCAGGAGGAAGCCAATAAAAAGTTTTTTCGTTTAAAATTAGGTGGCGAAGTACGCCTCAAAAACGGCTATATCATTAAAGCTGAGGGCTGCACAAAGGATACCAATGGGAATGTTATAGAAGTACAATGCATCTATGAACCAAAAAGTAAGAGTGGCAGTGGTACAGAGGAAAGCTTAAAAAAGGTAAAGGGCACCCTGCACTGGGTATCCATTGCGCACGCCCTACCCGTGGAAATTCGCCTTTACGACCGCTTGTTCACGGATGAAAGTCCCGATACTCATAAGGACAAGGATTTTATGGAATTCCTAAATCCTGACTCGTTGGAGGTTATTACAGGGTATGTTGAGCCAAGTTTGGCCAGTGCCAAAGTAGAAGATCGTTTTCAGTTTCAGCGGATGGGGTATTTTTGTGTAGATCAAAATTCCAGCCCAAATAAATTGGTGTTTAACCGTACAGTGGGTTTGCGTGATTCTTGGACGAAGATTCAACAGAAGGACTAGGGTACGGCACAGCGTCCGAGAATCAATTAAGCTAGATTTTTCTATCTTACCTAGTGTTAAAATTGCCATGCGCTTTGCGCTGTACGCCAATCAGCACTTTATAAAATACCAAATGGTATGTGCTCATGTGCTCTGTCTCCCGGCGATTTTCGAAGCCAAGAAAGACAGAATTGCCCTCTGCCAATTAAAATCAGGAAGCCCTTGGGCACATCACTATTTAAGACAAGGGGCAATACCAAAAGGCTGTACAAAAATTAGTTTTGTACAGCCCTTTATCGGCTTGTTCAAGTGTTACTTCTTTTTATCCGGCACGGTCACATTGGTCTTTTTCATAGACTCCCCGATCATGTTGCTTGCCGTGAACGAAGCCACCATATTGTTGAGCATGTCGCTGCCCGCTTGTGGCGAGTTGGGCAATAAGATCAAGTTGGTGTTTGTCGCCTCGCCTATAGACTGTAAGGTGTCGTAGTGCTGCGTAACAACAATTAATGCTGAAGCCTCTTGGGAATTGATGCCTACTTTGTTCAGCACTTCCACGGATTCTTCTAGACCTCGGGCAATTTCCCTTCGCTGATCGGCGATACCCTGACCTTGTAAACGCTTGCTTTCCGCCTCGGCCTTTGCCTTTTCTACGATAAGGATACGCGCAGCATCTCCCTCAAATTGTGCGGCAATCTTTTCGCGCTCCGAAGCATTGATACGGTTCATGGCCTCCTTTACTTGAGCATCTGGATCAATATCGGTTACCAAGGTCTTTATGATATCAAAACCGTAATCGGTCATGGCATCGTTCAGCTCTGCCTTTACCGCCATAGCGATATCGTCCTTTTTAACAAAGACATCGTCCAGTTTCATTTTAGGTACTTCGGCGCGTACCACATCAAAAACATAGGAGGTAATTTGATCATGGGGATAGTCTAACTGATAAAAGGCGTCATACACCTTTTCCCGTATTACCTTGAACTGCACAGAAACCTTAAGGCGCACAAAAACATCGTCTAAGGTCTTGGTTTCTATGATTACATCCAACTGTTGTATTTTAAGGCTTAACCTGCCTGCAATACGCTGCACAAAAGGAATCTTAAACTGAAGACCAGATTGCCTAATACTACTATACTTTCCAAAAGTCTCTATAATAGCGGCCGTTTGCTGTTTGACTGTGAAAACAAACGACAATAAAATAAGCGCCAAAAAAACGAGCACTGGAATCCAAATAAATCCTCCCATAATAATTGTATTTTAATTTATACTGTAATTTACGAAATATTGCCCTCATATGACTATATAATAAGAACGAAATATTGCCTCGCATGATATCCTTCCCTGTTGATGCAAAAGTTTCATTTGGCAGTATAGTCCACTAATTAAAATATTTAGGGCCGTTTTGACTCCAAATCGAGATGCGTTGCGGGAAAGGGGATATTCCTCAGCGTGACTTACATTGGGCGGTTTTTGATGGCTTTTCAATCTACCCAATATTTACCTCAAATCATTTTGTACAACCCCCTTTAACTTATACAGAATAAGAAGGCTCTTTTCCAGAGCTCGCGCATTCCATTCCGTTTTCCAGACAAAGATCATGGCCCATAGCGACATCCTATGATTGGAATCTAAACGTTCGAGGCAACCGCAGTATTTAAAAAAATAGTCCTCTTTTTCGTGATGCCGTCCCTATTAGATAAAAACAGGAAAACCGATCCTATATCAAAAGCCAGACCCAGATTCCGTTTAGCGAACTTGGATTCGCCTGTGTGAAGTTTTTTTTTAAATCCTGAAATTTCATACCTTGCACGTCGATATTTAGGGCAATATGAAACATCTTAAAAAGTTTATAGAAAGAGGGGCTCCAAGACATGTAAAACAATCAACATACAGTTTAGGCATATTTTAAAAAAAACATGACATGAAAAAAATAGTTCTACTCGTCATTGGTGCCCTACTGCTCTTTAACTGTAAGCAGGATTCCAATGTAAATAAGGTTACCGCAGAAGCAACCGAACCAAAAGGTGTTGAAAACCTAGCTTACCAATGGGGCCAAATGGCTTTGACCGCTACTGCAAACGATACCGAACGGTTTCAGCCAAGACCCACAGTAACCTCGCGTTATTTGGGACTGATTTTTATTTCGGTTTTTGATGCTTGGTCTAGGTACGACGCCAAAGCCATACCGGTATATTTAGATGGTATTACAAGGCGTCCCGCCACTGAACAAACCTTAAAAAACAAGGAAATAGCCATAAGTTTTGCCGCTTTTCGAGCTATGAACGAATACTATTATTCAGATAGCGAGTTATTTGCAGATTTCATGAAAGAACTAGGGCTTGATCCAACAAATAAAAGCCTAGACCCCAACACGCCTGAAGGTATTGGCAATTTGGCCGCAAAGGCGGTCATAGAAGCAAGAAAAAATGACGGTGCGAACCAATACGGGGAAGAGGAAGGTTCCAACGGCGAGGCCTACTTTAACTACGTGGGTTATGAGCCCGTAAATTCGGCGGACAAAAATGTAGACGGTAACCGCTGGCAGCCTAAATATTTCTCGGACGGCGCAGGCGGTACGTTTGTCCCAAATTGCTTAACCCCTTTTTGGGACAAGGTTACGCCAATAGCCTTAAAAACGGGAGCACAATTCCGGCCCGGTCCCCCGCCCATGATAGGCTCCAAACAACTAGAGGAAGAAGTGAAAGAAGTGGTTCAGATGCAGGGTAACCTCACCGATTACCAAAGAGCCCTTATAGAGTTTATGCGAGACGGGCCACAATCTGTGCAGCAGGCGGGGCATTGGTTAAAATTTGCCCAGGACGTTTCCCGTAGGGACAACCATACCCTAGACCAAGATGTAAAAATGTATTTCTACAACCAGGTGGTGGCCATGGATGCCTTTATAGCTTCTTGGGACTCCAAAATGTTCTATGATTATGCAAGGCCTTACGCTTTGGTACATACCTATTATAAAGGCGAAACAATAAAGGCTTGGGGTGGCGAAAGTAAAGGTATGGTAGACATGGATGGTTCCCAATGGCGGCCCTATTCTCCCGAGACCTTTTTGTGTCCGCCCTTCCCTAGTTATACCTCCGGTCACAGCACCATTAGCGGTGGCTGCGCCGAAGCACTGAAATTATGGACAGGTAGTGAGCTGTTTGGTTCCGAGGCGCAATTGGTGGCTGGCGCCATAACAGAACCCGATAATCTGGGCGATACCATTACCCTAAAGTTTCCCACATTTACCGAAACCGCTGAAATGGCGGGCATTTCGAGGGTTTGGGGCGGTTATCACATTCAGGCAGATAATGTGGCGGGGCTCAAATTAGGCCGGGATGTCGCGCATGAAGTTTGGGGGTTCTATCAAAAACATGTAGGGGAAGATTGATGTTTTCTTCCCTAGTAGCATAGCAACTTTTTAAAGGCAATCAGCCTATCAACCCAAAACTTTTATTGCCTTTTTTATTCGGAATAGCGTTTCTTCCTTGCCTATCATGGCCATGATATTAAAAATGTGCGGGCCTTTCATGTCTCCCACAAGCACTAGGCGCAAGGGCGGCATTACTTTTCCAAAGGAAAGCTCTTTTTCCGTTATCCAAGATTTTACATTGGTTTCTAACCTTTCCGACATAAAATCGGTTTGTGCTTTAAAGACTTCGGAGAGCTGGCTCATAATATCCGATGTGTCCTCTTTCCATTGTTTTTTAGCGGCTTGTTCATTGTATTCCGATGGCGGTACAAAGAAGTAATCGCTCAATTCCCAAAAATCGGAAACAAATGTAGCGCGTTCCTTTATTAAACCAACGACTTGCTCAACATACTCCGGAGTTCGGTTACTGTCCTTTATGTTGGGATGCTGCTGAAGTTCCACAGCGTATAATTCGGCTAATTCTGTATTATTTTTAGATTGCATATATTGCTGATTATACCATTTGGTCTTGTCGGGGTCAAAACGGGCTCCTGACCTGTTCACGCGCTCCAGGGTAAAGGTTTCCACCAGTTCGGAAATACTGAAAATTTCTTGTTCCGTTCCTGGATTCCATCCCAATAATGCCAAAAAGTTGACTACCGCTTCAGGGAAAAAGCCTGCTTCTTTATAGCCTACGGATTCTTTCCACGAAAGTGGAAATACCGGAAAACCCCCTTTTTCGCCATCGCGCTTGCTGAGTTTTCCTTTGCCCACAGGTTTCATGATTAATGGTAAGTGAGCGAACTCAGGTGCCTGCCAACCAAAAGCATCGTATAGTTGTTGGTGCAGTGCTAAGGAAGGAAGCCACTCTTCGCCACGGATTACGTGGGTGATTTCCATTAAATGATCATCCACAATATTTGCCAAATGGTAGGTGGGCATACCATCGCTCTTGAACAAGACTTTATCATCCAAAACATTGGAGTCGATTTCCATTTTACCTCTAATAATGTCATTCAGGTGGACTTTCTCATCTGGGGGTGTTAAAAAACGAATCACGTATTCTTCCCCAGAAGCCAAGCGTTTTTCAACCTCGTCAGGCAATAGGGAAAGGGAATTGTCCAGCTTTAATCGGTTATGCCAGTTATAAATAAAGGTCTTTCCTTTTGCCTCATGGTCTTTTCTATGAAAATCGAGCTTCTCTGCGGTGTCAAAAGCGTAGTATGCCTTTCCTTTTTCAATCAATTCGTCGGCGTAGGCCTTGTATAAATGATTGCGCTCACTTTGGCGATAGGGGCCAAAATTCTCCTTTGGCTTCTTAGGGCTTTCATCAAATGGAATTCCACACCACTCCAAAGCGTCAATTATATATTTTTCAGCACCTTCTACATATCTGCTTTGATCAGTATCCTCTATCCGTAAAATAAAATCACCGCCATGTTTTTTGGCGAAAAAATAATTGAACAATGCGGTGCGCACACCACCAATATGCAGCGGCCCCGTAGGACTGGGCGCAAAACGAACACGAACTTTCTTACTCATAGCTAAAAATTGAAATGCAAAGATAGTGTATGCGCTAGGAGTAGAAAAGTCTGTGGCATTCAGGTTTCCTGTATAGTGCTTGGGGTTTTATTAACTACAGATATAAGAAGGTTTCTTTAGCTGTAATTAAAAGCTCACCTCTTGTTTTAAGGGGGGAATGAATTCCGCTTACCGAAGAAAGGGGAGATGACTTGGTCTGAGGATAGGTTGTTTTAGCTTGGGTGTTTTTTAGATGTTGCGGAGCCGTAATCTTCAAGTCACCTTTTAGTAGCTCGGCACCAACTGCAATCCACCAATCCCTCCGACCCAGCAAATCAGGGGTGCCGCCCATTGCCCTTCTCCCGTATTTATTCCTTTGAGCTAAATAAATTTTCTTGTAACTTTTTAATCTAAACAGCCAAAGCCATTTCCTTAGGAATACGCGGATTCATCAACTTGAACCATAATGGCGGAACAAAGGACAAGACCATGGAGGTTGGATAACCGTAGGGCATTTGCGGAGAAATATCATGATAATCCAGTACTTGGTATTTTTTGGAGGATTTATAGTGATGGTCGCTGTGGCGTGTCAACTCGTATAGGACGATCCGTCCTATGACGTGATTGCTGTTCCACGAATGGACTTCCCGTACCCGTTCGTAGCGGCCCGACGGCAATTTTTTCCGCATCAATCCATAATGTTCTATATAATTAACGGTTTCCAACATCAAAAAACCAACTATGCCCGAGCAAAACGCAATCAGCAGGCCTAAGGGGCCAAAAATCAGGAATACGGCAATAAGATAGAGGGACTGGAATATAGAATACCAAAGCATATCGTTCTTTATGGATAAAAAGGGCAGGCCATCACGCTCTAACAACTGCTGTTGGAGTTTCCAAGCACTCCCGTATTGCCGTACCGTAGAGGTTATCCAAAATGAATATACCGATTGGTTATATCTTGCCGTTGCTGGGTCTTCAACCGTTGCGGCGTGCGCGTGGTGTCCAAAATTATGCTCGATATAAAAGTGCATATAATGGGAAGGCAATAGCAGGGCTTTTGCCAAAGTCCGTTGCAACTTGCTCGGTCGGTGGCCCAATTCGTGCGCTACATTAATACCGTTAGTGCCTAGAACAATACCCATGGACAATACCAAACCTACCAGTTCATACGTTTGATAACTGTGGGTAGAAACATCGTATAACAAATAGCCCAAAAGGCCGAAAACTAGGGGTAGATTAAAATAAAGCATCCAATCGAACAGTTTGCTCTTTTCTTTTTCCTCCCGCTCCTCACCTTCAAAATTACTGGTGTCGTGCGGTAATAAAAGTTCCATAATCGGAATTAAAACAAAGGCGTAGAAAGGGGTGAAAAAACTCCAGTAACCCTTAAAATAGAAGCTAATTATGGCCGAGAGGGGAAGGCTAAGCGCCGCTAAATATTTTAAATCTTTCATCTGTTCTTGTTTGTTTGGTTTTTTAAAAGTCAGATGCAATTCGACAGTCACCATTTATAGTTGATATCAACTTTTAGTAATGTCTCATTTCATCGTATCGCATTTAACAGTTTTTTCTAATAAAAAAATTCAACTTAGGAGTATCTTGGTACTAAATATAGTTCAAATTGCGCATTTACAAGAACATACTGGATAAACTTAACGAGTTTATCCGCAAACATTATACTCAAAAACTCATCAAGGGCGTCTTGTTGTTCCTAGCTTTTGGTCTGCTTTTCTTTTTAGCGGTCATGGGTGTGGAATATGTGCTTTGGTTGAATTCCACAGGTAGATTGATCCTCTTTTTGCTTTTTGTGGCCACGGAGCTTTTCCTGCTTTTTACCTATATTCTTACACCGCTGTTTTACCTGTTCAAACTTAGAAAGGGGATAACACCAAAAGATGCTGCGGTACTCATCGGTAAGCATTTTCCCAACATAGGGGACAAACTGTACAACTTGCTAGACCTTGCCGATAATCCAGAAAAATCGGAGTTATTGCTTGCCAGTATAGAACGGCGCTCGGAGCAATTGAGTCCCATTCCGTTCTCTAATGCAATTACGTATAATGAAGCCTTGCGCTACAGTAAATACATCCTAGTTCCGATGCTAATTGTTGGCCTCCTCTGGGTTTCCGGCAATTGGAACTCCTTTTTTGGTTCCTACGAGCGGGTTGTCAACTATGATATGGCCTACGATCCGCCGGCTCCTTTTCGGTTTGAGCTGTTGTCCAAAGATCTCAGGGTTATGGAAAGCGAACCCTTTACCTTTCAAGTTACCACAGTTGGGCCTATAAAGCCCGAAAATGTTTATGTTGTCCTAGACGGAAAAGAAATCCTATTGCAAGAAAACAATGGTGGTTATCAATACACCCTTTCGCCACCTATCAACACATCGCCCTTTACCTTTAAAGGGAATGAAGTGCGCTCCAGTGAATACCAATTAATAGCCTTAAAGGCTCCGGCCATTGTGGATTTCAACATCAATCTACAGTATCCCGCCTATTTGGACAAACCGAACGAAACCTTGAAAAGCACAGGTAATGCTCTAATACCGGAGGGAACCAAAGTAACTTGGCAAATAACGGGTCAGGACACCGAACAGATTAGATTGATTACAAAAGATACCGTGCTGCCCTTTTCAAAAGAGACCAATGCGTTTACACTTTCCAAGCGCGTGTATTCGGATATGGTTTATCAATTGACCACCTCGAACACAAATGTGACGGACTACGAAAAACTGGACTATGCCTTCAAGGTGATAAAGGACGGGTATCCCACTGTAAAGGTTGTTCAGGTCATGGATTCGCTTAACCCTAATGTTTCTTATTATTCTGGAGAGGCGGCAGACGACTATGGCGTTTCCTCCATTGATTTGGTATACTACGAAATAGGGAGGGAGCAAACCAAGGCAAGTATCGGGATTAGCAATGGTCAGGGAAATTTTAACCAGTTCTATTACACCTTCCCGTCCGGTTTGGCGATTGATGCCGGAAAGGACTATGAATTTTACTTTTTAGTGACCGATAACGATGGTATCCGGAAGGGTAAAACAACTAAAAGTCAGGCCTTTAGACAAATTGTTTTTGATGATAACCAATTAAAAACCAAAGCTCTAGAGTCTCAACAGAACTTAATTGAGAACTTGGACAAATCCTTGGAAAAAGCAAGGGAACAGAAGGATGCCCTTGAGGAATTGAACACCCAACAGAAAGAGAAAAACAGCTTAAATTTCAACGACAAGAACCAAGTAAAGGATTATCTTAAAAAACAGCAGCGACAAGAGGAGCTGATGCAAAAATTCAGCAAGGAACTGAAAGAAAACCTTAGTAAAAACAATCAAGACGACAAGCTTAACCAACTCTTACAAGAACGTTTGGAGCGCCAAGAACTGGAAGCGCGCAAAAATGAAAAGCTGTTGGAAGAGCTGAACAAGATAGCGGACAAAATAAATAAAGAGGAGCTTACAAAAAAACTAGAAGAAGTAGCGAAGAAACAAAAGAATTCTCAACGCAGCCTAGAGCAATTGGTAGAATTGACCAAGCGGTATTATGTTACGGAAAAGGCAGCACAGCTTTCGAAAGACTTAGAAAAGTTGGCGGAAAAACAAGAATCCCTTTCCGAAGATAAAATTGATTCAGATTCGCTTGACGAAAGGCAAGAAAAACTAAACCAACAGTTTGAAAAATTATCCAAAGCCCTAGACGAACTGCAGAAGGATAACCAAGACCTGCAAAAACCAATTGACATCAATATAAGTGACGACACAAAACAAGCGGTAAAAGAAAACCAAGAGAAAGCACTGGAAGAAATAAAGAAGTACAGAGAGAACGAGCAATCCTCGGATACGGAAAAGAAGGAGCAAAACGCCTCAAATGCCAAGAAAAACCAGAAGTCGGCAGCTCAAAAAATGAAGGAAATGAGCGAGTCGCTCGGCGAATCTTCTTCAGGGGGCGGAGGAGGTTCCTCCGTTGCGGAGGATGCAGAAATGCTCCGTCAAATTTTGGATAACCTCATAATTTTCTCCTTTAAACAAGAAAACCTCTTTGACAGGCTAAGTGTGCAGAATCCCGACGATGTTTCGCAATATGGAGCAACCGTCAGAGATCAGCAGGAATTAAGAGGTTTGTTTGAACATGTAGATGATAGTCTTTTCAGCCTGTCCCTTCGCCAAGCAGAACTTTCAGAATTCGTAAACGAACAGATTACGGAAGTATATTACAACATAGAGAAGTCGCTAGAAAGCATGGCAGAGGGTCAAATGTACCAAGGAGTATCCTATCAAAAATATGTACTTACGGCATCCAATAGCTTAGCGGATTTCTTGGCCAATGTGCTAGAAAACATGAACCAAAGCATGCAGCCAGGACAAGGGGAGGGCGAAGGTCAGGAAGGTTTTCAATTACCCGATATCATTAAAGGACAACAATCCCTAAGCGAAAAAATGGGACAAGAAGGAGAGAAGGGGAAACAGGGAGAAAAGGGAAAAGAAGGGCAACAAGGCAAAGAGGGACAGGGCGGAGAACAGGGTCAAAGCGGCAAGGAAGGACAGGGTAAGAACGGAGAAAAAGGAGATGGACAAGGGGAGGGAGGTGAAAACGGGAAAGGAGATAATGGACAGAACGGAAAAGGCAAGGGGCAAGGGAATAGCGAAGGAAATGGTAGCGGTTCTGGACAAGGAATGTCCGAGGCAGAGCTACAGGAAATATATGAGATATACCAGGAACAGCAGCGCATGCGTCAAGAGCTAGAAAAGCAACTAGAAAACATGATCAACAATGCCGATCGTAAACTAGGGGAAAAGCTCGTGCGTCAGATGGAGGATTTTGAAAACGACCTGCTGGAAAACGGTATTACCCAGCGCACCACTAGCAAAGCCAACACCATACAATACGAACTTCTAAAGCTGGAAAATGCTGCCTTGAAACAAGGAAAGAAACCGGAACGTGAGAGTAGTACCGGCCAAAAAGACTTCACAAATCCCATTACTACCAAACCCTTGTTGTTAGAGAATTATCGTAACGAAGTGGAAGTTTTAAATAGACAAGCCTTACCTTTGCGCCAAAATTTTCAGGACAAAGTAAAAACCTACTTCAAAGGCAATGACTGATTTCCATTATGAAACCGATTTCAAACTGGAGGACGAAAACAACCACCTTGCCTGGATTCGCAATGTATGTGCGTCCGAAGGATATACGCAGGGAGCTTTGAACTGCATTTTTTGTGACGACGCGTATTTGCTCAACATCAACCAAACGTATCTACAGCACGATGATTATACCGACATCATCACGTTTGATTATACGGTTGGAAAAGTGCTCTCCGGAGATCTTTATATTTCCATAGAACGGGTTTCTGAAAATAGCCTAAGTTATGAAGTTTCCTTAGAAGATGAATTGCTTCGGGTCATGGCGCATGGGCTGCTGCATCTGATGGGATACAAAGACAAAGAGGAAGGGCACATCGCTGAGATACGCTCAAAAGAAGATGAAAAAATAAAAATGTTCCACGTGGAACAATAGATTATGTTTGGAGAAAATTACGATGTTATAGTAGTAGGCGGTGGTCATGCAGGGGCCGAAGCGGCGGCGGCGGCGGCCAATATGGGTTCAAAGACCCTACTGGTCACCATGAACCTACAGACGATTGGACAAATGTCTTGCAACCCTGCCATGGGCGGCATTGCCAAAGGCCAAATTGTTCGGGAAATTGATGCGCTTGGAGGGTATAGCGCAATTGTTACCGACAAATCTGCCATCCAATTTAAGATGCTTAATAAGTCTAAAGGACCGGCAATGTGGAGCCCAAGAGCACAAAGCGACCGCATGCGCTTTGCCGAAGAATGGCGATTAATGCTTGAGCGAACGCCCAATGTAGATTTTTACCAGGAAATGGTTTCTGCTTTGTTGATAGAAAGAGATACCATTGTTGGCGTACGCACTTCCTTGGGGATTGATATTAAAAGTAAGTCTGTAGTTCTGACGAACGGTACTTTTTTAAATGGACTCATCCATATCGGCGAAAAACAATTCGGTGGCGGTAGGGCAGGGGAGAAAGCCGCTACTGGAATAACCGAACAACTTACCTCCCTAGGCTTTGAGAGCGGCAGGATGAAAACAGGAACACCTCCAAGAGTAGACGGGCGGTCTTTGGATTATTCTAAAATGATTTTACAGGCAGGAGATGCTCAACCGGAAAAATTTTCCTATACCAACACAAAAGTTTTGGAGAAACAGCGCGACTGTCACATGACCCACACAAGTGCCCTAGTACACGATCTTCTCCGAGAAGGTTTTGACCGATCACCAATGTTCAATGGGAGAATCCAAAGTATTGGCCCTAGATATTGCCCATCTATAGAAGATAAAATAAATCGTTTTGCGGATAAAGATAGCCATCAAATGTTTATTGAGCCTGAAGGTTGGGATACGGTAGAGGTATATGTTAATGGCTTTTCGACTTCCCTGCCTGAAGACGTACAGTTTAAAGCATTGCGTTCCGTTGTCGGCTTTGAAGCCGTGAAATTCTTTAGGCCAGGCTACGCTATAGAGTACGATTACTTTCCGCCTACTCAGTTGAAACACACGCTAGAAACCAAATTAATAAACAACCTCTATTTTGCAGGCCAAATTAATGGTACTACCGGATATGAGGAAGCGGCCTCCCAAGGTCTAATGGCGGGTATTAACGCACACCTTAAAATAAACGAAAAGAAACCTTTTATTTTAAAGCGTGATGAGGCCTATATTGGGGTTCTAATAGATGACCTAATCACCAAAGGAACCGATGAGCCCTACCGAATGTTTACATCCCGGGCGGAATATAGAACCTTATTGCGACAAGATAACGCCGACCTGAGATTGACCCCTATGGGACACGCCATTGGTTTGGCCTCTGATGAGCGCTTACGCCGAATGGAAGAAAAACTAACAAAGTCAGACGCTTTCGTGAACTTCTTTAAAGAGACCAGCGTTCTTCCTGAAGATATTAATCCGATTTTAGAAAGTGTAGGCTCTGCTGTAGTCTCCCAATCAGATAAAATGTTTAAAGCGTTTTCACGACCAAACGTTACTATGGAGCATATGCTAGGACTAGAACCTGTTGCCTCTTTTGTGTCCGAACAAAACATCGATAAAGAAGTGTTGGAACAAACCGAGGTGCAAGTAAAATATTCCGGTTATATAGTGAAAGAAAGAATAAACGCAGATAAGCTCCATCGCCTTGAAAACGTAAAAATTCCAAACCACTTCGACTATTCAAAGCTTAAGTCCCTTTCCTTTGAAGCCCGTGAAAAACTAACGGCGATTAAGCCCGTTACCATTTCCCAAGCCTCAAGAATAAGCGGAGTTACGCCTAGCGACATTAGTGTTTTACTTGTTTTTCTTGGGCGCTAATTCTCGATTGTTCCACGTGGAACAATCAGCCTATGTGACAATATCTGATCGTCCACGGCGTACACCCCAATTGGCTCGACAGATATAACTTTGAGCTCATTAAAAGCAAATAACCTTATTTTTATGCCCACCACCTAGTTGATTTTTTTTTAACAGCACATATTTTACATCATGTCATCCCTCATTTCTTGAATATTACAAACCCAGATTGTCTCGAACTTTAATTACGTATACCTGCCATGATTTAAACCAAAGCTTAAATAAAAATTTCCGCTGCATCCGTTTTTACATCATCCTTTACCAATGGCTCTCATCGCAGTCTTATCCCTTATCTTAGCTTTATAAAATTAGTCACATACCACTTAGATTAATGAAAACTTATTTGCACACCAAAGATTATTTTTATTCTCAAGAACCCTATAGCCTTCTTGAAGATGAAGATATGGAAATGCTGATAACTTCACCCGTGCCGAAAAACTTGGAAACCTACTACCAAAGCGAATCCTATATTTCCCATTCCGACCAATCTAAATCAGTCATTGATAGTCTGTATTCCTTTATAAAAAATTATACCCTTAAGAGAAAAGTGGCCTTACTAAACTCCCTGCTTCCTCAGAAAGGAAAGCTTCTAGATATTGGGGCGGGGACAGGAGATTTTCTCTTACGGGCGAAAAACAAAAACTGGGACATAAATGGAGTCGAGCCAAACGCTCTCGCCCGCCAGAACGCTACAAAGAAAGGCATTCTTCTGAACAAAAACATAGCCGAACTTCCTGAACCTGCGTATGATATCATCACCCTTTGGCATGTTCTTGAGCACATGACAAACTTAAATGAACAAATTAAAACCATAACAGGCCTTCTCAATAAAGACGGTTTCCTCATCATTGCAGTTCCCAACTATAAATCATATGATGCCCAGCTATACAAACAACATTGGGCGGCTTATGATGTGCCAAGGCACATTTGGCACTTTTCAAAAAAATCGATAATGAAACTCATAGCGCCTTATGGCCTAAATTTGATTGACACCAAACCCATGTGGTTCGACTCCTTCTATGTGTCTCTTTTGTCTGAAAAATATAAAACTGGCCGATCAAACTATTTAGTGGCCTTTTTAAACGGATTCATATCAAACATAAAAGGACTATCGTCCCAAGAATACTCCTCCCACATTTATATCCTTAAAAAGGTATAATTACTCATTAGAACCGTTTTATCGGGCTTTTCGGGCTTGATGTATCCAAAGGGTGTTGTGCTGATTAAAAATACCTTAAATCTCTTTAAAATCATTCGAAATCAATAAGAAATATCAATGTTAAAATTAATTATGATTGTTAAATACTATACCACGTAGAGCTGCCCACAAAACAGCCAATTTTCCCTTCAATATAAAATTCAAAAAAAGCAAGCACATATAAAAACCTTTGTTACTTTTGCGCAACCATAAAATGAAAAAAATGAAAAAAGTAATACTTGGTTTGGCTTTGTTGACCATCGTCGCGTGCAAACAAGAAAAAATTGGTTACGTTGATAACGTGAAGTTGATGGACGAATATCGAGAAAAAATTGATGTTGAAGCACAATTTAAACTAAAAGCTGATGCCTTGACAAAAAAGAGAGACAGCATTTCACAAATCTTCCAAATGGAGGCACAAGCTTTTCAGACCAAGGCGCAAAGTATGCCTCAAGCACAAGCTCAAGAAGAGTATGCGGCTTTTCAACAAAGGGGACAAGTAATAGGACAGCAATTGCAACAACAAGACCAACAACTGCAAGCAGAGGGCCAAGTGCAGATGGACAGCGTAGTTAGCCATGTTAAGAAAGAAATCGAAGCATATGGCAAAGCAAATGGCTTCAGCTATATTTTAGGTGGTGGCGAAGGTGGCGGCGTATTATTCGGTACCGATGCCAACGACCTCACAGATGAAGTGGTCAAAATGCTTAATGATAAATATAAAAAATAGACGTCTTCTAAAAACATAGATGAACCGGTATCACAGCCGGTTTTTTTATTCCCTTACACCTTCTATCTTTTCAATACCATGTTCAATTGAAAACTGATCCTTTGGGAGGAATCCCTTTATAATAAGTATGACGCCACATATCACCAAAATGATACCTATAACTTTTTTTATTATCCTAATCCGGTCATAGGTCAAACTCCGCTTCAACTGCTTGGCCAATAAAATCTTAAACAAATCTGTGATAAAATAGGAGGCCAACATGGTTCCGAAAAAGACACGAATTCGTGCCGGTTCGTTGTCCAAACTAGGTCCTACGATAATAATTACACCAAGCCAAAAAACCAATACCCCAATATTGATAAAATTTAAGAGAAAACCTTTAGCCATAAGTCCAAAATAATCACCTCTGGTTATCTTAATTGGCGTGTCGCCACTACTCTTGCTTCCGTGTTTAACAAACGTTGTTACCCCGTAAACCAGCAGAATAACGCCCCCGAAAACATACAGACCTGGTTGATTACTGAGATTTTCTAATAGCTGATAACTACTGAAATAGGCCGCAATAATAAATAAAGTGTCGGCAATGATGACACCTATATTAAAGCTTAAGGCTGCCCTAAAACCTTTTAATGCACTTGTTTCCAACAGAACAAAGAATACAGGACCTATCATAAAGCTCAATAAAAAGCCCAAGGGTATTGCCGCCTGTACATCTTCAAACATAAGCTCCTACATTCTTTTTATACTTCCACCGAAAACAGTTTTCTCGTCTACCTTCGTAGGGTTTCCATATATTAAAACTTCTCCTCCTGCCTTTACGCTAGCCTTAACATAATCCTTTGCATTCACTTCAGCTATACTCCCTGCGTTTACATTAATCGTTGAAAAATTGGTTTTAAAGTCTTTCCCCTTGTAAACTCCTCCTGTATTAATTTGTACATCTTGAAAATCTGAGGTACCTGTGGTTTTAATCATACCCCCAGAAACGGCCTTAATAAGCATCTGCTCCACTTCCGCGGCCACAACCACCTCACCTCCCTCCTGGGCCTTTAATTCCAATACATCTTGCTTAATTATTTCTTTGTGGATAATTCTGGCATCTTCGTTTACATCTATCACCAAAAGTTGCCCGGAATAATGGATATCAATAAATGTTCTATAACCACTAAAAATTTTACCTATCTGCATCCTTACCTTAAGTACGCCCTCATTAATGACGACAGCAACCTTGTCCGTATTCTCTCCTGTAACCACAGCTTTATTTTCTGTAGACTTAATCAAATTGATAGATAATCCATCAAAACCCTTGAGTTCCTTGAATTGATCTAACATAATGGTAACCTTATTATCCTGTGCCGGTACACCTTGTAATCCCAACAGAAACAAGGCGATAATAAAATGTTTCATTTTGATTATTTTATAGTTGACTAAAGAGTATCTCCAATTTACCTGTTATATATACCCAATGTGGCGTACTCTTTTCGTATACGCCCATTAATCAAAATTCATTCCAAAAGAAATTATTCGTTTTTACCTATCAAGGCAAAATCCAAATGTCTTTTTATTAAATCGCTATTTTTGACCATCACAATAACCTCGTCTCCAAGTTGATAAGTTTTCTTGGTTCGTTCGCCCACAATAGCATATTCCTTTTCATCAAAGACGTAATAATCTCCTTTGATGTCTCGGATGCGCACCATCCCCTCACATTTGTTATCAATGATTTCTACATATATGCCCCACTCCGTAACACCACTAATAACTCCAACAAATTCCTCGTCTTGGTGGTCCTGCATGAATTTAATCTGCATGTACTTTATAGAATCCCGTTCGGCACTTGCGGCCAAACCTTCCATATCTGAGGAATGTTTACACTTCACCTCATAAACCTCCGCTTTTGCACTACTACCACCGTCCAAATAATGTTGTAGCAAACGATGTACCATTACATCTGGATACCTACGGATAGGCGAAGTAAAATGGGTGTAATAATCAAAGGATAATCCGTAGTGTCCAATATTATCAACCGCGTAAATGGCCTTACTCATGCTTCTTATGGCAAGCGTGTCTACCAAATTTTGTTCCTTCTGACCCTTTACATCCTCCAATAACTTGTTTAAAGAAGCACTAATAGATTTTTTGTCCTTAAAGTCTAGCTTTTGACCAAAACGGGAAACAATCGCATTAAGGGCTATTAGTTTATCTTCATTTGGATCATCATGTATACGGTACACAAATGTCTTCCTAGGCTTTTGTTTTCCTATGAACTCCGCTACTTTTCTGTTAGCCAACAACATAAATTCTTCGATCAGCTTGTTAGCATCTTTAGCTTCCTTAAAATAAACACTTACGGGCTCGTTATTCTCGTTGAGATTAAAACGAACTTCCACCTTATCAAAAGAAATAGCACCTTCATCCATGCGCTCACTGCGCATTATCTTTGCCAGTTTGTCCATGGTTAAGGTGGCCTCTACGACCTCGTTAGCCACACAATAGGCATCATTCCTTATAGAAATATCCTTAGGTATGCCTCCACTAGCTGTTTCTATAATATGCTGTGCCTCTTCATAGGCAAAACGTTCATTGGAATTGGTTACAGTCCTACCAAACCATTGATTGACGACATGGGCTTTATTATCCAGCTCGAAGACTGCGGAAAAGGTATATTTTTCTTCGTTTGGTCTTAAGGAACATGCATTATTGGATAATATTTCCGGTAACATTGGTACTACACGATCTACTAAATAAACAGAAGTAGCCCGCTCATAGGCTTCATCGTCCAATACGGTATCCTCTTTTAGGTAGTGGGAAACATCTGCAATGTGGACTCCTATTTCAAAGTTTCCATTATCCAATACTTTAAAAGAAAGTGCATCGTCAAAATCTTTGGCATCTTTAGGATCAATGGTAAAGGTCAACACCTCTCGCATGTCCCTGCGTTTCTTAATTTCTTCCGCTTTAATACTTGTATCTATTTCATCCGCAAAACGTTCTACTTCTACCGGAAATTCATAGGGGAGGCCGTATTCGGCCAAAATGGAATGTATCTCGGTATCGTGCTCGCCTGGCTTCCCTAAAACCTCGGTTACCCTACCAAAAGGAGAGCCTACATCATCTGGCCAATCGGTGATTTCTACTATTACCTTGTCCCCGTTATTTGCACCTCCCAACTTATCGTTGGATACAAAAATATCGGTATACATTCTAAAATCCGTAGGCCGTACAAAGGCAAAGGTCTTTTGCATGTCTACAATCCCTACAAACGTGGTTTTGAAACGTTCAATAATCTTGTTAACCTGTCCTTCAGATTTCTTGCCTTTCTTTGGAGGGTAAATAAAGACCTCTACAATATCTTTATGAAAGGCTTTGTTTATTTTATTGTTGGGTACGAACACATCTTCGTCCATCCCTTCTATTACAATATAGGCATTACCTCTTCCCGTAATATCAACTTTACCTTGGTGATAGGTCTTATTTTCTTCCAGAATTTGGTAATTTCCTCTTTCTACTTCCTTTATGCGCCTTTTCTCTTTTAACTGTACCAATCGCTTTATAAGCGTATTTCTATCTTGCGTTTCGGTAATACCAATCTTTGCAGCTATCTGCTTATAATTAAAACTCTTATTCGGTTCCTTTTCTAAAACCGTAAAAATACCCTTGGTAATTTCGTTTGTTTTATGGTTTCTTGTTTTCTTATTTCTATTCGACATTAAAATTTCTATTTTGTGGAAAATTACGAATTATATTCCACTACCTGGACTTCGCAATTTTAAGCTTCATTTATTATTTTTCCAGTTTATCAACAGGTATACTATAATCCATTTGATTTTTTTAAATTTTAAAATTAATAATTATGGGTATTATAGGTTGTTAATAAGGGGTATAACTTAAATTGAATTTACTTGATTTTATGAGATACCACTACTTGTTCACAGCTTATCACCTGTCTATGTATTTTGATAATCAGAAATTTAAGGAAGTTATCAGTAGTGGTTGATAACCTATTTTAATATGTAAGTAGTGATAACTTTTTGTTAAATTTATGTTCACTAGCGAAGGAATTGTCTTTACAACTGCCTGACTAGTTCTTAAATTTTTTTTGGTTTATTAGGACAGAACGGCGTAAGCAGAACAGAAACTAGAAGAACAAGTTTTAAAGTATATACTTATCAACAGTTGTTCACATAGGTAACCGGTACTTTGACCCACTAATTAACAACTTATAATTATCACCGGTAAAAATATGTTGTGAAAGACCGTTTTGTTGTGGTGAACTATTTGATATCGTACCTTTGATGCAAAGATTCCCCTGTCTTAAAGGTAACTAATAAAAATATAAAAAATGAAAATAGCTATTGGTAATGATCACGCAGGCACAGAGTATAAACTGGCCATTATTGGACTCTTGAAATCTATGAATATAGGAATTACCAACTATGGCACAGATGGATCGGATAGTGTAGATTATCCAGATTTTGTACATCCGGTGGCTAAGGATGTAGAGAAGGGTACCGTAGATTTCGGTATAATTATATGTGGTAGTGGAAATGGGGTCTCCATGACCGCCAATAAACATCAAAAAGTACGTGCCGCACTATGTTGGACAAAAGAAATAGTGGATTTGGCGCGCTCCCATAACGATGCCAATATTCTGAGCCTTCCAGCGCGGTTTATATCTTTGCCACAAGCTTTGGATATGGTAAAAACATTTTTAAATACCGATTTTGAAGGAGGGAGACATGAACGGCGTATAGAGAAGATGCCTTGTCAGTAGTTGAAATGAGGTTTTTAGTTCTCTTTTATCCTTCTTCACGTTTTCTTAAAATATAGTAGGTATGAATCCGGGGAAGTAATTCCCTCATGAGGTTTACCTTTTTGTACTAGTATATTCAATCTATTTTTAATAGAAAAAATGGGACATCCACATTCAGTCCATAATCATGCCCATGTCCATCCAGACCTAAAAGGTAGAAATATTATCATTTCTATCTTATTGAATATTATTATTACTGTTGGTCAGGTAATAGGAAGATTGCTTTCTGGTAGTCTTACCCTATTATCGGATGCACTCCATAATTTTAGTGATGTCCTTTCGCTTATGGTGAGTTATGTGGCTACGGTACTTTTAAAAAAAGAAGCGTCTACCAACAAAACCTTTGGTTATAAACGCGCGGAAATTATTGCTGCCGTTGTTAACGCCGCTTCGTTGATAGTGGTTGCCATAATATTGATAAAAGAGGCTATAGAACGTTTTATGAATCCGCAGGAAATAGAATCCGATTTTGTTATATGGCTTTCTCTGGTAGCTATCGCAGGTAATGGTTTTAGTGTTTTTTGTTAAAGAAGGAAGCTAAAAACAACACGAACATGAAATCTGCCTATCTGCACTTATTAACAGATATTATGGCCTCTATTGCCGTTTTTATAGGCGGATTGTTAATACTCTATTTGAAATATTATTGGGTAGATTCCGTCTTGACCCTAGCTATTGCTATTTATTTAATTTTTATGGGATATAATCTCTTAAAGGATTCCATCAGGGTGTTGATGTTATTTACACCTAACAGTATCCAAGTACAGCATATTGTTGAGGCCATAAAGAAAATAGAACCTATTAAGAACGTGCACCATGTACATATTTGGCAGTTGAAGGAAGACGAAGTACATTTAGAGGGACATATAGATTTTCACGAAGACATACGTTTATCCCGTTTTGATGCTATTTTAGAAGAAATAGAAGAAGAACTATATCATAACCATAGTATAAATCACGTAAATATTCAACCAGAATTTGGAAAATGTGATAGCAAACAGGTAATTGTACAGGATTAGACATGAACATAGCAATAAAAACTTTTAAGGAACTCAATACAACGGAACTTTACAACATTCTCCAATTACGCACGGAAATTTTTGTGGTGGAACAAGATTGTGTGTACCAAGATATGGATTATAAAGACCAAAAAGCCCTTCATGTAATCGGGTTAAAGAACAATAAACTCGTTGCCTATACACGTATTTTTAAGGCCGGGGATTATTTTCAAGAAGCTAGTATTGGCAGGGTGGTAGTGCTGTTGTCCGAAAGAAAATATGGTTATGGAGTTGAAATCATGCAAGCATCAATTCAAGCTATAAAAGAAAAATTTCAAGAAACTACTGTAAGAATTTCAGCTCAAAGATATTTACTGAAATTTTATTCTTCTATGGGATTTACTAGCGTTGGTGAGGAATATTTGGAAGATGGCATAGCTCACGTAAATATGATAAAGAAATAACTTAGCGGCACACCTTTGGCAAGCCGCAGCTACCCAACCAATACTGCCTGTTTCTCCTTCTATTAAAAAACTCTAAGCATTTGTAGTATGCTTCTTTTAGTGCAAGCCATCTGCTTACAAGAAACAGATTGTGACGATGTGACTCAAATTTCTTGTTATTAAACAAAGTACGCTATTCAGCCTTTATTGGAATTAACCTAGTGATAGAAAAGGCTATTTATACGAAATGTTCCTAAGGTTTTAAGCTATGGCAACTATGTTTTTAATAGTGTACAACAAGGTAATAGATTAGAAATTGACGCTCCACCCGTTCTCGAATTTTCTTATTGCTTCCAAGCAGGGACTTCCCTTCTACAAAACAGAAGAAGGAAAGGTAAGAATCGGCATGCAAATGTTGACGTATGATGTACAAGCAATTAATTTAGGTTCCCGAGAAACACCAACAATTTTTAAAGAGGCTATAGTAACAAAACAGCGTGTGTTTTCCCCTCGCTTTTCAAGCTATGGATGAACATGTGACGATGTGCTATTTATCGGCTTTTATCAAAATCGCTATTATTTTACCATAAGAGTAGATGATAAAGAAAAGCTTTGGAACCAGATCAGTTTGTTTTATTTATTAAAGTTTATGTTGCAATGCCAAATTTCAAGTAATTTATATAGGCTCTTTAAGACAAAGAAAATAGTTTTTGAGTTAACACTTTTCATGACATTCCAATTTAGTTTTTCGTAAAAAAACCTTACAATACTCCCAAAATAAGAGGCAACAGAAAATTACAAGTTTCAAGACGACAAAAGTTTTGTAGATGGTAAAACCTATATGTATTATTCGAGTGGTAAAATACATCAAAAAGTTACCTACTTAAAACGGGATATAAGTTGGCGAACGTTTTGAATACTATGAAAATGGTGCTTTAATCACTAAATATACCCGCGTAAACGGTACTTTCCATGGGTTGGTGACTTTCTATAATAAAAATGGCATAATATCCAAAAAGGGAACGTATAAAAATGGCAAGTTAATACAATAAAAAAGCACCTTTGAAAAGAGGTGCTTTTCTAAATATTGGATTTTTAAATTCTTCTAATTACAGTTTAATAGGCTCTTTGTTGGATAAGTTAATATCTTCAAGCATCATATTCGTGAACTTATAATGCCCTTTAGTCGTAATAATTCGAAATCGGTCTGATTTCATTCTGCTTATCGTGTCTAAAAACAACCATTTGCTTTTTAACAACCTAGGTTTTTTCGACTTTAAACTAATCTCAAAAAAATATTTTTTACCATTTTTTAAGGCTACAATATCAGGAGTGATTTTTAATTCGGTCCCTTTTCTTAGGTATGATTTTGGCTTGTCATATCCTTCCATATCGGCTTTGATGTTTTCAAAGCCCGTAGTCTCTAAATATTGAATAGATTTTTCTAAAAATGCCGTGTTCTCTGTTTTGTCTACTTGTACCATAAGGGATAATATAACAAAAAAAATGACAAAAGCAAATTTTAATGCTGATTAACAACAACTTAACTTATTTGGGGTTTGCTAAAAACGGTAAGCCGGGTGGTTTTTAGTGATGAAACGTTGCAAAAAAGCTTTTTAAACGCCATGGTCGGTTTTAAGGAATTCAGCTTTTAGTGCACAGAGCGTTATCATCGGTCAAATGGATTAAAAGAACTGTACGCTGCTTAAATCGACGTCCAAATTATTGGCGAATAGACTATACGGTTTAAAACTGGTGCTAAACTAAACGTTTGGCAAGGCCGTTTTGCAGTAAAAAATCCAACCGGAGCACTAGGTTTGCCGGTTTCTCCGACTTGTTTTTGGAGGAAACATAAAGATATCCTTCCGTTCTCTGGTTCATCTCTGTAAGCTTAAGCTTTCCGTGTGCGGTTTCACTACTATCAACATAACGCGTTAATAACGTTCCATCTATTCCTTTCTGGCTTAAGGCATTAATCAACTTTTTACGGTTTACCAACGTTATTTTGCAGGAGGTAAACATATTGGGAGCATCGGCATATATAGCCGTAATAAGCGAGTAGAATTCGGTCTTTTTATTGGCATCATAAAGCCATCCCTTTTTTATCACACCCGCTTTTTGGTAGGATAATTCAAAGGCAAAAGTGGGCAGGTCGTCATTTATGTAATCTAGTTGTGCTTTTTCATCAACAAAGTAACTTAGACTGGTTTCTTTATGAGTGAGAATAAGATCTATCCCCGCAAATTGTCTTTGTTTGTCGTGTACGCGCTCAAAATTATAATGCCCAAGGTGCGCGTTGTAACACCGGTCTAAAAGCAATGTAAGTTGTTGTTCCCTTTTTAAATCAGCTGAAAAAGTACTTTTTAAGGCCAAAACATTAGGAGTTTATTTGTTCATATAGTGCTTTTCCAATGCATTCCACTACACCGACCACCAAGGCATTCCCCATAAAAAAGGCACGTTTGGTGTCGCTAATACCTTCTAATTGGGTGTGGTTGTCCGGAAACATGTTTAAGCGCTCCAATTCTACAGGTGTCAAACGCCGCAGTCTTTTATTGTCCTGTACGACGTGCTTAAAACGGGATGGTGTCTTGCCGCCCTCTCCCGTAATAATGGTTCTAGAGGCATTATCCAGAGCATCCGGGAAAATCATTCCGCCCTCACTGTAATTATAGGAAAATCCGCTAGTAGCGGTACGCACCTCTTTTTTGGCACCTTTTAAATAATCCCATTTTGGGTACTCGTCTGGCGAAATATAAAATTCCTCCGGCACATCTTCCTTTATAAGGATATCTTTAAGTACGGTTCGTTTTCCGTCATAGGCCGCTGTTGTTTTTTCTGTATAAACCCTTCCGTTTATAAAGACCCCGCTATTTTCGAAAGGCGAGAACTTTTGTCCTACATTAAAGGTTTCCGAAAGTTGTACGAGGTCATTCTTTATTTCAAATCCCGTCAATTCGGTGTCATCTTCAAAAAGGGTCCTGTTATTGGCGACCGATGCCACAGGAAAAGCCTTCGCAAAAGTGCCTAGATTATGGATCCAGTCCGCCGCATTAGAACCTTGCAGGGTTTTATATGCTTGGGTAGACTTGTGGTAGCCAATAAAAAAGATGCGCCGCCGCCGCTGGGGCATTCCATATTCCGCAGCGTTAATGACCCGCCATTCCACGGCATAACCCAAATTATCCAGACTTTTCAACATAATGGCAAAATCACGTCCGCGCTGGTTGGAAGGCGATTTTAGCAAACGGTCTACATTTTCTAGAAACAAATATTTTGGAGGATTTGTCTTTTCGGAAAGTATGCGGTGAATGCTCCACCACAACACGCCCTTTTTGCCTATGAGTCCCTTGGAGTTTTGTAAGGTGGTGGCCACGGAGTAATCCTGACAAGGAAATCCGCCCACAAGAATGTCGGCATCTGGAATATCGGCCGTAGGCACTTCAGAAATATCCCCATTGCAATGTCCGTTAGCCCCGAATCTAGCCTCGTACACCAAGGAGGCGTGTTGGGTTTTTGTGCTGGGTTCCCATTGGTTGCTCCAGACAATTTCATAGTTCTTGGCGCGTTCCAGTCCTAACCGAAATCCGCCTACACCGGCAAAAAGTTCTATAACCCTTAGTTTTTTCATGAGCTGCTAAAGTAAGAAATTTTTAAGGCTGGATTCAAACGCAAAACTCTATACCTAAGGCGTATTATGTATTTTTACTAAAAATAGAAATCATGCACACGAGATTTGGGTTTACAGCGCTAGTTTTAACGCTATGTTTAGGTTGTAAGACCGAAATACCTTCGGAAAACATCGCTCAAAAGCACATAGATGCCTTACAGAAAGAAGTTGTGCCGGATAGAAGGGTAGCGGTTTTTCAAATTGAAGCACAGCAAAAAGCCGACACCTATATCTTAAAAGGAGAAACCGACCAGCCCAATGACCTACAAATATTGTTGGATTCCTTAACCGCCAACAATATTTCGTTTGTAGATAGTGTTACGGTATTGCCAACGGCGGAATTAGGAGATAAAACATATGCCATTAGTAACATATCCGTAGCAAACTTAAGAAGTAATCCAAAACACGGTGCGGAACTGGCCACGCAGGCCACCTTGGGCACCCCTGTAAAAGTGTTGAAAAAGGAGGGCGACTGGTATTACATTCAAACACCGGACAAGTATTTGGCGTGGGTAGATGCTGGGAGCATAGTACTTTTTACGGAAAACGAGCTAAAGAATTGGGAGTCTAATAGTAAGATTATCTACACCAAAACCTATGGCCATGCGTATTTGGGGCCGGACAAGGAAGAAATCGTATCCGATTTGGTCGCAGGAAACGTTTTAGAGGCACTGAAATATGTTGATAAATTTTATATAGTTCGATTTCCCGATGGAAGACAAGCCTATGTAGACCATGAAGAATCCGAGATATATAAGGACTGGTTGACTGGTTTGGACAGCAGTTCCGATGTCTTGGTGGCTACTTCCAAGCGTTTTATGGGCGTTCCCTATTTATGGGGCGGCACCTCTACCAAAGGAATGGACTGCAGCGGTTTTACAAAGACTATTTTCTTTTTAAACGGGATCATCATTCCAAGGGACGCCTCACAACAAGTGCACGCCGGAAAACCGATTGATGACTCCGGGAATTTCGATTCCTTGAAAGCTGGCGATTTACTGTTTTTTGGCACCAAAGCAACGGATTCCATCAAAGAAAAAGTAGTCCATGTGGGCATGTGGATCGGTAATAATGAATTTATTCACTCCTCGGATATGGTCAGGGTTAGTAGCGTGGACAAAGCATCCAAAAACTATGATGGATACAATGTGAATCGATACTTACGCACCAAACGCATCCTCAAAGAACAAGATAAGGATTTGATTGATCTGAGGAGGGTATCGATGTTTAAGTAAAAGTCATTGCGAGCTTTTGTTGCCAGAGGCAGCAAAAGCGTGGCAATCTGTTCATTTGGAACAGGAATAACCCTCGCAACTGAAATCCACCAGCTTGCTTCGTCAATTGCCTAGCGGCCGCTTTCCTGGCAAAGACTACATTTTTCAACAATAGTTTACGAGTGAAAAGATGAGAAATCTAGCTCCTCCCTTTTTTTAACTTGCCCCCGACGAACGAGAGAGAGGAAGGCATAGGTGGCTCCCGGCCCTTTCTTGGGGGGAGACGGAGGATTCTCTTCGTGGTTTTTAAGTTTGAAGTATGACAAAGTTTCAAGAGCGGTCTACAAGAATTATGCAAATGTGTTTAAAGAATTGACGCAGGACTACATAAACCTTAAGTGTTCCCAACAAACAGATTGCCACGCTATCTTCCTTCGCCCGAAGCTTCGGGAGCGCTCGGGATGATAGCTCGCAAACCCCTCACAACCCTACCGTCTTCCCTGTCCTAAAAGATTCATCAGCCGCCAAAACAATACGAAGGCTATTAACAGCATCTCGCAGATGACCGCTCACATCCAAATTTTCCTGAATCGCTTTTAGGAAGTATTCTTGTTCCAACAGGCACAGCCCGTCATGATCAGGCTCATCGGAAGTGTCTATAAACTCATCCGGTTTCGTAAATTTTCCGTTGGCATCCAAAGCACTATGATGCAATTTTAAAGCACCGGTTTTGGAATGGTCGTCCACACTGTCCGAATCGCCCTTTGCCTCATCGATAATAGAAACACAACCTCTTGGGCCAATGACATCTTTCACAAAAAAAGCGGTTTCGCTCATCATGGGGCCCCAGCCGGCCTCGTACCACCCCACGGAACCATCTTCAAAACGGACTTGCAGTTGGCCATAATTATACATCTTGGCATCAATCTCATCGGATAAGCGTGCACCAATCGCACTCACGCTCACGGGAACAGATTGCGTCATCAAACACATCACATCCACATAATGCACTCCACAATCCACGATGGGCGACATGGAGTTCATAAGTTGTTTATGCGTGTACCAATTGTCGCCAGAACTTTGTTGGTTCAGGTTCATGCGCATTACTAAAGGTTTGCCCAAAGTGCGGGCTACTTCTACAAATTTGGCCCAAGCGGGGTGCACCCTTAGAATATAGCCCACGACCATTTTCTTACCTTTTTCTAGTGCCAAATCGACTAAGCTCTGCGCATCTTCCACGGTCAGCGCCAAAGGTTTTTCTACAAACACATGTGCGTTTTCGTTTAAAGCGGCACGAATATAATCTGCATGGGTATCGGGGTAGGTGTTGATGGAAACCGCATCCGGTTTGGTTTCCGCCAAAGCCGTTTCATAATCACTAAAAGTCGGATACCCTCCCAGCTCGGCCGATAGCTTTTCCCGACCTTCAGGCTTTCGACTCACAAGTCCCACGATTTCAAATGAATCTAATTTGTGGTAGGCCCTTGCATGGGAAGTGCCCATATTTCCACAACCAACGACGAGTATTTTTATTTTGTTCATGAATTAGAATGTCTTTAAGTTTTTTAGTTTCCCTCTCGGGTGTTCTGCCAAGGGTAAACAAAGTAGGCTAGGGGGATAACGCAAACGCCACAATCCTACTCCCTTTTTCTGTCCCTAATTTCTCCCCGCCACAAGCAATAGCAATATACTGTTTGCCATCAACCTCGTACATCGCTGGAGTGGCAAAGGCAGCAGCGGGCAGTTTGTATTCCCAAAGAACTTCCCCCGTATGCTTGTCAAACACACGGAAAAAACCATCGCGCGTAGCGCCAATGAACAATAATCCATTTTCTGTAACTACGGGGCCGCCGTAGTTTTCTGTGCCGGTTCCTTTTCCTTTTTCGCCCAGTTCTGGAGTATCGCCCAAAACAACGGACCATATATAATCGCCCGTGTTCAGGTCTATGGCGTGCATGGAGCCCCAAGGCGGCGCAATAGCCGGCAGCCCTTTGCTGTCTAAAAATTTTGTGTATCCCGCGTGCCTATATTTCGTTCCATTGCCAGCGGCTACCGATAATCCCGTAACCTCCGTTTTTCCTGAGTTATTCGCCATTTGCTTCGGTGTTTCTTCTTCCCATAGAAATTGCAATAAGGCTTCCATTTCATTTTCCTTGATTTGCGGAAAGCCGGTCATCATACCCTTGCCCTTGGTAATGACGGTCGCTACTTCCTCTTTGCTTTGGCGAAGTTTTAAATTGATCAAGGAAGGAAAACCACTAGCTGCGACCCCCTTTCTATCGGTCTGATGGCAGCTTACGCAATAGTTTTGATAGGTAGCAGCGCCTAAAGGCATATTTTCAGCACTACTATTTTCTTCGCGAAGCTTCAATATCCATGGCATTTCGTTGGAATTTATATAAATCACACCGTCGTTTGGATCGGTGGCGGCACCCCCCCATTCTGCAGCACCGTCGTAACCGGGTAGAAGCAAGCTTGGCGTAAGTGCGGGTGGTGCGTATTGCCTCTTGTCGGCCGATTTGAAATAGGCCAATAGCGAATCTCGGTCTTCTGCAAACTGACTTATATCCGCTTTCGTTAAATGCTGAGACATCCGCGCAAAAGGTTTGGGTTTTAAAGGGATGGGCTGTGTAGGCCAAGCTTCTTCGCCTGGTATGTTGGAGGACGGAACGGGTACTTCCGCAATATCGAACAAAGGTTCGCCCGTCAAGCGATTAAAAACATAGACATAGCCTTGTTTGGTCACTTGCGCTACAGCGGGTATTTTTTTGCCATTTCGCTCCACTAGTAAGAGATTGGGCGGTGCCGGTGGGTCACGGTCCCAAATATCGTGATGTGTAAATTGAAAATGCCAAATATAGTCGCCCGTATCGGCGTTCAAGGCCAATAGACTGTTCGCATACAGGTTGCTTCCTAGTCGATCACCTCCGTAAAAATCAGGAGCAGCAGAACCCGTAGGCACATAAATAACGCCGGTGTCTTCGTCTACCGCCATGCCGGCCCAGTTGTTGGCCGCGCCTACAACGGGACTTCTATATGCGGTGGAATCCCGCCATGTTTCATGACCTTTCTCTCCAGGATGGGGTATAGTATGGAAAACCCACTCCAGCGCACCTGTTAGCACATTAAAAGCCATCACATCACCGGGAGCGGCATCTTCCCCTTCCGACAAACGCAGGGGCATTACGATGAGGTCTTTGTAAATAGTTCCTGGCGTATTGGAACTAACGAATTTATCTTTTGCCGAAGCTGGCATTCCCGAGCGTAGATCTATTTTTCCTTTGTCTCCAAAAGAGGTGATCGGTTTACCGGTAAGGGCGTGGAGTGCATATAAATCAGACCCCGCTACATATAGTATACGACTGTCGTCTCCTTTTTTCCAATGGGCAACGCCCCTGCTGGAAGCCCCTGCGGTTTGCAAGGAACCTCCAAAAGCCCAAAGTTCTTTTCCTGTCCCCGCGTGCAACGCAACTACCCTTAAGGCCGCCGTTACTCCGTACAAAATAGAATCTACCACCAAGGGGTTCATCTGCATCTGGCCCCAATCGGAAGCCTCATAAGTCCAAGCGAGTTTTAGGTTTTTGACATTTTCTTTGGTTATCTGTGATAGGGTGGAATAGTGGCTTCTGCCAGAATCGCCCAAATAGGAAGACCATGTGATGTATTGCTCTTTGACAAGCGTTTCTTTTTTATCGTTAATACATCCTAGTGTAAGGAGGCTACAGAACGCAATTAGAACGCTAGGAGTGAATAATTTTTTCAAAGCTATTTTTTTAACCAATGTTTTTCTTAAAAGTAATCAAAAACAGAGAAACTCAATCAGAGACGTCAGGTTTTGTTGGGGTAAAAGCATTTCAAAATTTAAAATTGAATTTCCCAGGGGTTCTTTAAAATCTTATAAAGCTGATATATTGCGTTCCTCCCTTGAATCCCTGTGGGTATTGGAGGGTGGCTTGATTATGCAACGCACAATCCTTGGTTAATAATTTTGGATAAATTGACTGTGGCAGAAACAAAAAAACGAAGTCGTTTGGGTACTTTTGGGAGAACAACATAAAACATTTCCTACCATGCTGGAGCTGATAAAGAACACTTTAGAAATCATAAGCGAAAAAGGCCTACTTTTCAATTCGGAAATAGAGAGGGCGCGAGAAATTTACAAGGAAGGCTCTCATGTAATCTTGAGTCAGGGAAAGGAGAAAATCACGGTATTGATAGAACACGGTGAGGGGTATGAGATACAGATTGTCCTTAACGGGGAAGACCAATTGTCCCCCAAAACCGATGGCAAACTTACCGATTGGGACAGCAAAGGCTTGGCGGCACTTTATATAATCGAGGATGAATTAAAAGACGAAACCTTGGCCGAAGGCATCAAATACACCCGCGAAGGCATGATTAAACGGGTAATGGAAGAACGACAGGAGAAGGCCAAAAAGGCCGAGTATAAAGTCCAGTTGGCGCAGAATCTATATGGTGAGCATACCTTGACCAACGAAAAGGGCAAAGCCTACAAAATCACCCTTCGTGATTTCGAGAATAGAACGGATTACATCAACAACATAGACTGGCGCACCAACAAGCTGGGCACTACCAAACATATTATGTTTCTTTTCGATTACTTGGAAGATAATCCGGCAAAAAAAAGCAATTGCAGAAATCTTTCCCGTTCATCGAAATCTTTACCGATCCGCTAAACGGCTATAAAATTTCTTGGTTTTTCCCCGAGGAATTGGAATCCGAAGAAAAACAACTTTTAAAGTCCCATTTCGGGAACAAAAAGCACATCGAAGACGCCCAGATCGGAGCCTTCTTTTCTTTCATCCACAAATCAAGGGATTTGGAGCGGATAAAAATCAGGGAGGAAGTCTTCGAAAAAGTAGAAGCCTATTTTTAGGAAAATGAACTGCGACAGCTTCATAATAGTAGCGTGGAACTTGATTTTTCTCCCATAAAGGCAAACCTCTATCCCTATCAAAAAGAAGGCGTGGAATTTGCCGTATTCAAAAAAGGGGTCATCATCGCCGATGAAATGGGATTGGGAAAAACCTTGCAGGCGATCGCCGCCGCGATACTAAAAAAGGGAATCTTTAATTTCGAGAAAACATTGGTAATCTGCCCGGCATCCGTAAAAAGCCAGTGGAAGAACGAAATATTGAAATTTACGGATGAAAAAGCAGTGGTAGTGGAAGGCTATCCCGACCAACGGAACGAAATGTATCTGAACGACACATCGTTTTTTCATATCATCAATTACGAAACCGTGATGCGCGACCTGCCTTTTATCAACAAAGCCGGGTACGATTTTGTAATCCTGGATGAGGCGCAAAAGATAAAGAACTATGAGACCCAGACGGCCAATTCGGTAAAGGCAATCCAAAAAAAACATGCCTTGGTCATTACCGGTACGCCGCTGGAAAATAAATTGTTGGATCTCTATTCCATCGTAAAATTTTTGGACCCGTATTATTTGACACCGCAATGGGAGTTTTCTTATCAGCACTGTATTTTTGATGCGAACGCGAAGAATAAAACAGGTGGATACTACAACCTGCAAAACCTAAAATTGCGTTTGGCCCCGATACTTATCCGAAGGTCAAAACAGGAAGTTTTCGACCAGTTGCCCAACGTGGTCCAAAAGAATGTTTATGTTAGCCTTTCGGACGAACAGGCCGCCCTGCATGCCAGTTTCGGCAGGGGCATCGCCTCGATTCTTGCCAAAAAGTTCAAGACCACATACGATTGGCAAAAACTGATGCATCTGTTGACCAATATGCGTATGGTGTGCGACTCCACCTACCTGATCGACAAGGAGACGCATATTTCGCCCAAAATGGTGGAGCTTAAGGACATTCTGATAGATAAGCTCGATATCAGGAACAACGATCGCAAAATCATTATTTTTTCGGAATGGGTCACGATGCTCAAACTGATAGGCGACATGCTCAAAAGCGAGGGAATCACATATACAAAGCTTACCGGAAAAGTACCGGTTAAAAGGAGGGGGGGGTTGATTAAGGAATTCGAGGAGAATCCCGATTGTCGGGTTTTTCTTTCCAGTGAATCCGGTGGTTCGGGGCTGAACCTTCAAGTGGCCGATACGGTAATTAATTTTGAACTGCCGTGGAATCCTGCCAAAAAGAACCAGCGTATAGGCCGTATTGATAGGATAGGTCAGAAAAAGCAGAAGTTGCACGTATTCAACCTATTGTCTTACAATTCCATAGAAATGAAAATCGCCGCGGGACTTCTGTTGAAGCAGAACCTTTTTGAAGGGGTTTTGAATTCCGACAGCCTTACCGATGAAGTCGATTTTTCCGAAAAAGGAAAATCGCAGTTCATTAAACATTTGGAGGAAGTAATGGAGAACGACGGTTTTGAAACTGTTGCGCAAGAAACCGAAACTGCCGTCGAAACACAAGAGGAAGAAGAACTGCAAGAAATGTTGTCCGTTTCGGCTTACGCCGCCGGCGAGAACGGGGATATACCGGGAGAACAAAACTCGGGGACAATTGCTTCCAAAGGGAACAACACGCAAAAAACCGGGGACACAGGCCAGAACAAGGCAGCTGATTTTGCTCAAATGGAAGAGGTCATGACCAAAGGGATGGAGTTTTTGACCGGTATTTACAAGATGAGTACAGGGAACGACATGGCCGCATCCGGTAAGCCAAAGGTAAATGTGAACAAAGAGACCGGTGAGGTTTCTATCACATTTAAAATGGGCGTATAAACGGATATGGCCGTTTAAGTTTCAGCTTTGCCCCAATCTAAACGTGATTTAGATTTTTTGCTTTTATAAAACGCAAATATTTTGCACAACGTGATTTTATTTGCCTTAAAGACGGTTCTGCAACTCATTCAAAGGCATAGAACAAGGCTAACCAAAATACCTTATGATAATATGCTTGCAAGCCGCATGATAAGATGCCCCGAACAAATTCAAATGTGCCAGCAGATAATACAATTGATAAATGTCTCTCCGTTCTTTTTCGCCTCCTATTTCTGGAAAATGTTCCGAATATGCTTGATAAAAAGAGGCTTCGAAACCCCCGAAAAGTTGCGTCATGGCGATATCGATTTCATGATGGCCATAATACACCGCTGGGTCAATCAAATAAGGGTTGCCATTTTGGGAGATGAGGTAGTTGCCGCTCCATAAATCGCCATGTAAAAGAGATGGTTCGGTTTTGGGGAAAAGGCGTTCACAGGTTTTCAACAATTTTGTTTCTGTTGGAATTTCGCCTAACGAAAGTAATTTTGCGTCCTGTGCCATTCGCAACTGGGGCAGCAATCGTTCGGCAATGTAAAAACTGCCCCAGTCTGGATTCGTTTTATTCGGTTGTGGAAGACTTCCGATGAAATTGTCCGATGTCCAACCAAAAGTTTCGGAAGAAGAAAGTTTGTGAAGGGCTGCCAATTGGTGTCCTAATAGTTCCATATCCTTTGGGGTTGAACTTTTCGGCTCCAGATATTCCATCAGTAAATATCCCCCTGTTTGCCATTTTTCGGATAGGAAAACCTTCGGTGTGGCAATAGTTTTTGTCTGGGCAATGGCCGCCAATCCCACTTTTTCAGCCTGGAACATGTCGAAGGCCGAGCTGTTTAAATTGACTTTACAAAAAAAGCGTTCGGTATCGGTCTCCAGTAAAAAAGCGTTTGAAATATCGCCCCCGGAAACGGGAACTGTGCGCTCTATTTTAATACAGAGCAGGTATTCTAGATGGGTTTTTAGGTTTTTGTTCATTTGTTGTTTTCGCAGACAGGAAACTACTATAGGTTTAAAATAGTGTTTTTTTTTGTTGATTTAAAGTGCCTATGTCATCCTGAGCGCGCCCGAAGCTTCGGGAGAAGGGCTAGTTGGATAATGTTCTTAATTTGGAGTCAGTCCAATATTTTAAAGCTCCAAGCTCAACCCCTTTCGCGCAATCCCAAACCCTCTTTTCAATACTTCTTTAGATTGCAGACTTTCGGCATTCAACAAAGGATTGGTATGGTTAAAATGTATAAAATGGATTTTCTTCTTTTCCGTGGGATGAAGATTTTCAAACAAGGCCATACTCTCGATTATAAAAGGATGTGGTATTTCCGAAATATCCCGATTGTTGATTTCTTTCCCATCATAAAAAGTAGCATCCAGAAAAGCGTAATCCACCTTTTCGATTTCGGAAACAATATCCGTTTCCCATTTTTCCCACTTATCGATATCGGGAATGAACAGCACACTTTTGTTAGGCCCGATGATTTTATAGCCCACCGTTTCCGAATATTCATCCCGATGTGGCACCGTAAACGGGACAACTTTCAAGTCGAGAGTAAGCTGGGTTTCTTTCTTGTTTTGAAAGGACATTAGAACGATATTCTGATTGGAAACTAAATGGCTCCAAGGCCCATTATACTTCACAAAGTCCGTCATTTTCGGCATGGCATAAACAGGAACGTGCTTGGCGTCGGTTCCTTCCTTGCCCAAATACATCAAACCGGTATAATGGCCTATGTGGGCATGGGTCAAGAAGATGCCATCGGGAATATCGGTGTTTTTGAATTTTGAATGGGTGCGTAAATCTCGAAGTTGGACAGCGATATCCGGAGTGGCTTCAAACAGAAAGGCTTTTTGGGCTTTATTGTCGACAACTCCCAAAGAGACAACCTTCCGAGACGTCATTTGATTTTCAAACAAGGGGGCACAACATTCCTTGACACAAGCAATATGTGGCGAACCGGCATCTTGAGCCGTCCCCAAAACAACGAGTGACACCATATTTTGGGTCGAATTATTTAGAACAACAACTTTTTTGGGGACTTCTTGTCCGGATGACAACAATGTCGCTCCAAGGGCTAAAAAAGTTAGCAATTGTTTTAATAAATAGCACATAGTCCCACCATTATTTCTGTTGATATAAAATACAGTTCTTGGAACTTGACATAGGACAAAAGGACGTAAGACTTAGTGCTTTTCGCGGTTTTAGTTTTGAATCCTGTGCCATTAAGTCTTGTTTTTTAAAACTATATTGAGTCTTACCTCAGACGGGTTTAATGGTTAATTTCCAAAACACTCGCAGCGGAACCCAGTACATTATTCCTTCGTTAAAAATTCCCGAATATCCTTGGAAAGTTTGATTAAATCCGGTTCGTGGGTGTACATCATATGGCCACCTTCGTAATAGGTCATTACCATGCGATCGGTAACAATGCCGTTTCGTGCAAAGGTGTATTCGGCATCAAAGAAAGGCGTAATCAAATCGTAATATCCGCTTGCCACTAGCACTTTCATGGCAGGATTGCGGCGCATGGTCTCGCCCAAATGCGGTGCTGTATTTACGGGCATGGGCTCCCAATACTGTCCGTCTGGCACCGTTCTCCAACGCCAATTATTGGCACCGCCAGAAGTGATATAGGGCCTATCCATTTTTATTTTAAGTTCCGATGCAAAGTAATGGTTCAAGGAAGCGGTATAGGCAGAACTGATCTGATAGCTGGCAGCATCTCCCAAATGAGGGTTCTCTGCAACCTTATCTGCCTCATCGCCCATAAACCTACCATCTAAACGACCAATGGCCAAGCCTTCGTCTTCCAATAGTTTCTTTTGAAACCGCCCCATGAGAATGCGCAGGTTGGATTGTAGGATGTATTTTTTATTGAGTCCGGTGAAATAGCTTATTTTTTCGGCAATCGCCTCTTTTTCGGCAGCACTTAAGAGATTCCCTTTATATAGCGCGGGCGTGTAGGTGTCGTACGTGAATTTTCTACACTCTTCCACAAAGGCTTCCAAGGTTTTTCCCTGGCCCGATTTTTTGTGGTACCACGCTGTAGCCGCCATACTAGGTAGATAGGTGATATAAGAAGTGATGTTGAAATGATCGGAGGTAGACCCGGCATAGTCCAAGGCCTGCGAAATTAATATCATACCATTTAAGGCCATGTTCTGACCGGAATCTTCCAGCATTTTTCCCAAATAGGCCGCACGGGTGGTGCCGTAACTCTCCCCGGCCAGGTATTTGGGCGAAAACCAACGTTCGTTTTCGGTCACCCACGTTCGTATGAACTGGGCGAAGGACGCTACATCCTCTTTTAAACCGTAGAAATCGGCATCTTTTCCCTTACCCACTAAGCGGCTGTAACCCGTACCCACAGGGTCTATGAATACGAGATCCGTAATATCCAACAAACCATATTGGTTATTGACGATGTTATAGGGGGCCGCACCATCGTCTTGCTTCGCCTCGGAATCGACTTTTACGACTTTAGGACCAAAAAAACCCAAGTGCAACCACATGGATGCCGATCCTGGACCGCCATTAAAAATAAAGGTTACAGGTCGTTTTCCCACATCGCCCATGGGTTTTTTTGTATAGGCAATGGACCAAAAAGAGGCAATGGAATCGCCTTCTTTGTTGGTTAAAAAGGTCTCTTTCCCCGTTGCGGCATAGTCAATGGTCTTGCCACCAAAAACACCTTGGTGCGTGGTGACGAAGGTCTGCGCTTTTGGGATGGGTTTGATTTCCTCTTTTTTATCTTCTTTTTGGGCGCTTAGCAATGCGGTAACGAGCAAGAGTATGGGGAATAGTATTTTTTTCATTTTGTGTTTTGGTTTAGCAAGGTTTCACTACGAATTTAGGTTTTTTTTGCAATATGTAGTTCAACCGGCGCAATACGCTTATCGCAATAGGCCTTGCGCAGTATGCTTGTAAGGCTTGTTAATGTCATAAAATCAAACTATCCTAGATTCATTTATAATTGGATTTGGCGGGAATATGCTGTTCTTTGGATTCAATAGCTGTAAGAAGCCTAGTATTTAAAAGAACCCCTCTTGTTTGGCAGCCGGGAATGAATTCCGCTTGCGGAAGAAAGGTGAGGTTTCTTCGCAAACTTGCTTATTTGCAACTTGGCTTATGCGGCAGGGAGGCAAAGCAGTACGTGGTAATCCCTCCGTCGAGCTCGCTTCGCTGCTTGCCACTTATGCCTTCCTCTCACCCATACTTCGTTCGTCGAAGGCAAGTAAAAAAGGGAGGAGCTTTTTCCCTTTCTATAATTTAACAACAGGTACACTTTAAAAGCCCCCGTCTTGTTTGGCAGCCGGGAATGAATCCCGCTTGCGGAAGAAAGGGGAGATTTTTGCTTAAACTTGCTTATTTGCTACTTGGTTTATGTGACAGGGCGGCAAAGCAGTACGTGATCAAACCCTCCGTCCCGCTAAAAGCGGGACACCTTGTCCAAAGGGAGGAGCCAAAAAAAGCAAGATTTTCTAATTTTTTAATCTCTTAGGGTTTAATTCCCCGATGCTTGCACCGTACGAAGAGGAAAGTTTGAAAACCTAAGGTTTTCATCGAGAAAGCTTTCTTCTACTAAATACCCCGTATGCTTGCATCGAGGAAGTTTATTTGAAACTATAGTCATCTTAAAAATGCTTTTGCCCTTAACACGCTGCATGTCTATAACTTTCAAAAAGATAACGCAGAGCGCAAGGCGACAAGCGCAAAGCCGTTTTACCTTTCAAGCAAATCCTTCAACTTCATTTCATACCCCAAGGCATACTGCTCCATTCCCAAATCGGTAGGGTGGGTGCCGTCTACAAAGGCATCGTTGGAGAGGTTGATTTCATTTTTTGTCAACATGTAAAGGTTTCCCACATCATTTCGTTGCAATTCAGTAAAAATATCGGTAGTCCATTTATTTAGGGTTTCGTAAACACTTTTTCGGCCGTTATCCACTTCGCCGTCGCTATAGCCTGCATGTTGGGTTAGCAGGATTTTGGCCTGTGGTCTTTTTTCGCGAATGTGTTGGATGCTGTTGCGCAACCTTTTTTTGATTTCTTCTTCGGTGTGTATGTCATTCGGACGCAAATTGGGCAGACAATCCAGTACATAGATTTGGGCATCTACATCGGTTATAAATCCCAGCACTTCTGGCTCTAAACGTCCATTCCCCGAAAACCCTAAGTTGACAATCGGGTAGTCCAACTTTCTGCCTAAAACATTTGTCCAAGCCATGGCAGGTCTAGAAGCACAGGCACCTTGGGCAATAGAGGTGCCATAGACCACAATGGGTTTTTCTTTACGTTGCGGAAGAAATGTAATGCTGCTTCCCTGTGGAATGCCCACTTTTAGATTTTTAACATTGTTGTATAAGGGAAGATATAGCTGATATTCCCTGCCTCCTTTTGGGCTTTTTTCTGTTTTAAAATGGAATTCAACGGTTTCCCCGAACGTATTTATGCCCCGGTACCAGAGCCAATTCCCGGTTTCGTTTTTTCCATATAAATCGACCCCACTTACGCCTGTTGCCGGCATGTGGTTCATGGCGATATTCCCATCTACCTGATATGCTATTTGAAGGCTGTCCGCATTCGTAACAAAGCGAATGGAAAGTCCCGCTGTATGTCTAGAAAGTGACCAAACAGGTTCTCTGACCTCACTTTCGGCAGTATTTGGTAATCGGTTATAGCCAATGTCCTGCCAACCTTGGCCTTCTATTTTGTTTAGGGTTTCCAAGGGGTTGTGCCAAACGTAGGCTGATGTTTCTTGGGCTGATGAATGGGAAAGCCAGAGCACAAAGAATAGATAGATAATTAAGGGTTTTTTCATAATACCATATATTAACTTCTCGTCTTCCTTTCCCCCGTATGATCAACACCCTGCACCCGCTCCAACGCAATCATGGCCTTAGGTCTAAAATTAGTGATCATGGCACGGCGGTTATCGTTGGTGGAGTTCCCTCTGCTATAATGCAAAGTCCCGCCTTGATGAAACACACAGGAACCCGATGTTAAAGGAATACAGACGGAATTTTCTTCGCTTCCCTTGCATTGCAAGGCACCCTTGTTGCCTGTTTGTGAATGGGGCAAAAGGGGCTTGAGGTGCGATTTTGGGGTATACCACATACAGCCGTTTTCTTTATAGGCAGGGTCGATCGCCAACCAACAACTTGCGGCGCGTTTATCGGGCATGTTTATCCAATAGGCGGCGTCTTGGTGCCAAGGGGTAATCGTATTGGTGTTCGGGGCTTTGTTGATGAGCATATCAAAATCGAGCTCGATATCATCGCCCATCAATTCCTTGGCTATGTGCTGGGATTTTTGATGAAATGACATTTGCAACAATTCAGGAAAAACATTGCTGGGAACCATAATCTGGGTGATTTTTTCTTCTACACTATTGCCTCCCGAAAGGTCCGATCGGTATCTTGCCACATCTATTTCATTGTTTAAAAAAGATGTGTACAACGTGCTGTAATAACTAACTTCTTCTGGGGTTAACAGATCTTCTATGACCAAATAACCTTCTTCATCAAAGAAAGATTTTTGTGCTTTTGACAGGTTTTTCATCAACTTAAAAATTATAATGTCAAGTTAGGAATTAAATTCAAATTTCGATTATCTTTCAAAAATCTAACCATTTTACTTTTCTATGGCACAACCCTCCAGCACGGTATCCAAACGTCTTTTTTCTTTGTATGTATTCCGAGGCGCCATTATGTTCTTGTTGATTGCAGAAGCTGCGGGCTTTCATGAGAGCTTTGCCAAGCTAACGGATGGCACGTCATTATCTGCCTTGGCCCTTCAACTACAGCGCCACCCATGGAATGGTTTGCGTTTTGGGGACCTGATACAGCCCTTTTTTACGTTCTGTTTGGGGTGGCCATGCCCTTTTCGTTAAAAAAACGGTTGGAAACGGGGGAACGCTCACAGGCTACCAAACACATCTTAAAGAGATGTTTTCTATTGTTTTCTTTTGGAGTGCTATTACATTGTGTCTATAGCCACGGCCCTGTCTGGGAATTGTGGAACGTACTTGTGCAATTGGCGTTCACTATCCTGATTGCCTATGCTCTAATGAACCGATGGCATAGGTTTCAAATAGGGGTTTCTATTGCGCTCTTGATTTTGACCGAATTATTGTACAGGGGCTATAATCCCGTAGCACCCTACGCGCAAAACCATGAGAGTTTTGGGGCTTGGTTCGATATGTTGACCATGGGCAAGGTAAACGACGGCTATTGGGTCTTCGTTAATTTTATTCCTACCGCCGCTCATACCCTTTGGGGCGTTGTTTGCGGACAACTGTTGCTGTCTAAAAATAGCGAAAAGCAAAATTTAAAATTATTTTTAATTTGGGGAACGGCGATTGCGGTTTTAGGTTTTGCCATGGATTGGTTGGAGATTACGCCTATCATAAAGCGGATCGCTACCTCTTCCTTTACCCTGGTTTCGGGTGGAATCGCTATTTTGACCTTGGCTCTTTTTTATTGGGTCATAGACGTTAAAGGCTACCGTAAAAACCGGCTGAAAATCTTCTCGGTGGTGGGTACCAATTCTATTTTTATCTATTTGTTTTCCGAAACTTTTGGGCATTTGATCTTTCGTGAATTTGATATTTTGTGGAGCACAGGCCTTTTTGATGCCTTTATTGAGTATAAGGATTGGATACTCGTTTTTGAATCATTGTTGATACTATTGTTTTTGTGGGCCATCACCTATTTTATGGATAAACGGAAGATTTATTTTAAGGTCTAAGGCCCCGCTCCTTTCGAAAGTACAAGTTCAAGAGTCAAGTTCAAGTTCAAAAATCGCTTTGCGCTATTGGCTTTGTAGCTTTTGTCTTGCTCCTCGTAAACCTGTCTGTTGGTGCTAACGTGCACTCAAAAATCCTGATTTTTGAAAACTAAAATTTTTGAAGCTCCTCCCTTTGAATAAAGGGAGGTGTCCGCTTGCGGACGGAGGGTTTGACCACGTACTGCTTTGGCATACAGCATTATAAAGCTAGCATTGCGACATCAATTTTGTGGATCAAACCCCTCTTTCTTTAGCAAAGCGGAATTCATTCTACCCTTTGCCTAAAGGCGAGAGCCGATAAAATGATAGTTTCGGTAGTACATCACAAAGCAAAAAGAGAACGGAGCAGCATAGCTGCCAAAGGCAGGGACGCACAACGACCTATTTTTACTTATTACTTTTCACTTAGAACCCTTTATTTCACTCTTTTTCCTTGCACTTTACTTAATCGACTGATCGGTATTTTCCAAGTAAATAGCATTCTCCAGTTCCTTGTTCAGTTTTTCAAAAAACAATAGTTCGGCTTTAAACTGCCAATCGAAATTAACGGACTGGTTGGCCAAATGCACATGATGGTCTTGGTCCAAAATATAGCCTTCTGGTTTTTTAAGAATACGGGTTTTCGAGTACACGGATTCCAGCTTTTCCCGAATCCCTTTAAACTCAACTTCCAAAAGTCTAACTTGGGTTACGGCTGCTAGTTTGTCGGTCGCATTGTTGGCGTTGTCGTATTCTCTCAAGGCCAGTAATATCTTTGGGGATAAACGGGACAGCGTATTTACTTGCTCATAAACATCTAGCGTATAGGTGTTTCGGACCGCTTTTGATTGCATCATAGCTATTTTTTTGGCAATACTATCCGTACTACGGATGAATTCTTCAGAGGAGGTTAGTCGTTCCGCATATTTTTCGCTCCAAGCGCCTTGGTTGTTTGGGTCTGGAAAATCAATTACTCCTTCTTCCAATGGGTTCTCCATGGTTGACAGATAATTTCGTTTGTTTCCTTGTAAAAGGGCATTTTTCCAAAAGGCTACCGGTTTTTCCAATTCGTCTATAAAGGCGTAGGACGCATCTGCCAGCTCATTTGAGAACTCCCGTTGCCGATAGGCGGACTTTATCTCATCTTTACTTCGCTTATCTCCGGACCATGTATATTCGGAAAAAGCGACAATCCCGCGCATATACAGTTCAAAGTGTGGCGAATCATCGTCCCAGAGCGTTAATAGGAGTCCGTTAGTGCCACTATTTATGGAGTTGACTGCAAAGGTTTTAATCGCTTCCATATTGCTTTCCTCTTGTGGCATAAGCACCCAACGGGTCTGACCTGCCGTGGCACCCATAACTTGTAGTCCATGGCTGCTGAACCACTCCATCGCCTTGGTGTTTCCTATTGCTTCCGGCGAGCTGTAATTCCAGCGCATGTAGATACAGTTTTTGGGAAACCGATCTAAAAACGCCGTGAGTTTGTGTTCGTTTTCTGCCCAGACACTATCTACCTCCTTTTGGCTCATTTCCGGTCTAAACATCGGGTCGTAGACATCGGCCTGTTTCAGGGGCATATCGTCCCAGAAGATAGGGATACGGTTGTGTTTTTCGGCAAATTCGCTCACTTTGCCTAACCAAATCAATTGCAGTTCTAATGCCGACATTCCGCTGTTCCTTCCCGTGGTGTGCACTTCATCTCCGCCCACATGCAAATACTTGCCGTTCGGGGTGGCTTCCATGGCATCCAAATAGAGGTCAAATTGTACTTCGTAGGTTTTTGGGTCTAAGGGATTAAAGGCCCAATCATTTTCCGGATCATCGCGAAGTTCGAAATATTCAGGATGTTTTAAAATAAAGGAGGCGTGTCCCAGCCCTTGTGTTAAGGGGCTAAAATCGATATTCCGAGCTGCTGCATATTCACTAATGTCTTTCCATTCTTCTATGGATAGGGCATCGGCCGAAGCGACTATGGGTTGTCGCTCAAATTTTAGCTTGTCCTCCAGCTCGGCGATGATGCCGTTCACTTTGTATCGTGCTAGCTTATCTATAAGTTTATAGTAGTATTCTGTTTTTTCCAAATGATGCTTCACGTCCAAATGAATTGCTCGGTACGCCAATTCCGGAAAATCTGTAATCGTAGTCAGCGGTAGATTGGCGTTTTGTTCACAGGCGTCTTCCATGAACTGACTCAAACTCATCAATCCATAGAAAAGTCCGGCTGCATCTTTCCCCGTTACGATAATTTTTTCGTTGGTAATGCTAAGGGTGTAGCCTTCCGCTTTCACATCTAAAGTCGGATCAAGGCTTAAAACCACATTGGCCTTTTTAAGGGCGGCTGCTTCGGTCAGATTTTTTAATTGGGCATTGAATACGGGAAGTGGTTTTTTTGTGTCGTTATAATAGGAAAGCACATTGGAACAATCAAAATCGCTTATTCCCGTAATCTCAAATTGTTGTGGCAAGGGTAGGAGATTGTACTGTCCTTCGTTCTTGGTTTTGTCGTTGCAGGACAACAGGAGCAAAGTAGCAACGGCCAAAAGGCAGCTATTTTTAGGTATTCCATGTAAAGTTCGTGTCGGCTTCTTCATCAAAAAGGATTAAAAGTTTAAAATAAAAAAGAAATAGTATCTTTCGATTTACTATTAAATTCAGTAGAAAGATATGAATCTATTTTCAAGGATAGGTCGCACAATTCCATTTTACCTATTCAGGACATTTATAGCAGGTCTTTTGCTTACAGGTGTCTTCGCAAGCTGCGGAAGCAGTAAAATAAGCACTTCCGATGACGGCTGGGAAACCATGTTCAACGGAGAAAACTTGGAGGGATGGACCACTAAAATCCATCATTACGAAGTAGGCGACAATTATGGGGATACCTTTCGCGTGGAAGACGGCATGATAAAAGTACGTTACGATAATTACGAGGGTGATTACAATGACCGCTTTGGCCACTTGTATTTTGATGTCCCTTATTCCTACTTTCATTTATCCATTGAATACCGCTTTGTGGGAGAAATTCATCCAGGAGCTCCTGTTTTTGTAGAAAAGAACAGCGGCGTGATGTTCCATTCCCAAGACCCGAGAACTATGCTAAAGGAACAGAACTGGCCCATTTCAGTAGAAATGCAGTTTTTAGCGGGTATTGAAGAAGGGAAATCGAGAACTACCGGAAATATGTGTTCTCCAGGAACGGATGTGGTTTATGAAGGTAAAGTAGACCCAAGGCATTGTATCAATTCCACTTCAGAAACCTATTATGGCGACCAATGGGTAACAGCCGAGCTGATCGTTCGTGGGGATTCCTTGGTTACGCACATCATAAATGGAGAAACGGTGTTGGAATACACCAAGCCCCAAGTTGGCGGTGGTGTCGTAGAAGGTTTTGATCCGAAATTTAAAAAGGACGGCACCTTGTTGAAAGAAGGGTTTATAGCCCTACAAAGCGAAGGTCAACCTATAGATTTTAGAAATATTAAGATCAAAAACCTAAAAGGATTGTAGGGCGCTCTAAGCTAAAAACTGTAGAACTTATGTTATTGAGGCCGAGGATGGGGTTCGCGTGTATTGGTCTTGGAAAACAAATGATAGGATTAAGGTAAATTAGTTTTCGAACAGCTCAAATCGCGCATGAGTAAAGAGTAAATACCAAAATTAAGAAAAAATAGAATGTAGAAAAAATAATTTGTCTAAACGCGTGTATCGGATTAAATCCTCCAATACCGTTGCCGCTTCTTTAGACAGAATTTCGATTAGCTCGTGTTTTTCCGAGAGCAGTTCCAGTTTGTTTATGGCAATGGGAAAAGGCATCTGTAGGGAATGGGTTGCATTTTAATAAACTCTTTCTGCGCCACACAACTTTCTGTAGTCTTTTCTGTGAGTCTTCACTATTCCATTTTAATGGACCCTATAAAATTCAAACAAGAATACAACCTAAATCCAGAAGGAATTGGGATTAAAGTTCCTCGCTCCAATCTAAATAGGGTTTACTGAAAAAGTATAATCAAGCAACTTTAAATTTCATTTTTTTTAGATAAAACTGACTGGCAAAAAAGCCAAAATTCATTTTTGACCTATAACGAACTATGAAC